>Ga0208544_10000499_pt1 | contig 30781 bp, 19 predicted proteins | sample DEB08_DNA_9_FD_184526 | JGI IMG/M metagenome (GOLD analysis project Ga0208544, IMG submission 184526) | Aqueous microbial communities from the Delaware River and Bay under freshwater to marine salinity gradient to study organic matter... | ecosystem: Environmental > Aquatic > Marine > Coastal ... | reverse complement strand
TTTATGTCAATTAATGATGATATATCATGGCAAAACTGTTCTGCTTTATTTTGTAGTATTTTCACACTTTACTATAAGCAATAGTTTTGCCTATTTTTTTTGAACGTCTTTCCGTCCAAAGTCTAAAATTATATTTATTTAATAAAAATAAATACGAACAAAATACTGTTTTAAAGATAAAAATACTTTTAATACAGAATATTATTTCGTGTAATTTATGTATTAATCAAAAATTTGAGCGAACCTAGCGTATTAAGTTTAGCGTATTTTGAAAATAATTTCCTGCTGGAAATTTGTGCAGAACTCACCGAATTCTCTTTAATTGGGATGTTATTATATAGTATATATGATGTATTTAAACATAAAAAAGATAAATGGTTATTAGTTTTTATTATCCCCTTTACCCTTATTTTTATGATAGATGAGGCAGCTTATTTCTTTTTAAATGCCCCCAATTCCCTTTTGTCTTTGGATAGTTACGGCATTTTTTTAATCGCTATTTTTCTCTTTTACTTCGTTACTTATCAATTAATCATTGCGCCAAAGGATATTTTGCCTTCCGCTAACAATAAATACCAACTATCCAACTTGTCTATGAGGGAGGTCGAAACTATAAAAAAAGAACTCCATCGGTTAATGACTCAAGAACAATTGTTTAAAAAACAAAAATTGAATGTTAATGAAATAGCCCAAAGAATTGGTATCACTAGACAGCAACTGTCAGAGGTGTTGAATGTACACATGGGCATGCGATTTCAAGATTTATTAAATCAATATCGAGTCGAAGCATTTATTAAATGTCTAGAAGAGGGCAGTTATGAAAATTTTACCCTTTTAGGAATTGCGACCGAAGTTGGGTTTAGTTCTAAATCTTCTTTCAATTCCATTTTCAAAAAATTAAAAGGCGAAACACCGAGTCAGTATAAAAAACGGGTATTGTAGCCCAAAAACGTCCAGAATACGCATCCTGCACCTCTTCACCCTGCCTATTTATAACAACTAATCAGATTTGTGAGTTTTTTTGGAGCGAATTGATACTCGCAAATTTATTTAATCAAAAAAATAAAAATGATTAGTCATAATTCAAATTTTATGCACCTCCAATGGTTGTGGGGATGTTCAATAATTTTAATCCTTTTGATAATCTCCTGCCAAGATGCTGAGTTAATCCTTGATGTACAAGACGTACAAGAGTCAATAAGTGCATTGCCTCAGGAAGTTATATCCCCTGTGGATAACCCTTACGCAGAAGAAAAAGAAAATTTAGGCCGACTCCTATACTGGGATCCAATCTTGTCAGGTAAAAAAGATGTGGCTTGTGTTAGTTGTCATCATCCAAATCTTGGCTACACAGACGGTCTCGATTTTTCCCAAGGGGTAGGCGGAATTGGATTAGGACAAAATCGGTCAGGTGGGGTAAAAACAAGGCGGAATGCTCCTACCATAATTAATACCGCTTTTAATGGCATTGATAATAATGGCAATTATAATCCTGAAATTTCCCCTATGTTTTGGGATAATCGTGCCCAAAGTTTAGAGGGACAAGCTTTATTGCCAATGCTTTCTAAAGAAGAAATGCGAGGAACAGCAATTGCAGAAGCATTAATTATCGATACCATTATTCAAAGGTTGAATGCAATTCCTGGGTATATGGCTAAATTTGAACAAGCCTTTGGTAGTACTGAAATTAATCAAAGTCGGATTTTGGCTGCCATTGCTACATTTGAAAGAGGTATTATCGCCAACAATAGCCGATTTGATCAATATATGCGTGGTAACTCAAATGCACTAACTAATTTTGAAATTGAAGGAATGAACGCTTTTATACAAGTTGGTTGTGCGGATTGTCATAGTGGACCGATGTTTTCTGATTACGAACTTCATACTATTGGTGTAAAGGATAATGTTACTCCACCAGACCAAGGTGCAACAAATAACTTTGATTTTAGAACACCCACCTTGAGAAATTTGAACTTGACTGCCCCATATATGCATAATGGCTTGCATCGTACTTTAGAAGAGGTTATGGAATTTTATGAGGATATAGCTGAGGGAAATAATGCCGAACTTAATATCAATATTATTGAAAGTCAATTAGATGAAGAAATGCAAGATTTGGAACTGGAGGACGACCAAATAGATGAAATTTTAGCTTTTTTGAACACGCTGAATGACGATAGTTTTGATACAACAATTCCTGATAGTGTCCCAAGTGGATTGTCGGTTGGAGGTAATTAACATAGTGGTTCAAGACATAAGTAAAAATGAACCCTTAACAGGTTTCGCAGGGCGTAAAAATGTACTAACGGTAGACTAAATTTAACTCCTTTTGTGCGAAATAAGTACCTACTATTAAATAATCGACCCTTTGTAAGAAGGGGTAATAAGCTAATGAGGGAATGAGCTGAATGAGCTAATATTCGAGATTTAACCTAAATCCCACCTCATCGACTCATTAACCCATATTGTAGAAGAAGTGCTTCCAGAACTCCAAGTTCTGGAAGCACTAATTTCTTCGGAATAATGTCTAGTATATACAGCAAATTTAATCTACTATGACAACTGGCATTGACTTCACCCCTTCCTCCGTTGTAAGCATTAAATAATAAATGCCCCCGCTTAATGGATTTTGGGGAACATAAGTCAGTCTAGATACACCCGCTGGCAACCATGATTTTTCTAAAATTTGATTCATCAATTGTCCATTAAGATTATAGATTTGTAGGGAAGTCGTACTACCTCTTGGCAAGTCAATCTGAATAGTCGTTTGATTCGAAAATGGATTGGGTGCTACTTCCATTTTTGTCTCTTCTGTAATATTTTTATCTGAAAAATTCAGATTATTTCTACTAGAAACAGCTGGTGTTTCTTCAAAACTATGCTCATTATCTACGCATTCCGTAGTTATTTTAGCCTCAAATTTGGCACCTGCCTCGACAATAAAACCTGACTTTAAAGTAATACTATTACCAGCATAAAATCTAACGTCTTCATTGGCTTTAATCACTACATTTGCGTCGGTAGTAATGGTTTGGCTAGCCGTATAAAGTAAGTTGTTTGGATTGGTATTTTGTAATAAAATAGCAGTTTCATCAAAAGTCATATCCTGGTGATTAACTAAGCCATCTCGACAAATATCCGTTGTACAGTAGTCTCCATCATCTAAGGTTTGTTGGCTGCACGAACAACCATCCGTTCCGACTCTTTCTCCAATTGGTGTGTCTGGACAATTGTCTTGACAATCACTAACGCCGTCATCATCTTTGTCGGTGACATTATCATTTGTACATCCATCATTATTATCATTAAAATCGGTGTTGTCGAATACATAACCTGCGGGCGCACTAGCACAAGCGGCATTGGTTATGGATTCATTAGGATTACCATAGCCATCTCCGTCTGCATCTCGGTATAACGTAACATTATCAATACTCAAAATTTCTACTTCTGCTAAAGAAAGAAAAAGCGTCACATTAAGTTGAATTCGGACATATCTAGCCGAATGATTTAAAGGGATATTTTTAGTTAAATTAGGCATTTCAGTAATATGCAATTTTGTCACACTATTTTGGTTTAAGACATCCGCTAAACTAGTCGAAACAAAAGGCGTTTCAGAAAGGAGTACATAAAAATCAGAAAGTCTATTTTTGCAACAATCACTACGATTGTGAAGATTGATTTGGTTAATCAATTGATTAGCGCCTAAATCAATTTCCCACCAAGGATTTAGTTCGTAATTAGTGTAGGTAACCGACCCGTTTGCCATATTTCCATCCGTATTGCCATCTATAGCTCTTTCTGGCCCTGCGCCATCTTTAAGAGACGATTGGGTAGCTGTTTTGCCAATAGCAATATTGGTAGTCGGCGTTCCTATTGGAATTGCACCTACACAATCACAATAAGCATTAACCACATCATTAATTGTACAGGGATTACCATCATCACAAGGCATGCCAATATCTGGTCCATTCGCACAAACATCATTGGTATTGCAGACACCATCCCCATCATCATCTTGCCCCTCAGTAGCGTCTGAAGTGGCTGGATTACAATCGTCATCAATGCCATTACAAGGAATCTCGATAGGCGTGACCAAACCCGTAGTTCCCCCTACACAAGTTCCACAATGGTCAATATAAGCCGTACCGCCCCATTCATTATTACAATCCAAAGCACAAGATTCTTTGCCTGTATTTCCTGCTACACAAACGCCACATTCATCCAAATAAGCTAGTCCGTTAACATCTCCATTACAGTCGGTGGCGATATAATCTCTACCGATGACATCAACTTCAGCAATACCTATTTTGTTCATCCCTTCTGCTTGGATACGGATGTATCTTCCCGTTATATTCAACTGATTTAGCGCAAAAAATCGTTTGGTAGTTGGATTAAAATATTCGTGTTTCGCAATACCTCTAGCGGTTGCTAAATTACTATTTCCAAAAGGTTCATCACTAATGAGGACATAAAAATTTTTGAAATGTGGGGAAGGAATGCCCATAGCACTTCCTTGCATCTCCAACGTATTCCAAATATCAATATATTCAATAATTTTAGCTTCGCCTAAGTCCATTTCCCACCAAGGTTCTTGTTCTGTTTCCGTAATAGCCAAAGACCCTACAGGTGCCAAGCCTTTTTGGTAATAATCGGAATTCAGTCGAGGGTTATTACTGCCATCAATCGCTTTGGACGCATAGGCTTTTATGTTCGTTGAATCCCTAAAAGCGTAAGTGGCCGTGCTACTTTGATTGGCAGTAGCAGAACGACTGAGTAATTGTAATGGTGGCGCAAAATTAGCAGCATCTTCTACTTTAGGCGCATTATAAGGGGCTTCCCCCAACGGCGCATTTAATATTTTAACTCGAATTGGAAAAGGTTTATATTCGTAAGTAATTCGGTCAGGGATATATTCATTGATAATGAAATATAATTGGTCGCCATCATTGACATCTTTATACAGATTATCAGTATCTTCTAAATAGGATTTTAAAGCCGCTGCATCGGCAAATTCATAGATACGCTCCTCATAATCTATTCGAAGCACATCGTGAAAATGCGCTGGTTGGGTAATACCAAATTCATAAGTCCCTCCTACATCTGTAATAGCGCCATCGACTCTAAATTCAAAGTCAGCTGTTGCTAAATCAATTTCCAAATCTTGAGCATCATTAGGCGTAAAGGTAATCGGACGGGTTTTATCCAATTGATTGGAAGTTAGGATAATGGAGTTGTCAGGATGTTCAGTATAGGGCACAGCTGGTGCAGCTATGTCAGAGAGGTAGTAAAAATCACCTACATTTGACGTATCCACATCAATAAATATCCAAGGAGAAAAACCTGGCGTTCTAGTGCGCCCCTGCTCTGGACTTTCTGCTATGAGGTGAACGGCAGAAGGAACGACTGCATACCTAAGATCGGCAAATTTAATACGCTCAAAGACCATGTTAAAAGCGTGTTTATACATGATAACACCTTGGGGATTACCATAGGTTCCAGATATAAATACATCTCGAAAAGAATAATCCGCTTGATAATTAATTCTAATTCCGTTAGCTACGCCCCATGCAATAAAACCATCAAAGATAGAACGAGATTCGTGGTTTACGCCAGGGTCTCTTTCAATAGAATTTAGCCCTCTTTCACACCAGATAACGGTCGTGTTTTCCATGATAAGCGGTAGTTCGATGGGAACAATTCCATCGCCCTCTTTACTATAACCGTTTTTACTTAAAGGAAATTGGTCAAACATAAAATCGGGTCGAAAGGAGGCTAAGGCTTCGGAATCCATTCTTTTGGTAATATTGATAGCGGAACTCATATTATGTACCCCAACTCCTCTATTCGCCTCGACAATGACGTTATTTCTACAAATAACTCCTCTACCTTTCATACCCAATCCTTGTCCTGTATAGAGGTAATCACCATAAAATAGATTGGCTTCATAAGGATCAAAAGTATGCCCTTTTTTAATATCCACCACTAAATTATTATCCCAAAAACCCGTTTCATTCCCAACCTCAGAGACAATTCCCGCACCCGTTATATCATACACTACATTATCGGAAACATTGGCGTGAGCATCATGATGGGTAATGCCCCAACCTGGATTCCCTCGGACTACATTTCCTGTTACTTGTGCTAAATTAGTTCCGTTGGCAGCTCCTGTTTGATGCAAATGAATGGAATAACGCCCCCGATGATTGGTAATATGGTCTTTTGGCGAATCAACCATTTGGGAACATTCTTGTCCAAGTGGGGAAACATAAGACTGGTGTACCTTGGGTTCTACCCAATGACTCCAAGTTAAATCATCCAATAACTGACTTTTATTGGTTCTCCCCATTTCTAGAAAAGCAGCATTTTTAATTTGAATATTGGTGGAATTGTGCATCACCATAAGGTGTCCTCTTTGGGTAACCGTAGCCGTATTGGTAGAAATGAAACGAATATTCCTATCCAAATTACCGACAAAACAATGTAAATTATCTTCAGTCCGACCATAATGGTTATTACCTAATTGATTTTGGGTGGTAATACTATTTCCATTTATACTGCCAATAATAGCTGTTTCTGTTCCTGGATAAGCTACTCCCAAATTACCGCCCCTTGTAATTAATATCTCATCTCCAACTTTCCATCCAGTAGGACCGGTTTCCATGGATACCTCAGAATGATTTCTTTCGGCATTCGCACTTAATTTAGCCATTACTGATTTTTCTTGACCAATAATTTCTACTTCTCCCATGGTTACCAAACCAATAGATAATTGAGTAGTATCCCAATTGTATCTACCCAAAACACCTACGCCGTCAGTTACATTTTCTACAAAGGTTTTGGTGACCGTTGTATTTCCCGCTAAGGCTCTTTGATAGTCTTTAAATCGTCTATCAGGGCCCGTTACATAATTGTATCTGGAAACGGTGGCTTCATCACTAAAATGATTGAGGGCTTCCGTATTCCAATTTTGCGTATAACCGCTTGTTCCATTCTTGTGCGCTTCAATATCAAAGGGCTTAATTTGTACTTCGATATGACCATCCGTGACGGTGTTGGCATGAAATTCCGTTTTTGACTGCATCGTGCCAATGTAGGTATCAAAAGTTAATTTGGTTGTATCATTGGCATTAGACTGCTTACAAGTAAAAGTACCATCGACTCGAATAGCAAAAATATGTGCTTCGGACTGGCCTTCGTAAGTGACCGTTATATCTGTTGGAATCACAACAATAGCGGCATCATTAGGAATTGTACCTTCTTCCCAAGTACTTTCCGAAAACCAAGCACCTGATTGTTTGGCGGTATGCGTAGCGGCATTCGTAGGGATTAAATTTTGAAGTGCATGTTGGGCAGCGCTATTAATGTTTAGGAGGGAACAAAAAATTAGTGTTAAAAGTAGAGATGGATTTAATTTCATTGATGTAGGCATTGAATAAGGTAATTTAGTCTTTTTAGACTACCCCTAGAGGAGATTCTAGTGATTAAAATAATTGGAGCAAAGTTAAGGATTTAATTAAAATTTCATTTTCACACCCATTACTAATGTTTGATTGGTTGTTACATTTCCTTAAAATACCTTAAAATTTAATTCCTCTACCACTTCAAGTTTCTACGATAAAAATTAGACTTTCTCTGACCAAAAAGATGAATGGAAACATCTATACAAAAATAACTATGTCAAAATTATTTTATAAATTAGAGATCATTTCATTGAGAGAAGAGAAACAGGCATCGCCAAAACTAACAAATAGTAGTTTAGGTCTCTTTTCTTTACTCTCTGCTCTCTTTTCTAAAATTTATTTTAAAATGCACTATTGAACAAATATTTTTTCACCTAACTAATTTTACAATGTTTAAACAAAAACTGAACAAACACTCATCCCCCTTATTCCAAAACCGAAAACTTTTATTACCCTTAATTTTTTTAGGCCTTTTCTTTTTTAGTTTCTCTTCAACTGCCCTTGCGCAAGGAAGTGAGGCTTGCGAAGGCATCGTGGTAAATGGTGTTTTTAATGACGACCCCAATAGCGATTATTTTCAAGGGATTACTATTCAACATTTAGATGCCCCTATCCAAATCATCAAAATTTATAACAGCAATTGGGAACGTATTGAAGAATGTTCGGGCGATTGTACTTCCCTCTCTTTTTATGAAACGGAAGCAGGTAAATACTTTGTCCAAATCCAATTATATAATGAAAATTGGGAATGGATTTGCCAAACGGATAATATTGAAGTAATGGTACCGAGTGATGGTAACAATCAAGATTGTCAAAATATTACCATCAGCGGTGTAAATGAATCTGATTTTAAAGGTATTATCATTGAAAGACCCTTATCACTTACTAATATTGATTACAAAATTTTTAATAGTAATCAAGAACTATTGATAGAAACAGGTGCTGGTACAAGCACCCGCATTACTTTTGAAACAGCGCCAGGCAAATACTATGTAGCCGCTGCTTTATATACAATTCCAAGAATTTTTGGGGAAGAGCGGCAGCTAATTTGTCAAACAGGACAAATAGAAGTCGATGTGCCTGCTGTTGATTGTCAAACCTTTATTTTAGCTGCTAAATTTCCAGCGATTGTCAAACCCGGAGAAACCATCAATTTGGAAGCAACGGTGCAAAATAATAGCACGACTGCTAGTGAGCCTTCGACAGTCGGGTTGTACCAACTAAAAGGAGGGAACCGATTTTTCCCAAGTCCACAATTGATTGCGGAGACCCCAATTGCTAACCTTGCTCCAGGAGAAATTAAAAGGTTTTATTTCTCGGCTACTTTGCCCAATCCTTTATGGAATGTCCCTTTTTACCCAATTGGAGAAGAAAGTTTTTCCAATAATTTTGTCTTACTAACCAAAGAAAATGCAGATGCTATAAGGGCGAATAATTGTAAATTCCCTGTTGATTTTACTGTAAATTATCCTAATGTGGATTTGGCATTAAGTTTAGAGAATAATCAGGGTTGTATTGATGATGAAGGTTTTTTGCTAACAGATTTGAAAGTGACTAATTTAAGTAGCATTACCGCCAAAGCACCAATTTATGTGGATTTAACAAAAGACTGTAGCTTTGGTAATCCCGATGTGGCTACCTGTAAAGTACATAAATCCAATAATCGAGCTTATGCGATTATTCAAGAATATTTAGCCCCAAATCAGTCTATCATTATTAAAAAACCCTACAAATTACCGGGGACTTACTTTACCGAATGGACGATTACCGCCAATGTGGATGCCCTTGGTTCTTCCATTGATGACCCTAATGAAGACAATAATAGGGTGACTACTACTTTTTTAAGGACAGAAGATTGTGGAGGAATTAACCCAACACCTGATTGTAATAATATTGAAGTTATCGCAACACCTTCTGCCGAAAGACAAGGGACTGTTCAGATATCTGGTTTAAATGCACCTATTGAAATCGTAAAAATTTATACGGAAGGATGGCAACTAGTCTATGAATGTAGTGCCGACTGTCCTGACCAAATAATTTATAACGCCGAAGTAGGTAAATACATCGTCCAAGTTCAAATGTATGACGCCGACTGGAAATGGATTTGTCAAACGGAAAATATTGAGGTAGAAGTTGAATTTAATTCGGACTGTGCTGCGAATTTATTAAGGGATGAAGATGGCGACGGCGTTTGTGAAGGATTCGATTGCGATGATAATGACCCAAATATAGGCGAAAGGCAAGCTCAAGGAACCGTTTGTGATGATGGGGATTCAACTACGAATAATGATGTCATTCAAGCGGATGGATGTACTTGCAAAGGCACACCCGATACTGGAAATCCAAGTTGTGACGATGTGCAAATAAGTACCATAGATTTAGAATCTCCCATCTTTGGAAAAGTACCGTATTTAATCTCTGGTTTAACCGCCCCCATTGAAATCGTCAAAGTATTCAATCGAAGGACTTATGAAAAATTATTTGAGTGCAATAATGATTGTGGAGATAACTTTAGTATTGAATTACAAGAAGGCGAATATGTGTTACAAATTCAAATGTACACGGAAAACTGGGGATGGATTTGTGGCAAAGACATCGAATTTGATGTGATTACAACTGACCCACCCAATTGCGATTTTTTGTCAACCATAAATTTTGATAATTTATGTACGGATTGTGTCTCAGAGGTAGCTGTTTATCAATTGGGCGGAACACCTTATTATGCTTTTTTAGCCGATAATATTAATTGTGCTGATGCGCAAACCATTGTTTATACCTGTGATAATGGCAGTCAATTTTGTGTAGATGGCGGCATTATTGGGTCAACTGAATGTGCTGATTTTTTTGCGGCAGCTCAAAAGATTCAAATCGTTTGGACTAAAGCGGAGAATTGCGCTGCTTGTATTTGCACTCAAGAGATTGACCCTGTTTGTGGTAGCGACGGAGTAACTTATGGCAATCCATGTTTAGCAGAATGTGCAGGCGTTATTTCTTGGACAAGAGGTGAATGCCCAACAACTACACCAGATTGTAGCAAAGTCACCGCTAAATTCCAACAAGGTTTACAAGACACTTATGAAGGTTTGGGCGTAGAAGGCTTAAATGCACCGATTGAAATTGTAAAAATTTACGATGCCGATTGGAATCGAGTTTATGAATGTTTTGGTAATTGCGAAAACCCAACTGTTCTTCCCTTAAGCGACCTTAGTCCAGGACTTTATAGAGTCCACGTACAAATGTACACAGCAGATTGGCAATGGATTTGTGAAACGGACTTTTTAGAGGTGACCGTACCTGAAAATGCAGGGTCTAGGGCTGGTGGAAATTTTATTAATGAAAAAATAATTACCCTATTTCCTAATCCAGTTCAACATACTTTGAGTTTAAAGACGACTCCATTCCAAGGCAAAAAAGGGCGTATCCAAATTTTCAACACTTTTGGACAACAAGTAGCTAATATTCCAGAAAAAAAGTTCAATCAAACTTATGAAACGATAGATATTAGCAACTATCAGAACGGTTTGTATCTTATGACGATTAAGATGGAGAATCGGCGAGTTATTAGTAAGCATTTTTTGGTGGAGAAATTGGAATAACTAGGATATAATAATTTAAAATAACAAAAAAAGAGCGAGTATAGTATTAATTAGAATAACCCCAAAATGTCGTTTGTAAGTTCACCCAGACTAATAATATTTAATTGTACTAACACACTCTTAATTTCTCCAAGCCAACGAGGGCTTGGAGTTTTTTTTATTATATAACATAAACACCATCAGCTATATACTAAAAAGCATCTATTAATCGTAAAGCATGAATGAGTTAGTTCACGGAGAGGCCGCAGAGTTCGCAGAGCTTATCTAAATTAAGCGTTTCTCGAAAATTATTATCCAAATCGTCCTACACTACCCTATTTTCTGACCAAATTGAGATTAGTCCAAAGCAAACATCTGGGCTTTTTTGGGTATTAAATAAAGATAAGCGTGGTTTTATGCATGATGGTTCTGACCTTGGCGTGATGACCATTGTTGCTTATAATAAAGAAAAAGGAGTTGGTCGAATTTTCTTTTGTAATTTAGATGCAGCGGAAGAGAACATGGCACCTATTATTGGAATTTGGCGTGCATTGGGACAGCAGGATTGGACAGAAAACTAAGAAAAGTAATTCTTGCCACCGCTAATCCAAAGAAACATTCCTCAACCGCAAAGAATTCATAATAACAGAAACCGAACTAAAACTCATAGCCGCCGCCGCCAACATCGGCGATAATAAAAGACCGAAAAAAGGAAAAAGTACTCCTGCTGCAATCGGTACGCCCAAGGTATTATAGATAAAAGCAAAAAACAGGTTTTCTTTGATATTTTTCATCACGGCATGACTTAGATTTTTGGCTTTGACAATCCCTTTTAAATCGCCTTTTACCAAAGTTACTTCTGAGCTTTCAATCGCCACATCTGTACCTGTACCCATCGCAATACCTACATCTGCTTGTGCCAGCGCAGGCGCATCATTGATACCGTCACCAGCCATTGCTACTATTTTCCCCTTTGCTTGTAAGGCTTTGATAAAATCGAGTTTGTCCTTTGGTAGAAAATCTGCTCTAAAAGCTGCTAGACCAAGTTGTTCGGCAACCGTTTTTGCGGTATTCGCATTATCTCCTGTTAGCATAATGACCTCTATCCCTTGTTTTTGTAAAGCCATAATTGCCTCCGCACTCGTCTTTTTAATGGCATCTGAAATAGTCACAAAACCCAACACTTCTTCGTCTACTGAAATATAAGAAACGGTTTTACCTTTTTTTTGCTCAGCAATCACTTCGTTATCTACTGCTTCCGATACAACTGCTTTCACTTGTTGCATTAGCTTTTTATTTCCTAGGGCTACTTTATGATTATCAATCGTACCGATGACCCCTTTACCTGAAATCGATTCAAAGTCCTTGACTTCTTGCAAATTTATATTCTCTTTTTCGCTATGTTTTACAATTGCTTCTGCTAGTGGATGTTCGCTGTATTGATTGAGGGAGGCGATGTATTGCAATAAAGGTAGCGTTTTGTCTGAGATGTTCACTACTTTTTCTACAGAAGGTTTGCCTTCCGTTATCGTTCCCGTTTTATCGGTAATTAATACATTTACTTTATCCAATTTTTCTAAAGCTTCGGCATTTTTGATTAAGACGCCATTTTTTGCCCCCTTCCCTACGCCAACCATTACAGACATAGGTGTAGCTAAACCTAAGGCACAAGGACAAGCTATAATTAGTACAGCAATCGAATTGACGAATGCATAAACCATCGCAGGATTAGGGCCAAATAAGTACCAAATTATAAAAGTGAGTAGCGCAATTCCTATGACTATTGGTACAAAATATTTTGAAATTTTATCCGCCAATTTTTGTATTGGTGCTTTGGAACGACTGGCATTATTGACCATTTCAATAATTTGCGCGAGCAAAGTTTCAGAACCTATTTTCTCGGCTTGCATCACAAATGATTTTGTACCATTTATCGTTCCAGAACTCACTAAATCACTTACTTTTTTATCAACAGGAATCGGTTCACCTGTAATCATCGATTCATCTATGCTACTTTGTCCTTCGGTAATTACCCCATCAACAGGTACTTTATCACCTGGTTTGACTCGCAATAAATCGCCCTTTTTAATATCGTGAATGGAAATAATTGTATCCCTGCCGTTTGGTGTGACCAAAACGGCTTCAGTTGGGGCTAATTTGAGTAATTCTTTAATTGCCCCGCTAGTCTGACTATGTGCTCTAGCTTCTAAAAGTTGTCCTAATAAGACTAAAGTGATAATGACTGTTGCGGCTTCAAAATAAACGAAGACCGTCCCACTTTCAGTTTTAAACTGTTCGGGAAAGAAACCAGGGAATAATAACGCAACTACGCTGAATGTCCAAGCAACACCTGTCCCAATTCCAATCAAGGTGAACATATTTAAATTCCAAGTAGTAATAGATTTCCATGCTCTTTCAAAAAACATCCATCCAGCATAAAACAAGACGGGAAAGGATAATACTAGCTGTATCCAATTCATCGTATGTTGAGAAAATAACTTAGCTAAAGGATTTCCTGGAATCATTTCTCCCATGGCCATCAAGAAAATCGGCACCGTAAAAAAGATGGCTATTTTCATTTTTTTCAATAACTCCTGATAGGTTTTATCTTCGGTTGCTTCCGTTGGTTGCATTGGCACTAAATCCATTCCACATTTTGGACAACTCCCTGGCGCATCTCTAATAATTTCTGGATGCATAGGGCAAGTATATTGAGCCGAGGTAACTAGTTTAGGCTGTTCTACTAAGTGCATACCACAAACTGGACAATCACCAGCTTGATTATATGTTTTTTCTCCTTCACAATGCATCGGGCAGTAAAAAATACCATTTCCATCTTGTTTGTTGAAATGGCTTGGCTTGGAATGTTTATCTTTTTCTCCTTTTATTCCAATGGTATAATGCAAACCTGCTTTGACCAGCGTTTCCTGTAATTTTTCGACCGCAATGTGGGAAGACATTACTATTTCAACCGTTTCTTTTTCTAAGTCAGCGCTTACTTTTTGAACAGCGTCTAAATTACCTAAAGCACCTTCAACGCTGTTTTTACAACCGTTGCAAGTCATACCTGATATTTGATAAGTATGTGTCATATCTTCTATTTTAAAATAAGGGATAGCTTTATTCAGATTAATTAAATGAAGTGGTATCGACTTTTCTGGCATAAAGTTACTAGGAAAAACCCTCTAAATAGCTATGTAATTCCGATTTAATTTTATGAAATTTTGACTTTATACCTCATCTAAAAACTGGCGATTTCCATCTTGCAAATTTTTAAAAGCTGAGGGAGACATTCCTGTTACCTTTTTGAATTGACTAGACAGATAAGCAGCACTACTATAATTCATCTGAAAAGCAATCTTCGAAAGTGTCATTTCATTATAGGTCAATAACTCTTTTACTTTTTCTATTTTTTGAGCAACGATAAATTTCTCGATAGTTCTGCTTTCTACTGTAGAGAATAACCGACTCAAATAAGCATAGTCGTAATGTAATTTTTCGGCTAAAATCGTAGAGAAATTGACTAAGGGTAATGCTTCTTTATAGTGAATTTCTTCTATAATAATAGACTTTATCTCATTGATAATTTGAGTCTGTTTGTCAGCTAATAATTCAAAGCCTTTTGCTTTGAGTCTTGTTTTTAGTTCCTGTTTTTGGTTAGAGTTGATTGTTTCTTTGAGTGTTACTTTCCCTAATTCTATAGTGGTAACAACTAAATTTAGTTCCTCGAATACACTTTGAACGGATTCAATGCATCGAGGACAAACCATGTTTTTTACCATAATATTTTGGTTCATATTTTTAAATTTAAGGCTTTTATTTGCATTTTTATTAGTACTAATGTTTGCTGATAAAATCTATTTATTTGATAAATATAAAAACCAAACATGACCATAAATAACGGAAACAATGAAGAATAGGGCTAAAGAAAGGAGTATTTCTTTAAGCATAGGTGCAAATCCATAGTTATCTCCGTAGATTTGTTGTAAACCCAAGATTACAATTGTCCACTTTTTTTCAGCATGATACAGGGAATGACTCTAATAATCTCAACTTTAGATTTTCTTGGGAATATTAGTCACGCTCTTTTATTTATCTCGTCTACAACCACCTGAATTTTGAATCTCCTTTGATGGAATGGCAACTCGAAAATCAGGTGATTGGTAAAATAAGCTACTTGCGACAATTTTAAATTTTATAGATTAATGAAAAATCACTTCCAAACATGGTGGATAAACTGTTTATTACTAGGACTAATTTTCAGTTGCAATTCTCCAAAAGAAACGACAACCTCGACCAAACCCAATATTTTATTCATCTCTATAGATGACCTCCGCCCTACACTAGGCGTTTATGGGGATTCGATTGCGGTTACGCCGAATATTGACCGTTTTGCTAATGAAGGTACTACCTTTAGGCAAACTTTCTGCCAAGCAGCGGTTTGTGCGCCTTCTCGGGCTAGTCTGATGACAGGTTTGCGACCCAATTCGACTAGAGTGTGGCACTTAGGAGATAAATTTAGAGCCATCAATCCCGAAACAGTAACGATGCCGCAATATTTTTCCAAATTTGGATATCATACGGTCAACCTTGGTAAGATTTTTCATAATTATATGCCCGATTCCATTTCATGGGATGAACCCGATTTGCGCCCGAGTCGATACCTGCAACCCGATTGGTTAGGTAGAGATGGAGAAACTTTTTATATCAGCGAGGAAGTACAAAAATCGCAAGTCATTAAAAGAGACTCCTTATTAAAACTAAGACCCATTCGCTACGCAGATGGCTGGAATACGGGGCCAGCTTGGGAGGCGGCAGATGTACACGATACGCTTTATTATGACGGGGCGCAAAACGAATTAACTAAAAAAACGCTTTCTAGGTTGGTAAAAATGAATCAGCCATTTTATATGGGACTCGGTTTTTTTCGACCACATCTACCCTTTACGGCGCCTAAAAAATATTGGGATTTATATGACCCAGCCGAAATCCCCTTGGCAGCGAATCCAGATGTACCTGAGGGGGCGCCACTTTTGACGATGAATTCCATGTACGAGTTGCGGCATTATGATGGATTTGGGCATATTGGGCATCCCACCTCCGATTTTAGAATGAGTGAAGATACCGCACGAATTTTAAAACATGGTTATTATGCAAGTGTAAGTTATGTCGATGCGCTATTAGGAGATTTGTTTACCCACATGAAACAATTAGGAATTTATGAAAATACAATTATTATCGTCTGGGGCGACCACGGTTGGAAATTAGGCGACCATAATAGTTGGGGTAAAATGACCAATTATAATATTGATTTGCAAGTGCCTTTAATGATTCGGTATCCGAAACAAACGAAACGAGGCGCACAAACTTTTGCCCTTACAGAGTTAGTGGATATGTTTCCCACAATCTGTGAATTGGCGAATGTACCTATCCCCGATTATATGGAAGGTAAAAGTCTAGTTCCTTTATTACAGAACCCTGAAATACCGTGGAAAAAAGCGGCATTTAGCCAATTTCATCGCCGCCCCAAGGTTTCAGCAGATGGCAAAAGATATATGGGCTATTCTATAAATACGGTAGATTATCATTACATTGAATGGTACGATTGGCAGCCTAAAAAAAGCATTAAGGGAGATTTTGTAACCGCAGAATTATACCATCGAAAAAAGGATCCACACGAAACGATAAACATTGCACAAGATGCAGTAAATTCGGAGGTGGTTCAGCAATTATCGGCACAGTTGGCGGCTGGTTGGGAAGCGGCAATGAAATTTGAATAAAAAGATAGGCATCATTCTTTCTGGCGGAAATCTAGATTTAAATAAATTGCCATTTTAATTTACTACGCACCAATATAAAATAGACAAAAAAAACTTTATCTGAGATAAGTAATTGTGCTAAGTTAGATTTTTATTCTTTGGTTATTGAGCGGAGATATTTTCCTTTAGTAGGTCAACAAACCTCATCAATGGCTTTGATTGCAATTCGTTCTTTAGGGTAGCGATGTACCATTTACGTTTTAAGCCTAATTTTCCAAGCTTAATCATCTTAATTTTATTAGGGTCAAGGTAAGGTTTAATTAACCACTTAGCCATAACAGTAATTCCCAATCCTTCATTAATCATTTCTAAGACGGCTTCCGTTAGTTGAATAAACATCACTTTCCTAGGGATAACCTGCTCAGGACGAAGAAATTGTTCAAAGAATATACTTTCTTGAAGTTCTTTAGAATGCGTAATGTAAGTCTCTTTTTTAAAATCTAGAGCTGTTAAATACTTCCTTTTGGATAAGGTATGTTCAACAGGAATCAACGCAACGACATCATCCGTAAAGAGCTCGCGAAAAACAATATTTTTATCTTTGCTTTTTCGATAAACTATTGCTAGATCAATCTTACCATTCAGCAGCAATTCAAGTGGTGCTATCCTACCGTTTGTTTCAAGTCTGAATTCAATATTAGGAAATTCTTGCTGATGTAATTTCAATATTTGTGGCAACCAATGGTAACAGGTATTGCATTCTGTACCTAATCGTATGATACCTGATTCTCCTTTTATTTGTTTGTCGATTTCATTAGTTACCCTATCCACTTCTGGTAGGATAATGGTCGAAGACGCCAATAATAATTTGCCTACCTCTGTCAGCACAAGATTTTTATTGATTCTATGGAAAACCTTAGTACTGAGCTGATTTTCTAATTCCTTAAGTTGGTGACTCAAAGCGGACGGTGACAAGAAAAGCTTATCAGCAGCCTTAGCCAAACTGCCTTCGGCAACTATTGTCGCGATTAATTTAAAATATTTTAATTCCAAGTAATTATTTATAAAAGATTATTAACAATTTCCTCTACCTCGATTATCTCCTTAATTAGAAAATCTGGGTTCGCCTGAGCAAGTAAGGCTTTAGGCTGAGTGCCCGAAAGGACGCCTACCGTTTTTACCCCAGCATTTTTGCCTTCTTCAATGTCAGCTTTAGTGTCCCCTACTTTAAGAAATGCGCTTTTATCAGTAATAGCTAGGGTTTCCATCATATTTAATATCATTATTGGATTGGGACGAGCTTTACCCAATTCACTTGAGATACCCGTATACTGAAAATCAGCTATTTGCCAGCCCAAATGTGCGACTATCTTATCAAACTGTTCTCTTGGCAAACCAGTTCCCAAACCAATCTTAATGCCTTTACTCATCAAGCTTTGAAATAGCACTTCCACATTATCCGCCCCTGAAAAATTACCTAGACTAGCATTTATGTTTTGCTGGAAAGCTTCAAATATTGGTAAAGCTAAAGCTAATGGATGATTTCCTTGTTCAAGGATAATATTTATCATGACCATTTTATCTTTTCCTCTGTTTGCTTTGATTACTTTATCATCTGGTGTAACCCCATATTTTTCAAAAGCCAATCGAAAACAATTTCGAATCGTATTCGGTGTTTTTTCATGGACGGTGGTGCCTATCATATCGAAAAGAACTGCTTGTATTTTCATCAATTTAAATTTAAAATTTTTTGCTTTTCTAGATCTCCTAATGCTTTTTTTAATCTTTTCAATCCCTCAAGCAAATCATCTTCTGGGGAGGCATAGGAAATACGCACACAGGCATCTTCTCCAAATGCAGCACCAGGAACTACGGCAATATGAGCGATTTCCAGTAAATAAGTACACATTTCGATTGAATTGTTAATTTGTTGCCCCTTATACCAAGTCCCATAATATTTGCTGATATTTGGGAAGATGTAAAACGCACCACTCGGTAAATTAACCTCAATACCAGCAATGGCATTCAGTTTGGCATAGACAAGGTCTCTTCTTTTTTGGTATTCCTGCACCATTTCATTTACGGCGTCTAGTCCATTATTAATCGCCGAGAAAGCAGCACGTTGCGCGATGGAACTATTGGATGAAGTTAAATGACCTTGAAGTTTGATGACTTCTTTGGACAGCCATGTAGGTGCTGCAAGATATCCAACCCGCCATCCAGTCATTGCGTAGCATTTACTAAAACCATTGATAGTAATAGTACGATTAAACATTTCAGGTAGAGCTGCAAAACTTATTCGATGCGGCGTATAATTGATGTGTTCGTAAATTTCATCTGCAATCACTAACAAATTAGGGTAATTGGAAACCAGTTCCGCCAAGGCTTCTAATTCTTGCTTATTATAAACCAGACCAGTCGGATTACATGGGGAAGAAAAGACAATGGCTTTTGTCTTTGTAGAAATAGCGTCCTTGATTTGTTGGATGCCAACTTTAAAGTCATTTTCGGGAGCCCCTTTTATAATAATAGGCTTGGCCCCTGCTAATTTAACTTGGGCGAGGTAGCTCACCCAAAATGGTGCAAAAATAAGCACTTCATCTCCTGGATTAAGAATGGAGAGCATTACATTCGATAAGGCTTGCTTAGCTCCATTTGTAACAACTATATTTTCCGTTTTATAAGGCACCTTATTTTCTGATACATATTTCTGAGCTATTGCTGTTCGCAAATCTAGATAACCACCCGTTGGAGGGTAAGAAAAGTAGTTGCCAGCATCTATTGCCTGTTTTGCTGCTTCACAAATATAGGGTGGTGTTTTAAAATCAGGTTCTCCTTGACTGAAGCTAATCACATCAACCCCTTTGGCTTTCAAGTTTTTTGCTTTTACTGCGGTGCCAGATGTTGCCGATGCTTCAATTGACAATACCCTTTTAGATAATAAATTCATCATTCCTTTTTAAATCTCAAAAGTCCGTTAATTAATTGGACACAAAGATTAGGAATAAATGGTTAAAAAGAAAGGTATTTTTTCTAATCGAAATCATGAGAAAATTTAATGTTGATAAAACAACTTCCGTTATTTGGCCTGATAACCTATAATAGCATTAGAAATATTAAATAGATGGTCACCGATTCTTTCCAAAGAAGTGAATAAGTTGTGGTAAATTAATTCACTGTGCACATTATAATCTGGGTGACTAGATTTTTCTTGACTTTCTTGTCTCATTAAATCTCGTTGGGCATTAATCTGTTCTTCTATCTTTAAAGCTTTCGTTTTGCCAGTAGGATTTTCTTGGGAAGTAGCTAGATTTTCGTTCATAATAGCAAACGAGCTTCGTATTAATTCTAACTGGTCATTTAAACGAGTTCGCTGTTGTTGGTTAAACCATATTTTCTCCGCTCTTTTTCGTTCAATCGTTTTTGCCATTTGATGAAAAATATTGGCAATTCGTTCTAATTCACTACAACTATCAATTAACCCTTTAATCTTAAAGGCTGTTTTGGAAGTGACGTCCTCTTTAGAAATTTTAAGTAAATATTCTGTTAATTCTAAATTTATTCGGTTGGTAATCTTTTCATATTTTTGAATTTTAACCATCATCGCTTCGGGTTCATCCTCATTGATAGAAAAAAGCATGGTACTCACAAAATTCGCCATTCTACCCGTTATCTCCCCAAAATGAGCAGCTTTCTTTTGCACTTCTAGAATGGATAATTCAGAGATAGAAACAAGAGAAGCTAAATAGTTTAAGCGATTGATTTCATCTTTTTCTCCTCTAGATTTAACGGTTTTCGAAGCTAAATTAACTAGCTTTGGAAGAAAACCAATAAATATAACCGTATTTAAAATATTAAAAATAGTATGAAAGGCAGATAAGGCTAAAGGAACATTTTGTGCATCCGTGTAAGCCGAATTTGTATAAATCGTTTGTTGTAAAATACTATCCAAAAATTCTAAAAAAAAGGGCAAAATTAAAAACATCCAACAAACGCCTAGGATATTAAATAGACTGTGAATTCTGGCAGCTCGCTTGGCAAAAACATTGCCCACTAAGGCGGCAATTTCTGCCGTTGCGGTTGTGCCAATATTTTGTCCTAAAACCATGGTGGCAGCTACTTCTAATGGAATCCAACCATTCGCAGACATTACTAAAGTTAGTGCCATGGCAGCACTAGAAGATTGCACAATGACGGTGGTGATTGCACCAAATAGTATAAAAATAATACCAGAAAGAAAGCCCCAATTGGCAAAAGAAGATAAGAAGGCAAGCGTTTTGGAATTATTTTGTAAGGTAGGAATACTTTCTTGTAAAAATTGTAGGCCTAAAAAAAGAATAGCGAAACCAATTAAAAACTCTCCCCAAAATTTAATTTTACCTTTATTGATAAATAATAAGGGAACTGCGATTGCAAAAATAGGAATGGATAAGGTATGTAATTTAACCTGAAAACCAAGTACAGAAATAATCCAACCAGTAATGGTCGTACCAATATTGGCGCCCATAATTAAGCCCGCAGCTTCTACCAAAGATAATAACCCTGCATTGGCAAAACTAACGGTCATTACCGTAGTGGCGGAAGAAGATTGTACAAATGCTGTTACTAAAAACCCCGATAGGACACCTAAAAAACGATTACGGGTCATCATCGACAGCACTTTTCTAAGCTGTACACCCCCAGCTTTTTGAATGCCTTCGCTCATTATCTTCATTCCGTAAATGAAGAAGGCAAGCGCACCCAAAACTTTTAGTATATCAACTATAGTAGCAATCATGTTTTTATTTTGATAATGCTTGTAGGGTGAATGCCTTTCAAAAACCCTACAAGTTTTATCTATATTTTACTTTGAATTGACGGAAATAGAAGTCAGGCCGAAAATTAAAATTTTCTATCAGAGGTCAGATTTGTTCTATGCAAATATTCGAATATCCGCAATTTATTCAATATTGAATCTGGCTTCTGACAGTTTATGAAATAAACGGTCTGGCTTCTGACTTCTAAATTTAAAAAGTAATCCATTGAATTAAGAATACGAGTCCAATACTAATGGCTAAACCAAAGAAGACTTTCCCTAAATCCATCCCTAAATCTTTCAAGGTCTCGTTTGGTACTTTTTTACTTAAATTATATCTAATCGCAATTTCTCTACCTGCTAATAAACCTAAAAATACCCAAGTAGTACTCATCGGAATATTATTTAATTCCTTAAAAAAGAATAATACGATACCGTAGGATAAATCTATAAAAGTTGCCGATCGAATGTCTGCTGTATTCGTTTTAGCCTTTACGATCTTTTGGATAGCACCACCCTTAGAATAAAAAATATAAGCTAACATGGCTAATAAAATACTTATAGATATAATTAGGGTCGTCCCATCTACCTTTCTAGGTAAATACACATAAATATTAGCAAAATCTTGTGCTAGCCATTGCGTCCAAAGGAAACCTGTTGACGCCCATTGGGCAACTGTCCACCAAGTTTTTTCGGACTCTTTAATTGGATTAGCAGAAAATTTCTTTTCCAAACTTTTGGTAATAAAAATATATAAAACAACTGCTGCTGAAAAAGCCACCAAATACCCCGTCATGGATTTAACGACCATGCTATACAGATTCTTTGGGTTGAAAAAAGTCAGAATAAGGAAAGAAGTACTAACGGGAATACCAAATCTGGTAATGACCATTAAAACTAATGGAGGCAGTATATAAACCCAACCAAAGGATTCGATATCTCTTGGGTCTTTATATTTCGGATCCGCAAATCCACCATCGCCTAATAATCTTTGATAGGATACATCCCCATCATATTGGTACCATCCATAAACGAGTGTAACCGTCAGTATAGTTGCTGCAAAAAGCCATAAAACATACCAAGGACGTTTTTCGTTAGAAGCAAGGAAAGTACCTAAGGTTTGAATAACGTCGTTTCCGACAACGGAGTAAGCGGCAAGGATAAACCCTAGCCACATAATAATCATTGGATCCATGAACTAAATTGGTGTTTGTTATTTTTAAAAATTAACTGGTGTTGCGATGTTGCGATGTTGCGGTGTTGCCATGTTCTATACATAACAAGGTAACATCGCAACACGGTAACATCAATTTAGAAAGCAAATTCTGTTTGCAATCTATATCTTAATTTGTTATGGGAAGCACCTGTTTTGTCTATTAAGGATACATCTGCTTGTACCTTTAAATTATGCCCGACTACATACTTGGATAAACCAAATGTATATTCATTTATTCCTGCAAAGCTAACCTCTGTATCTGGCATAATCCTAGAATATCTAGCAGCTAATTCTAGGTTGTTTTGCAATAAGTAAGAAACCTGTGTATTGATACCTTGTCCTGTAAAATAACTTCTTCCATTCGCATCTACTAAGGTGGAACGGAAGTCTGCATTTACATCTCGACCGACTACTTTATTGTCCGCAAATTCAGCCATTACAGCAAATCCTTGATATTTGAATATCATGTCAATAAAGAAGGTCTCTAAATTATGATCGAAATAATTCCCTTCTTCATCTATTAAGAATTTTCCTGTTGTTTTCTGTTTTGGGGTGCCTTCATTATAACTATAACTCGCTCCGAAAGCGAACTTTGGCGTATTTTCTCGTTTTAAATCTCCCTCAAAATAGTCCCCCTTACTCGTAAACTCTCCGAAAGGCAATAACTCTACCCTACCCATGACACGAGAACCACCAATATTTGCCACCGTCGTATTTCGACCTTCCCCGAAAGAAAGAGAAGCCATTGGCTTGATAACCATCTTGCCAGATTTGAATTTACCACGTAATTGTACGCCCATCTCTCTATCGGCGGTAAACGTCCCATTGACAATACTTCTATCTACAAACTGTAATTTTTGGGAAGAAACCACCCGCTCTCTATTACCAGGTAATTTGGTTTGGCCTACCCATAAAGTGAAGTTTTTATGAAATTTCCATTTAGCAACGGCATCCAAAATTATTTTTGGTGCTCCGCTAGTTACTTCAAAATCACTAGACGAGCTTAAATCTCGATTGGACAATGCTAATTCTACTTTATAAACAAAATTGGGGTTAAATGCCCAACCATCAAATTTCAATCTAGCTCGTCTAATTAAGAAATTAGATTGCCATTCTGCTCCATCTGCTAGTGACCGTTCGGAATTAAACAAGCTCTGAAAACGGAAACCAATCTTTAGAGCCATAGAGGAATCAGCCGCTAATATTTGCAGCCCTTTTCCAAACTTTAATTCGACGTCAGGTAATTGTTTTTTTGTGGAAGATTGAGCTACTAAAGAAAAAGTAGCGAAAAGAAGAACAGTAAAAACTCCTATAATGTGGAGTAAAAACTTTTTCATAATGTAATTTTTGCGATAATTTGACTTATTTCTTAAATGACACTACAAAATTCACATTTGATTATTAAGGAAATTGCATACTAATATTAAGTTATTGTTAATAATTGTTTTACTTTGTGAACTCAATATTAACTTGTCTTTTTTTAGGAAAAAAAAGGAGGTATTGATTATCGCAAAATGTCATTTAAGCTCAATACCTCCCGAATTAGTCAGTTGCAAACTTCGATATTTAGTTTGAATTTAATGTTAAGTTGAAATTAAGACTGCGTTAATATAAATAGGAAGACTTGAACAATAAAAAGGGCTATCTTAATTTTAAGATAGCCCTTTTTAGTATCGGTTATATTCTTATCTATTGCCTAATTTCTTTTACGAATAATTTATCGGTCTTCGTTATGGCTTTTCCTTGAATGATGTGTTTATTATAATACAAGATGATAGTAGGTAAATTTTTATACCGAAACCCTCGCTTCCCTATGCTTGCGGCTAATCCAGGGATATTTGCAAAGTATTTTTTTGCAATTCGTTTAAAATTACTAGGCGTGATAGCTTCCACTTTAGTATCGCTATAGCCGATAAAATAGTCTCTATTATAGGCTAAATGCCAATTATTCGTACTTTTTTTAGGTACTCCTTCAATTATCTCTGTATTTATTAATTCAATCTCTTCTTTTAAAACAGAATATAGTTTGATGGCACCATTGATTTCAATATTCATGGCCACTTCCATTAAATTATTTGTTTCAATGCTAGGGATTACCCGTTCATTATTGCCTATTAATTGTCCATTCAGTAAGGTAATTGCAACTAGGAGTAATATTATTTTTTGCTTCATGACATTTACATTTAACTTCAAATTCATAAATTAATACATAATTTACACAAAGTTTACATTAAATTAACATTGAAACAAGTTTTTAGTACTTTTTTTATCAAATAGTGACAAAAAATTCTTTTTAAGCGCTTTGAGATAACGTGGGTATTTTAAAATCAGCCCTCTCACAATAAAATTAAAAAACTGCCCTTCGCTAAAAAAGCAAAAGGCAGTTCTATAAAATCACCCGATTATTTTATATTTTAAGCAACTTCCGCCAAAGCCGAATCAATCACTTCCTGCGAAATTGTCGTAGGACATTGATAATTACTCAATGGAATGTTGCCATTGGATTCAATCCCTTTAAAGCCTTCTTGGACATCCATTAAATCATGAAAACCTCTAGCCTTTAGAATGGAGGCCGCAATGACTGACCTAAAACCACTTCCACAATAAAGGAAATAAGGCGTATCTCTGTTGAGTTTATCCATATTTTTGTTCAAGTAATCCAGAGGGATGTTGGTTGCATTATCCACATGATGCGCTAAAAATTCCGTAGGCTTTCTTACATCCAACACTACTCTATTCGTACCTTTTTTCAACGCTTCCGCAAATTTTGCTGGAGAAGTAGACCCAACACTATCTGTCTCTTTTCCTGCATTTTCCCAAGCTTTAATGCCGCCTTTCAAATAACCCAAAGTATTATCATACCCGACTCTAGCCAAACGAGTAACCGCCTCTTCTTCTTTTCCTTCTGGTGCAACCAATAAGATGTTTTGTTGAATATCTAAAATCAAAGCACCAACCCAAGGAGCAAAAGTACCGTCCAAACCAATGAAAACCGACCCCGGAATATGCTTTTTAACAAACGCTGACTTATGTCGAACATCCAGTATTAAAGCATCTTCTGTATTGGCGATAGCTTCAAATTCGATTGGATTTAAAGCAACCACTCCCCTCTTCAAAACAGTATCTATACTCGCATATCCTTCTTTATTTAACCTTACATTTTGTCCAAAATATTGTGGTGGTGGCGTTAATCCAGTAGTTACTTCTTTAATAAATTCTGCTTTGGTCATATCTGCTCTTAAGGCATAATTGACTTTCTTTTGATTGCCCAAAGTATCCACAGTCTCTTTCATCATGTTTTTACCACAAGCTGACCCTGCACCGTGTGCTGGATAAACCGTTACCTCATCCGCTAAGGGCATAATTTTATTACGCAAACTGTCGAATAAGAAACCCGCTAAATCTTCTTCTGTAATAGACCCTGCTTTTTGGGCTAAATCTGGTCGCCCGACATCGCCTAAAAACAAAGTGTCTCCAGAGAAAATAGCATGGTCTTTACCTTGTTCATCTTTTAATAAATAAGTCGTACTTTCCATCGTATGACCTGGGGTATGTAAGACTTTAATGGTTACATCGCCCACTTTAAATTCCTGGTTATCTTCGGCAATAATTGCCTCAAATTTAGTATTCGCAGTTGGACCATATACGATTGGCGCACCTGTTTTTTCTGATAAGGTTACATGACCACTAACAAAATCTGCGTGAAAATGTGTTTCAAAAATGTATTTTAATTTTACGCCATCCTTTGCCATTTGGTCAATATAAGGTTGTACTTCTCTTAATGGGTCAATAATGGCAGCCTCGCCATTAGAGGTGATGTAATAAGCACCTTGTGCCAAACATCCTGTATAAATTTGTTCTACTTTCATTTTTTAAATTTTAAATTTTATCGATCTGCTGACAGATAGAAATGAATTAATTTTGAAGGAATGCTCATTGGCAATCCATTAATATGCTACAAAGTTAAAGGTGATTTCAATCTAAGTCTGTGATGGAAATCACCTTCAAAAATTATTTTAAGCAGCTACTTTATTTTTTAACAAAGCTTTAACCTCACTCAAACTTCCTCCATTATAAACTTCCTCAATTCCTTGTGCCTTAAGGTAATTCATCGCTTGTCCACTTCGATTGCCGCTGCGACAATACACCACAATAGGTTTGCTCATTTGTCGGAACTCTTCTACCCTTTTAGCAATGGTTCCTAAAGGAATATTTATTGCCCCTTTTGCTTTGCCTAAATAAGTTTCAAAAGATTCTCGAACGTCCACAATAGTTGTATTTTCTTGATTGATTATTTTCTGTAAGTCCATTTTAAATTTTGTTTATTTAACAATAGAATAATTACTTGAATACAAAGTTACCCGCAAAGTTTGCTTATGTCTGTGATGTGCTTCACATGGGCGTAATTAGTTTTAAAAGACCACATAAAATTGTAAATAAAAGGAAAGATTGTTAGTGAGTAAAATCACTAGGTTGTTATGATTTTTGTCAACTTTGTTAGGAGGAGAAAGGTGTGGTCTATTTTGAAATTTTATGGAGATAATTGTCATTATTACAATTATCTCCATAAAACATCGGCTAATAAAATGATGAAAATAGGAGTTTCGTTTTACTCAACATTTATATTTTATCATTTCCTTAATCATTCATTCGTTTGTAATATATATTCATCCATGTCCTCTGCCTTTTTGAGCCGCTGTCCATCCATAAAATCAACCGCTTCCTGGATACCCATAAAACAATTCTCTCTGCCTATTTTCTCCATAAGATGTGCTCGTTCCATAGCATCTCTTACTGGGCCTCTTACCCCCGTAAATAATACCTTGATATGATTCGTTCGATAATATTCCACAATTTCTTCTAGCGTATGCGCCGCACTACTGTCTATATTATTGATACTATTAAAACAAAGAATAATCGTTTTTAAAGCCGTTCCTTTTTCAGCAACCAACGCTTCCAAACTTTCTTTAAAAAAGCTGGTATTCGCAAAATAAAGTTGCGCATCAAAACGGAAAATCAATAAATCCGGTCGTTCTTCTACCTGTTCAAAACGGTCAATATTTCTATAAAAATGAGTCCCCGGTACATTGCCTAATGCGGCAACATGCGGTCGAGTTGTTCGGAAAATAATCATCGCTAAAGAAAGTACAACCCCAATACCGATACCTTGTTCTATCCCCAAAGTCAAAGTAGCGACAAAAGTAGCAATCAACATCCAAAAATCGGAGCGATTGGCCGTCCACAAATACTTTGCTTCTTTTATATCAATTAATCCAAAAACAGCGACCATAATAATGGAGGCTAAGATAGCATTTGGGAGATAATAAAATAGTGGCGTTAAAAAAAGTAAAGTCAAAATGATTAATACCGCACTAATGATGGAAGCCATCCCCGTTTTTGCACCTGCTTCATCATTCACCGCTGTTCGAGAAAACCCACCCGTAACGGGATAAGATTGTAAAAAGGAACCGCCTATATTGGCTAAACCCAAAGCTATTAATTCTTGATTGGGTACTACTTTATAGTCTTTATGTTTGGCTTGAATTGCTTTGGCAACTGCAATACTTTCCATAAAACTAACCAAAGAAATAGCTAAGGCAACAGGTAATAAAGTTTTCATAGTTGCTATACTAAAATCAGGTAACACAAAAGAGGGCAAGCCTTCTGGCACTTCTCCTACTATTTTTACGTCTTGCGCAGTTAGCCCTAATCCCATTACCGTAACAATGCCGAAAACGACTGCTAGTAAAGAACCAGGAATGGCTTTATTGATTTTTTTAATGCCCTTAATCAAAATAATACCCCCAATTCCAATGGCAAAAGTTGCCCAATTCAGTTCACCCATTCTTTCAAAAGCCTCTAATAAAATTTCATGTATATGGTGACTTCGACCCAAATTGATACCCAATAAATGCTTTAATTGGCTTAAGCCAATAATCAATGCCGCTGCCGAAGTAAAACCACTTATAACTGGGTGGGATAAAAAGTTGACCAAAAAACCTAGCCGAAAGACACCTAACAAAAATTGAATCAATCCGACTAAAAAAGCTAAGGTAATGGCTAAAGCAATATAGGTAGCTGTTCCACCTACTGCCAGCGTACCAATTCCTGCCGCAGTTAATAAAGAGACCATGGCAACTGGCCCTACTGCCAATTGGCGAGAAGTACCTAAAAGCGCATAAATGATTAGCGGTAAAGTACTAGCATACAAACCATAAATAGGCGGTAATCCAGCAATCATTGCATAAGCCATTCCTTGTGGAATTAGCATCACTCCGACCGTTAGACCTGCCGATAAATCACCTTTAAAGTGGTCTTTTTTATAATTAGTTAGCCAGTCAAAGGCTGGTATATATTGTTTAAAATTCATTATTATATTGTACTTTGAATTGGTAGAAAGATAAGCGGCCTATAGTGTAAAGTTATTTTTGGAGCATCCCTATGTACGTAATTTGATTTCGACTCAGTTTTACGATGCCCAAATTTTCCATTTTTTTTAATAATCGAGATACTGCTTCTCTAGACACATTTAGGTCATCGGCGATTTGCTGATGGGTAAAATTTAAGGTGTGACTACCTGTTGATTGACTCAATGATTGTAAATATTTTTCCATACGGTCATCCAATCCTCGAAAGGCAATATTATCAATCACCTTTATCAAGTCTAGCATTTTATTATCGTAAGAGCGCATTACAAAATTTCGCCAAACGGTATATTTAGACATCCATTCATCTACGTATTTGATGGGAATTCCGATTATAGTTGTTGGTTCAAGCGCTTCTGTTCTAATGGCACTTTTTTTATCCATCATGCAGCAGGTAAAGGACATAGAACAAGTCTCTCCTGCATTTAAAAAATAGAGCAATAATTCCTTTCCTTCTATTGCATCTTCTCTACTGACTTTAACGCTACCTTTGACAATTAACGGCACCATTTTAATATAACTGCCATAATCCAACATTATATTGCCTGTTTCAAAATCCATTAATTTTCCGACTTCGGCTATTTCTTCCTGCAACCTTCTATCAGAAATTTGAGGGAATTGTTCCTGTAATATTCTCTGAATAGTGATGGAATTTGTATTCATGCAATTAGTTTTAGGAGGGTAAGAAAAATAAAACGCATAAGTTAGTATCCTTGGAAGCTAAAAAATTAGCTTCCCACAGAAAGTGCGATTAGGATTTACTTATTTATTAGTCGTGCGTTTTTCTCTTTATCTCTGATTATTAATACCGCAAAGATAAGGCGGAAATAAGCAATAAATCTGTGATAACTATCACAAAACTATTTTTCAACTTTAGCAGGTTTATCAATTGACTTAACTTACAGGTAATCATTATAAACTGTATTGATAAAACTTAAAATAATGCCGATATAAAAGATGGTAAATAATTTTCCCTCATCTGTATGTGGAGAAAAACCGCCATAACTAACAGTTGCCAAGGTAACAATTCAAAATTGGAGCTATTCAATTGCTTTTTTGATGACTAAAATCAGTTGATAGAGGTGATTTTTGTCAAGCAATAAAAGCTTGAAAAGGTGTAGTTTTTTATAAGAAACCCCTTTATTTTGATTGCTCGATAGAATTCAACTTTAGCGTCTTAATGTAAAATTAGGAGAGTGCCTCAAAAACTAATGCTTGTTCTGTCTTTCAGTATAAGCATTAGTCCCAGCAAAAAACGCCAAATGCTTATTTTAAATGCTATACTTTAATTTCAATTTGATAAGAAAGTTATTTGAATTATCCTTTATGGCTAAATGCCCTTTAAGATACTTTGCTCTTCGTTTTAGATTTACTAAACCCCTTCCTCCAGAATTTTGGCAAGTAATTCTTTCTTTGAATTCATTATTAGACTTGTTCGGGATTGATAATCAGCAAGATAGAGCTAATTGATAATTTGATAGTCCTGCACATATTCCAATTATTCTATTTTTTAACTCTTGACATTTTAATCGGCATCTATTTTTTAGGATA
>Ga0208544_10000498_pt1 | contig 30817 bp, 33 predicted proteins | sample DEB08_DNA_9_FD_184526 | JGI IMG/M metagenome (GOLD analysis project Ga0208544, IMG submission 184526) | Aqueous microbial communities from the Delaware River and Bay under freshwater to marine salinity gradient to study organic matter... | ecosystem: Environmental > Aquatic > Marine > Coastal ... | reverse complement strand
TTCAGCGCTAGTCAAAATTTGTTCCAGCCCACTTTTAGCAAGGTGGCGGTAGACTTGGGGAACCCAAAGACCGCGGATGAAGGCAGGCATTGTGGGCTTTCTTGATAAGGCAGAAGCGCGCATCGAGAGCGGAGTCTCGTCTCTGTTCGCGAAGATATCTAAAAGGCAGCTGCAGCCAATCGAAATCTCTCAGGCAGTCAAGAACGCCATGGATGTTGCCGCCACCGCGGCTGGCGAAGACCGAGTGCTAGTTCCGCACCGGTACCTAATTAAGATCTCTGATCACGACAGCCAAGAAGTGACTGAACAACTACTGAAGGCCATTCGCGCTGAGGTTGTAGCCCACGCCTCCCAGAAGGGCTATCGCCTAACCGGCGAGATTGAGCTTAAGCTGGCAGCAGATGCGAAGCTTGCCAGAGGCAGAGTTCAGGTTGGTTCTGCAGCTGTGAAGTCCCTGGTTAGTTGGCAGCCGGTTATTACCTTCAACGGTGAGCGCCAAGAGCTGAAATCCGGAACCGTTACTTTCGGCAGAGACATCAGTGCCGATTTTGCAATCGACGATCGAGGACTTAGCCGAATTCACTTTGAAATCGCCTTCAATGGCGATGTTGCGGCCATTCGTGACCTCGGCTCCACCAACGGAACATTTGTTGATGGAGCTCGAATCAGTGAGGTTGTTTTGAGATCTGGCAGCAAAATAAGTGCCGGTAGGACAGAATTTGACTTTGACCTATTGCCACTGACGGGAGAGCCAAGTGAGTGAACTGGCGCTATTTCTAGTGCGCATCGGCTTTGTTGCTGTGCTCTGGGTATTTATCCTGAGCCTGCTGTCAGTTATTCGAGCTGACCTATATGGCCGAAGAGTGATCAGCCGGATTGCCAGGCAGAACGCTCCACAGCTAACTGCCGGTTCTGCTGCAAGCCTTGGCATTGATGACTCGGGCGTTTTTGAGCCCACTCAGATCGCGGTTCTGACCGGCAGGACCGCCGGCACCAACATTTCGCTTGAAGGCAAGAAAGAAGTTTTGATCGGAAGAGCGCCAAGTTCCGACATGGTGATCAGCGATGAGTTTGCTTCATCCATGCATGCCAAATTGGTTCTGGTTGGCCAGGACTGGGTGCTGCAGGACCTGAATTCAACAAACGGCACCCACCTCGATGGCAAGAAGATCACCACCCCGGTGACCATTAAGGCCGGAATGACCATCAGGATTGGCACCACAACCTTTGAGCTGAGGTCTTAGACCCTTGGCTATCAAGACCATCAGCTATGCAGCTAGCGACATCGGAAAGCATCGCAGTTCTAATCAGGACTCTGGCTATTCCGGTTACCAGCTGTTTTTTGTGGCTGATGGCATGGGTGGTCACGCCGGTGGCGACATTGCATCCGCCATCACCTCGCAGCGAGTTGCCCTGACCGACAGCAAATACGACACGGTTGAAGAGGCAATTGAAAGCCTTAAGGCCGGTGTCATCGAGGCCAACTCGATGCTAACTGGAACAGTTGTCGAGCACCCGGAGCTTCAGGGCATGGGAACCACCTTCTCTGGCCTGTTGGTTCACGGCAGCCAAATCATCACCGCTCACATCGGAGACTCACGCATCTACAGAATGCGCTCGGGACAGGTTGAGCAGATCACCAAAGACCACACCTTTGTTCAAAAGCTTGTTGACCTGGGCAGAATCACCGAGGAAGAGGCGCTGGTCCACCCGCGCCGTAGCGTTTTGATGCGCGTGCTCGGTGATGTTCAGGGTGACCCTGAGCTTGATATTGCGCTCTACGATGCGCTACCCGGTGACCGCTGGATGGTCTGCAGTGATGGCCTGAGTGGCGTTGTTCCGGATGACGTGATGGCAAACATTCTTGCCTCCAGTGTCCCAACCGAGGAGGCTGCTGAGCTGCTAGTTGGCGAGGCCCTCGAATACGGTGCGCCTGACAACGTGACGGTGGTAATCACCGACATCGTTCGCCCGACCGTCCAGGCAGATTTCGAACCAGGTGCCCACTTCGTTGGCTCGGCGGATCACGAGGTAATTATTGAAGAGCGCAAGGGTGGCAAAATCCTGCGTTTGTTCAACCCAATGTCGCTACTTGAGCTGCTGCAAAGCCCAGAGGACCCAGCCAAATATGCTCCGGAGTCAGAGGAGCTGCTGGAGAAGATCCTTGCCGAAACCCAGCGCAAGCTGCGCTGGCGCGGGGTGCGAATGATTCTTGGTTGGTTGTTGTTTGCCGGAATTCTGGTTGGCCTTGGCTTTGGTGCCTATCAGTACACCCAAACCCGCTACTACGTTGATGTCCTCGATGGTCAGGTCACCATTTACCAGGGAATCAGGGAGCAGCTGGGGCCATGGAAGTTCTCCAGCCCCTACTTTGTCTCTGAGATCAACCTTGAAGACCTTTCACAGTTCCAACAAACACTTATTGAGCGTTCGATCTCGGCCGAGTCACTGGAAGAAGCTCAAAGGATTCTGGATCAGCTAAGGCAGACAATCAATGAGTAACGTCTCGCTGACCTCTGCAATCCCACTGCTACTAAAGGCTGTTCCCCGTTCCAGAAACTTCGAAGCTGTGCTGCTGTTCTGGGTTGCCGGAATTCATGCATTTGCCCTTTCCCAAATTCAGTTGGCAGTGAACCAGGTGATGAGCTGGGACATGCTGCTTTATTGGGCGCCGCCAACTGTGAGTGCCTGGATCCTGCACTATGTGCTGCGCAAATATGCTTTGAACGCCGATGGCTTACTGTTGCCGTTGGCATTTTTGCTAAACGGTCTGGGGATAGCCATGATTTACCGGCTTGACTTGGCCGAGATCACTCGCGGCGGAACCGACCTTTTCGCTGAGCGACAGGTTTGGTTGAGCTGCTTCGCGATGTTGATCGCAGCGGTTGTGGTCAGGCTTATTCCAAACCCACTAACGCTTAGGCGCTTCCCCTACTTGGCGGGGGCCGGAGCGGTTATTTTGTTGATGTTGCCGGCAGCACCGGTAATCGGCAGGACGGTCAATGGCGCAACTCTCTGGGTTGGAATTGGCGAACTAAGTTTCCAGCCGGGAGAAATTGCCAAGATTCTCTTGGCAATCTTCTTTGCTGGCTACCTGGTTTCCAGAAAGGGCCCGCTTTCTGAGATTGGCTCGAGGGTTCTAGGGATGAAGATTCCTGGAGCTAAAGACCTGGGGCCAGTGTTGCTGTTTTGGGTGGCATCAATTGGGGTTTTGGTTATCCAGCGCGACCTGGGAACCTCTATTTTGTATTTTGGTCTATTCCTGGTGATGATCTACACCGCAACCGGCCGCGCTTTTTATGTCGGCATCGGCATGGTGATGATGATCACCGGTGCGCTGGTGGCATCTCGGCTCTTTGAATACGTTGGTTCTCGCTTTGAAAGCTGGCTGAACCCGCTGTCTCAGGAAAACTACACCGCTGCCGGTGGCAGCTACCAGCTGGTGCAGGGGCTTTTTGGAATGGCTCACGGTGACGTGATTGGGTCCGGGCTGGGCTCGGGTTTCCCACAGCTGATTCCGCTTGCTGAAAGCGACTTCATTTTTGCTGCCCTTGGCGAAGAGCTCGGGCTTGCTGGAGTGTTTGCAATCCTTGCCGTCTACCTTTTGATTGTTTATCGAGGACTGCGTGTTGCCAACACTCACCAGGATGAGTTCTCGAAACTCCTCGCGCTGGGTTTGGCCTTCGTGATTGGGCTGCAGGTGTTCATAGTCTGTGGTGGGGTGATGGGGCTGTTGCCACTTACCGGCCTGACCACACCTTTCCTAGCCGCCGGTGGCAGTTCGCTGCTAGCCAACTGGTCAATCATTGGGTTGCTTCTGATTATGTCTGACTCCTCACTGAAGCGGGTGAGCGCATGAACCGGCAGGTGAGGCGAGTTGGGTTGGCACTGACGGTGATGTTTATTGCCCTGTTTGCAATTGCCTCCTCGATTCAGGTGGTCAGAACACAGTCTCTATATCAAGATGCAAGAAACGTTCGCGCCGCATATGAAACCTACAAAACGCAGCGCGGTTCGATTCTGGTCGGTCAAGAAGAAATTGTTGTTAGCGGCGCTGTGAACGACCAGTACCGATTCCTGCGCGAATACGATTCGGTTCTCTATTCGCCAGTGGTTGGTTTCTTCAGCGTCTTCACCGGCTCGGCGGGAATCGAAAGATCGATGAACTCACTGCTGGCTGGACAGAGCTCAGCGCAGTTCTTTGAACAGATCAACGCGCTTCTGGATGGAAACCCGGTGACTGGAGCTGCGGTTGAATTGAGCTTGGATCCAGAACTGCAGCGGGCCGCCTGGGATGCGCTCGGCAACAGAAAGGGTGCAGTTGTTGCGCTGGAACCCGCTACTGGCCGCATCCTGGCCATGGTTTCTAAGCCAACCTTCGACGCCAACCTCCTTGCTGGCCACGAGTATGAGCCGGTTAATGCTGCCTACCGCGCCTACCTTGAGGACGAGGACCAGCCGCTAATCAACCGAACGATTGCTGGAGACCTCTACCACCCGGGATCTGTCTTCAAGCTGGTTGTCGCGGCAGCAGCACTAGAGTCTGGCCGCTACAGCACCACCACCACCTTCGAGAATTTGGCTGACTACCGCCTGCCTGGAACAACCACCACGATTCAGAACTCCTCTGGGAAGGCTTGTGGTGAGGGCACTCTGGTCACGCTGGAGCAGGCACTGATCCGGTCTTGCAACATTCCGTTCGCGATGTTGGCAGTTGACCTCGGTCAGGACCGAATCCGGGCCCAAGCAGAGCTGATGGGGTTCTCTGATGACTTAGCAATCCCGCTTTCAGTAACCCCGAGCACCTACCCGCAAGAGATGGAACTTAGTCAGGTTGCCCTGACCGGTTTTGGTCAGTTTGATGTTCGGGTCTCGCCCTTGCAAATGGCGATGGTGACAGCTGCGATTGCGAATCAAGGCGTCTTGATGAAGCCGCAATTGGTGGATCAGGTAGTTGCCAGCAATCTAAATGTGCTGAGCCAACTAAGCCCACAAGTTTTGTCATCCCCGATGTCTAGAGAGACCGCGGCACTAATCACCAGAATGATGGTTGATTCAGTTCAGTTTGGTGCAGCGACCAACGCGGGCATTTCGCAGGTGGCAGTTGCCGGCAAGACCGGAACCGCTCAGAACGGCGTTGAAGATCCGTACACCCTCTGGTTCACTGGGTTTGCTCCAGCCGAGTCGCCTGAGATTGTGGTGACTGTTGTGGTCGAAGACGGTGGTGGCATAGGTCAAAACGGTACTGGTAATCAGATTGCCGCTCCGATCGCCAAAGCTGTGATGCGGGTGGTGATGGATCGATGAAACCTGCTGTAGGGCAGCTCTACGGTGACCGCTATCGCCTCCAGCTACGCATCGCCATTGGCGGCATGGGTGAGGTTTGGCAGGCAGAGGACGAACTAATTCTGCGCACGGTCGCAATCAAGATTTTGAAAGAAGAGTACCTTTCCGACCCTGATTTCCTAGAGCGCTTCCGGACTGAGGCACGCTCCGCTGCTCTTGTTGAGCACGAGGGCATTGCCAATGTTTATGACTATGGCGAGGACACCGGTTCCGCCTTTTTGGTGATGGAGCTGGTTCCGGGTGAATCGCTTTCCAGGCTGCTGGAGCGAGAGCGAAAACTTCCAGAAGAGCAGGTGCTGGACATCATCGCCCAAACCTCCAGGGCGCTGGCCGCAGCCCACGCCAGGGGTCTGGTGCATCGAGACATTAAGCCTGGGAACCTGCTGATCACCCCTGAGGGCAAGGTAAAGATCACCGACTTTGGCATTGCCAGAGTTGGAGACCAGGTCCCGCTAACCAAGACCGGTCAGGTGATGGGTACAGTTCAATACTTGGCGCCAGAGCAGGCAACCGGAAAGTCCTCAACATCCGCAACCGACCTCTATTCACTTGGTGTGGTTGCCTATGAGGCGCTGGCAGGAAAGCGTCCGTTCAGGGGTGAGAACCAAATGGCAATTGCCATGGCTCACATCAACGAAATGCCCCCGGCGCTATCAGACTCAATTGACCCGAGGGTTCAGAATCTAGTTCTCAGCTGTCTGGCCAAGAAGCCAAACCAACGACCAGAGTCCGGCACCTCGCTGGCAATCCGAGCAGAAGCGCTTCTCAGAGAAAAGCGCAAGGGGGTTCCAGCCAAGCCGGTGGAGCCAGAAAACGACCCGGTTACCGAGGTCCTTTCCACCGACACCGCCCCGTTGCCTAGGGCTCCGATTGTTTGGCCCTGGCTTGCAACTCTTGGGCTGCTGGGCCTGACCGCAATCGTTGTGATTGTGGCGATCTTGTCGGAGCCAAGTGCCGAAGAGCCGACGCCCGGCCCAAGCCAAACCACGAGCCCGAGTCCAAGTCCAAGTCCTGATGAGGCTGAACCTGAGCCAACCGAGCCAGAATCATCAATCGTCTTGGTCTCCGATGTTGTTGGCAAAAACTTGAGCGAGGTAACAGCGCTATTGACCGAGCGAGGGTTTGTTGTCAACGCCATTCCAGGGGAACTGATTCCCGGCAGCTCACCAGAGGTTCGGGTTGTCTACGCGGTTTCCCCAACCGGAAATATCGTCCGTGGTGCCGTCATCAACGTCACCTACTACGTTGGCGACTTTGAAGACATCCCAATCGAGATTCCAGCTTCAGACCCAGCAGTTGAGCCAACCCCGGTCGAAACAGACCCAGCCACCGGGCAGCCAATCGCGACCGATCCTCCAGTTGCTGATGTCCCAGCCGAGGTTCCAGGAGATCCGGCGGCCACCCCAACGCCAACTCCAACGGCATCACCAAGTCCTACCCCGACAAATTAGGGGACAACAGAGTAATGAGACTGTAACCGAAACACGAGCGAAATTTGCAAAAGAAAAACTAGACTTCAATAGGCGGGAAAGAGCGACTTTGAGTGAGAACGAAAGACTGATTGCAGGCCGATACAGGCTTGGTCAGCTTGTTGGCCGCGGCGGAATGGCCGAGGTCTTCGAGGGCTTTGACACAAGACTCGGTCGCACCGTAGCCATCAAGCTTTTGAAATCAGACCTTGCCAATGATGCGAACTTTGAATCCCGCTTCCGACAGGAGGCGCAGGCAAGTGCCCGCATGGCCCACCCAACCATCGTTCGGGTTTATGACGCCGGTGAAGAAGAGTCCACCGATGCAAACGGTCAAGTGGTCAAAACTCCATTCATCGTCATGGAGTTGGTTCGCGGCAAGCTGCTTCGAGAGATCATTGCCGAAAAGAGCCTGAACATTGAAAAGGCAGTCAAGTATGTCTCTGGGATCTTGACCGCGCTTGAGGTTTCCCACCGAGCCGGTGTTGTTCACCGCGACATCAAGCCCGCCAACGTGATTGTTGGCGAAGGCGAATCAATCAAGGTCATGGACTTCGGCATTGCCAGGGCCGTGAGTGACAACTCTGCGACTCAGGCCGCTACCGCCGGCATCGTTGGCACCGCTCAGTATTTCTCTCCCGAGCAGGCTCGTGGCGATGCGGTTGATGGTCGAACCGACCTCTACTCAACCGGTGTGATTCTGTATGAATTGCTTGCCGGTAGGCCACCTTTCACTGGTGAGAGCGCAGTGTCTGTTGCCTACCAGCATGTTTCCGAGGCAGCCCCAGCTCCATCCGAATTCAATTCCGCGGTTTCTCCAGAACTGGATGCGGTTGTGTTGCGAGCAATGAGCAAAGACCGCGACGAGCGCTTCCAGACCGCAGAAGACTTCCGCGAGCATTTGCTTGCAGCTCAGGCCGGCGCCCCGATGGCCTCGACACCAAAGACCAAGAAGATGGCCCCGATTGACTTTGACGAGACTGAGCTAATCAGCGCGGCTGCATCAAATGAGCTTCCAACGTCATTGATTGATGGCTTTGAGACTGCTCCAAGCAGCCAAATCACCACCGTCTCAAACAAGCTAGGCGCCAGCGTGCTCTGGGGTTTGGGAACCGGTGTGGTTGTGATTTTGGTTGGACTGCTTTTCTGGGTCATGAACTTAGGTGACTCAGGCCCAACCGTTGCACCAACCAGCGGCGTTCAGGTTGCTAGCGTTCAGGGCTCTTTGTATGAGGATGCCTACAACACCCTCACCTCCCAGGATCTAGTTGTGCTCCGGGTCTACGAAAAGAGCGAGAGTGTTCCCGAAGGAGTCGTGATCCGTCAGGTTCCAGAGGCTGGTACTCAGGTTCTTTCAAACACCGCCGTCACTCTGTATGTGTCCAGCGGTGCAACTGAGGTAACTGTTCCAAACCTGGTTGGCAAATCTGAAGCAGATGCGGTGGCTCTGATTGAGGGCCAGGGGCTCACGGTTGGAAGCATTACCGTGGTCGGCTCACCGATTGTGCCGAAGGGCATAGTGATTGCCTCAGACCCGGTCACCAACTCCAAGCTTCCGCTTGGAACGGTTGTGAATGTGATTCTGTCTGATGGCACGGTTCAGGTTCCGGATGTTAGAAACCTTGAGGTTCTAGAGGCTAGAAGTATTTTGACTAACCCGTCGATTGGTTACACGGTCTCGGTTGAGGTGCTAGACGCCCTGACCTGCACCGGAACACCGGGATCAGTTGTATTGGAGCAGTCGGTGCTTCCTGGTGAGGCCGCACAGCTACAGAATATTGTTTTGTATGTTGAGTGCATCGGCGGAGTGGTGGAACCTACTCCAACTCCAACGCCAACTGAAACAGTTGTTGGTTAGTTAGTTTCTATTCTCGGGCTTAGGTGCTTGGCCTTTTCCTTCGCGCCTTCAAGACCAAGAGTCTCCAGCCAGTTAGCCAACATCGCGTAACCCCCCTCGGTCATGACCGACTCTGGGTGGAACTGAACCCCGTAGATTGGTTTGGTTTTGTGCTGCAGGCTCATGATCACGCCGGACTCAGTTTGTCCAGTTACTAACAGTTCCTCAGGAACTGTTTCTGGAACAACTGCCAGTGAGTGATACCTGGTTGCCATGAAGCCTTGCGGCAGACCATCCAAAATCGTGCTGCCTGAGTGATTCACCTTAGAGGTTTTGCCATGCATTAGCTCTGGGGCGCTTTCGACCCGACCACCAAGTGCCTCGGCGATCGCCTGGTGACCCAGGCAAACCCCAAACACCGGGTAGTTGGTTTCAAGGGCAAACTTCACGGTTGGAATAGACAATCCAGCGCTTGCTGGATTTCCGGGTCCCGGTGAAATCAGCACCGCATCAAACTTTTCTAGAAGTGCAGGTAGTTCGCTTTCCTCGATTGCGTCATTGCGCATGACAGTTGTCGTGGCTCCGAGCTGCTGCAGATAGCCGTTCAGGGTGTAGACAAAGCTGTCGTAATTATCTAAAACGAGGATGTTTACCATGGTGTGAATAGCCTAATCGGATAGCGACAATCCGGTTCGGGCATTAAGCTACTTGGCATGGCAGATTCGAAATCACGCAAGAACAATGACTCCAAGCCACTAAAACCACAGGTGGTTGGCGAAGAGGCAGAGAACCCAACCTGGTACAAGGCCGTCATGTTCGGCTTTATGCTCTTTGGCCTGGCCTGGATCCTGTTGTTCTACATCTCTTCAGCGCGCTACCCACTGGGCAGCGCAACACCAATCGATCTTTCCAACTGGAACATCTTGATTGGTTTCGGCATCGCCATGATTGGCTTTGCAATGACTACGAAGTGGAAATAACTAAAACCAGCTAGAGATCTTCAGCATGGTTAGTCCGTAGAGGACTCCCCAAACTAGAAATACCCCAAAGATTTGCTGCACCCGCTGGCTCGCCTGTCTGGTTTGAGAATAGATTCCGGCAATTGCCAACCCGGTAATCAGGCCACCCAAATGGCCCTCCCAGGAGATTCCCGAAACAAAGAAGCCCAGCCCGAAGTTGATGGCGATCAGGGTGAAGATTTGAGTGGCATTGCCGCCACCGACCCGAATCACCACAAAGTAGGCGCCCATCAGGCCAAACAGCGCACCAGAAGCACCAACCACTGGAATCGAGGGGTCCGACAGCCACATCACCGCAACCGAGCCTCCAATGATAGAGGTCAAATACAGCGCTAAAAAGCGAACTGGGCCCAGCATCGGCTCCAGCACCCTTCCAAAAATCCAGATCGCGTAGGAATTAAACAAAATGTGTACCGGGCCAGACCAGTCATGCACAAAACCCGAGGTCAGCATTCGCCAAGGCTCAAATGGAGCAAAGAGCGGAGCAAAGAACAGCTGGTTGGTGAACAGATAGCCAAGCGGGCTGATTTGGCCAAGCCAAATAAGAAGGTTCAGTGCAAGCAGCCCCGAAGTTACGGGAGCTGCTTTTGCACTTTTCAGGCTAAGAGCCAACTAGACCTTTTCGATTGTGATGCTCTCGATGATCACGTCATCGGCTGGCTTGTCGCGGCCATCGGTTGCAACAACACCAATCTGGTCCACAACCTTGCGACTAACCTCATCGGTCACGTCACCGAAGATGGTGTGACGGCCCTGCAACCAAGTCGTTGGTGCCAGGGTGATGAAGAACTGTGAGCCGTTGGTGCCAGGACCTGCGTTAGCCATAGCCAACATGTAAGGCTCGTTGAAGGTAAGTTCTGGGTGAATCTCGTCACCGAACTGGTAGCCGGGGCCACCCATGCCGGTTCCGGTTGGGTCACCACCCTGAATCATGAAGCCCTCGATTACGCGGTGAAAGATCACGCCGTTGTAGAGCGGGGTGTCAGTCTTAGTCGCGTTGGTCTTCGGGTCGCGCCACTCGATTGAACCGGTGGCTAGCCCCTCGAAGTTCTCGACGGTTTTAGGCGCGTGCAAACCGAACAGGTTTACCTTGATTGCGCCGTGGTTGGTGTGCAGAGTTGCGATAGCTGTTGGAGAAGTCATCCCTACATTCTGCCAGTTCTTTTCAAACTTGTGTTTGACTGGAAGCCTGTTTAGTTATGGAGAGCAATGAATGCAGTAATAAGTTTCACCGGTCTGGTGAAAACCTACGGCGGTCAAAACGCAGTTGATGACCTGAGTGCCTCGGTAAACCAGGGTCGAATCACCGGATTTTTGGGTCCAAATGGTGCCGGCAAGTCCACGGCCCTGCGCTGCCTGGTTGGCTTAGCGGCGCCTAGTAGTGGCTCGGCGCAGATTCTCGGTGTTCCCTACCGCGAGCTTGAGAATCCGCTTAGCAGGGTTGGAGCGGTTCTAGATAGCCGCGGCTTTCACCCTGCGCTGACTGGCCGACAGAACCTGCGCGTTGTCGCAGCTGCCGCCAGCATTCCAGATGCTCGTGTTGATGAGGTGCTTGAGATGGTGGAACTATCAGAGGCCGCCAACAAGAAAATGAAAAAGTACTCGCTGGGCATGAAGCAGCGCTTGGCTCTAGCTGGAGCGATTTTGGGCGATCCAGAAATTCTGATTCTGGACGAGCCAGCCAACGGCCTAGATCCGGCTGGAATTGCCTGGCTCAGAAGGTTTCTTAGGGTGCTCGCCGAGGGAGGCAGAACCATCCTGGTGTCCTCGCATCAATTGGCAGAAATGCAGCACACGGTTGATGACGTTCTGATTATCAACAAGGGCAAGCTGATTGCAGCCGGCACAAAGGAGCAGGTAATGGGGCCAGACAGCCTCGAAGACGCCTTCCTGAAACTAACCGGAGGGAGCCTGTCATGAGCCTGCTGAAATCTGAGTGGCGAAAGCTCGTTTACGTTCGCGCGCACTGGGGCCTGCTGGTCGGGGCTGTCGTGTTGGCTGGGTTTGGAACGGCAGTAACGCCAATCATTCTTGATAGCAATTCGGCGACCTTTGGCTTGGCACTAGACCAGCAGACTGCCGTTGATTCTGTCTACGCAAATGCCATATCGTCCTACATCTTCGCAATCATCATCGGCATCATGCTGATGTCCGGTGAGTTTCGACACGGCACCGCCGTTGCCACGTTCTTGACCGCCCCGAAGCGCGGAACCGTGCTTGCAAACAAGCTCGGGATCGCTGCCATCGGCGGGGCTCTGGTTATGGTGCTTTCCACCGGCGCCGGCATTGCAGCTGGTTGGGTGACCCTGTCATTTTTTGAAAACGTTGCCGAGCCATCCTCCGGTGTTTTTCTGAACACAATGATTGCGGCGGTTGTTTCCGGTTCTATCCTGGGCATCGTAGGTGTTGCAATAGGGACCCTAATCCGGAATCAGATGCTGGCGATAACCGGTTCCCTGATTTACCTGTTTGTGGTTGACCCAATCTTGCTGACCCTCGTTCCCGAGGCTGGAAAGTGGCTGCCGTCAGGGCTGATTACCGCCATGCTGGCATTGGACATTCAGGCCCCGGAGTTTGGCATTGACACCGCCAACTACCTACCTCCGCTGACAGCAACCTTGGTGCTGCTTGGATACGGAGTGGTGTTTGGTGTGGTTGCGATTGCAACCAGCCTCAGACGAGACATCGACTAAGAAGCATAAATAAACCGGGTCGCCCAAAAAGCGGTGGCCCAGTTTATTGCTACCTTAAAGGCCCTTTGGCTTGAGGTATTTCTGAGCCAGCGCGCTCATGAAGTCAAACAACAGCGCCAAGATTGCTACTAACACCGCGCCAATTAGAATCGCCGGTGCACGGTCCAGCTTTAGGCCGGAGTTGATCGTCTCACCAAGCCCGCCGCCGCCAACCAAAAAGGCAAGCGCTGACATGCCAACGTTGATGACGATCGCGGTTCTGATGCCCGCAATGATTACCTCAACAGACAGTGGCAGCTCGATCTTCATGAGGATTTGGCGGGTTGTGTAACCCATGCCGCGACCTGCGTCAATGACCGACTTGTCCACCTGCTCCAAACCAACGATGGTGTTTCTCAGCACCGGCAGTAGCGAAAAGGTTGCTAGGGCCAGGATCACCGTGGTGATTCCGGCGCCCATGAAAGAAAAGAAGATCACAATCAGGCCATAGGCCGGAAGTGCCTGAGCCAGTCCCAGGGTGTCAACCAGGAAGTTTTTTAGCCTTGGGAATCCCTTGCGGGTAACGAGGATTCCCAGTGGAACTGCAATTGCAATCACAAGCAGTGAAGAAGCAAGGCCCAGCGTGATGGTCTCAACCAACTGCCGCTGCAGCTTCTCAGGAGCCAAGATCGAAATGGTCGTGTCATCGAGGTCCGAGTAAAGCCACACCACGCCACCAATGATCGCCAGAGCAATTGCAAAGATCGGCGACACAATTAGGTCCAGGCGCTCACTCAGTGGAGTCCTGTTTTTTAGAGATGGTGCTATCTGAGACAAGTTATGAACCTACCCGTCGCTCATGATCAGCTTGGCAAGCGACTCAATGGTGCAGCAGCCTAGATACTTGCCCTTGCGGTCAGTCACCACCGCCATACCAACCGATGATTGCAACATCACAGTCAGCGCATCCTGGAGGGTGTCCTCGGGCTGCAGGTCGACTGTCACCGGACGACCTGATTTCTCAATCGGCTGTGAGGTGCGGTTTAGAGCTCGCTCATCAATCCACCTGGTTGGCTTGTCATTAGCGTCCAAGAACAGCGCCACCTGATCGTCTGATGCTCGCAGTGTTTCCAGAGCCTGTTCCCGCATCACCGGCGATGACAGGGTTGGAACCTGATGCAACTCGATGTCGCGCACCTTCTTTAGGGTCAAGCCCTTCAGAATGGCACCAGAGCCCAAGAAGCTCTCAACAAACTCATCAGCCGGGTGGGCAAGGATTGCCTCCGGAGTGTCCAGCTGAGCAATTTCAGAGCCTTCGCGAAGGATCGCTATGCGGTTTCCCATCTTGATCGCCTCATCGATGTCGTGGGTCACGAACACGATGGTCTTCTTCAGCTCCTGCTGCAGTCTCAAAAACTCGTTCTGCAATCGGTCCCTGGTAATCGGGTCGATCGCACCGAAAGGCTCGTCCATCAGCAGCACATCTGGGTCCGCTGCCAGCGCCCTGGCAACACCAATACGTTGTGCCTGGCCACCTGAAAGCTCCTTGGGGTAGCGATCACGATATGTTTCTGGGTCCATGGAAACAAGTTCCAACATCTCATCGATGCGAGCTTCGATCTTGGCCTTGTCCCAGCCAAGCAGCTTAGGAACGGTTGCGATGTTCTCGGCAATGGTGCGATGCGGGAACAGTCCAACCTGCTGAATTACATAACCAATCTTGCGACGAAGCTCCGATGGATCACCATCGGTTACGTCTTCGCCATCCAAGTAGATGCGGCCAGAGGTTGGCTCAATCAGGCGGTTGATTAGACGCAGCGTGGTGCTCTTTCCACAGCCAGACGGGCCGACCAGAACCAGCACCTCGCCCTTTTGAACCTCAAGGGTTAGGTTCCGAACAGCTGGTTCGGCTCCCGACCCATAGGTCTTACTTACATTTTCAAGTCTGATTAGCGTTTCGCTCATCGGATGCCCTTCGAGATAGTGGCCACTCTTAGGGCCTGCAAAATTAGATCAATAACCAGTGCCAGCACTAGGCACAACAGCGTTCCGAGCCAAATCGACTCGAGGGAGTTCGGTAGTGGCAATCTAGCCAAACCGCTCTTAATAAAGTCTCCAAGACCGCCGCCAGCAACAAGGGTTGCAATTGCAGCGATACCAACTACCAGCATCGAGGAAACTCTGATGCCGGCAAGAATGATGGGCCAGGCAAGCGGTAGCTCAACCTTTAGCAGCACCTGAACCGGTGAAAAGCCCATTCCTTTCGCGCTTTCCAAGACACCTGGATCAATGCCATCTAGGCCAGTGATTGTGTTTCTGAGAATTGGTAGCAGCGAATACAAAAACAGTGCGATGAAGGACGGGGCGAAGCCCAGTCCCACCAGTGGTATGAAAACCACAAACAGCGCAAGCGACGGAATGGTTAGAAAAACCGAAGCGATCGAGAGCGCTAGCTCTTTGGCAAGTTGACTGCGTCGGGTCACGACGCCGGTGAGGATGGCAAATAAGCCAGCACTCACCAGCACCGTAACCACGTACCCAGTGTGTTGGGCCAGCCCTTCTAGGACCTGCACTTGTCTGGCAAGCGCGAAGTCAATCAGGCTGAATAAGAAATCCATAGGTTTCTTAGTCGGTCAGACCTTCAGCAACAAGGTATGCACGTGCCACATCGGCTGGGTCTTGACCTTCAGCTGAAACAAATCCGTTCAACTCAGCCATGCGCTCATTGCTAAGCGGAGCCAGGATTGCATCGATGATTCCATCGAATGCCTCTGGTGCCTCGTTGTACTTGTCCTGTCCCATGGTTCCGGAAACGTTGTAAAGAATGTTTACACCTGGATCCTGGACCAAAGTTAGGCTAAGAGCTGGGATACGTCCGTCAGTTGTATACACCTCACCGAAGTCACAGTTGTTCGCTGCGGTCTCGGTGTAGATGATTCCGGTGTCCAAGATGCGCTGCTGGCTGTCTGGAAGCTCGATACCAGTATAGGTCTCGGTCAAGATCAGTCCGTCAGGACGGCTTGGGAACTCTGACTCCATGCAGACGATGGTGTCTGGGTTTGCAGCCACGTATTCCATCATGGTGGTCAGGTCAAAGCCGCCGCCATTAGCCTCGGTGGTCTCTGGGCTAGAAACAAAGCCGTAGGTGTTATTGAACGGTGAACGTCCAAGCCAAACGATTCCATTCTCAGCTAGATCGCGCTCACGCACGCCTGAGGTTAGAGTCTCAGCGTCAAAGCTTGGGTCTTCTAGTCCTAGGTGGACAGCCCAACCGGTTCCGTTGTACTCCATGTAAATGTCGATTTCGCCAGACTCAAGAGCTGCTCGCGCCACGTTGGTTCCACCAAGGTTTACCTTGTTGTCAACGGTTGCGCCAGTTGCCTCAAATGCGGCCACTAGCATTTCGCCAAGAATTAGCTGCTCGTCGAAGTCCTTTGATCCCACGGAAACTGTGATTCCCGATAGGTCGTATTCTGAAAGTGATCCGCCTGAGGCTGTTTCGGTGTCATCCGCGGCACATCCTGCAAGCGTCAGTGCTGAAATTGCACCAATCGCCAACATTGAGAATTTTGTTGCATGCTTCATATGGGTTCTCTCCTTTGGTATCTACCCAGACTAAGGAAAATAGAGCCCAAACCCTAATGTGGTTGTCCATATGTCAACTAATTGGTAGGTTAGAGAGCATGCGCACTCACACCGCAGGACTTGCCAGAGACCTTGAAGTTATTGAGGCCCTGGCCTCTGCCGAGGCCTTCACGCTCGGGGGAATCGGCGTGGCGAGAGTTGCCGAACTCACCAAGCGCGACAAGGGCCAAATCTCAAGAGTCCTGAAGACCCTTGAAGCCACCGGGCTAGTCGATCGAGACAAAGCCACAAGAAAATATTCACTCGGACACAGGTTTTACTCCATGTCGATGCGCACCCGCGAAGCACACCTCGCCCTGCAGGCAGAGTCCAGGCTCGCAGAGCTGGTTGCGCAGGTTCAAGAGACCGCCCACCTAAACGTGCTTCGAGGCGGTCGAGTGCTGACCATCAAGACAGTGGTGGCCGCAGACGCGGTTCGCCGCTCCGGATGGGATGGAGTGTTATCAAACGCCGGAATCACCGCATCCGGAAGAGCGATCCTGGCTGGTCTCACCGACAGTGAGATTGAACTGTGGTGGGCTGAGCATGCCCTGGATGACCCATTGCCACTGCTGTCAATTGATATGCCGGAGCCAGCAGAACCGATTAATCCCAAGACCAGACGAGCTAGAAGACCTGCTCGAAGTTTGAAGCAGTTTGAGAAGATGCTTCAGGAGGTCAGGGACAAGGGCTACGCAATTAGCGACGAGTTCCAAGAGGGCATTGTCGATGCAGCAGCTCCGGTAAGGGATTCCTCCAACATTGTGGTTGCGGCAATCAGCGTTGGGGCCTCAATCGAGCGACTTGGTGATCAAACCGATCAACTTGGCCAATTGGTTTCTGCCGCCGCCTTGCGTTTATCCACCGATTTAGGTGCCCCGATTATTGGGCCCGCTTAGTAGAGTTTTTCTCTATGAGCAACGTTGCCATCATCACCGGAGCAGGTTCCGGATTTGGGCTTGGCCTAACCAAGAAATTACTCCACCTGGGCTGGGTGGTTTATGGAGCCGATATCTCGCGAGATGGCCTGCATGAAGCCGCGAGCGCCGGCGCCATTGCCCTAAAGATGGATGTGACCAGCGACAAGCAGGTTGCGGCAGGTATTGCGAAGGTAATAAAGGAGCAGGGCCAGATCGACCTGATGGTTGCAAATGCCGGCTACGGCAGCTTCACCTCAATTGAGGAAACCAGCTCAGAAGATGTTCGAAAGATCTTTGACGTCAATGTCTTTGGCGTTGAACGCTGCATCAAGGCCGTGTTACCGCAGATGCGGAAACAGGGATCCGGCAGGATCATTGCCACAACTTCCGTTGTTGCCCATGTCTCGTTGGTTGGTCTTGGTTGGTATTCCGCCACCAAGCACGCGGTCAGAGCAATGGCTAATGCGCTCCGCCAAGAAGTGCGTGGTTTAGGAATCTTCGTTTCAACGGTAGAGCCGGGAACATCAAAGACTGGCTTTGGTTCGGTGGCCTTTGGAAAACTTGAGTCATCCAGGGAGTTTGCAGAATACGACGGCGTCATGCGCGGCCTGGACAAGTGGCTTGGTGGGCTCTATCGGGTCTCCCCGGGTCCGGACAAAGTGATCAAGAAGATGCTCAGAGCTGCAACAGCTAAACACCCGCGAGCCCACTACCCCGGCAGTTGGGACGTGGTGGCACTAAAGCTTGTTTTTTACCTGCTGCCCAGGCGGGTAATGGATGCCTTTGTGCTCTGGCTTGCCAGGCGCTAGTAGCCAGCAGGTTATTCGAATCTAGCCATAAACTAAGGAGCATGAAACTCCCTGACCCGATTATCATTGACCCGCAGTCCGTTCCAGCTCTGAACTGGGGCATTATCGGGCCTGGTGGAATTGCTGAAACCTTCGTGGGCGCAACCCAAAAGCACACCTCTCAGCGCTTCGCAGCGGTTGCTTCTAGGACAGCCGGCAGAGGTGAAGAATTTGCAAGTAAGTTCAACATCCCTAAGGTCCACGCGAACCTCGCAGAACTAGTCGCCGATGATGAGTTGGATGCGATCTACATTGCCAGCCATCAGGGTGATCACTTCGAGCACGCAATGCTTGCAATAGAGGCAGGCAAGAGCATTCTGGTTGAAAAACCAATCACCTATCTTCCGGAGCAGGCCGAACAGATCTTTGCCGCTGCAGCCCGACACAAAGTGCTTGCCATGGAGGCAATGTGGACAAGGTATTTGCCCCAGTCAACTATTCTTCGACAGTTGCTGGCATCTGGCGAGCTTGGCACCCCTGAGCTTATGACCGCCAGCTTCTGCGCCGATAATCGCGCGATCGAGCGGCTTTGGAAGCCAGGTGGCGGTGGGATTGTCTATGACATGGGCATCTACCCCATCGCCATGGCTCAACAAATCCTTGGAACAGCAAAGTCAATCACCGCAACTGGTCTTGTTAGGCCAGATGGCATGGACGAAGAAAGCTACACGATCCTCACATATGAGTCCGGTGCGAGGGCATCGCTGACAATGTCGGGAATCGCATCACTGCCGATCTCAGCCAGCTGTTCGTTCGAGAATGCGATCGTCACCTTCGGTGAGCCGTTCTTTGTGCCATCGAGCATCTCAGTGAAGACCAAGGACTTCTACCCGGAGCAAAGCACCTGGGTCGATGAGTCAGGCATCGCAGGACATGAGGGCCTCAGCTACCAAGCAACCTGGTTCGCAAAATACATGTCAGAGGGTCGAATTGAGTCTGAGGTTCACACCCATGCTGAAACAGTTGAGGGCATTGCCATCGCTCACGAAATCACTACCCAAATCGGCGCAAAGCCTTTTTAGTAGCCGCAGCACCTGGTTCTTGGGTCTATAGCCAGGACCCTAGTCCCTGACCCCGATAATCATCGGATCATGAAAGCTGCCGCCAAACGCCTGCTTGGAAGCGCCGCTTCTATCCAGGTAAGGGGTGATCCCGCCTAGGTGGAAGGGCCACGCCGCACCCATGATCATGCTGAGGTCAATGTCCTGGGCTGTTGCCACGACACCCTCTTGAAGCATCAGGTGAACCTCTTTGGCAAGGCCAACATTCACCGCATCAAAGATTTCGGCTGCTGACCTGCCCTTGCCGGCAGAATTGCCAACAATTTCGATCGCCTTCTTGTCATAGCCCTTGATGTTGCCCTTGGCATCGCGCTCAGTGAGCTTGCCGTATTCGGCCAACTTGTGAAGGTTTTCACTGGCGTAAAAGCGGTCGCTGTTGAATGCGTGCATGGAATCAAGCACATGTGCTCCAACCTTTAGGCCAACCAGCTCCAGCAGGTCAAACGGATTCATGGGAAGCCCAAGCGGAGCAATAGCATCAGCCACCTGCTCAAAGCTTGCGCCCTCATCAACGGCTCGCATTGCCTCCCCAAGTAGGTAGCCGAGCAGGCGATTGACAACAAAACCTGCGGCATCAGCGGTGATCACCGCTGTTTTCTTTAGGTTCTTGGCAACATTCATCGCCGTTGCAACCGCCTCGTCCGAAGACTTTGGCGCCCTGACCACCTCAACCAGCGGCATTACCGCCACCGGGTTGAAGAAGTGGAAACCAACAACGCGTTCTGGCTTTTGGAGCTTTGCTGCGATTTGCTCAACCGACAGCGAAGAGGTGTTGGTTGCCAGGATGCAGGTTTCGCTCACGTGCTTTTCGAGCTCCGCGAAAACTTCCTGCTTGATCTTCAGTTGTTCAAATACAGCTTCAATCACCCAGTCGCAATCGCTGAAGGCGGCGTAGTCAAGGGATCCCGAGATGTTTCCGGCATAGCGATTGCGGTCGTCGGTGGAGAGCCTGCCCTTTTCAACCAGCTTGTCTAGTTCGTTGATTATGTAGAAAATGCCCTTGTCGATTCGCTCCTGCGAGACATCGGTAATCACAACTGGAACTTCAAGCCTCCGCAAAAATAGCAATGCGAACTGAGAGGCCATGAGGCCAGCTCCTAAAACCCCGACTTTAGTCACTGGCACTGCCAGCTTCTTGTCCGGCGCTCCGGATGGGTTCTTGGCGTGCTTCTGCACCAAGTTGAATGCATAAATCGATGCCCGGAACTGATCCGAGGCAATTAGGTCCTCAATTGCCTGGTCCTCGCGCTTGAATGCTTCAGCTTTCGAACCAGATTTTGCAGCATCAATCAAGTCAAGTGCTGCATAGGGTGACAGCGGCACCGAGCCAAGCTTCTGCTGGACAGTCTTTCTTGCAATCGCAACAGCAGGAGACCAAACGGTTGCTTTTTCAACTTTGCCGGGCTCGTTCTTGCGCCTTATCTTCTTGCCATTTAGCACCTGATCTGCCCAGGCAAGAGATTCCTCAAGGAATCTAGGTGAATCGAACATCGCATCGGCAATACCAAGATCTAGAACCTCTTGCGGCTTCAGCATTCTGTTTTGCTTCAGTGGGTTTTCAATAATGACCTTGAGGGCATTTCGAATTCCGATTAGGTTCGGGAGCAAGTAGGCGCCGCCCCAACCAGGAATCAAACCAAGGAAAACCTCCGGCAATGCAATTGCCGGTGCTGCTGAATTCACGGTTCGGTAATTTGCGTTGAGGGCAACCTCTAGACCGCCGCCCAGGGCTAAGCCGTTTATAAACACAAAGCTTGGAACTCCTAGGTTGTCAAGTTTCTCAAGCGCATAGTGGCCAAGTTCGGCAATTAGCCTGCCAACCTGACGGTCCTTGATCTGCTGCACCTTTGAAAGGTCCGCTCCAGCTGCCAGGTAGTAGGGCTTTCCGGTAACGGCCACCGCATGGATTTCCTTGTTGGCAGCTCGCTGCTTTAGTTCCTCCAGGGTTGCAGCAAACTGCAACAGGGTTTGAGGTCCAAGTGTGTTTGGACGGGTGTGGTCCTTGCCGTTGTCGAGAGTTATCAACGCGAGGGTCTTGCCGGAGCCGAGGGTGACGTCCGAGACGTAGGAGTTGGTAATTACCTCGGTGTCGTCGGTTAGTAGTGGCTGAAAGCGCTCCATTAGTTGCCCTTCCAGTTCATGTTTTCCCAAATAACAGTTCCGCCCATGCCTAGACCAATACACATGGTCGTGATTCCATAGCGGACCGAGTTGTCTTCCTCGAACTGCTTGGCCAATTGAGTCATGAGCCTTACCCCGCTTGAAGCAAGTGGGTGGCCAAAGGCAATTGCTCCGCCGTATTTATTGACCCTGGCATCGTCATCGGCGATGCCAAAGTGATCTAGGAATGACAACACCTGAACTGCAAAAGCCTCGTTGATTTCAAAAAGGCCAATGTCATCAATTGTTAGCCCTGCTTTTTCAAGGGCCTTTTCGGTGGCCGGAATTGGGCCAATGCCCATGATCTCCGGTTCAACACCAGCAAAGGCAAATGAAACCAGTTTCATCTTTGGCTTCAGGCCGTGCTTCTTCAGGGCTCTTTCACCGGCAAGCAGTGATACGGTTGCGCCATCGGTTAGCGGTGACGCGTTTCCCGCAGTTACCTTGCCGTGAGGTCGAAACGGGGTCTTCAGATCTTTCATCCCCTCGAGGGTTGATTCCGGGCGCATTAGCTCGTCCTTGGTTACAAGGCTCCAGCCCGATTCGCTTCCTGCGGAAACTGGAATCAGGTCCGGCTGAATCTTGTTTTCTTGGTAGGCCTTGGCCGCCTTCTGCTGCGAACCAACCGCGAATGCATCGGCACGCTCCTTGGTTAGTTGCGGATAGCGGTCGTGAATCTTTTCCGCGGTGTTGCCCATGTTCAAGGCCTCTGGGCTCACCAGCTTCTCTGACAGAAACCTTGGGTTTGGATCTGCATCAAAGCCCATCGGGTGGCGGCCCATGTGTTCAACGCCACCTGCCAAAGCGATGTCGTAGGCACCAATGCCAATAGCAGATGCGGTGGTGGTCACGGCCGTCATTGCACCGGCACACATCCGGTCGATGGCATAACCGGGAACACTTTGTGGCAGTCCAGCCAAAATCGCGGAGGTGCGACCGATTGTCAGGCCCTGATCACCAGTCTGAGTGGTTGCAGCCACTGCAACATCGTCGATCGCGGCACGGTCTAAATCTGGGTGGCGATCAAGCAAACCAATCATCGCCTTGACCACCAGGTCATCGGCTCGTGTGTTCCAGTAGACGCCCTTCTCTCCGGCCTTACCAAATGGAGTTCTAACTCCATCTACGAAATAAACGTTTTGCTGTTCCATCATTTCCTAACTAACTCTGTTCGGCTTTCCTGACGGGCTTTCTCGTCTTGGGCAAGGGTTGAGCGGACTAGGCCCGGGGTGAGCAAGAAGGCATCGACCAGGCTTTCTGCATGAGGCCTGAGCCTTGGTAGCAAGCGGGTGTCGATATATTCGGTGATGGCCTCAGCCCTGGAGCTTGAGAGCCTGCCGTTAATGAGGTACCAGGCCAAATTTTCCTCAAGCACCGAGAAGCCATAGAGGTCCCTGAGCCAGGTTAGGATCTGTCTCGAATCATCGTCCTTGATTGTTTTCAGAGCAGAGGTGAAGGCCTCCCAAAGAATTAATTCACCGTGAGCCTTGGCTGCCAAAATCAGGTCATTTTGGTAGCGATTGAAAAGCTCCGCTTCCTTGACTGGGTCTTTAGGTCCCGAGTGCTTCAGGTTGTTGGCCAGCTTGGCAATCATGGTGTGAACGCGATCGGTCAACAGCTGGTGCTGGTGTTCTTCTTCTTTCACAAAGCCAACCGAGCGGGCTGTTGAACCAAAGTCCACCATCTTCTGAGCAAGCCCTCGAAGGCCGCCCCGGTTGATGGTTGCTTCTCCAACCTGGCCAGCGACATAGTTTGCAAGAGTTCCAAAGTCCGGAGACTTGAATGCCTTGGCGTAGTCGGTCAGCAGTCGCTTTGCCACCAGCTGCAGCATCACGTTGTTGTCGCCCTCGAAGGTGACATAGACATCCAGGTCTGCTCGAAGGCCGGTTAGCCGATGCTGTGCCATAAAGCCCTGACCACCGCAGGCCTCGCGGCACTCTTGAATGGTGTCGAGGGCATACCAGGTGCTGAGAGCCTTTGAAGCTGCTGCAACTGTTTCCAGGTCTTGCCGTGCCTCATCGGTGTCGTTTTCACCAGTGAAAACCAGGTGGAACTGCTCTAGTAGTTCCTGGTGAGTGAAGATCTGGGCATAGGTCCTGGCCAACAGCGGCAGCAACCTGCGCTGGTGCCGACCGTAGTCAAGCAAAGTCTGTTCCTTGCCATCGGCACCTGCGAATTGCTTGCGCTCTAGGCCATAGCGAACAGCGATGTCCAGGGCCAACTTCTGAGCGTTAACCACTGCGCCGGTTAGCGACACTCGCCCTTGGACTAGCGCACCAAGCTGAGTGAAGAACCTTCGACCCGGGCTATCAATCACTGAGGTATAGGTTCCCTCCGGGGTCACATCCGCATATCTGTTCAACAGGTTGGTTCGTGGAATGCGAACCTGATTGAAGAACAGCCGGCCATTATCGATTCCGTTTAGGCCACCCTTTAGGCCATCGTCTTCGCTGCCAACACCGGGCAGCAATTTGCCCCTCTTGCGAATCGGAACATAGAAGGCGTGCACGCCGTGCTTTTCACCTCCGGTGTAAAGCTGGGCAAATACCACCGCTGCGTGACCGTGCAGCGCAGCATTTCCAAGGTAATCCTTGTAGCTGTGGCGATCGGGAGTGTGAATGATGAATTCTTCTGTCGCTGGATCGTAAGTGGCGGTTGTGCCAATCGATGCGACGTCAGAGCCATGACCGGTTTCGGTCATTGCAAATGCTCCTGGGACCTCGAAGTTCACGGCGCCGGGCAAAAAGGTTTTGAAGTGGTGTTCGGTTCCCAGATACAAAATCGCTGAGCTGAACAGCCCGTATTGAACGCCCTGTTTGATTTGCAGAGATGGGTCGGCGAATACCAGCTCCTCAAAGCTCGACAGTGCCCCGCCGGGGGTCATCTGGCCACCAAGCTCAGTCTGGAAGCCGTACTTGGTTGCGCCACTGTCAACCAGAGTCTTTAGTTGCTTGAGTACCAGCTCTCGGTGCTTCTCCATTGAGAGGCCCTCTTGCTTGAACAGCTGCTTTTCTTCAATCACCCTTCGGGTGCTGCGACGGATATCGGCCCACCTGCCGAGAATTCTTTCCCCGGTTGCCTCGACGTCTAATTGAATGTCTTCATTGATATTCATTTCTCACCTCGTGCCCTAGTATTCGCCAGATATTTTGGCATTCCAAGGGGTGTGGACAAAGTTCGTGGGCGCGCACAAACAGCCCTTTACGACACTGGGTGTATTTAGAGGTTACCTACAAAAACCCGACGCCCAATTCAGAGGTAATGGACAAGTGCTAATTACCCTCAAATTTGGCTGGCTGCTTGGTGACGAAGGCTTCCATGCCCCGGGCTACATCTTCGGTCTGCATCAGGGCGCCAAGGCGCTGAAACACCTTTGCCTTTTCTTCTAGCTTGTCGTTGGCTCGCGCAGAAGCAAGGGTGGCCTGAACCGCCAGCGGTGCTTGGGCAGCGATGGTGTTGGCGATCGCCACCGCAATCTCGATCTCGTGACCCGGCTCACAAACCTGGGTAACCATGTTCATCCGGAGCGCATCATCGGCACCAAAGCTGTCTCCGGTCAGCAAATAGCGCATTGCGTTTGCATGGCCGGCCACTTCAGGAAAACGAATAGTTCCCCCGCCAAAGGGCATGATGCCCCGGGAAACTTCGAGCTGGGCAAACCTGCTGTCGCTGGCTGCAATCACAACGTCACTAGCAAGCGCTAGTTCAACTCCGAGCGTGAAGCAGGTTCCCTTGGTTGCCATGATAACTGGCTTTGACACCTGCTTGGTGCTCATGCCCCAGGGGTCAAGACCGCCTTCCGGAACCAGCTGCAGCTTGCCTGCGGCAAGCTTTGGTCCGACGTCATTTAGGTCTAGCCCGGCAGTGAAGTGGTCGCCGTAAGCGAAAACTACACCGACTCGAAGATCGGGGTCTTTGTCCAGTTGGCCATAGGCAAGTGATAACTCGTGCAGCATCTGTTCGTCTGCAGCATTTAGTTTGTCTGGCCTATTCAGGCCAATCATCAAAATGTGGTCTCTGATTTCGGTTGTAACTCTGGTCGTCGTTGACATGGCACACAGGCTAAACGCTAATCGGTGAGTTGCGCTACTCGCTGGGGGGAAATTCTCAAAAGCACGCCGATGTCTCTCATGCTCAAACCTTGTTCCCGAAGGGTTGCCACAACCGCGCGGATCTCTCTGGATGCCTCTTCTTGAAGGCGTTGTGCATCCTTCATTTTCCTTTGGGCTTCTTCCAAGTCACACATCACCGAAGGCATTGAGGTGCTGATTCGGACCACAATGTCGCAGCGCTCAACAGTGCTGTTTTCTTGCACAAGATCTTTGATTTGCTCGGTGGCGAGATCCAAGCGCTTGGTGGAAATAAGTAGGTTGCCCAGCTCCGGCACTCTGACGCGCCAGGCACCTGCTTTGCGCTCACACTCGGCGTTGATCTCCATGGTGAAAGACTAACAAAGGCCAGCAGCCTAGGTTGAGTGGTTTTATCTAGGGCTACTTGTCGGTTTTTCTAGATGGCCACGTAATGATGATTGATCCGGCTATCAAACCAATCAGTGGCACTATGCCAATCGCCCAGGCAACGCTGATGCCAAAGATTGCGCCGAAACCGGTGAGCGCGTTGAAGACAATTGCAATCCAGGGCTTTATTTTGCGCAGTCTGGCAAGAATGGCAAGCAATATGTTCACAACCGCCACGCCGCCAAGCAGCACGTAAATGGTTGCAACTAAAGCGGCAAGATCTTCCATTTAGTTAGCTCTTCCTGTTTCTAGAGGTGCGCTTGGCAATTGTCAGCCACAGCAATAGGGCAAAAAAGCTCAGAATTGCTCCCATGAGGCCGAAGCTGGCCAGACCCAATGCCCAGAACTCCTCCACGAGCAGGCCATTTTCATCGACATAGTTCGGGGAGAGGTTGTAATAGATCAGGAGCCCAACCGATGCCACGATCACGACGCCGATTGCTCTAAGCAGAAATCTTTGGCCTATGGACATGCTGGAAGTCTATTCCTGCTTTTCGCTGCTGTGATTTGGGGCAACAAACGTGGCTTAGCATTTAGCCATGCTTACCTACGAAACCTGGCAAGAGTTTGCCGCCTCCAGACGCTCAACCAGAGACTTCCTTCCAACCGAAATTCCAGCCGATGTGTTGCATGACGTGCTCACCGACGGGCTTACTGCGCCAAGTTGGTCAAACACCAGGCCATTCATGATTGGCATTGCCCAGGGCGAAAAGCGGGACCGGCTGAGCAAGGCGCTGGTGACCAGACTTGGGAACTCTGCCGAACTTCCAGGCATGGGTGCGAACCCTGATTTCACTCACGAGATCCCCTACCCAGAGGGGCTTATCGAGCGCAGCATGCGAGTTGGCAAGGGAATCTATGACACCCTGGGCATTGACCGCGGCGACAGCGCTGCCAGGTTCCGCTTTTTGGAACGAAACTATGAATTCTTTGGCGCCCCGACGGCGCTGTTTTTCTTTGCTCACCGTGGTCTGGATCGTTTCGCAACTATGGACCTCGGGTTTTACATGGAAGCCCTGATGCTTTCTGCCAAGGCAAAGGGTCTGGGCACCTGCGCTCAGGGTTACCTCGGAAACTACCCAGAAACCGTGAAAGAGGAGTTTGACATCAGCGATGACTACGCCTTGGTTTGTGGGATGTCGATTGGCTATCCATCCGACCACCCGATCAACAGCTGGAAAGCTGAGCGCCTCCCAATCGAGGAGCTGATCGTAGGCTCCAACGAAAACTAGACCCAGCGGAATAAGCAGCTACCGCTAAGGCTTTATACCTACGTGCCGACTAGTAGTCGCAGCTAGGCTCAGACACTAGACCAAACAAACTTCAACACGTAAAACCCCAGGGGGAAAACATGGAAACCCAAGGCACCTGCCCAGTAGTGCACGGATCTCAAACGACTGCAGCAACAGGCAAGATGGACTGGTGGCCAAATGCCCTAAATCTTGACATCCTGCACCAGCACGACACCAAGACCAACCCCCTTGGAGCCAGCTTCGACTACAACGAAGAGCTGAAGAAGCTAGATGTTGAAGCCCTGAAGAAGGACCTCCACGCTCTCATGGTTGACAGCCAGTCCTGGTGGCCAGCGGACTGGGGTCACTACGGCGGGTTGATGATCCGCATGGCATGGCATGCGGCCGGCACCTACCGCACAACAGACGGTCGCGGTGGCGGCGGAACCGGCAACCAGAGATTTGCTCCTCTGAACTCTTGGCCAGACAACGTAAACCTAGACAAGGCCAGAAGACTGCTGTGGCCGGTCAAGAAGAAATACGGCAACAGGGTTTCTTGGGCCGACCTGATGATTCTTGCCGGAAACATTGCCTATGAGTCCTTTGGACTAAAAACTTTCGGGTTTGGTTTTGGTCGCGCAGACATTTGGCACCCAGAAACAGACATCTACTGGGGAAGCGAGAAAGAATGGCTAGCCCCTTCTGAATCCCGCTACGAAAATGTTGACGACGCCTCGACCATGGAAAACCCGCTGGCAGCGGTGCAGATGGGCTTGATCTACGTCAACCCAGAGGGTGTCAATGGAAACCCCGATCCACTAAAGACAGCGCAGCATGTGCGTGAGACCTTTGCCCGCATGGCCATGAACGACGAAGAGACCGTTGCGCTAACAGCAGGCGGTCACACCGTTGGCAAGATGCATGGCAACGGAAGCGCCGAGAACCTCGAGGCAACTCCAGAGGCTGCCGGCCTCCATGAAGCGGGTCTGGGTTGGATCAACCACACCACTCGTGGTGTTGGTAACCAGACGGTTTCCTCGGGCCTTGAGGGCGCATGGACAACGAACCCCACGAAATGGGACAACGGTTACTTCGAGCTATTGTTCAAATACGACTGGGAGCTAGTCAAGAGCCCGGCTGGAGCCCAGCAGTGGGAGCCCGTGAATATTTCAGAAGAGGACAAGCCGGTTGATGTTGAAGACCCATCTCTTCGTCACAACCCGGTCATGACCGATGCTGACATGGCGATGATCAAGGACCCGATCTACCTAGAGATTTCCAAGAAGTTTTACGCAGACCCGGACTACTTCTCCGAAGTTTTCGCTAAAGCATGGTTCAAGCTAACTCACCGCGACATGGGACCAAAGGGTCGCTACTTCGGACCTGACGTTCCTGACGAGGACCTTATTTGGCAGGATCCAGTTCCAGCTGGAAACAAGGACTATGACGTTTTGGCTCTCAAGGCAAAGATTGCTGCTGCGGGTCTTTCGGCCCAGGACATGGTTGCAACTGCTTGGGATTCAGCCCGAACCTTCCGCGGCAGTGACATGCGCGGTGGTGCTAACGGGGCCAGAATCCGGCTCGAGCCACAACGCTCTTGGGAGGGTAACGAGCCAGAGCGCCTAGAACGCGTGCTGTCGGCTCTTGAGCCAATTGCGGCGGAGAACAACGTGAGTGTTGCTGACGTGATTGTTTTGGCTGGCAACTTAGGTGTCGAGATGGCGGCTAAGGCTGCCGGTCACGACATTGAGGTTCCATTTGCCCCTGGCCGCGGTGACGCAACCCAGGAGTGGACCGACGCAGAGTCCTTTGCTCCACTTGAGCCGATTCACGATGGCTTCAGAAACTGGGTGAAGAAGGACTACACCGTCAGCCCAGAAGAGCTGTTGCTAGACAGAGCGCAACTGATGAGGCTTACTGCTCCTGAGGTCACTGTTCTGGTCGGTGGCCTGAGAGCAATTGGAGCAAACCACGCAGGCAGCAAGCACGGAGTTTTGACTGAGCGTGAAGGCCAGCTAACCACTGACTTCTTCGTGAACCTAACCGACATGACCTACGTTTGGGAGCCAACCGGCTACAACGCATACAACATGCGTGACCGCAACAACGGACAGGTCAAGTTCACTGCTACCAGGGTTGACCTAGTCTTTGGTTCAAACTCAGTGCTTCGTGCCTATGCTGAGGTTTACGCACAGGACGATTCGACTGAGAGATTCGTTGCTGATTTTGTTGCTGCCTGGGTAAAGGTCATGAATGCAGATCGGGTTGATCTGAACTAATTCGAGCGGGCTGGCCCACCAACTCGGGAGGTCAGTTCTTCCTTCACGCTCGGCCACTCGCTGGCGATAACGCTGAAGCAAACGGTGTCTCGGAGGTTTCCAAAGCGATCAATTTGGTGACTTCGCAGAATTCCGTCTTGCTTGGCGCCGAGCCCTGCAATTGCGGTGCGGGACTGCAGGTTTTGGCTGTGGGTGCGAAACTCGACTGCGATGCAGTTGAGTTCTTCAAACGCGTAGCTCAACATCAACAACTTCATGGCTTGGTTTAGGCCAGTACGCTGGACGCCTTCGCTTATCCAGGTTGAGCCAATTTCCACCCGGCGGTTCGGCTCATCAATGTTCATGTAGGTGGTCATGCCAACGGCCAGATTAGTCTTGCCGTCTATTACAGCAAATGGGGCCATGCTGCCCTTTTGTTGGAGTGAAAGCCGGCGCTCTATTTCGGCGCTCATCTCATCCGGCGAAGGGATGTGTGTGTACCAGATCTGCCACAGGTCACCCACGCTCTCGGATAGAGCCTCTGCATGCCCAAGGGATAATTGCTCGAGTGTGACTAGCTGATGGGTCAGGGTTGGTGCGTCACTAAATGGCATAACTGCAGTTTAGGTGGCAAGCCAGCCAGATTTTCTAGCTGAGCCTTTCAATCAAGAGGTTTGTAAAGTAGGCGCCGAGTGCCAGACCTGCGATGCCAACCACTCCGCCAATTGTTGGCGGGGCTGGAACTGGCAGCCTAAGAAGCGCGAACACGGCACCAATGACTAGGCCTGCAAGTAATGAGAATATGACAGTCATGTTTTGCTCTTCTTTCTGGGTCGAACAAGCACCCGGTAACTACTTCAAGCTCGGGCTTGATGTAACTTGGCAAGCCTAGTCACCAATTGTGTTGGGGGTCTGCGAAGAATTAGGGACCGTGTCGCAACATCGAATTCGTTCTCTTGCCGGGCCTAACAATAAATTCCACCACACAGAGTCTTCATAGAACCCCGCAGTGTTTTTGCAGAGGTTTTTCAGAGGACAACTCACCAGTGGAAGAAACAATCGAGGAGGCTCAAGCTTAAGAAACTCAAGCCGAGGAGCCCACAACTGAAGAGCCCCCAGGAAACACCGTTGAGGCAGCGGTTGGAGCCGGCACCATGACGACCCCGGCTGCAGCACTTGGCGCAGCTGACGTGACAACTGGTGACGTAACCACAGTGGAGGGATCAACCTTCATGGTTAACACTTCAGAGGGGGTTGTCATCAATGGCACCGCTAACGTCACTGCCACGGACATCGTGGCTTCTAGTGGCGTTACCCACGTAATAGACGAAGTCATCCTCCCACCAGGAGTTGACCCAGCGGCTTTGCTTGGCTAGGAAATTGCCGGAGTAACTCACTCAGCCGGGGACCTAAGGTCCTCGGCTGAGTCGTTTATTGCTTATTTGGATGGGGACAGAGTCGAAAATCGGTCTCTCGCGCTAGCTGGAGGATTTGGATTTCAGATAAGCAACAATTGCGTTAGCGTGGCCGTGGCCCATCTCGTGCTCAGTCTTTAAAAAAGCTACCTGTTCCATATGGGCCTTGGTCCGAACCTCGTTTAACTGATCGAACCAGTAGTCCATTGGCTTTCCGTACTTTTCCTCAATCGAAGGAAAGTAGCTCGCGGGTCCTTTGATTTTCTCTGTCACTGGCTCTCTCGCTTCCACTTATCGAACGGGTACCAGGAAGGTTACCCAGTGCCAAAAGCATAGCGGCGCCTTCCATCTAGATGTCAGATCGCACACATGCACCTCGGAGCACTGAAACGAGAGTGGCTTGATCGATATAAATCTCTGGGGTAAAAGAAAAACCCTC
>Ga0208544_10000497_pt1 | contig 30835 bp, 30 predicted proteins | sample DEB08_DNA_9_FD_184526 | JGI IMG/M metagenome (GOLD analysis project Ga0208544, IMG submission 184526) | Aqueous microbial communities from the Delaware River and Bay under freshwater to marine salinity gradient to study organic matter... | ecosystem: Environmental > Aquatic > Marine > Coastal ... | reverse complement strand
CAACAGCTCAGCGGTCAGCTGACTGACCTCTTCATCCGATTGCTCGGACTTGGCATCCTGGAGCAAGCTGATTCGCTGTGAGGCTAGATTTTGGAGGTTTCGAAGTCGCTGCTCGGCTGCCTCAAATGCAAAGAGCGTGTTCCGAGCCTGGTCAAATTCCTGCGAACTCAGCTCGGACTCGATTTCCTGAATTCCGGTTCTGGTCGCACCTAGCTGTTGAAGGGCATAGGAAGCCTCTGCTTTGCGCTCGTTTTCAGACTTTGAAGCGTTTTCTAACTGGACCTGAAGTTCGGTTATCTGAAGAGTGAGCAGCTTGGACTTTGTCTCTCTCGCGAGCGCCGCAATTTCTTGAGCACTTCTTGCTACCTCTGCCTGACGTCCAAGCGGTTTTAGGTTGCGTCTAATTTCGGCGATCAGATCCTGAAGTCTGGTCAGGTTCGACTTCATCGCCTCCAGCTTGCGCTCGGTCTTTTCCTTGCGCCTTCGATATTTCAAGATGCCGGCTGCTTCTTCTATAAACGCACGACGTTCGACTGGCGTTGCCTTTAGAACAGTGTCGAGCTGGCCCTGTCCAACAATCACGTGCATTTCTCTACCAAGCCCGGTGTCACTGAGAAGTTCTTGGACGTCCAATAGCCTGCAGGGCTCTTGGTTTATTGAATACTCGGAGGCGCCGTTGCGAAACAGGACTCGAGAGATGGTTACCTCTGAGTACTCGATGGGCAGTGCGCCATCGCTGTTGTCAATGGTGAGAGAGACCTCGGCTCGACCAAGAGGCGCTTTGGTTGAGGTGCCGGCAAAGATAACGTCTTCCATCTTCCCGCCACGCAAGGTTTTAGCGCCCTGCTCTCCCATGACCCAGGCAAGCGCGTCAACTACGTTTGATTTGCCGGATCCGTTTGGGCCAACTACGCAGGTAATTCCAGGCTCCAGCACGATGGTGGTGGCCTGGGCAAAAGATTTAAAGCCCTTCAGGGTGATGCTTTTTAGATGCAAGCCTTCCACCCCTTTCAAGTATTCATAAAGCCTAGCCGAGCATGAAGCCTAGCCCTTTTAGTTTCGCCATAAACAAAGCTTTTTGCCCACGCCAGACCTGGTGCACAATGCCACAGGTTCTAAGCTTCTAGAGATGCAAACCAACGGATCGAAGTTGACGAGGAGCCTGAGCTCTCTGCTGCTCGCGCCTCTTACTGCGGTCTTTGGAACCATTGTTCATCAGAGCAGCCAGCTTGGAATCCCACTGGGCCTAGCTATCGGCCTGACGGTCGTGCTGCTGGTTTCAATTCAGATAAGACGGCGCAGTGGCTTTCGGTCTCCAGGTATTGTGTTTGCGACAGTGTTGGGAATCTGCATCTGGCTCTTTAGTCAGGACTTGACCGGCGACAAAATGATCCCAGCCACCGCACTCGGGTATGCGTGGTCATATGGATCCATACTGGCTGCGGTGTTGGTGGCAATCTGGCCAAGACTCACAGGCAGTCAGTGGAAAGAGGCGGTCAACTAACGCTTTAGCTTTTGGCAGTTAGGGCAGAAGTGGCTACCGCGATTGGCCCAGGCTTCACGCTTGATTTCAACTCCGCACCTTCGACACGGCTTGCCCTGCTGCCCATAGGCATTCAGTTCCTGCTCGAAATAACCGGCCTCACCATTGACGTTTTTGTATTGCTCATCAAAGGAGGTGCCCCCCTGGATTACCGCCTTTTGAAGCACGTCTTTGGCAATCGCAACTAATTCCAAGAGCTTTGGTCTGCTAATGGTTCCAGCAGGCTGGTCGTAGTGGATTTTCGCTCGCCACAAAGACTCATCGGCGTAGATGTTACCTATTCCGCTCAGCAAATTTTGGTCAAGCAGGATCTTCTTAATCCCTGCTGAACGTTGTTTGATTCTTGCCACGACGGCTTTATCGTCAAACATCGGGTCGAGTAGGTCTCTGGATATATGAGCAACTGGCGCCGGAATGCTGGCGTCTACGGCAGCCTCTGGGCTAAACCCGCCGGGGCCGCCATCTGGAGTTGGAACCAGATCCTCGATTGCCAGCGAACCAAAAATCCGCTGATCAACAAACCGCAGTTCCAGCTGATCGCCCTGGGAAGTTTTGGTGTGGATCACGATCCGGGTCTGCTTATCTTCCGGATGGCCTGCTGAACGCAACAGCATTTGCCCACTCATGCCCAGGTGCCCCACCAATGCCCTGGAGTCTGAAAGTGGCAGCCAGAGAAACTTGCCGCGTCGAACTACAGCTTGGAGCTGTTGACCTACAAGTTCATCGACGAAGTGCTTGGGGCCAAGCAGGTGCCGCTTTAGCGAACGCTGGTCATTGATTGAGACCTCGTGGACCTCAGCACCGATTAGTCTCGTGGCCAAACCGGCTCGCACCGTTTCAACCTCAGGTAATTCCGGCATCTAATTTTTCCGAAGCGATCTAAGAGCCGCTATTGCAGCTTCGGTCTCGGCGCTTCGCTTAGTTTTCCCGCTGCCCTGCCCAAGCAGCTGTTCACCTGAGAAACAGTTGGCCATGTAAATTCGCTCGTGCTCCGGGCCTGTTGCAGAAATTTGATAAGAAACTGGTGGGCGATTTATTTTTTGCAGCTTTTCACCCAACGTGGTTTTTGGATCACTGGCTTCTCTAACCGCATCCGGATCATCCAGCATTGGGATTATGAATTTGTGAACAATATCGGATGCAGCTTCCAGTCCTTGAGAAAGGTAGGCGGCCCCCAAAACGGCTTCGAATGCGTCGGCCAGAACATTGACCTTGGTCCTGCCGTCGGTTTGCTCCTCGCCTTTGCCAAGCCGCAGATACTTCCCTAGCTCAATCTGATTTGCGGCGGCAGCCAGCGCATTGGCAGATACGACTGCATTTTTTAGCTTGGTCAGCTCCCCTTCATTTAGCTCCGGGTGAGCCGAGTAGACGAACGAGGCAACCAGAAAGCCTAAAACGGAGTCGCCTAAAAATTCCAGGCGTTCATTATCGTCAAGCCCATTTTCATAGGCGAATGATGAGTGTGTGAGAGCGAGTTCTAATAACTCGGAATCAATCTCGATGCCGAGCGTTTGCGACAGCTCGTCAAGATTCATCTACTTAGGCGTCTGCTACCTTGCGGCCCTTGTATTCCATGTAAAGCTCGGTGCCGACAGAGTCGGTTACGACCTTGGCACGGTGAGGCAAGCTGTAAGTGGTCTCGCCATTCTCAACGGTCTTCACCAAGGTGATAGGCGCTGCCTTCCACTGTGAACGACGTGAACGTGTGTTTGATCGAGAGGTGCGACGCTTTGGTACTGGCATCTTTAGTCTTCCTTACTAGCTAAACCTTGTAATGCACTGAAGCGCGGATCAACCGGCTTTTCGTGACTGTGCTCTGTGTTCTCATCCAACCTAATCCCACACTCCGAACACAAACCAAGGCAATCCTTGGAGCAAACGGGTTGGAAGGGCAGATTCAAGACTACAGAATCAATGAGGACTTGTTCAAGATCAACATGTTCGTTAATCACTTCCAGATCTTCATCCGACTGAGAAGAATAGGCGAAAAGTTCCTGAAAATCTACCTCAACCTCAAGACTCATTGAATCTAGGCACCTGGAACATTGCGTTTCGGCGGTTGCAAACACCTCTCCGGTAACCAGCACACCCTCGTGAACCGACTCCAAGCGAAGACTAATTTCGGTGGTCGCGCCAGCAGGCACAGCAACCACCTCGGTCCCAATCGCTTCGTCCAGGACGTGGTCAAATTCAACCTCTCGCATTTGACCTGGACGGTTCATTAGGTCGTGGACAGAAACTAATAAGCTCATCGTTTTTCCTCTTGCATCATTTTCAAAACACTTTCGGGGACGTAGCCAGCAACATCTCCCCCGAGTTCAAACACCTGTCGCACCAGAGATGACGACACGAAACCATGCTGGATCGCCGCCGGGATAAACACGGTTTCAATGCCGCTCAGGTCACGGTTGACCTCAGCCATTGGCAACTCGTAGTCGATATCCGCGGAGTTTCTGAATCCCTTGATGATTGCGGTTGCGCCTCGCGAAGTTGCGGCATCAACCAGCAGGCCGTGGTCAACAGCTGTGACTTCAACGTTCTCCAAGCCAGCCTCTTGGACAGCAGTCATGGCCGCCTGCAGCCGCTGATCTTGATTGAAAAATGGTTTTTTTGATGGATTATGAACTACCGCCAAAATAACGTGGTCAAACAGCGAACAACCGCGTCCAAGCACCGAAAGGTGCCCGAGGGTCAACGGATCGAAAGATCCGGGATAAATAGCGATTTTGCTCACACCACTAGGTTAGCTGCGAGCCAACCTATCTGCATCTTGGATTTCCAAAACCTTTTGCAGGTTCTGAGACAGGCCATCGCTAAGCAAGGCCTGTGCCAGCGGTCGTGCCTGCTGGATTAGCTCGGCGTCCCTAACCACCCTCAGTAGCCGAAGCGATGACCTGATTCCGGACTGCTGACTGCCTAACACATCGCCCTCACCACGAAGGTCGAGATCGGTTTCGGACAACGCGAATCCATCAGTAGTGCTGCAGAGTGCCTCGAGGCGACTGGCGGCGATCGTTCCAGGCTCAGCTGCCGACACCAACAAACAAAGACCGGCGTGTTCACCTCTGCCCACCCGACCACGCAACTGGTGCAACTGAGATAAGCCAAAATGGTCGGCATCAAGCACAACCATCGTGGAAGCATTTGGCACGTTAACGCCGACCTCAATCACAGTGGTGGCAACCAACAGGTCTATTTCTCCAGCCTCAAATTCGGCCATAGCCCGTTCTTTTTCGCTAGCTGGCAGCTTTCCGTGCAGCAGGGCGATGCGAACATCTTTCAATACCGGGTTTTTACTAAGTGCGTCGAAGACTGCATTGACGCTGGCGGGTTCCAGCTCTTGGGTTTCAAGCTCTACCTGCTCCTGACCCTCCTCCGCTACTCCCTGTTCAATCCTTGGGCAAACCACGAAGGCTTGGCGGCCAGCTTGGACCTCCTCAGCAACTCGCTGCCAAACTCGGGCAACCAGGTCCTTTTGAGCCACCGGCACCGAGTGGGTGGAGATTGGCTGTCGACCCTTTGGCAGCTCGCGCAGCGAAGAAACATCCAAATCTCCAAAAACGGTGACTGCAAGTGTTCTCGGGATCGGGGTCGCTGTCATCACAAGGGTGTGCGGGGATTTACTGGCCTTGCTCCTCAAGGCCTCTCGCTGAGAAACACCAAATCGGTGCTGTTCATCAATAATCACGAGTCCAAGATCAAAAAATGAAACATTTTCGCTGATCAGCGCATGGGTTCCGACTACCATCCTGCAATTGCCCGAGGCCAGATCCAGCATGGTCTTTTTGCGCTCGGCTGTGGGCTGAGACCCGGTTAGCAAACGAAGTCCGAGTTCTTTTGCAAGCTCCGGCCCAAGCGCCTCCAGAATCGATCGATAGTGCTGGGAGGCTAAAACCTCCGTTGGCGCCAGGAGCGCGCTCTGGCTGCCCTTTTCTGCTGCGCTCAGCACAGCCCTGACAGCGACAATGGTCTTACCGGAACCAACCTCTCCCTGCAGCATCCGGTTCATGGGATGACCGCTTGCTAGGTCAGCTGCAATCTCGTTGCCAGCTGCAATTTGGCCATCGGTGAGCTGAAATGGAAGCGCCGCGTCAAAGTTCGCTAGCAGAGCGTCAGCAACATAAACGTTGGCCTGCTCCTTTGACGCAGCCGCTCTGCGCGAAGCAAGACCTAGCTGCAACAGCATTGCCTCATGAAACTTCAAAGACTCTCTGGCTTCCTGCCACTGTGAATCAACTGCGGGCTCGTGAATCCAGTGAATTGCTTGACTTATGCCAACCAAGCCATGAGTTTGCAGTAACTGCTCAGGCAGTATTTCCTCGATCGCCGGCGCTAGTGCCAGCGCCTGCTTGACTGCCTTCTGGATTCTCCAGGTAGACATGCTGCTGGTGGCTGGATAAATCGGGATTGGGAGGTCTGCCCAAGCTTGTGCCTTGTCGGGGTCAATTTCCGAATCGAACAGCTCATAGTCCGGATGCGTCAACTGAAGCACTCCTGAAAATGATCCAATTTTTCCCGAGAACAAACCCTTGACTCCAGCATGGAGTTCGTTTTGACGCCAGGCCTGGTTAAAAAATGCCAGCGTCAGCAAGCCCTCGCCATCGCTCAGGGTGACCTCGAAGATGCTGCCCTTTCGACCGCGCATGCGGCGGTTGTTGGTGCTCTGAACCTCACCGACAACGGTGACCACCTCACCCACCGGCAATGAGTTGAAGCTGGTCAGCTCACCACGTTTTGAATACCTTCTGGGAAAGTGAAGCAGCAGGTCTCGCATTGTTTCCAGCCCGAGCTGCTTCGAAAGAGCCTTGGCGGTTTTTTCACCAACGACATCCTTGATCAGTCCCAGCTCGGTTAGCACATTGACAATCATGGCTGAATACTCACCGGAGTTTCACTAGGCTCACTTGCGTGAGCAGAATCATTGCCGGTGACGCCGGGTCAATCAGACTAAAGCCGGCAGCGGCCAGCACCCGACCAACCAGTGACCGGGTCAAGGAAAGCTTGTTCGGGCAACTTGAGAACCTCGGGCAGCTTGATGGCGCTAGCGTCCTGGACCTATTTGCCGGCACCGGCGCATTGGGCCTTGAGGCACTTTCAAGAGGGGCGAATCGGGCAGTCCTTGTTGAACGAGATCGAAAAGCACATGAAATCTCGTTAGAAAACTCCAAGTCCGTGATCTCTGCAATCCAGAAATCCCGCGGCGAAGCATCGGTTGAAAACAAGAAGGCTGACGCCGCTAAGTTTCTCAAGACCAACAAACAAAGCTTTGATTTAGTCTTTCTCGATCCCCCCTACGACCTGCCAAACCAAGAGCTGTTGGGCTATATCGAGCAACTAAGCCAGGCCGTGAGTGATCAGGGGCTTTTCGTGATCGAAAGATCAAGCCGAACTGAATCGATTCAGGTTCCGGTTTGGCTTCGCGAGGTATCAACTAGGAACTACGGCGACACACGGGTCGCCATCCTGCAAAAGCTTAGATAGAGCGCTTTTCAGGTCCGGTGTAGACCTGTTGTGGTCGGCCAATGCGCAATGCTGGATCCAGCATCATTTCGCGCCAATGCGCGATCCAACCCGGCAATCTACCGACTGCAAATAGCGGGGTAAACATCTTGGGGGAAAAACCCATGGCCTTGTAGATAACGCCGGTGTAGAAGTCAACGTTTGGGTACAGCTTGCGCTCAACAAAGTACTCATCAGACAGTGCTGCTTCTTCAAGCTCCTTGGCAATTTGAAGCATCGGATCGTTGACACCCAGCTCTCCCAGCACCTGGTCGGCAGTTGCCTTCACGATGGTTGCTCGAGGATCAAAGGACTTGTAGACGCGGTGACCAAAGCCCATCAGGCGAATGCCGTCTTCCTTGTTCTTGACTCGCTCAACGTACTGAGTGACGGTCTCCCCTGAGTTTTGAATAAATCGCAGCATCTCGAGAACCGCCTCGTTTGCTCCGCCGTGTAGTGGACCTGACAGCGCGTTTACACCAGCAGAAACTGAGGCGAACAGGTTCGCCTGCGAGGATCCGACAAGCCTGACTGTGGACGTGCTGCAGTTCTGTTCGTGGTCTGCATGCAGCAGCAACAGAGTGTCGAGCGCCTTTGTCACAACCGGGTTCTGGGTGTATTCCTCGGCATAGTTACCGAATGTCATCTTCAGAAAGTTTTCAACCATTGAAAGCGAGTTGTCTGGATAAACAAATGCCTGGCCAACTGAGTTCTTGTGCGCATAGGCGGCGATAACTGGCAATTTAGCGAGCAATCTCAAGGTAGAAATCTCAACCTGCTCAGGATCCTTTGGATCAAGTGAGTCTTGGTAAAAAGTAGAAAGCGCAGTGACCGCTGAGGACATCACCGACATTGGGTGTGCGTTGTGCGGAAAGGCCCTGAAGAAATCCTTCATGTCCTCGTGGAGCAGGGTGTGGCGGCGAAGGCTCTGGTCAAATTCGGCTGCTTCATCCGCCGTTGGCAGCTCACCATAAATCAGTAGGTAGGCAGTTTCCAGAAACGATTTCTGGGATGCGAGCTCTTCAATTGGATAACCACGGTAGCGCAGAATTCCCTCGTCGCCATCAATGTAGGTGATGGCTGACTTGGTCGAAGATGTGTTTACAAAACCCTGATCAAAGGTCGAAAGTCCCGTGTTGGCCATGAGTTTCGAGATGTCAATGCCACCGGCTCCTTGAGTTGCTGGCAAGACTGCGTAGTCATCCTTCTTGCCATCAAATTCGATGGATACTTTGTCAGCACTCACTTTGAAACTCCTTTTTGGGGCAGGTTCAAATCCTAAAGCAATTTGCCTGCCTGGTTTTTACAGAATCTTTTGCGCTAGGCCTGAGGCGGCAGAGCGGCGACAATCGGGTGATCAGAAGCTATTGGACCCACCTTGGCAGCTCCTCCAGGTGATCCAACCTCATCAAAGAAGTCGACGTTTACCTTGTAGTAGTCGCTCCACTCGGATGGAATGTCATCTTCGTAGTAGATGGCTTCGACTGGACATACTGGCTCGCAGGCGCCACAGTCCACGCACTCATCCGGGTGGATGTAGAGCATGCGGTCGCCCTCATAGATGCAATCGACTGGGCACTCATCAATGCAAGCCTTGTCCTTGACATCGACACATGGCAAAGCGATCAAATAAGTCAAAATTAGCTCCTCAAAACTGGGCCAATTCTAACCCGAATCAACTGCCGATTAGGTCTCTCACCACTCTTTTCCCAAAGTTGCCACAGCACGGGCGGCCTCTCTGGTGTCCTGAGCCTCCTTGAGGCTCTGACGCTTGTCATACTCTTTCTTGCCCTTGGCAAGCGCAATCTTTACCTTGGCCTTGCCATCCAAAAAATACAGCGACAGTGGAATCAGCGTCATGCCTGAGTTCTTGGTCTTCTGATCCAGCTTTTCAATCTCAGCTCTGTGCATCAGAAGTTTCCTCCGGCGCCTGGTTCCATGATTTGTCCAGGAACCGGCAAGAAATTCTGGGATGTGAACGTTTTCCAACCAGGCTTCCCCGCGATCGATTACCGCGTAGCCGTCAACCAGTGAAGCCCGACCTTCACGCAGGGATTTCACCTCTGTGCCGGTCAGCACTAAGCCAGCCTCGATCTCATCTTCAATGTGATAATCGTGGAAAGCTTTGCGGTTGTTGGCAACCGCTTTTTGACCGCGCTCCCGTGGCAATTTGACTCCTAAATTGGGTTTCTATGCCTAAGCCTAGGCTGGTGTAGCTCAAAAGGTGAAGCTAGTTTGCTTGACCCATCTTTCGCCACCTAATTCCAGAGGCAATGAACCCCTCGAGTTTTCCGTCAAAAACATCGTCTGGGTTATTTTCTTCGTAGCCGGTTCTGAGGTCTTTGACCATTTGGTAGGGAGCAAGGACGTAGGAGCGCATCTGCTCACCCCAGCTGGCCTTCACATCTCCGGCTAGCTCCTTGCGCTTTTCTTGGTCTGCACGTCGCTGCGCATCCAGCAGCTTTGCCTGCAGCACCCTCATCGCCGAGGCCTTGTTCTGCAGCTGGCTCTTTTCGTTTTGACAGGAGACCACAATTCCGGTCGGTAGGTGAGTAATTCGAACTGCCGAGTCGGTGGTGTTAACCGACTGACCACCAGGGCCAGAGGAACGAAAGACATCGATGCGGATATCCGCATCAGGAATGTCCACGGCCTCAGCCACCTCCATCACTGGAACCACCTCAATTGCTGCAAAAGATGTTTGCCGCTTGCCGGCAGCGTTGAACGGACTCATTCGAACCAAGCGGTGGGTCCCGCTCTCAATCGAGAGTTGGCCATAGGCATAGGGGAAATCCATTTCAACCGTGGCGCTTTTTATTCCGGCCCCCTCGGCGTGAGAGATTTCCAAGACCTTTGCCTTTTTGCCATTTTTCTCGGCGTACCGCAGATACATCCTCATCAACATTTCTGCGAAGTCCGTGGCGTCATCACCTCCGGCTCCGGAGCGAATCGAAAGGATTGCCCCTCGCGAGTCATACTCACCACTTAGCAGCGTTTGAGTCTCTAGGGCATCAAGTGCTCGAGTTACGCGTGCGAGTTCGGCCGAGAATTCATCGGCAGCAGAGTCATCTTCGAGCGCCATTTCCCTGAAGGCATCGAGGTCCTTGATGTCGCTTTCCAGGTCCTCAAGTTCCTGCAGCTGGGATTTTGCATGGGATAAGTCAGTGGTTACCCGCTGCGCATTGTGCTGGTCGTTCCATATCTCTGGATCAGATGCCTCAGCCTCTAGAGCAGAAATGCGAGCCTTTATCTTGGCCGGGTCCAGCACCTTTGCGATACCAGAAAACAAAGACTCCAGGTCTTTGATCTGTCTTCCGAAATCTGCTTCAGCCATGCGCCAAGTCTATTGGGCAGCCTTAAACCAAAAGACCTCCCGGGTATGGGAGGTCTATGGAATTACTAAGTGGAGATGGGGGGAATTGAACCCCCGTCCATGACATCGATTGTGGCGCTTCTACGGGTGTAGCTTCAGAAGGCGTTCTACTCGGCTCCGGTATTTGTTTGAAGCAACTACACCGACAAGCCCAGTCAAAGTAAAAAGTCCCGAGTGCACCTTTGACGCATACTCTCAGCAAGATTTCTAAATGACACCTGGGTCTAGGTCGAAATCAAACCTAGTCAGATGGACTTCGGGGCTAGCTTAAGCAGCTAGGGCGAAGTCGGCGCGCTTTGTATTGGCACCTATAGTTTTGAACACATCGTTTACGAGATAAGTGCTCATCCTCGACCCGCTTCAACCACGCAGCAATGCAATGTCGAAACCGATCATCCCCATGTTTAGTTATTTAGTAACCACTCGGATTTTCACCGAACACCTAAGAGTAACAAGCCAATGGCCAAAAGCGTTACGAATTTCCCCTCTCACAGCTAACTCGAAGGGTCTAGGATTCATCGAGTGCGCAGCGATCTGGCGGCATTTGCCGCAGTTTTCCTATGGGGGTCGCTAGCTGCACTGGCGGTCGGGCTCAGCTCAATTCCCCCGCTGCTCATGACTGGCATTGGCCTCATGGTCGGATCCCTTATTGCTTTGCCAGTGTCGGGATTTCAGCTGAAGAAAATCATCCCTGGACCGAAGATTCTGCTGGTAGGGGTCTATGGATTATTTGGCTATCACGCCGCATTGTTCGCAGGATTGCAGAACGCTCCCAGCATTCAAGCAAACCTAGTGAACTACCTCTGGCCAGTTTTGATCGTGCTGCTTGCGCCGTTGGTGGTTGGTGGTCAAAAACTTGGTCTTCGTCACATTGCAGCCTCGGCGATTGGGTTTAGCGGCGCAGCCGTTGCAATTCTGTCCGGCAGTCAACTAGTGGGTGGCTTTGCTAGCGGTTATCTCTTCGCCTTTTTTGCCGCGCTGATCTTCTCTAGCTACTCACTGATGATCAAACGCTTTAGTGACTCTCCGACCTCAGCAGTTGGTGGTTATAGCTTTGTTGGCGGGACGCTGGCAATCTTGGCGCACTTTGTTTTTGAGCAACAGGTTCACATCACCGCTGATCAGTGGCTGTGGCTGATTGCCCTTGGACTAGGGCCGCTCGGTGGCTCCTTTTACATGTGGGACTATGCACTAAAGCACGGCCCAGCCCAGCGAGTTGGAACCATTGCATTTCTGACTCCAGTCATTTCCACCACTCTGCTTGTTCTGGTATCTGGAGAAAAACTGAGCCTCAGCATTGGACTGGCAGCGCTGTTGATAGTCTTGGCAGCAGTGCTGGGCTCGAAGGTGAATAATTAGAGCTATGGCATCAGGGGATTTTAGGAAGCGGCAACTAATAACTTCCATCTACCTGCCCTCACTTCTGATAACAGCGGCAGAGGGTGCGCTGTTGCCCATCCTTCCGGTGTCAGCGGTTCTCTATGGTGCGAGCCTTGCCGAGGCCGGCGTGGTGGTAACGGTGCTGATGCTCTCGACCATGATCTTTGAAATACCCGCTTCAATTTTGGTTTCGAAAATAGGCGAACGAAACGCGATGCTGGCAAGCACAGTTTTGGGCTTTGCAATGACTAGCGTTGCCTTCTTCCAATTTGGCTACTGGTCGCTAATTCTGAGCGCTCTTGGTTTTGGTGCAGCGCACTCACTCTTTGGTCTATCCAGACACAGCCTGCTTGCCGAAATTGTGCCAGAGCAACATAGACCTAAATCCATGTCGCTTTTGGGTGGAATGTTTAGAGGGGGAATGGCGATTGGGCCGGTAATTGGCTCGGCGTTTATCGCCCTCTACGGAGTTGAATTCGGTTACCTTGCGGCCGCAATGATCTGCTTAGCCGCCGGAGCGTCAGTGCTGACTGTCCCATCAAGAAGATTGACAGTGTCACCGTCTGGACAAAACGGAAACCTATGGGCCGTGACCAAGCGGGAGGCGCCAAAGTTGGCCACGCTCGGGATTGCATCGGCAATCATTTCTGCGGGTCGAACAATTCGACTAATCGGGCTTCCGCTCCTTGCCATTCAACTTGGAATCTCGCCGGCTGAAACCTCCTTCATTTTTGGCTTGACCGGGTTTATCGACTTCACCCTGTTCTACCTGTCGGGAATTATCATGGATCGCTACGGGAAGTTCTGGTCATCGGTGCCAACCCTTATTGCACTTGGCACCACCTACCTTTTCTCGTTCTTGGTCACCGACCTTCTGACTTTCTGGATTCTGGCGTCAGTCACCGCATTGGCCAATGCACTCTCGGCTGGCATAAATATGATTCTCGGTGCTGACCTGGCTCCGGTTGGATCCCGGGCTGAGTTTCTAGCTGCCTTCCGATTGCTTACTTCCGGCGGGGTCGCCGTTGCACCCGCAATGATTACGGTCTTGACCGCGGCCGTTGGCCTGGCGCCTGCCCTTGCTGCAACCGGCCTGTTGAACTTTGTCGGAGCCTTCCTGTTTTGGAAGTATCTTCCTGCTTATGCCCCTGACTACAAGGCCTCCGACAGATCTGATAAATAGCCACAGGGCCCAACGGGTGCTTGACAAAGCACTGTGAGTCATTTGTCAATCAAAAAGCTCTGTGCTCGAGACTCCCTGCATATGATTGCGCTGTCGATTCCAGCCCCTAACGGGTTTACATATCTCGCACAGATCCGAACAGTTGAGACTGCTCCGGTTACGTAGGAGTCAACCGCAACCAGCTGAAGCGCCTGCGCGCTTGGAGCTAAGGAAAGAAATTGCTCAAGCTCCACACTGAGTTCTGCTGAGTCAGGAACTCCCAGCTCTACCGCCCGGTCATGAGCAAATAGCACTGCCATTTCAGCAACACCCTGGACACGATTAGCGCCAACCAGCGCGGCGACAACAGCGATCGAACCAAATATCGCCACCAAAATTATTGAGAGGTATGTGGCCACCAGCACAGCGATAGTGCCAGCTTCGGACTTCACTTTGGCTCCAGTCCGGCACTCTGAGTAGCAGTAGCTGAGCCAACGAAGACCGTCAGTGACAAAATGCCTGGGTCCTCACAATTACCTAGGCAACGAAGAGAAAACCCCGCCACCGTTTTCCCCCACCCCTGTGCCAGTGGGTCCAACACTTCTTGCAAAGATGCTGGGACCTGACCCTTCTCGTGACTCAGGACCGCCGCTCTCAGGCCGTGCCGAGCAATTGACTCTGCCGCCAGCAAATCGCCTAGGTGCTGATAAAGCCCGAGCGCGGGAGCGACCGGCAGCACCAGAATTAGCAGCAGTGCCGCCGACTCCAGTGGGCTGGAACCCTGGTCAGTCAACTGTTTCCCTTGCTGCCAGTGCTGTGTAGCTGAGGGGCGGCGACTGGAGTAGACCGAAACCTGGAAGGGAGGACTCCACGGTCACCTTCAGGAATCTCCCCTCACTAGAAAACTCTGCGCGATAGCTTGCGAGTGCTGGCAGGGAATCATCCAGCAATCGCATCAAATATGGATGCTGATTGGAGGCACCGGCCTTGGCGCTATTGGCCGCCGCAGTAACTGCCGCATCCCTGATAATGAGTCCGTGATAGGCGCTGAAAATAAGTGCAATCACACTTAGGCACAGCAGCGTTGCCAGAGCTATGTTGACAACCGCAGCGACAAGAGCGTTTCCGGATTCTAGAACGAGACCACTCGCGACATGGCTTGCTCGAAAACGCCCTCCAGTGCTGGTCCCGCGTATGCCCATATCAACACCACCAATCCCGCCGTCATCAGTGTGATTAGCACCCAGCCTGGTACGTCACCTTGCTCAGATTTGAGGTTTTTCATCTGTCTCCTTTCATAAAGACCGCTGTAGGACAAGAACTGAGGGGAATACTGCGAATAGCACCGTGACCGGAAGGATCAGGAAGACCGTAGGAATGAGCATTTTGGTTTCACTGGAGCCGGCTTGCTTCAACAGCCTTCTTCCCTGCTCCTGCCGCAGTGAGTTCGCTAGCTGCATTACCTGTTCCGCCATTGGCACTCCCCTGCTAAGGCCAAGGCTCAACTTTTCTGCCAACTCCACAAATCCAGGCTCCCCCAGGGCAGCTGCTGCTTCCTCGAGCTCCACCACCAGATCTGCCCCAAGCCCGACGTTTTCAGAAACAGTGCGCAGGACTGAGCCAATTTCTCCGGTCATCTTCGGCCCTAGCCAATCCAAGGCAACACCAATCGGCAGTCCCGTTGCCAGCAGCAGCCCAATCGCCTCTGCAAAATCTGGGAGCTCGCGTGCAGCCCTTTTATTGCCGGAGGACAGAAAGTGACTCAGCAGCGCATCGAAATTGATTGTTCGCTTCACAGTTGCCGAAGGGATGTGCGCAGAAATTACTCGATTAGCTAGCTGCATTGAAGATCCTCCCCGGCAACGTCAGATTCCCCAGTTTGTTAACGACCGCGTAAGCAACGATTGAAAGAAGCAGGCCAAACAGCAGGACAACAGCACCGAGCTCTGTTTCAAAAGCCTGCCGATTTTGCTCAAGCCGAACAAGCACAAATGCCACCAACCATGGAGCTATTAGCGCCACTTTCGCACTGCCCAAGACCCACCCCTTCTTGGTCAAAACCTCCCCGAAAGTAGCCTGCTCAGCTCGGAGGTGCGTGGCTGCCTTCCGCCAACTTTCGGAAACCCCCGCGGTTCCCAGCTCGGTGGTGATCTCGATCAGCAACGCGAGCTGGTCAGCATGCCTGGAGCCAATGGCATCCCTAAAATTGCCAAGGCAAACCCCTAACTCCTTGCCACTTGAAATATCGAAATCAAGACGAGCGAAGTGCTCTCGCAGTCTGATTGGACCCTTCTGCCCCAGATAACCAAGTTGTTCCTGAAGCGACAGCCCGGATTGAGTTGCGTTCTGAAACGAATCAAAAACTTGCGGCCAGAGTTTGTCCAGCTTCGTCTGCCTTGCTGCGCCAGCAAGCCGCAAGAACTCGATCGAGACTGCAAGGCTCAGAATCGACAACGAAACTGAAAGGCCAGTGACTCCGGTGACAAGCTGAGTGCTCAGGAAAACTAGGGCAGTAATAGTTGCAATGCTGACTACAAGCTCCGCGCGCTTGGAGTGTAACCCCGCCCGTGCACTTAGATCATTGAATAGCTTCATGGCTCACCTCAATAACCTCCTCGATCCTTCGATGGCCGAGCCGGTCACGCCTGCAGAAGACGACCAGATCGAACGCGCCAACTACGGTTGGTCGCAAAAATGAATCAGAAATGTTTTCACCGGCCAAAAGAGGCAAAGTGAGAAGTTTCTGCAAGGCTGCTCTGGCGGAGTTTGCGTGAAGAGTGCAGAGCCCTGGGATGCCGGAGTTCAAAGCAACCAACATGTCCAAAGCCTCGGCCCCCCTTACTTCGCCGATCACCAACCGATCCGGCCGCATTCTGAGTGCCTGTTTCACTAACTCCCGCAATGAAATCTCAGGAGCACCCTCCACGGCAGCAGGGCGAGTTTGCATGGCAACCCAGTCTTGGTGAGTCAGGGCCAACTCAAAGGTGTCCTCACAGGAAATAATTCGATCGGTCGGATTTGATGCCCTCAAAAGGGCCGACATCAGAGTTGTTTTTCCGGCTTGAGTGGCACCTGCAACTAGGACGCTTTTGCCTTCAGTCATGGCTTTCTGAAGCTGGTCAAGCTGCAAAGCCGAGATGCTGCCGGCCCTGGCCAGCTGCGCCAAACTAATGTCTGGCCTGTTGAATTTCCGGATGTTTATTGCCCAGTGCTCCCCAGTGATCTCAGGGATCACGATGTGGAGCCGGGAACCGTCAGCCAGCGATGCGTCCACGTATGGGGTCAGGCGATCCACTCTCCGCCTGGAATGACTGAGCATTCGAAAACACAGAGTCCTGATCTGGCTGGAAGAAAGTTCAACATTGAGACTCTCGCGCCCCGAGGTTCCGAAGTAGTGGACCTCATTTGGACGGTTGATCCAAATCTCTTCGATCTCTGGGTTGTCCAGCAGTGGTTGCAGGACTCCCAGCCCCTCCAATTCAACCCTGGCTCGCTGTGCCAGCTCAATTTCATCGAGTGGAACAGTCTGTGTCTCAGATAGTTCATCTATCGCTTGCTGCATTGCGCTATCCAGGTCAAGGCCTTGCACTCTTGCTAGGTTCCGGGTGCGAGTAAGTATCTGGTTTAGGTGCTCCATGCCGAAAACCATGCCATTTTGCCCAAAGCTAGGTTTTGGGTTTTCCACAGCGACAAAAACCAGTTATGCTGTATCACTGTTGCGGGTGTGGCGAAATTGGCAGACGCACCAGATTTAGGTTCTGGCGCCGCGAGGCGTGGGGGTTCAAGTCCCTTCACCCGCACAAAGAAAAAAGGGATCCGAGAAATCGGATCCCTTTTTTTATGCCTGCAGCTAGTGCTTGACCACACTGACGGTGTTTGCCGCGTGGTCAATACTGATTTCATAAGGACCGCGCTTTATAACCTCGGTCGATTCTGAATCAATGACTGCCAAGCCAAGCTGCTTGGCGATGTCGCTGAAGAACTTGCGCTGGGAATCATCGGTCAACTCGGTGCCCTGATACCAGGCTGTCGACCCTCCTAGATTGCGCTTCACAATCGCCGCCTGGCCTTTAGCCTGACCCGAGCTGAATTCCGCAACCACTTCGGCGCCGTTGGGTGCTGACAATTCCGCCCAAAGCTTTGCCTCGAAGCCGTTTGACAGCTTCACGGTTGACTCCCGAAGCGGGTAGAACTCCTCGACATAAAGCCCGATGACGTCCTTCACAAGACGGCCGCCGTAACCACCAAGTTTGACTCGGAGCGTCCGGTCGGCGACGTTGGAGAAGTAGCCAACAACTAGGTTGCCGCCATTCTGGGCGTAGCTGGTGAACACCTGCTCTTCAGAATCTGAAAGCATGTGAACCATGGGCATTAGCACCAGCTTGTAGCCGGCAAGAGTGGCGGCATCCACATTTGCCGGCACAAAGTCTGCTTGAATGCCCTCTTTGTATAGCGCTCGATACCAAGCCGCCACGGTATCTGGATAGCTCAAATCCTCGGTTGGTAGGTTGGCCTGCATCATCGCCCAGAACTGTTCGTAGTCAAAAACAATGGCTACTTCAGCCTTGTCAGTGGCGTGCTTTGACAGCTCCGGGTGATCACTCAAGAGCTTGCCGAGCTCTGCGACTTCCCTGTAAACCCGAGTGTCTTCGCCTCCGTGCGGAACCATCGCAGAGTGGAAACGTTCTGAACCTGCTTGGCTCTGGCGCCACTGGAAATACATTGCCCCCTGGGAACCTCTGGCCACGAAGCTCATCGCATTTCGCTTTTCTTGTCCCGGGGTCTTTGCGTAGTTTCTCGACTGCCAGTTAACCGCTGAACTACTGTGCTCCATCAAAAGCCACTGCTTGCCGTCGGCGAAGCCCCTGGTTAGGTCCGCCATCTGAGCAAGATCAATGTGATTCTCAATGTCGTGCTGAGCCAAGTAATGGTCAGTTGAAACAAAGTCAACCTCTTTGGCCCAGGCGAAGTAATCCATAGCGTGCGTGCCCTTCATTGACATGAAGTTGGTGGTCACTGGATTGACGCTGTCGTACTTTTTGATGATGTCGCGCTCAGTCTTGAACAGCTCAAGGGTGATCTCCGAACTGAACCTGCGGAAGTCAATCTGTGCCCCGGGGTTTGGGTGTGTTCCATCGGGGGTGCGCTTTGGTGCTGGAATGTCATCCCAGTTGCGATAGCGCTGTGACCAGAAGTCCGTGCCCCATGAGGCATTTAGTTCATCCAATGATGCGTACTTTTTTTGAAGCCACTGAACAAATGCAGCCTTCGATGCATCGCAGTAGCAATAAGGCGCGTGACATCCGTATTCGTTGTTGACATGCCACATCACAACAGCCGGGTGCTTCGCATAGCGCTTGGCAATTTGTTCGGTTAGAGCAGCTGCCTTTTCCTGGTAAACCTTGCTGGCTGCACAGTAAGCCTGCCGACCACCAAATTCCAATCTGATGCCATCAAAGTTCACTGGCAGGATTTCTGGGTGGGCAGCGGACAACCACGCTGGAGGTGAGGCAGTCGCAGTTGCAAGGTCTACAGAAATGCCGCCTTCGTGCAGCAGGTCCATGATTTCATCCAGCCACCCGAACTGATAGTTTCCATCGCTGATCTCGATGTTGGCCCAGGAGAAAATTCCAAGCGACACTAGGTTGACATTGGCCTTTTGCATCAACTCAATGTCGTTTTTCCAAACCTCTTTGGACCACTGTTCTGGGTTGTAGTCCCCGCCAAAATATAGTCGGTCTGTGTTGAGCATTAGCGTGCCTCGATTTCAATTAGTAGAGCGTTTTCTGGGAACAAAATTGGTGGCCGAAGGCCGATCTGACTCAGCGCAGCGCCAGTCATTGTCACTCCATCGAACCAAGCAGGGGATGTTCTTTCTTGGAAGACAGGCTTTCCGACCGGGAACACGGCTTTGACGCGGTAACTGGTGGTTGGGTTTAGGCCCTCGAGCCTTAGGGCATTGGGTCTGGAGGGACCCTGGCCCGCGGTTGTCACGTAAGCAAATAGCGCAGCGGTCCCATCTTGGGAAACCACCCCGTGCACCAGGCTCGAATCGTTAGCGGTTTCAACTCTGACCATCTGGCCTGAGTGAATCAAGTCTCGCTTTGCCTTGTAGTAGCTGACCCAGCTGGTCAGCAGCTCGCGCTCTTCTGGGCTGGTTTGGGTGATATCCCACTCCAGTCCCGCGTGACCAAATAATGCAGTTATTGCCCTAAAGCCAAGGTTGTGAACCCGGCCGGTCGTGTGGGACTCGGTAGGGCCAATGTGACTTCCCAGCATTTCGGGCGGAATTGCAATTTGTGTATACCGCTGAATCTGTTGGCGCTCGAGTGCATCGTTGCAGTCAGAGACCCAGAACCGATCAACAACCTGAGCCATGCCCAAATCGATTCGACCGCCTCCAGAGGCACAGCTTTCAATTTCCAGACCGGGATGGTTCTGCTTGAGCTGGCTAAAGAGTCGATAGATAGCCTCTGTCTGCTTATGCACGGCGGCTTGGCCACCATGCCCCGGCTCAACCAGTGGCCGGTTGTGGTCCCACTTGATGTACGAAATGTCATAGGCAGACAGAACTGCATCGACTTGACCAAGCACATGCTGGTAGCAATCTGGGTTCGTCAGATCCAGCACAAGCTGGCCTCTACCGGTCGGCGGAACTCGTCCCCCAGCGCTCAAAATCCAGTCTGGATGCGCTCGGTATAGGTCGGAGTCCGGGTTCACCATCTCGCCCTCGAACCAGAGCCCAAACTCCATGCCGTGCTTTTTGACCACATCCACCAGTGGACCCAAGCCCTCTGGCCAAACCTCATCGGAAACCACCCAGTCACCTAAGCCCTTGGTGTCATCTCGCCTGGATCCGAACCAGCCATCGTCGAGCACAAATCTTTCAACGCCGATTTCCTGGGCGACCTTTGCTAGCTCGGTGAGCCTTGCTAGGTCGTGGTCGAAGTAGACCGCCTCCCAAACGTTCAGAGTCAGTGGCCTAGGTCGAATGTTGGTTGGGTGATTTGGCCTAGAGCGCAACCATCGATAGGAGCGGTCCGTCACTCCATCTATTCCCTTATCGGAATAGATGGCTGCAACTTCAGCACTGGAGTGCGATTGCCCTTCATCCAGAATAATCTCGCCGGGCATCAACAGCTCGCCTGCGGAAATTGCCTTTCGCCCTGACTGCAGTTGCTCAATGGTGTGCTTGGAATTGCCAGAAAACATCAGACCCATTGACCAGGCCTCGCCGGCTCGATATTGAGCCCCGGCACTGAGCGCCATTTGAACAATCGTGTAGTCGTGGCTAGACCGCCCTTCGCGCACCTCGCGTGAAATCACGCCGGGCAGGATTTGCCTTCTGACCGGCTGTCGTTCTTTGACCCAGCGGCCCGAAAAGTCCAAGGATTCCATTGCTCGATCCGGTAGCGGCAGGTAACTTGCAAGCTCGTTTACGAAGTACTTTCCGCCAGCCAAATTTGTGACGGTAGTCGCGGTTACCAGAACTCCCGCCCCGACAAACCTGAAGCTTGTTTCGATTCCTAAGCCAGCAACCCTGTCCACCCCATTTACCACCAGCGTGGTGGCGGTAGCGTCAAAGCCATCAAGAACAAAAAGTGGGGAAAAGTCTTGGCCGTTGCGATGGCCAGAAAGGGCCGGGGCGCCAGTTGTAGAACGTGCCGCCTCGCGCCAAATCCCGTGCTGCTCCGGCACGTCTCCCTCGGCGTGGGCAGTCGGTTCGGTGGTTGCGCTAAGAATGCTCTGAAAATCTGGGTCAGCACCCAGGTCTGAGCCCCAGTGAAGCACCTGCACCAAGTGGCTGGCAATGCTCACTAAGAACGAAACGCCATCTTGACGCAGGTGAACAAACTCGGAAGTAATCAATCTGGATCTCGTATCTATTGGGTGCTTATATGTTCAGCTGATAACTGGGCGGAGTCAAGACTCCGCCCAGTATCTACTCAGTTGCTATTTCAGTTGTATCTGGAGCGGGCAAAGCCCGCTCCACTTGTCAGCTAGCCCCTTCCTAAATACTGCTTTGGGGTATTTGACTACCTCAAAGAATTACTTATGAAAGAACTTAGGCAATAATTGCAAACTTTTCGAACTAAAAACGACAAAAGTAATCATTCCGTTAGTAAAAATACGAACATTTTGCAATATTCCCACTAGCCTCTAGGTAGGTTTTAGGGAGGAATACCGTGCTAGCAGCTCAACGAAAAGCCCTGATTTTGGAGGAAGTCTCCCTTTCTGGTGCGAGAAAGATTTCGGACTTAGCGGCCAGTTTGGGTGTCTCGGAAGTCACGATCAGACGCGATGTGGAAACTTTGGCCGAGCAAGGCCTGGTTGACAAGGTCCATGGCGGGGTAACAGCCAACACCCTGTCTTCAACCGTTGAACCCCCCTTTGCTTTTAACTCTCTGAAAGAGCAGAATGCAAAAGACGCCGTAGCGAAACTGGCTGCGGAAATGGTTCACCCTGGGCAAGCCATTGCGCTAATGGGTGGAAGCTCGGTCTACGCATTGGCGAAAAGACTCAGGGATGTTCCGTCACTAACCGTGGTTACTAACTCAGTCCCAGTTTCCGACTTATTTGCGCAGCAGCCTAGGGCGGATCAAACGGTCGTGTTAACGGGCGGAGTCAGGACACCCACCGACTCGCTGGTTGGGAACATTACGACCGAAGTTTTCTCGAGGTTCAACCTTGACTTAGTGTTCATGGGCACCCATGGCATGGACATCGAATTCGGATTCAGCTCACCAAACCTTGTTGAGGCAGACACCAACCGAGAAGTGATTCGTCGGGCGGCAAAATTTGTGATTCTCGCAGATTCGACAAAATGGGGAAGTCGTGGATTCACTTCTTTCGCCGAGCTTTCCGAAGCCGACACCGTCATCACAACCGAAGGCCTTGACCGAGCTGCGCTTTCAACACTGCGTGAAAACGTCTCTGAAGTTCTACTGGCTAGACCTTAGAGACCTTCAGGGACAGCAGGTAGCTGCCGATTGGTTTCCCAAAACGCTTTGCAACATTGGCCAGGTGGCCCTGCTGAACAAAACCATGCTTCTCATGAAGCGCAATCGAAGCGTGAGCTCCGCGATCGGCAATAACTGCAATCACCTCTTTGATTCCAACTTTTTCACACTCGGCAATCAGGGCCGCAAAGAGAATTGAACCCAGTCCCTTGCCGGTGGCAGGGGCTGAAAGGTAAATGGAGTTCTCAACAACTTTTAGGTAGCTGGTCCGTTGGCGCCACGGAGAAACGTAGGCAAAACCCAAAATCTCAGCCCCTCGACTCATGACAAGAAATGGAAGCGGAAATTTCTCGGACATCTCAAAGCGTTCCTGCCAGTAGCTCAAGTCCAGCGGCACATCATCAAAAGTGATTACCGTGTTTTGAATGAAGTAGTTGTAAATGTCCTTGATGGCGGGAAGGTCTTCCTGCTGCACAGGTCGAACCTTGGGCTCTAGGACCTCAGCTGCTGGACGCTGCCGCAGCTTTCTGACCATCGCCCATCTGGTTTCGCTGTCGACCATCAACAGCTCCAATCGATCGGTTCGAGCCCTAAGTCTCTCAAATGATTGTTACAAGCAGAAAACGGCTTAGAACCGAAGAAACCTCGGTAGCTCGACAGCGGTGAAGGATGCGGGCTGTGAAGAACTTTGGATTCAGTCAGCTCCGGGATCAGGGTGCGCGCTCGCTGGCCCCAAAGGATTGCTACCAGATTTCCTCCGTGAACCTGTTGCAAGGCGGCGATGGCAGCGCCGGTAAAGTCCTCCCAGCCAATGTCAACATGCGCTCCTGTTTCGCCGCTTCTTGTAGACAGGTTTCGGTTCAGAAGCATCACGCCTCTTTCCGCCCAGACTGAAATGTCGGCATTGATCACCTGATCTTCACCCAGGTCTTCGCGAAGCTCTTTAAAAATGTTGCGAAGTGTTGGAGGTAGGGGTCTGGTGTCCCTGGGTACGCAAAAGGCGAATCCGGTTGCGTGTTGCTTGGTTGGATAAGGGTCCTGCCCAACAATTAGAACCCGATAGTGCTCAGGCGGATAGTTAAATGCCCTGAGCATCAAGTTTCGCGGGGGAACCGAGGCGGATTCCTGGTCTAGCAGACCGGAGATGGCAGCCAGCTGCTCACGCTGGTCGACAAGTAATTCCTGCCACCTCGGATGCATTTGCTCGAACATTGAACAAATATAAATCGTGCGAAGATACTTGTGCAGACCAAAGGAGTTTCATGCCAGAGCCCAAAGAGCTTTTAGAAAGCAGTCGGGTCATTGCCAGTGAGCTAGTTGAGCTTCGCAGGCAGTTGCATCAGATTCCAGAATTTGCTCTTGACCTTCCTCTTACTCAGGCCCTGCTCCTAGAGAAGCTAGCCGGGCTCGGTGAGATCACCCTTGGAAAAACCCTGACCTCCATCGCACTGCTGATTCGCGGTGGCAACCCGGGACCAACTGTGTTGCTGCGTGCCGACATGGACGCCCTGCACGTTACCGAAGAAACCGACCTGGATTTCGCATCCACTAACGGCTACATGCACGCCTGCGGTCATGACCTTCACATGTCATCAGCAGTTGGTGCCGCAAAGCTGTTGCACGAGATCAAAGACACTCTCAATGGTGATGTCCTGATCTGGTTCCAGCCTGGTGAGGAGGGCCACGGCGGAGCCGATGTCATGATCGAAGAAGGAATGCTGGAGGTTTCTGGTTCCATGCCAGTTGCCAGCTATGGCCTGCACGTCTTCACATCGCTGCCGGCAGGGGTTATTGCCTGCAAGCCAGGTGCGATGATGGCAAGTGCCGGAGACATGAATGTTGTGTTTGAAGGCGCTGGTGGTCATGCCTCCATGCCTTGGTTATCAAAAGACCCGGTTGCTCCGATGGTCGATGCGATCTCGAGTCTGCAAACCATGCTCAATAAAAACTTTGACCAGTTTGATCCGGTGATACTCAATGTCAGCTGGATCCGGGCTGGTGACCCAGCCACCAATAACGTAATCGCCGACAGCGCCAGCTTTGGAGCGACGGTGCGAACATTTTCCGAGGCGAACACGAGCAAGCTTCATGCCCAGGCACCGAAACTCATTCAAGCAATCGCCGAAGGTTATGGGCTAAAGGCAACAGTGGAATTTTCAACCCCCACAAAGGTCCTGATGAACGATCCCGCCGCGTTTGAAGTTGTTCAGAGAGTTGCCAAGGAGTTAGTGGGCGACGCTGGCTTCGTGCCAATGGAGCATCCGATTGCTGGGGGCGAAGATTTTGCCTCGATCTGCCATGAGGTGCCAGGTGCATTTGTGTTTCTTGGGGCCTGTCCACCAACCCTTGATCACAGCACCGCCCCAACCAATCATTCGGCCAAGGCTCACTTTGATGATTCTGTCGTGCCACTGGGTTCAGCACTGCTCGCGACGTTGGCACTGGCACATTTAGGTTAAAGTTACTTTTGATTACAGCGCGGGTTGCTCTGGGTAATCCACTGCCTCATAGTTATGCCTAGACCTAACCAACCATTGGAGATAAAACAAATGACTGATTCAGCAACTTGGGGTTTCGAAACCCAACAGATCCACGCTGGGGCCGTAAGCGACCCAGCCACGAATGCACGTGCGGTTCCTATCTACAAGACCACCGCCTACACATTCAACTCTGCCGAGCACGCTAGAAACCTTTTCGGACTGGCTGAATTTGGAAACATCTACACCCGAATCATGAACCCAACTCAGGATGTTGCCGAAAAGCGCATCGCGGCTCTTGAGGGTGGAACCGCTGCACTGCTTCTGTCATCCGGACAGTCTGCAACCACCTTTGCAGTGTTGAACATTGCTCAGGCCGGTGACCACATTGTTGCCTCTTCAACCCTTTATGGCGGCACCTACAACCTTTTCAAGTACACCCTTGCCAAGTTGGGCATCGAGGTCACCTTCGTTGAGGACCAGGACGATGAAGCCGAATGGAGCAATGCAGTTCGCGAAAACACCAAGCTGTTCTTTGCAGAGTCAATCGGAAACCCTAAGGTTTCGATTCTTGACATCAACAAGGTTGCCAATGTTGCGCACAAAAACGGCGTGCCGCTAATTGTCGACAATACTGTTGCAACTCCTTACTTGATTCGACCTTTTGAGCACGGTGCCGACATCGTGGTTCACTCGGCCACCAAATTCCTAGGTGGGCACGGAACAGTTGTTGCCGGCGCGATCGTTGACGGCGGCAAGTTTGAGTGGTCTAAGTCAGACAAGTTCCCAGGACTGACTACCCCAGACCCTAGCTACCACGGCGTCGTTTACACCGATGCATTGGGCGATGGAATTGCCTACATCATCAAGGCTCGAGTTCAACTACTGCGCGACATCGGAGCAGCTGTGTCACCGGACACCGCCTTCTCGCTGATTCAGGGAATTGAAACTCTTAGCCTAAGAATCGAGCGCCACGTTGAGAACGCAGCCAAGGTTGCTACCTGGTTGGAGGCTCAGCCGCAGGTTAGGAGCGTGAACTACGCCGGTCTGGCCAGCTCCCCTTACCACCAAGCTCACAAGACCTACGCCCCTAAGGGCGCAGGCGCCATCGTTTCTTTTGAGATTGAAGGTGGTGTTGACGCTGGAGTGAAGTTTGTTGACGGACTGGAACTTCACAGCCACGTGGCCAACATCGGTGACGTTCGCTCCCTGGTAATTCACCCGGCCTCAACCACGCACTCGCAGCTAAGCGAAGCAGACCAGCTAACCGCAGGCGTGACACCTGGCCTAGTGAGATTGTCAGTTGGGCTGGAGAGCTACGAAGACATCATCGCCGATTTGCAGAAGGGCTTTGCGGCAGCAAAATAAATGGACTTTCAGATATCTGAAGACTCTGCTCCCTCGGAATTTATCTCCGAGGAGCAGCGTCGTCAGCTAGTTGGAAGACCTCCTGCCTCAGGCGCTTGGAGAGTTGGAGACAACATCGGAGACCGAAAGTTCTCCGATGTTTTCTCGCTTAATCTCGAATCGGGACAAGAGCTTGGAAACCTCGTTCTCGCCTACGAGTCATGGGGCGAACTAAGCCAAGCCAAGGACAACGCGGTGCTGGTGCTGCATGCCCTTACTGGCGACAGCCACACCTCCGGCAACTCTGGAGCTGGCCATCCAACCTCTGGCTGGTGGAACGGCTTGGTCGGACCAGGGCTTCCAATTGACACCGACAAATTCTTCGTAATTACTCCAAATGTTTTGGGTGGCTGCCAGGGCTCTACCGGTCCGTCCTCTCTAGATCCTCAAGGGCGTGAATATGGACCGTCATTTCCTCAGCTGACAATCAAGGACCAAGCCAATGCATTTGTGGAATTGGCAAAGCAATTTGGAATCGAAACCTGGTTCAGCGTCATTGGCGGTTCAATGGCTGGTATGCACGCGCTGGAAATGGCAATTGCAGACCCTGCGAGCATCGAGCGATTGGCAATACTGGCCGCTCCTCCATATACAACCGCGGACCAGATTGCACTGAACACGGTTCAGCTAGAGGCAATCCGATCGGATTCAAACTTTGCTGGAGGCTGGTACTACGACGCCAAGCCGGGCTTTGGGCCACACAAGGGCCTTGCCCTTGCAAGGCGCATGGCGCTTTTGAACTACCGCTCACCGGCAGAACTGAACGAACGTTTTGGGCGCAGTTGGCAATCACAGGTCAGTCCACTGACTGAGCGCGGTAAATATGCCGTTGAGAGCTACCTTGATTTTCACGGCAACAAGTTCGTTAGAAGATTCGACGCCAACAGCTACATCACCTTGGTTAGCGCCATGAACTCTCATGATGTCGGTCGCGGCCATGCTTCAGTTGAACAGGCTCTGTCCAAGATCACTTGCTCGACTCTGGTCCTTGGTGTTGACAGCGACAGGCTCTTTCCAGTCAGTGGACAGCAGCTAATCGCAGACAACATTTCTGGCCCACTATTTGGCGGAAAGCTGCAGCTGGTTGAGAGCGAGTTCGGCCACGATGGGTTCCTGATTGAAATCGATGCGGTTGGTCAAGCTCTGGGTTCATTTTTGTCCTAGTGTTTAGTGCGTGAACCTTCTAAAGTCCAAAATTGCGGTTAGCTTCTTCTTCTTTTCGGGAGGCTCCTCTCTAGCCCTCTGGGCAGTACACATTCCCCTTATTGAGCAAACTGTTGGCATTAGCTATGCGGTCCTCGGGGCACTGCTTATGTTCTCCGGACTCGGAGGCTTCATTGCGATGCAGGTCTATGGCTGGATCGTGGATCACGTCGGCGCCAAGAGCGCAACCCGCTTGGGCGGACTCATTGTTGGACTGTCCCTGCTTGGCCCAGCCTTTGCCCAGGATGCCTGGACACTGGGCTTTGCGATTTTCGGCCTGGGCTTTGGAATTGCCGGAGTTGACGTGGCGATGAATGCTGCCGCCTTGCAAGTTGAGAAGGCAAACGATAGGCCAATCTTCACCTTCTTCCACTTGTTCTGGTCAGTCGGCGGTCTTTTTGGCGCGGCCTTTGGATTCATCACGATTTCCAACGGGTTTGATCAATCCCAAACCCTAAGCATCACGGGCGTGATTCTCAGCATCACCGGACTGATTGTTGCAGGATGGTTGATGCCCAATGAGGCCGTTGCATCACGGGGCGACAAAACCCAAAACAAGCAATCTAGCTCCGCCAACAGAAGAGTCCTGCCCTTCGTTATTTTGGCCGGGCTGATGGCTGCCTCCGGTGCAATCATCGAAGGCGTGGCTCATGACTGGTCTGCGCTTTATTTGAAGGACATTCAAGGGGTTTCGGTAGCTGCTGCCGCCTGGGGTCTTGCTGCCTTCAACTTGGGCATGATTCTCGGCAGAATATTCATCGACCGCATTGTCGAAGCCAAAGGCAGGGGCTTCATTATTCGATGGGGCTCACTAATCGGCGGAGTGGCGATTGCCGCCCAGGCGATTGCCCCGAATTTTGAGACCTCGCTTGCGCTCTGGTTCTTACTGGGGCTTGGAATCTCCGGAGTTGTGCCGCAGCTGTTTGCAGCCGGCGGAGAGATTGGTGAGGCAAGCCACTCTGGCCGCAATATGGCAAGAGTTGTTGGAATCACCTACATCGGCGCTCTAGCTGGACCGTCTGGAATTGGACTGCTGACGGCAATTTTCCCGCTGAACATAGCTGTTGGCTGGGGCACGGTGCTAGCGATTTTCATCCTGCTGGCCTGGCCGAAACTTGAAAGGCTTGAAAAATGAGCAAGCTGTTTAGCCCCATAAAAATTCGTGACCTGGAGGTCAAAAACCGACTATGGGTCTCCCCGATGTGCATGTACTCCTGTGAGAACCAGGACGGTGTTGTAGGAGATTGGCATCTGGTTCACTTGGGATCAAGGGCAATAGGCGGAGCCGGCATGGTCATTGCCGAGGCAAGCGGAGTAAACCCGGAGGGCCGGATCAGCCCCTGGTGCCCAGGACTGTGGGACGACAGCCAGATTGCACCTTGGAAAAAAATCACGGACTTCATTCATGCTGCCGGCTCTAAAAGCGGCATTCAGCTAGCCCATGCCGGGCGCAAGGGGTCGGCGCACCGGCCAATCTCTGGCACCGGGTCGGTGTCGGTTAACCAGGGCGGCTGGGAAACCCACTCAGCTACTTCAGAGGCCTTCGAGGGCCTGGCGGCACCTCGGGAGCTGAGGGCCGATGAGCTCGGTCAGCTCGTTGCTGATTTTGCGGCGGCGGCAAAAAGGGCGAAGACGGCCGGTTTCGATCTCGTTGAAATTCATGCTGCACACGGTTACCTGCTGCACCAATTTCTCTCGCCTATCACCAATAAGCGCACCGATCAGTATGGTGGCACGCTTGCAAACCGCGCTCGACTGCTGCTGGAAATAGTTGCGGCAGTGCGGCAAGCAGTTGGCGACCAAATGCCGGTGCTAGTGCGCTTTAGCGCAACCGATTATGTTTCTGATGGCTGGGATCAATCACAGACAAACGAGGTTGCAGGTTGGTGCAAGGAGCAGGGAGCAGACCTATTTGACCTGTCCTCGGGAGGGCTAATAACTGGAGTCAAAATTCCAACCGGACCCGGTTACCAGGTTGATTTTGCAAAGAGCACCAAAACTGCCACCCATGCCGAGGTTGCGGCAGTTGGGCAGATAACCAATTCGGAACAGGCAGAGCAGATTCTGCAAGATGGCCTAGTTGATGTGGTGCTAGTGGGTCGAGAGTTTTTGCGAGACCCATATCTGGGGCTTAGGGCAGCCAATGAGCTTTCAGCGGAAGTGGACTGGCCTTGGCAATATGAGCGCGGCCGCTGGCCTAGCGAGTAGTTGCATCCTCAATTTCGCCAACTAGCTCCTCGATTATGTCTTCCAGGAACAAGCAGCCGACAACTTTGCCGGCCGAGCTAAAGCTTCTGACAATGTGGGCTCCAGATTTTCTCATCTGCGCTAGTGCATCCTCGAGCTCGGTGGTTTCAGGGATAGAAATCATGGCCCGAAGCTTCTTTGAAGAAAGCGGCGTGGCCATGACCTGAGGGTCGTTGGTAAGCCCATCCTTGATGTGCCAGTAGCCCAAGATATCGCTTTGATCCGGAGAACCTGGGGAGATTACCGGATACCTGCTAAAACCGTGCTCGGCAACTGCCGCCTGCAAATGACCCGGTGTTGACGAAAGATTCATGGCCACCAGCTTTTCCAGCGGGACAGCCACATCAGCAACGGTCTTTTCGGTGAACTCGAAGGTTTTGACAATCGCGCCAGAGCCATCGGCAAGAGTTCCCTCTTTTTGACTGGCGGAAACAATTTCTTCAACCTGCTCCAGAGTGAAGGCAGTGTTAGCTTCATCCCGAGGCTTGAAACCAAAAATAATCAGAATCAGGTTCGAAACTTGATTTAGGACCCAAACCAGTGGCTTCACCAACTGAGCAACCGCATAAAGCGCGGGTGTCAGAACCAGCGAAGCCTGAGTTGGGATTGAGATCGCGATGTTTTTCGGAAGCATCTCTCCAAGCACTACGTGCAGGTAGGTAACAAGAATCAGTGCGATCGTGAACGCCGTGACCGCGGTTGTTGCCTCACCAAGACCCAGTGCACCAAGCGGAATCTCCAGCAGGTGGTGAATCGCAGGTTCGGCCAACACCAGGATCAACAAAGAGGAAACCGTAATTCCCAGTTGCGCCGTGGCAAGCATTAGCGAAACCTTCTCCATGGCCCGCAACGTGATTTTGGCGGCTGGATTGCCAGCCTTGGCTTTGGGTTCAATCTGAGCCCGCTTCGCCGAAATTACGGCAAACTCAGCACCAACAAAGAACGCGTTTGAAGCAAGTAGCACTACGAACCACACCAAGCCCATCAGATCACTGTTCATCTTCAGTCACCTCCGGCTCAAACTTAATTCTGTCGACTCGTCGACCATCCATTTTGATGACCACCAGTGATCCGCCATCAATTCGGACTCGATCGTTGGTCTTGGGAATTCTTCCAAGTTCGCTCATGACAAACCCTGAGACGGTGTCGTAATCCTCATCTTCAGCAATCGCTAGGCCAAATTCCTCGAGCTCAGCTGGTCGAGTCAAGCCACTAAAGGCCAGCGAACCGTCTGCGTATTGCAAGAGGTCGGAGCGGTGTCTATCGTGCTCATCGGAGAGTTCCCCAACAAGTTCTTCCACCGCATCTTCTAGGGTCACAATTCCGGCAGTTCCCCCATATTCATCAATCACGATTCCAAATTGCAGCCCCCTGCCGCGCAGCTGCAGAATCAGCCGGTCCAGGGCCATTGTTTCTGGAACCCGAACGGGATCAACCATCAGAGCGCTTATCGGGACCTGACTTCGCCTTTCAATCGGGACGCCTATGGCCCTCTTCAAGTGAACAACGCCAACGATGTCGTCGGCATCTTCACCAGTGACCGGGAATCTGGAGTGCCCTGTGGCAGCGGCCAACTCAATCAAA
>Ga0208544_10000496_pt1 | contig 30838 bp, 20 predicted proteins | sample DEB08_DNA_9_FD_184526 | JGI IMG/M metagenome (GOLD analysis project Ga0208544, IMG submission 184526) | Aqueous microbial communities from the Delaware River and Bay under freshwater to marine salinity gradient to study organic matter... | ecosystem: Environmental > Aquatic > Marine > Coastal ... | reverse complement strand
AAAGCCGACGGCACCACGTCTTAATCCCTGTTCTAATGGACTACCCTCTCTGACACCTATTCATCGACACGCCTGAATTGCTTGAAATGGTCTTAATCCCTGTTCTAATGGACTACCCTCTCTGACTGACGTAGTTTGCAATGCTTCAGGAGAATAAACTCTGGTCTTAATCCCTGTTCTAATGGACTACCCTCTCTGACAATTTTATAATAAACGGGCTGCCGGTTCGAGCCGGATGTCTTAATCCCTGTTCTAATGGACTACCCTCTCTGACGCACCACAATCACCGCCGACGGGCTGCTGCTGGTTTTAGTCTTAATCCCTGTTCTAATGGACTACCCTCTCTGACGTAATTAATTTGAAACTTTAACGTTTCAAACCTTGCGCGTCTTAATCCCTGTTCTAATGGACTACCCTCTCTGACAATGGGGCGATGTAGCAAAAGAGGTAATCGCAAAGTCTTAATCCCTGTTCTAATGGACTACCCTCTCTGACGAGAGATAAGCGGCCTTGCTAACGGGTTGCTTACTCAAAGTCTTAATCCCTGTTCTAATGGACTACCCTCTCTGACCCGAGTGTAATTTTATAATAAATGGGCTGCCCGTTCGTGTCTTAATCCCTGTTCTAATGGACTACCCTCTCTGACTCATGGCCAAATTTCTCACCGTCGGCGCGTTCAAGGGTCTTAATCCCTGTTCTAATGGACTACCCTCTCTGACTGATACTGATTCTAGTGATGAAGATGAAGATTAAATTGTCTTAATCCCTGTTCTAATGGACTACCCTCTCTGACCTTCGCAGAACTAGCACCAAGCCCGTTGGTACTAGCGTCTTAATCCCTGTTCTAATGGACTACCCTCTCTGACCAAAGCGTTAATACGATTAGAGACAAGTTCTGTAGTTGTCTTAATCCCTGTTCTAATGGACTACCCTCTCTGACTGTTGGTTATGTAGACATGATGAACGCCAGTATCGTTAGTCTTAATCCCTGTTCTAATGGACTACCCTCTCTGACATTGAAATGGGGTTCAACCATTGATTACCCTTGTAGTCTTAATCCCTGTTCTAATGGACTACCCTCTCTGACTGCATTGACGATGCGTTGGCTCGTCAACGTTGACAACCTGTCTTAATCCCTGTTCTAATGGACTACCCTCTCTGACTACTTAATACAAACAATTATGATTATTATTAAAGTTTAGTCTTAATCCCTGTTCTAATGGACTACCCTCTCTGACGGCTGATCAAGCAACCAACGTTAAATTTCTCAGCTGTCTTAATCCCTGTTCTAATGGACTACCCTCTCTGACAAACCAGCAAGTAGAGGTTTCTATGCTGGTAGAGACAGTCTTAATCCCTGTTCTAATGGACTACCCTCTCTGACTCTATATTTCAGAACTCGATGACAAACAACAAGTTACGTGCTCCAAAATGAAAGTTTTAACACTTTTTAACAGTGGTTTCTCTGCTTTTGGTGTCATAAAGTTCGTGATTTGTGACAGGCAATTATACGGATTTCTGGCTGTAATGTTGCGTTTTCAGGGGTAATAATGCCTGTCTTATTCAAAAAAACATGAACAAGTTCTAAAGTTAACCCTTTGCCTGGAAATATTTTGCGGCTTTGGTGTTTTTGTGGCTAAAAAAAATGCCTGGTGGTATAACTAAGGAGATAAATAAAAATCCCGAACCCCGGGCCAGTGGCCAGGATTCGGGATTTTCATTTGCTGCCGTCGGGCGATCCGCTTTACCGCACCAGCGTCACTTCGCCGGTAGTGGTGAGGGTTTCGTTGCCGACACCAACTTTTACGGAGTAGATGTAGACGTCGGAAGGCACGGGGGTGCCGTCTTTGATACCATCCCAGCCGAGGTTATTGGGGTCGGCCGATTCGAAGACCAGTTGTCCCCAGCGGTTGTAGACCTTCACTTCCACCACGTCCATCTCCCCGAGGAAGAAGGGCTTGAAGACCGAGTTGATCTCATCGCCGTTGGGTGAGAAGATATTGGGCACGCGGTAGCGCAAGATCTGTACCAACAAAGAATCCGTCAGGATTTCACAGCCGGTATCCAGGGTAGCGATCGCGTAGCCGGGCAGGGAATCGCGTTGTACGGAGGTCGGCGTCCAGGCAAACGGTGATCCGGTGCCGATGACGGCGCCTTCAAACGTCCAGAAGATCTGTTCCGGGGCGGCGCTGGTAGCAGTAGCTTCCAGCGTAACCGTACCCATGTTTTCGGTCACCACCTGGGCAGCGCCAGCCGTGAGGGTAGCGGCGGGCGTCACGGTGATCGTCACCGATTCGTTGGACACACAGTCGCCCAGGGCGGCTTCCAGGTCATAGGTCGTCGTCGTGGTAGGCGTCACTTCCGGGTCGGGCTCCATGGAGCTGAAACCCGGATTGTTGGGTGAAGTCCAGCTGTAGGTTACCCCAGGTTGGCCGCCTGCTTCGTTCAGCACGAAAGTCTGGATGTCATTGAAGCAGATCGTCTGGTCGTCAATAAGCGCCGTTACCGGAGAATCATTCACCTGGATGAACACCTCACCGGTCAGTTCTTCACAATTATCGTTAGCCGTAGCGCCGTACTGATAGCTGAAAGTAGCCAGGCCGCTTTCGGTAGCCGTAAAGGTGGTGGTAGCACCCGTTTGCGGCTGGTTGTTATAGATCCAGGTCAGGGTCTGCGAGGGGGCATTGGCGCTGTTCTGTACCACGGCCACCAAATCGAAAGGCACGCCGCTACATACCACGAGTGTCTCGGCGCCACCAGCTACACTCACCAGGGTGCCTTGCTCAATAACGGTAATGTTGACCGTCGCCGTAGCCGTACCACACACATTGGTGGCGGTACCCGTGAAGATGGTAGAAACGGCAGGCGTAACAACCGGGTTGGGATCGGTACTACTGAAGTTGGGATCGGTACTGGAGGTCCAGAGGTAAGTTGTTCCGGCCTGGCCACCTGCGGGGTTCAGCTGGTAGGTGGTACCAAAACAGTCTGCTTCGTTGCGGGTTGCCAGTGTCGCCGGACTCAAAACCGCCACGGTCACCGATTGCTCAATGGCACATCCTTCAATTGTCGCTTTCACCTCGTAGGTGGTCGTATTATTAGGTGTCGCCGTCGGGTTCGGACAATCATCACAACTCAGGGTTTCGGCGGGGGTCCAGGTGAGGTCACCCAAGCCTGGGGCTGCCACCGTCAACTGCACACTCTCGCCCGGACAAATCTGTGGTTGCGCCGGCGTGATGGCCAGGGCCTCGTTGCTGATCACATTCAGCGTGATTTCTTCTGTTTGCGCACAGCCACCGTTGATGGTGATGCGCTGGTAGGTGAAGGTGTCGGCGGTCGTCAGCACCATATTGTAGAGGGTGTCCGAGGTTTCCAGGCCAATACCCACCCAGCTGTGTTCAATATCGGGGTAGAAAGCCGGATCGTAGATGGGTGACGTGAGGGTCACCAACTCGCCCTGGCAGTAGGAATCCTTCATCGGATCGGCCATAATGGCCATATCACCAGGAAGGGAATCCACCTGGATGCTGAAGGTGTCGATCCGCACACAACTGCCTTCGCTAACGGTAGCAATATAGGTGGTAAAGGTATTGGGTGCCAACAAAGGCGTAGCGCCCGAAACCGTAGCCGGGTTCCACACCACCGTGGTATTGGAGGGCGTTACCGAAGCATTGACCTGTACCGATCTCCCCTGGCAAATGAAGGTGGTATCCGGTTGGTTGAGGTTGATGGCAATGGGGGTCACGTTGACCTGCACCACGTCCTGCGAAGGACAACCCAATCGTTCCCCGGTAAGGGTATAGGGGCCCGAAACGGCGGGCGTAATGCGGGTGAAGGTGCTGTCGGGGTTGAAGATAAAGTTGGGACCCGTCCAGCTGTAAGTCACATCGTTCTCTACCGTACTGTTCGACAGGGAAATGGTGTCGCCCAGGCAAATAGTCGGTGGCGTTTCCACAATACTGATAATGGGCAGCTGCACCACACTCAGCGTAATGCTATCCCGCGAAGGCGTGGGACACTGGCCGTTGGTGACCGACAGGAAGAAGGTGGTCGTAACACTGGGTTGAACGATGGGGTTGGAAATGGCTTCAATGGCGCCCACGTCCGGCACCGACGTCCAGGTATAGGTATTGCCCGTCACGAATTCACCTCCAATGAGGCGCTCTTCGCCGTTACAGATTTGTTCATCATCAGCTACCTCATAAACCGGCGCCGAGAAATCGAGTACCGTAACCGTCAGCATATCCATGAAACTACAGCCGTCAGCCGTCAGCGTCACGGGCACTTCGTAAACGCCGGGGGCAGCGGCGGTAACCGAAGGCGTAGGGCATTCCGTACAGCTGAAGGTAAGGCCAGCTGGTGGCGACCAGGAGTAGGTAGCCGAGTCAAAATCCTGACCGGCAGGAATTTCAAATTCTTCACCGATACATACTTCAATGTCCGGACCCGCATCCAGGTCGAAGACATTGACCGTCACCTCCAGGGTATCCACGTAACAAACGGCGTCCAGAAGGGCGCGGTACACGCGGGTAGCGCCGGGCGTGGCTACGGGGTTGAAACAGTTGGTACAAGACAATTCGCTGGCGTTGGCGCCAATCCATTCGATGTTGTCCAGGCCGGTAATCACCTGCAACTGTACACTGTTGCCCGCACACACCGAGGTGTCGGCAGCCGCAACGGTAGCCCCCAGGGGCGCCAGTACATCCGGATCGGAAGGACCCCAGTCGATGAGAATGCCACCGTCCTGGATCTGGTTACCCCAGTCGTTGGCCAGCACGACGTATACTTCGCCCTGCTGGGCGTCGATGGTTCTAACCACATCGTCATTGAGGCCCTCACAATCGTATTCGTCCAGTACCTGGTAACCAAACAAGGGGTGAATATCGGCCAGTCCGGTAGGTTCCGTACCGCCGTCGTAGCTACTGCGAATAGGCTGAGTAGTTGTGACTGCGTTGATCACGAATTGTGGGGTATCGCAAACTTGCTCCGGGGTAAAGGGCCCCCAAACGTTGAAGTCAATATCAGAAGGAACATTGGCGCTCTGCATAATGAATCCGAAGGGACCATCAGCCTGTGCTTCGATGGTAAACCAGTAGTAATCGGGCTGAGCACCGACGCCGAACCAACAGCCATCATTGACGCCCGGATTAAGGGGAATATCCTGAAAGCCATCTTCGAACATGAATTGGGTGACAATCTGACCCGCCTGGATACAACCGTTGAGCGGATTACAGAGAGCATCCACCAAGGCGGGGGATAGCGAACATTCGGTTTCGTTCAGGATCAGGCCAAAATCGGTACAACCTTCGGGGTTAGCCACGACGATGTAGTAGTCACCCGGTTCCTGAAAGTTCACATTGTTGATGCTGCCCACCGTACTGGTAGCCACACAAACGGTTCCGGGATCACCCGGCAGGCCGTTCAACACCAAAACGCCCGTACCGGAAGAGGCATTGAGCACCTGCACTGAAGCGCACAAGCCACCTGGTGATTGGTACAAAAAGACCGTTTCGGGTCCGTTCAAAAAGGCATCCCCATTGCAGGGGCTTGTATTAAAGGTAGCGCCCTGACCACAGGTGGTCAGGTTGGTATTGGCGTAAGGGATTGACCCTATAGTAGTGGGGTTGCTAAAGGTAGAACCGCCGCAGGCATCGATCGAACACGACCAGGCGATGTCAAAACCAGCGCCCACATTGGTACCGCCGGAAATAAACTGGAAAGTGACACAACCCGAAGAAGCCAGAACCTGAAAGTCTGTCCCGTCGGAATTGCCGACCAGGGAAGCAATCTCGGTGTCATTGACACTGTTGCCAGCGAAGATATTGAGCTCGTCACCGGGAACGATGTCGAAATAAGCTACATCCAGGGCGATACACTGGGTGAAATCGGTAGGGCATACCGTAAAGACGGCGTTTTCGCCGTTGCCATAATCATTGTCCGGGCCACCGGAATCGTAGAGGGTTCCCGTACAGGATTCCGAGAAGGCAACCTCACCAATATTGATGGCGGGGATGTACTCCGTAATACAGACGGTAAAATCGCCCCAATTGGGCGTACCGGTGCCGGAATAATCGTTGATGCGGATAAAATAGGGAATACCCGGCGTCAGGCCCAGTGCATCGAGGCTCACGGCCGAAGATCCCGGTGTTCCGCTTACGCAGAAAAGTTCGGCTAACCCGCTGCAACTGCCCCGGTATACGGCCAGCTGCGGATTGGTGATTGCCACCCCGTTAGGACCACTGGCTGTTCCGGCTACCGCAATGGTGACGTTAACGAGCGTAGGATCAACCATAAAGCTGAAGAATACGTCGTTCTGGGTCGTTCCGCCGTTAAAACAACTCGGGTTGTCCGTTGGTCCGGAGCTGCTGTCTGTCGCATCCACGTTGGTATAAAAGGTACCCGTACAGACGGGCGCCGTACCCAGGCTGATCAGGTTGGCACAGTTGTCATTTGCAGGTTGGGCCCAGGCGCTAACCGCAAAAAAAACACTTAAACAAAGCGTAAGGAAATATTTCATACAGAATAAAATGTCTGTGAAAGAAGTTAAAAAACAATAGAAGTTGTCACTCTAATAAAGTTACACGTCCAAAGATAGACAATTAGAGCAAAATACATATATCATGCTTATCCTTTGTCTGCTTACTTGCCTTAGCACGGAAAAATTATTTACCGAAAAGGCCAAATGGGGCCTTATTGGTAACCTTGTTCCTACTTTTGTTTAATTCTTATTTCGAGAACGACACCACCATTTTACACACCGACTGCCTGCTATGAACCAACTTATCCTCCACCTGGGCAGTAACCAGGGGTTGCGCCACCACCAGTTGCTGCGCGCCCGCCAATTGCTGCGTACCCGCATCGGTCCGGAAATCCGGTGTTCTTCCTGCTACGAAACCAGCGCCTGGGGCCTCGAAGACCAGGCTCCTTTCCTGAATATTGCCCTCCTGCTGGATAGCCCCTTATCCGCACTGGAAGTGCTCGGGGTGTGCCAGGCCATTGAAAACGAAATGGGTCGCCAGCGCAGCGTGCACTGGGGCCCCCGCAACATCGACATTGACATCATCGCCTACAATGATGCCGTCATCCAGACCCCACGATTAACCCTCCCGCATCCACACCTCCAGAATCGTCGCTTCGTGCTGGTTCCCCTCGCCGAGATGCTCCCCAATTGGCAACACCCGGTTTTGCATAAAACGGCTAGCGAACTCCTGGAGGAGTGCCCGGATGAGGGAGCGGTGGTGAGGGTGTAAAAGGGAGGGACTCGAAGTCGGAAGTCGGAGGTGGGAAGCGCTCGAAGTCGGAAGTGGGAAGTGGGAAATAAGGCTGTGTAAAGGTGTAAACGGGAAAAAGTGTAAAAGTAGGGCGAGACCAACATCCGGCGTATCCGCTTTTTAGCAATCGCCAACGCTGAAGACGTGGCAGGTTGCTGCGCTGCGTCGCCCACGCTGAAGACGTGGCAGGTGCGAGAACCAACTCGAAGTGGGAAGTAGCTCGAAATCGGAAGTCGGAGGTGGGAAATGAAAAGCCTCCCCTACGCGCCCAATTCCAGCTGGTTGCGAACCAATTCAAAGTAGCGGCCCTGGCGCGCGACGAGTTCCTCGTGGGTACCTTGCTCCACCAGCTGGCCCTGGTCAAGGACGACAATTTGATCGGCATGGCGGACGGTGCTCAGGCGGTGCGCGACCACGACGACGGTTCGGCCGGCAAAAAACTGGTTTAGATTTTCGGTAATGACCCTTTCGTTTTCGGTATCCAGGGCATTGGTGGCTTCATCGAAAAAGAGGTAGACCGGGTCTTTGTAGATGGCGCGGGCAATGAGTAGCCGCTGCCGCTGCCCCTGGCTGATGCCGTTGCCCTGGGGACCGATTTTGGTGCGAAATTGCTGGGGAAGAGGAGTTATGAAGTCTTGTAGGTTAGCCATTTGAGCAGCAAACAACAGCCGTTGGGCGTCTACCTCCTCCGCACTTTCAGCAATGTTGTTGGCAATGGTGTCCGAAAAGATAAACCCGTCTTGCAGTACTGCGCCGCAGGCTTGTCGCCAGGTACTTTTTGCGTAGCGATGCAAGGGTTCGACACCCAGGCTGATCGTCCCGGCGTCCGGTTCGTAGAACCCCAGCAGTAGTTTTACCAGGGTGGTCTTACCGCTGCCGCTGGCGCCTACAAGGGCGGTAACCTTGCCGTTAGGGATGGTCAGACTGATGTTTTCCAGGACATTGCCCGCCAGGGGGTTATAGGCAAAACTGACCCCTTCCAGGCGCAACGGTGCCGCTGTGGGGAGCTCGGTTACCCACTCCCCGGTGGGATCTTCTTCGGGTTGGAGCTGTTGTAATTCGCCCAGGCGCTCCAGGCTCAGGCGGGCATCCTGGGCCGTGCGGATCAACCCGACCAGTCTTTGCAGGGGAATATTCAGCTGGCCAATTACCAACTGAATGGCCAGCATTGCCCCCAAGCTGAGGCTGCCGGCGATTACGGCCCGGGCCGCGACGAAAATAATGAGGATGTCCTTGAGTTGACTGATGAACTGGGCACCGGTATCCTGGTACTGGGTCAGGGTCAGGAAATGGGTATTGGTCCGAAAAAGCTTGTTCTGGATGACCAGCCAGCCCCAGCGCCGCTTGTGCTCGCTCTGCTGCAGCTTGATCTCCGGCATGCCCTGAATCAGTTCAATGAGGGTATTCTGGTTGTCCGTCAGCTCGCGAAAACGCTGGTGGTCGACGAGCGCCCGCCGTTTTAAAAAGAAAGCAATCCAACCCGCGTAAAGAACCGCAGCAACGGCAAAAATGAGAAAGATCAGCGTGTGGTACCACCACAGCACCAGGCTGAGCACCACCAGGCTAAAGCTGGAAAAGAGGGCCGAGAGGGTGGTATTGGTCAGGAAAAGTTCGATGCGTTGTTGATCGGCAATGCGCTGCAGAAAATCGCCCGTCGTCTTCTGGTCAAAGTAGCGCAACGGCAAACGCATGACCTGCTGGAGAAAATAGGCAACCAGGCTCACGTTGATGCGGGTACCCACGTGCAGCAAGATCCACCCTTGCAACAGGGTAATCACCATTTCGCCCAGAAAAACGAATAGCATCCCCACCAGAATAAGGTAGACGAAAGCGATATCCTGGTTATTGATACCTATATCGACAATTGCCTGGGTGAGGAAAGGAAAAAGAAGTTGCAGCATACTCAACCCCAGCAAACCCACAACCAATTGCCGCAACAACCGGGCATAGGGACGCAGGTACGGCCACAAATAACGAAAACCCAGGGGCCGGGATCGGTCCAGCGCTTCATCCTGGTAGAAAGCCAGCGTAGGTGACAGCAAAAGAACGACGCCGACGCCCTCACCCTGGGCGCACCACCCCTGCTGAAAGGCCCGGTGGCTCAGCTTCACCAGCCCGCGTTGGGCCGGATCAGCAACCCAGACCGCCCGGTCGGTGATGCGATAGACGGTCACGAAATGATCTTGTTCCCAATGGACAATAAATGGAGGGTCAAAATCGCGCAAGCCAGCCTCGGTGGCTTCTCCACCGGCGAAAGGCACCCGGAAAGCACTGGTCGCCAAACCAATGCTTTCGGCAGCTTTCATTATCCCCAACATGCTTACGCCTTCCTGGTCGATGAAACTGGCTGCGCGCAACTGCTGCAACGAATAGTAGTTGCCGTGGTAGGCGGCTACCATCCGCAAACAAGACGGTCCGCAATCTACGGCATCTAATTGTTGAAAAAATGGAAAGCGCCTGGCCATACCCTGAGCGTAATTGATGAATACTTAACGGAATATTCAAAAGTATTAAATCCTGGACACTTAACCACGGCTGACTAACCCGCGGGGCAGATAACCAGCCCCATTTCAACTTAAATAATGCCCGAAATTTCCCTTTGCGTACAACCTATACTAATTTGTCCTTAAATTTATCCTGTTTTTAACCAAGCAGTTACCCCAAACACCTGAACAATCTTATTTACCAAGCTTTTGCTTGCCCTACCAACCGGCTTTGTCCTAAACTTTTTGAAACCTAATCTGATCCCCTTCTCTTTATGAAGCTATTTTTTCACCTGTTATTGGGCTTGTTTTGTTGGTACAGCAGCCCGCAACTGGCTGCCCAGGTATCCCGCCCTGCCTACTGTGATGAATTGCCGCTGACTTACAATAAAACGGCCAGCAACCGTACCCGCTCCCAAAATTCAACACCGTTCCTACACCGGAATATAAAGTACAGGTTGCCATTCTACGCTTCACCGATCCGACGGAATACCCTTTTCATCCCAAACTCATCGCCCGGTTCCGTCCCTGCGAAGAGGTTTGGGTCATCGAATCCCGCGAAAGTTTTGTCAACCGCGCCGACGCCCTCCGCCTGCGCACCGAATTGCGTAACCTCGGTTACACCGGCGCCTACCTCATCGAGCAGCTCGGCTACCGGTAAAGCTAGTTAAGTGCCGGACAATAATAATTTTACATGCTCAAATTATTAGCGAAGGAATAAGCGATTGTTAATGAGCGGTTTCGAGCTAATCATTTGAGTCGAAAAATGTAAATTTATTATTGTCCAAATACTTAGACTTGTTAAGGTGCTAAAAAACGCAGCTGGTAAATTTGTACTTTACCTTAAATAATCGATTTTGTGGGCGCCATCCTTAACCCTTAAACGACAATCGTATTCTTTTTGCCCTTTTGAGGTAACACTCACTGGGTTTCGCGACAAAAAATCCGACTTCGGAAAAAAATGAAAAAGCTCCTTGCATTGTGCCTGACCTTGGTTTGGGCTTGCTTGTCATTAGGGCAAAATTATTCTTCTTATTTCACGGGAAGCCTGATCAACGCGGTGGTCCAACCCCAGGGAGGGGTTTGCCTGATGGGCGGTGCAACCGAAGACAACAACGCCATGCGCTGGTTTGTCCAGCAGGCCAACGGTGGCGACATCCTCGTCATCCGTGCCTCCGGAGCAGATAGATACAACGCCTATTTTTACAACGACCTCGGGGTGAGCATCAACTCCGTAGAAACCTTGGTTTTCAACAATGTCCAGGCAGCCAGCGACCCCTACGTCCTCGAACGTATCCTTCTCGCCGAAGCCATCTGGATTGCGGGGGGGGATCAGAACAACTACGTCAATTTCTGGCGGGGAACGCCGGTAGCGGCAGCCATTAACCAACGTATTATTAACGACAACCTGGTTATCGGCGGCACCAGCGCCGGTATGGCCATTCTGGGTGGGGTCTATTTTTCGGCCAGCAACGGCACGGTTACCAGTGCCCAGGCGCTGGCCAACCCCTACGACACCCGGGTGAGCATCAGTAACCTACCTTTCCTGCGCGTGCCGTTTTTGGATAACGTCATCACCGACACCCACTACGACAACCCGGACCGGCGCGGCCGCCAAACGGCTTTTCTAGCCCGGGCTGCTACCGACTACGGTGGTACGTACTACGGCCTGGCCTGCGATGAATACACCGCCGTCTGTATCGACAACAATGGGCTGGCCAGGATCTACGGTACTTATCCAGACTACGATGACAATGCCTACTTCATCACGCCCAACTGCGGGCTCACCAACAGCAGCCCCGAGCAGTGCGTCAGTGGACAGCCCCTCAGCTGGAACCGCGGCGGGCAGGCACTAAAGGTTTACACCGTCAAAGGCACACCGACGGGAATCTATAGTTTCGACCTCTCTACCTGGGAAAACGGTACGGGCGGAGAATGGCAGGATTGGTCGGTCGTTGCGGGCAGCTTCGCCGCCCTCTCCGGAGAAGACCCCAACTGCAGCCCGGTAGCTACCCAAGACCCTCTGGAAACGGTTGATTTCAGGGTTTACCCCAACCCCACCAACCGGGGACAGATCAGCGTTGAAATTGGTCACCCGCAGGGCGGACAACTGCAATTAATGGATCAGACGGGCCGCGTATTGCGCAACTGGACCAACCTCAAATCAACGGACAACCTGGATTTGAGCAACTTCTCTCCCGGGATTTATTTCCTGGAGTACACAACCAAAAATTCGCGCTTCGTGCGGCAGGTGGTGGTGCGGTAAGTGACATTTATATTACACCCTAATTCCGCCCCGCAATGTACCACAGCGCAACGCTGTTTTTCTGCAAATCGGCCTGGGTTTTCAGTAATTTAAGCTGCGCATTGAGCAATTTTTGCTGGCGTGAATTCAAGAGGAAGACGGAACTTTCCCCCAGTTCAAATTTCACTTGTTCAGCAGCCAACAAGCTGTCGTAGTTACTGGTCATGGCCTGGGCCAGGCTCAGTTGCTGCTGCCGGGTTTGCCATTCCTGCCAATAGGCATTCAGTTTGGCGGTCAGCTCCTGCTGCTTGAGGTCGCGTTTCCATTCGGTCTGAGCAATTTTGATCTCGGTGAGGGCCAACCCGGCTCTTTCTTTGCGCAGGAAAAGGGCCTGGCTAAACGTAAAACCCCACTTGAAATTATTGGTCACCAGGTTGTTCAAGCCGTCGTTACTGGTTCCGGGGTTGAAATCGAAACGGTCGGCCAGGAGGTTGTAATTAAAGGTGAGTTCGGGTTTGAACTGTTCTTGTTTCCAGCGCCGCTCAATGGCCAATTGCTCCAATTGCCGCTGGTAGCCCACCAGGCTGGGATGCTCCAGCAGGCGCTGCTGCAGGTCGGCGAAATCAGGGGTTTCGAAAGCCTGGGCCGGATGAACAGGTACCCACCCCGCGTTCCAGGTCAGGGGTTGGCCCTGCTCATCCCAGAGCATGGTTTGCATGGTGGCTACCGCCTGTAGCTGCAGGAGGCTGGCTTCCTGGGTTTCCAACTGCCAACTCTGCAGCTGCAAAAAGGCTTCCAGGGTATCGATGGCCGGGTTATCCCCCACCAGGAAGCTTTGCCGGATCGCCGTCAGTCGCTCCCGACTGTAAGCCTGAGCGTCAAGGGCTATCTGCTGGGCATAGTAAGCAAAAGACCATTCCCAGTAGGCTTTTTGGCTCTCCAGAAAAAGCATATTGCGCAGTTCGTCCGCCAGGGCCTGGTACCGATCCTGGCCCACCTGTGCCTGTCGCCACTCCGCGCGCCCTTCGTCAAACAGCAGCCCCCGTAGCAAGGGAATTTCCAATCCGATCAGGGCCTGCCCGCCCGCTGGAATATTGCGCTCCGGATTGAGGTACACCCCGTTCGGACTGGTCCAGTCGTAGCCTGCTTTCAGGGCAATGCCCCAGGCCGTGGGTAGCTTAATACCACCACCACCGTAGGAATAATAAGTTTTGTCGCCAAAGATTTTTTGCTCGTGGCTGGCGTAGGCTTTGGGGTCGAAGGCCCCCCGGGCATAGCGCAACTCCTGCGCGCCCTGGCTAACCAGTAGGGCGGCCTGCCGGGCCAGGGGATGCCGGGTCTGAACCTGCTCCCAAAAGTCGGTAGGAGCGAATTCCTGCCCCACCCCCCGGGGCAAAAACAGCGCCAGGTTGAGGGTCAGCAGCAACCCACAAGTCACTAAGCAAAAGCCTGGAAAAGAGGGCATCATTTCAAAGATTTTATGGGTGCTCTAAGCGCTTTATCTCCCTTGTCATCGGCTCCGGTAGCGTAATAATCTGGCGGAAACCCATTGAGTTGTCGCCACAATTCGTACCATACCTGTACGTGACCAAGCAGGGCAATCCCCTGCACACCTGAACCCGGCCGCAGCGCTTCGGGCCAGGGCCGGTCATCGGGGTTCGGACCAACCAGGATGCGGTAGCGACCATTTTTATCAATATTGTTATCAATGGCGACGACCCTCCCGGAGTAGGTTCCGGTAGAAAGATCGGGCCAACCTGAAAAAACGATCGCCGGCCAGCCATCAAAGATGAAACTTACTTTGCCGTTTTGCTCAATCAAAGGCAAGTCCATGGGGCGGATGTGCATTTCTACCGCCAACTCAAAATTGGCGGGCATAATGGTAACAATGGGATCACCTTCCTTCACCGTTTCACCGATCCCTGGTTTGACCACCTGGGTGATGAAGCAGTCTTGTGGCGCAATGATGTAATAAAATTGCTGCCGGTGTTGGTAGTTTTCAGCCAGGATCTGCATTTTATTCAAGTCGCCCTCCGCCGCAAAACGATCCGACAAGGTACTGTACCGATCTGATTCAGCTTTGGCAATTTTGTTGTTGTACTCGTTGACGACGTTGCGCAACTCGAGGCGGGTGACGGCTAATTCCTGCCGGTTTTCACCTACTTTATTGGCTGCGCCTACCGCTTTGGCCTGACTTTCTTGCCATTTTTGGCGCTTGTCTTCCCAATCGGTACGCGATTTGATCCCCTGCTGGAAGAGGGTGTCCGTGCGTTCAAACTGCCGCTGGGCAATGCTGAGCGCCAGCTGTGCCTGTACCAGATCAGCTTCCTGGCTAGCGAGTTTCAGTTCTACCTGATTGACTTTGGCCACCAACTGCTCCTGCTTCAGGAGGAGTTCCTGGCGCATGGCGGCAATTTGCTCCGCCAGCGCGGCCGCTTTTTGCTCGTAGGAAAAAATAGACCCGGCTTTGGCCACCACCTGATTCTCGGTCCGACTGACCAGTTCGGGATCGAAATAATCGGTCTTTATTTCCGTCAGGTGTACAATGGTATCGCCTTTTCGCACGAGCTGGCCTTCCCGCACGTACCAGCCATCGATACGGCCAGCGATGGTCGCCTGGATCGTTTGTGGCCGATCAGCAGGATCGAGGGTGGTCATTTTACCCTGCGACCTGATGTTTTGCTGCCAGGGCAAAAACAACAGGATCAGAAAACAAACCAATATCCCGACCAGCCAGTTTCGCCACATCCTATTGCCGGCTGGCAGGGGGTTTTTGTCCAGGCTGGACCAGGAGCCCGAAGGCATGGCCTGAATGACCGAATTTTCCGGAGAAAGATTAAGCATGGTTATTTTTTTGCGGTCGTTGGCCAGTCTGGTTGAATGGCCTGACCATTGGGAATATTGACTTGGAAAATGTGCTCAAAATGCGGGTTGTCCCGTAGCATTTCGTAGCTGCCCTGCGCAATAATCTGGCCGTCTTGCATTAGAATGATCCGCTCACAACGGGCGGCCAGTAGGGGGTCGTTGGAGACGGCCAGCAGCGTCCAGGGCTGGTGACGAGCGGTGAGCATATCGGCCATTTTCTGTTGTTCCAGAGGCTGCAACTGGTGCAAAAACTCTTCCAGGGCCAGCAAGCGCGGCTGGGAAACAATGCTGCGCGCCAGCAGAATCTTGGTTTGTACACTCTGGGGCAGGTTTTTGCCCCCAGGCACCAACAGGGTGTTGTAGCCCTTGGGTAAGCCCTGCACAAATGCTTCCAACCCGACCTGGTTGGTGGCCCAGATAATTTGCTGGAAATCAACTTCTTCGTGCCCCAAACAAATATTTTCCCACAGGGTGCCCTGAAAAATATCTTCCTGGGCACCGTGGTCGCCAATGAAACTGCGCAGGCTACTCAGGTTGAAGTTTTGCATGGGCAGGCCGTTGTAACTCACGTTGCCCTGGAAATTGATCCGCAATCCGGAAACAATCTGGATCAGCGTAGATTTCCCCGAACCATTGTAACCCGCAATGCAGACCTTTTCGCCCGGTTCCACCGAAAAGCTGAGCTTATCCAGTACCTGCTTTTCACTGTCCAAAAAACGAAAACTGAGGTCTTTCACCGTAATAGCCATGCCCTTGCCGGTGTCTACCTTTTCGAAACTGCTCCCTTCTACGGGGTCCAGGGGTAAATCCGTGAAGTACCCTATCTTTTCCAAACCGGTGAGCAGATCGTAGACGTCGGCCAGGGTGAGGATCACCTTTTCTACCGAACCCAAAATCAACAGGACGACAATCTCGGCAGCAACAAACTGGCCAATGGTAATTTGGTTGTCGATCACCAGTACACCGCCCAGGGCCAGTAACACCCCCGTCACCATCGTCTTAAAGGCGACAATCAACCCGTACTGGCTCACCAATATCTTGAAATGCTGGCCGCGCGCATCCAGGTAGCTGTTCACCAGGCTGTCGGTTTTACTGATCGACAGGCGCGCTCCACTCGCCAGTTTGAAGGTGACCATTGCCCGGGCAACCTCTTGCAGCCAGTGCGCCACCTTGTACTTGTACTTGCTCTCCAGTAAACTGGTTGACAAACCCTTGGGGCCTGTCCAACGCAGCAACAGCACCAATAACAGCAAGACAATGATGCCAAAGAAAACAAAAAAGGGATGGTAAAACGAAATGAGCAAGAGGCCAAAAACAATTTGCACAACTCCCGTAGAAAAATCCATTAAAATCTTGGGCAACCCTTTCTGGACCGTCATCGTATCGAAAAACCGGTTGACGAGCTCGGGCGCGTATTCTTTTTCCAGCGCGTCCATCCGCAACCGCGGAATGCGCAGGGCAAATTCGAAAGCCGAACGGGCAAAAATACGCCGTTGGAGGGTTTCCGCTACGGTGAGTTGCATAATCTTCAACAGTCCGGTGAACAACGTACCGAGCGTAACGATACCAATCAGAATGACCAGGGAGGAAGAAACTTCTCCACCCTGTACCAAACCAATCACCGCTTGCACACCCAGCGGGAGCGTAAGGGTGAGTAACCCCCCAAAAATAGCGTAAAGATAGATGTAAGTAATATCCTTACGATCTGGTTCGAGGAGGTGGAAAAATCTTTGAATTGGGCTAAGCGAAGACATAGACGGCTTTCTTTCTGGCATAATATACCTTCTCAACAACGATGAATGTAAAAAGATGAACAAAAGTAAGCTTTTTTATAAAAAAATAATAGTTAAACAACTATATTTAATAGTTTTACTATTATATTTGTGAAACATTAAACCCCGCTACGATGACTCCAACAACCTTTGGCCAGCTCTTTCAACCCTACACCTTCACCCTAAAAGCTTTTGCCCTGAAATTGACCCGGGACAAAGTTGACGCCGACGATCTTTACCAGGATACCTTGTGCAAGGCCATTCGCTACCAGCACCAGTACCAGCCCAAGACCAATCTGCAGGCCTGGCTGATGACCATTATGCGCAACACGTTCATCAACGAATGGCGACGGCGGCGGCGGTATTTACAAATTCAGCAGCACGGTGTTCCCGGCGTAACGCTAGCTGCTTCCGGTATTGAAAAAAACAATGGCGAGCAAAGCCTGGTTATGCAGGAACTTACCCAGGCTATTGACCTCCTGGAAGAAGGACAACGCCAGCCTTTTCTCCTGGCTTATCAGGGTTACAAATACGAGGAAATTGCCGTGGAGATGAACTTACCGGTAGGTACCATTAAAAGCCGTATCCACCAGGCGCGAAAAGCTTTAAAGAAAAAGTTGAAATCCTGGTACAACGGCCATTCACTGCAAGAGATCCTGGATTAACAACGGGAATATTGGATGCAAACGAACAGGGGACAAATGGCAATTGCTGCCGATTTGCCCCCTGTCAAGGTCTTATAGCCCCAAATTGGTTTTGCCTTACACTTAATAAACAACATCGAATTCGTCCAGTCGTTCTTTTAATGCCAGGGTCAGGGCTTCGAGGGTAGGCACCTCTTTCTGAAAAACAACCTCTTCATTAATGACCAAAGCAGGAATGCCGCTCAGGTTGTAATAGACAAAAAGTTGCACATCATTGACGATCTGGATATCCAGTTCCACCTCCAATTCATGCAGGGCTTCATCTACTAATGAGAACCAATCATTAATGTCTTTGGTTTCGGAAATACCGAAAAGCTGGATAACGTTCATAATTGGGGTATTAATGGCTGCCATAATCGCCCAGTCGAATGGGTTCTTTGGCAATTGCACTAATAATATCGTAGGTGGTAACGATGCCTACTAGTTCTCCATCGGTTAATACGGGTAAAGCGTGAATTCTGTTCGTTTTAAAAACTTCCAATGCGGTACGAATCGGATCACTGGCTTCTACTTTAGCGAGTTTTTCGGTCATAATGTCGGCAGCTTTCCAAGTCCGCAAGCGCACCGCCTCCAGAATAGCATCTTGATCATTACGTACGAAACCACGCATAAAAGAGTGAAAATCAGTGGAACTGATGATGCCTACGATTTCCTTGTAGCGAACCACGGGTAAGTGGTGAATGTTGTGTTCTTCAAAACAGGCTTTCACTTTTTCCAGGCTATCTTCGGGATTAACAGTGATTAAATGGGTACTCATGATACTTGAAACCGGTGCGATGATATTCATATTGGTCTATTTTTAGCTAAAATTGTGTCCACAAGATCGGGACCTTCCCCAAATGACTACGATGACATTAATCATTCCTTTATGTGATTTTCGCCGCTATAGCGGCTGCTAATAGCTCCCTTTATTTGTGTTTTTAAAGCAATTGGTGTACCTTTCTAACATGGATAAAATTCAGGCTATTACTTCCGCTGCCAAGCGTTTGGAGGCTATTATTAATACGGCTACGGATGGCATTATAACCATCGATGACGGGGGTTATATTGATACGATTAATCCATCGGCTGCTCAATTATTTGGCTATCAACCCAAAGAAGTCATTGGGCAAAAGATCAATATGCTGATGCCCCCGAAGTACAGCCGCGAGCACGACGGCTACATCGACAACTACCACCGGACCGGGCACGCCCAGATTATCGGGATTGGCCGCGAAGTAGAAGGACTGCGCAGCGATGGAACCGTTTTTCCCTTTCGGCTGGCCGTCAGCAAAATGGAAATTGATAACAAGCGGATGTACACCGGTATCATCTATGACCTGACTGACCTGAAGGCGGCCGAAGCCCGGATACTGGAACTCAACCGGGCCCTGGAAGACAAAGTCGCCCAACGCACCGAAGACCTGGCCAAAGCCGTGGATCAACTCTTACTCACCAACCAACGGCTCGTCCAGGAAATCCAGGAGCGCCAGGCCATCGAAGTCCAACTGCGCGAACAGGGTAAAGAACTGCAAGTGGCGTTGGCCCGGGAAAAGGAATTGCACGAATTAAAAAGCCGCTTTGTCAGCATGGCCTCCCACGAATTCCGAACCCCTTTGAGCACCATCCTCACTTCCGCTGAACTGATAGAGATGTACCAGACCACCGAACAGCAGCCCAAGCGCCTGCGTCACCTGGAACGCATTAAAACAGCAGTGGGTAACCTCAATGACGTACTCAACGATTTCCTATCCCTCAGCCGGCTCGACGAGGGCAAAATAACCGCTAAAATGGAATGGCTGCCCCTGGCGCCTTTTATTGCCCGGCTGGAGGATGAACTATCGACGATCCTGCTACCAGGGCAGGAGCTGGTGGTCACAGCCCCAAAAAAGGATTTAAGCATCTTCACCGACCCCAAATTCCTCCACAACATACTACTCAACCTGCTCTCCAATGCCAGCAAATATTCGCCGGAGGAAAAGCCCATCCAGTTGCGCCTGACCTCCCCCGGTCACGGTCTGGTCATCGAAATCCAGGACGAGGGACTCGGAATCCCGGAACAGGATCAAAAACACCTCTTCACCCGGTTCTTCCGGGCACACAACGTGGAAAACATCAAAGGTACCGGGCTCGGGCTCCACATCGTCAAGCGCTACCTCGATCTACTGAACGGCACCATTCATTTTTCCAGTGAACTCGGAAAAGGCTCTATCTTTACTATTCATTTGCCTTAATTACAAGCACCTTATTAAATGAAGCGAATTCTCATCATCGAAGACAATGCAGAAGTGCGGGAAAACCTCGCCGAAATTCTGGAACTTTATGGATACGCTACCGAGGAAGCCAGCAATGGCAAAGAGGGGGTGACCAAAGCCCTGGCCGCGCCGCCGGACCTCATTCTATGCGACGTGATGATGCCGGAACTGGATGGCTACGGCGTACTCAAGATCCTCAGCGAGAAAGAGACAACCATGGGGGTTCCTTTTATTTTCCTGACGGCTAAAACCGAGAAAGAAGACCTCCGCCGGGGTATGAACCTGGGCGCCGACGACTACCTCACCAAGCCCATCTACAAGGACGAACTCCTGGAAGTGGTACAGCACCGACTGACCAAGCACGAAAAATTGCAGAACCAGTACAGCAAGACATCGGCCCAACTTATCGCTTTCATCGACGAAGCCCGCGGGTTTGCCGAACTCAAAAAACTCTCCACTGACCACCGCCTGCGTACCTTCGACCGCAAGGAAAAAGTGCTCTCGGAAGGCGATTATCCCCGCTACCTCTACTTTGTAGAACGCGGCAAGATCAAACTCTACAAAACCAACGATTTCGGTAAGGAGTACATTATCCACTATTGCCAGGCCGGAGAATTTATGGGCTACACGCCCCTCATCAGCGAACAGGACGCCTACTCCTTCAGCGCCGCAGCCATGGAAGAAAGCGCCCTCCGGCTTATTCCCCGCGAGGATTTCCAGAAACTGCTACACGCCAACCCCAACGTAGCTTCCCGCATGATTAAAATGCTGGCCAACAACGTAGTCGAAAAGGAAGATCAACTTATGCAACTGGCCTATGACTCGATCCGCAAGCGCGTCGCCGATACCCTGATCGGCATTGCCGAAAAGGAAGACACCCTCAATTTTGACATCCTGCGCGATGACCTCGCCAAGATGGTCGGCACCGCCAAAGAAAGCGTCATTCGCACCCTCACCGACTTTCGTGAAAGCGGCTTCATCGATATTATCGACGGCCGTATTTTTATCAAAGACAAAAGCAAACTCGGGGCAATTATGGGATAAGGCGAAGATCTTCGTCGCATTTAGGCGGCTTTTCATTCCCTGACGCACGCCCTAATCTGCTGCTTTTATCCGGGCCCAGGTTTCAAAAAGCCGCTCCTGTTCCGGGCGGTCGGCTGGCACTTCGCGTAGGGGGTCGCAGGGTTGCAGGTAGGTGTGGAGCTCGCCGGGTAGTTGCTGGTACAGCTGAGTGCCCTTTTTCTTCCAACTCAGCATATCGTCACTGACCTGCCGGATAACCTTAGCGGGATTTCCCACCACCAGGCTACGCGCAGGAATGAGCACGCCAGCCTTGATGAAGGTGAGCGCCCCGATAATGCTCCCCTCTCCTACTACGACCTCGTCCATGATCACACTGTTCATGCCCACCAACACGTCGCGACCGATCTGAGCGCCGTGAATAATGGCGCCGTGCCCGATATGCGCGCCTGCCTGCAAACGGACCGTAATGCCGGGAAACATATGAACCGTACAATTCTCCTGCACGTTGCAGCCCGCCTCGATGACGATGCCGCCCCAGTCGCCGCGAATGGCTGCACCTGGACCAATATATACATCGGCGCCAATGATAACGTTGCCCGTAACCGCAGCCTGGGGATGCACGTAGGCACTGGGGTGAACAACGGGTTGAAAACCTTTGAAGGAATAGAACATCTGTTAAGTGGTTGGGCGTATTAAAAATATGGTCCGTTCACCGGGTAGCTTATAATAAGCGAACTGCTGACGGGCACTTGCGAGGTAATTGGTGGTCATCGGGCTTATTTTCAGGCAAAATTAAGCATTGCTTTTTACAACCACTTCCCTACAATCAGGAAACTTTGCCCCGCCGCACCTAATAAACCACCCATCCGGACAAGCCCCACCAAACAATACCTTTCCGTCACTGCGGTTAGTCCGAAAAGTATTTAAACGATTAGTAGTCAATACCTTTAGAAAAGCGTACCTTTGCAGGCTGAAAGCTAATCCGAGGCGTTCTTACCATAGTGAATGGTGAACAAATGTGGTTTCGGATGGCATTAAACTTCGGGAGTGATAAGGAGATTTGTCATTCCTTATCATTATTTATACTTCATGTCTGATTTTTCCTCCCTGGGTTTAACCCAGCCTACCCTTGATGCACTCGACAAACTTGGTTTTGTGCAGCCCACTCCTATACAGGAAGAGGCGATTCCATTTTTAATGAAAGGTGACCGCGACCTCGTCGGCCTGGCCCAAACCGGCACGGGTAAAACGGCGGCCTTTGGTCTGCCCCTCATCGAGCGCATCGACGTCAGCCTGGGCCACCCCCAGGCACTGGTGCTGGCACCAACCCGCGAGTTGTGTGTACAGATCACCAACGAACTGCAGCAGTTTGCCGCCTTCCGCCCCAAAATGGGCATTACGCCCGTTTATGGTGGCGCCGATATCCGCAAACAGATTTCGGAGTTGCGCCGTGGCGCCCAGCTGGTCGTGGCTACGCCCGGTCGCCTGCGCGACCTCATCAACCGCCGGGTCATCCAGATGGATAAGATCACGACGGTGGTGCTCGACGAAGCCGACGAAATGCTCAACATGGGCTTCAAGGAAGAGATCGACGAAATCCTCACCAATGTCCCCGACGAACGTCGCATCTGGTTGTTTTCTGCGACCATGCCCGCCGAAGTACGCCGCCTGACGAAGAGTTACATGCAGGATCCCCACGAAATTTCCGTGGGTAATACCGGTGAAACCAACCAAAATATCGACCACCAGTTCATCTTTGTGCGCCCCCGCGAGCGCCTGGATGTACTGCGCCGTTTTATCGACCTCGACCGCAATCTGTACGCCCTGGTTTTTTGCCGGACCCGTGCCGAAACGCAGTCGCTGGCCGACGACCTCCAACGCGAAGGCTACGCCGCCGATGTACTCAACGGTGACCTTTCGCAAGCCCAGCGTGACCGTGCCATGGATCGCTTCCGCGACCGGCGGGTGCGCATCATGATCGCTACCGACGTAGCGGCCCGCGGACTGGACGTGCAAGGTATTACCCACGTCTTCCACTTCAATATTCCCGACGAGTGGGCCTACTACACCCACCGCTCTGGCCGTACGGGCCGGGCGGGCGAAAAAGGAACTTCCATTCTGTTGGTTCATCCCAACGACCGGCAGAAGCTACGCCGCCTGGATCAGCAGCTGAAGCTGAACTTCACGCAGATCGATCCACCAAACGTAAGTTCGTTGGTAGAAATGCGTCTGCGGAGCGCCTTCCAGCGCATTGCCGAAACCCCGGCGATCACCCCCCTGGCGGCCATCACCCGGGAACTGAGCATTGTCTTCGAAGACTTTAGCAAGGAGGATGTCATCGACCGCCTCGCCGCCCGAATTTTCGGTCAGCTACCCCAACACTATCAGCGCGAAGCCCTCGCTTCCCTCGACCCCAAAGCCAGTCGCCGGGAACAACCCGCTGCCAGCTCTCCTTCGGCAGATAAAACCCGTAGCAAACCCGCCAAATACCAGCGTATTTTTATCAATATTGGTAAAAAAGAGATGGACCGGGAAGCGGATTTTGTGGAGTTCATCTGCCATTTTGCGGAAATCAACCGCGAATCCATCGGCGAGATCGACCTCCAGGAAAAACATACTTTCTTCGAAATAGACCAACGCCTGGCCCGCCCCATGGTGACCCGCTTCAAAGATGTAGAATACAACGAACGCGCCCTGCGCGTCAACTTTGACGACGGCAACCAACGCGAACTCGGTAGCAGCCGGGAACGCAGTTACCCCCAGCACAAAGCAGGGGTACGCGATAAAAAAGGCGCTTTCCCGCGCAAGCGGAAGTTCAGTCGTCGCTAGGATCTGACCTCTTTTGATCGGCAATAGCAAGTTCCCGGACACCGCGTGTGATCCGGGAACTTGTCATTTTAACAGGTAGCTTACCGCCGACCCGGCATGAGCCAGGTAAAAAAGACACCTATTTGTTAAAATCATGTCAATGCTGGCTGCGTTATAAGGGGGTCTGAAAAAAACACCGCATTTTTGCGGTACAAATTTTGACCAATTATTGACTATGCGAATTCTAACCACGCTGCTACTGACCTTACTGGCCCTAAGTACCTGGGCACAGGAAGGGCACAACATCAAAGTAACAATTGACGGCTATACGGAGCCCCAGCTTTACCTGGCTTACTACCTGGGCGATAAGCAATACATCCTCGACACCGTGCAACGCGCCAAGGACAACAGTTTTACTTTCACGGGCGATGAACCACTCCCCGGAGGAATTTACCTGGTGGTAATGGCACCAGACAACCAGTTCATTCAGGTGTTGGTAGATGAAAAAAACCAGCGCTTCAGCATGAGCACGGTGATGGGAGAAGACCAATTGAGTAAAACCTACTTCAAAAAGTCGCCAGACAACCAGCTCTTCTACGATTACCTCAACTTTCTGGCCGCCCAACGCCCCCTGGGTACCGCCATCCAGGAACGACTGGAAGCCGCCCAGACCGAGGCCGAAAAGGAAGCTATCCGCCAGGAAATGGTAGGTCTGAACGACAACGTACTGGCCCACCAGCTACAAATCATCACCGAACATGCCGGCAGCATGCCGGCGGCCATTATCCAGGCTAATTTGCCCGCCGAAATCCCTGAATTTACCGGAAACGAAGAGGAGGTCAACACCCAGAAATGGCGCTGGATGCAAAAACATTACTTCGACAATCTTAACCTGGGCGACGTGCGGATGTTGCGCACGCCTTTCCTGTTCCAACAGGTCGATTATTACATCCAGAAACTACAAGTCCAGCACCCGGATACCCTGGCTCTGGCCATTGACTTCGTACTGGAAAAGATGAAACCTGCGCCCGATATTTTCAAATTCTACCTCATCCACTTCCTCAACTTCTACGCCGCTTCTAAGTTTGTGGGAATGGACGCCGTGTACGTACACCTGGTCGACAACTACTACGCCACAAACCTGGCGCCCTGGACAGCGCAGGAACAACTGGAAAAGATCATCGACAATGCCAACCGCCTGCGGCCATTGCTGATCGGCCAAACCGCGCCCGATATCCGCATGGAACGCGAAGACGGTAGCCAGATCAGTCTTAGTGAGGTGGAATCCCCTTATACCGTCCTCTACTTCTGGCGCTACGACTGCGGCCACTGCAAGGAGTCGACCCCCATCATGAAAGCATTCTACGAGAAATTCAAGGACCACGGCGTGAAGATATTTGCGGGCTGTGCAAAATCGCGGGATGAGGTACCTGGCTGCTGGGATTACATCAAGGAGAACGGCATTGGCGAATGGATACACGTGGTCGATCCCTACGGTCGGTCGCGCTTTATGCAAACCTACGACCTGAAGTCGACCCCCCAGATCTACGTGCTCGACAAAGACAAAGTCATCGTCTCCAAGCGCCTCGGTGCCGAGCAATTGGAAGACCTCCTAAACCGACTATTGGAAGAAGACGAAAAAGCAGCAAGCGGAACCAAATAACCGTAAGGCACGCCACAATTTAGGAATAAGCGTTGCTCAACCAGCAACGCTTATTCCTCTTCCTGGTTTAGCCCTGCTTTTTCTAGCCATTCTGGCTTTACGAATTCCTTGATGTTGGCAAACGCGACAAAAAGCTCGATTTCACCCGCCACGTAGGGTGCAATCTCGTAGGGTGTATACACAAAAAAGATACCTTTATTGGTAATCCCAAAATTTTCGTTGGCTTCGATACCGTCTTCGAAGAGAATAGCTGATAGTGGGGCATCCTCCGAGAGATTATACTTGATACGGATAGCCTGTGCGAGTGCCTCACTGACTTTGCGCTCGTAACCCGGTAAAAGGATATCGCTAATTTTCAAAATCCGCTGGCGGGTCAGGTCATAGCTCTCAACGCGGGTTGCGTAGATACCGTGGGCGCCGCCCGTGTAGGAGTAGTCGGTATAGCCTAGGGTAACGAAGTCGGCAGCATTGTAATACACCTGCATGGACGTGCTGTAAGCATAATTGTAACTCAAATATTCATCCGGTTCACCCAGGGAGTCGAGCAATCCGTCCTTGCGCAGATCGCGCATTTCTTCCTGGTAATCTTGAAACAACTGGTTACGGCTGGCCGTGAGCGCAGCCGTCAGGTCTTCACCCGGACGGTGAACGCCTTCGGCAAATAAACCTTGAGCGATCGCCGAACGCAAGAACTTAACCTGAGCCGCCGGTACGGTACCCGCCTGGGCATCGAGCCATTCTATTTCCAGGTACAACTCCGGAGAATAAGGCCACTGGGGGAAAGCCTTGACGGAGTCGCGCAAACTTTTGGCGGAAAAGGAAACCGGCACCCGGGTCTCCAATTGAAAAGCAAAAGGATAGACATCTTTACCGTTGCCACTACGCCAATCCCCAACATAACCGCTGCGGGGATTCCAGGTTCCTTGTAGCAGATGGGGTTCACCTTCCCAGGACCCCTGCTCGGTGAGTACGAGTTGTCGGTTATCGTTGAAACCACCATAAACGGCAATCGGACCACCAAAATCATCATAGCGGTAAAACCCGCGGAAGGTGGGCGCGCCTTCGTCATTACTGGCCTGTTCTTCCTGTAATTCCATGGTTACCGGCCGATCCGCCAACACCCCCGTCAACTGGAAATATTTCCCACTGGCCACCACTGCTGCCTCCATCGTAGCTCCTTCTTCCGCAGTTAGCGTTCCGTCCGTATCAGCAGACTGGCAAGCAGTTAAAACCAACAGAACACCTACTATCACCAACTGCTTAAGCGCTTGCGTCATCATCGTTATTTTAGTACAAAATTAACACCCTTGTGGGTTTACTTGCCTTTTTTGAGTTTTATTTGTTGGTATATATAATAAATATTGACAATAAACTTCCTCCAGCACCAACCACTTCCCAGGCGCGTAAGTTTACCTTTAAATTTTAGAGAAAGAACCCCTATTCTTTTGCCTAATCAGTATAATTACTTTACCTTCCCCAGCTTTTGTGGCCATAAAATACCCTGCTGATCGTTTTAGCGCTCAACGAAATAATTATCCAAGCATTTCAAAAAAACAAATGGAATCTACCGAAAACAAAGCAAATCTGCGCCCCAAACACCACAACATGAAACAGTGGAGTCACCGTTTCAAAGGTGAAGACTCCTGGACGATGTTTAAAGTTGTCTCAGAATTTGTCCAGGGCTTCGAAACCCTCAATCTGATTGGCCCCTGCGTCAGCATTTTTGGTTCGGCACGTACCCAACCAGATCATCCCTACTACAAGTTGGCGGTCCGTATTGCCCAACAACTCACCGAAGAAGGCTACGGCGTGATCACGGGTGGCGGCCCCGGCATTATGGAGGCAGGTAACAAGGGCGCCCACCTGAACGGGGGTAAATCGGTCGGGCTTAACATCCACCTGCCCTTTGAGCAGGGTTCCAACCCTTACGTCGACTACGACAAGAATATCAACTTTAAATACTTCTTTGTCCGCAAAGTGATGTTCGTTAAATTTGCGCAGGCTTTCGTCGCCTTGCCCGGTGGCTTTGGCACCCTCGACGAACTTTTTGAAGTCATCACCCTGGTTCAAACCGGCAAGATTACGCCTGTGCCAATTATCCTGGTGGGTACTGAATACTGGAGCGGACTCCGGGCCTGGATCCAGTCGACCATGCTGGAGAAAGCTGGCAACATCGGTCCCAAAGACATGGAATTGCTACCGGTGGTAGATACCCCCGAAGAGGTGCTTCAGATTATCAACGAGTTTTACGAGGTCCGCGCCCGCGAGTTGAGTCCAAATTACGAATTGTAAAAGTTTAAAACCGCTGCTTATGTTCCGTTTATCGTCCTTTCCGGGGTGGTTGTTGCTCCTGTTGTTATTAACGGCTTGCCAGACAACGCGCGTGGTAACCACCAACAACCCGGAACCCGTCAAATTCACCATCCTTCAGCTCAACGACGTCTATGAAATTGCGCCGTTGGAAGGTGGGAAATCTGGTGGGTTAGCACGGGTAGCAGGGCTGCTCCGCCAACTGGAGCAGGAAAACCCCAATACTTTTGCGGTCATCGCAGGCGATTTTTTGAGCCCTTCGTTCATGGGCACCCTCAAACTGGATAATGGCGAACGCATCGCCGGTTTACAAATGGTGGAGACCCTCAACGCCCTGGGGATGGACTTTGCCACCTTTGGCAACCATGAATTTGACCTTAGCAACGCCGCGTTACTGGAAAAACGCATGGACCAGTGTGCGTTCACCTACGTTTCGGCCAATGCCCACCACGTGGTTTCAGCAACGGAGACACGGCCTCTCCGGCAACGGAACCAGGCCGTACCCGCCTACGGTCGCTTTCCCGTTCTGGCCGGTGGCAAAACGTACTACGTGGCCCTGGTTGGTGTTGTCCTGCCGTTCAACCAACAGGACTACATTAGTTACCTCGATGTCAACAGTAGCTTTGGCCAGGCCGTGGCGGAGGCTCGCCGGGAAGCCGACGTCGTCCTTGGCCTCACCCACCTGAGTGTAGCCGAAGATGAAGCGCTGGCCGCTGCTGTACCTGGATTGCCGCTGCTGATGGGCGGGCACGAGCACCAACAGCTGAGCCGCTACGTGGGCGAGACCGCCATCACAAAAGCCGACGCCAACGCCAAAACCGTGTACATTCACCGCATCACCTACTATCCTGCGCAGAAAATTTGCCGGGTGGTTTCTGAATTGCAGCCCATCAATGCTCAAACCCCCGAGGATCCGGCAACTGCCGCCGTAGTGAAAAGCTGGCAAGACCGTACCGGCGAACTCATCACGCAAATGGGCTACGACCCCGAGCAAATCCTTACGACCTTAAAGGAACCCCTCCTGGGTACCGAGGCAGTAACCCGCAGCAGCCAGACCAACTACGGCCTACTCACCAACCAGGCCATTGCCGCCCAGTGGCCCGATGCCGACGTGTACGTCTTCAACAGCGGCTCGCTGCGCCTGGATGACAACCTCAGCGGAGAAGTGACGGCCTATGATGTCCTCCGCTCCTTCCCTTACGGTGGCCCGGTCGTGCGCCTGGAACTGACTGGCCAGCAGCTCCAACAACTCCTGGACACCGGCGAAACCACCAACTGGGGCGAAGGGGGTTACTTGCAACGCTACCTGGCCGAGAAGAAAGGCGGACAATGGCTGATCAAGGACGCACCCCTCAGCCCAACGAAAACCTATCAGGTCGTTTTACCCCAATTCGTGGCCGACGGCTTAGAAGCCAACCTGGGTTTCCTGAAAGGGATTCCCTACCAAACCAGCAAGGCTTTTGGGCCGGCCGGGCAGCTGGTTAAAAATGACATTCGCGACTTGGTCATTGCTTATCTAAAAGCCCCTTAAGCGGCCAAATAATCAACAGCTGGACGTGAGCCAGTTTGCACCGGGCATTTACCTGCTTCACCTCACCAGCGGCAGTGAGCGCGTGACCCAAAAGTTTGTGGTGATCGACTAAGGTGGCTAAAAAAAGTAGGGTTAACAAAAAAAATCCCCGTCAGGTGTGCCTGGCGGGGATTTTTAAAGTAGGAAGTCAGCAAAACCCGACTCGACTCAGGGAACCACCCGGTCAGGCAATCGCAAACCAGTAGCCTCTTCAAAAAAATGGTGGAGTGTAACCATCTGATCGTGCCCCAGCTGCTTACCCAAATAAGCCACCAAATACAGGGACGAAACCACCAACACCAGCACCGGCAAGAGCCACAAAATGGTTCCCGAGCCGCCCAGCGAACGATTGGACAAGCCAATTATGGAAATCACAACGATTCCAAAACCAATGAGTGCGTAGAAAAAAACGAACATGGTCCAGACGGCGGGTCGCGGGCCGTATACGCCTCTCAGCAAGACCCCTTCCCCTTCTTCTTCCAACATGATCGTCAGGTGTGGCGACCAGTAGTGCTGCTCCTCTAAGGGTAGATAGAGGGTAATGTAGCCGGGGTTGACCTGCCCTTTGCAGGGTGCCCGCTCCCGATCCAGGGCGGTTTTGATGGCGGCGGTAATGGCTTCCATTTCCTGTTGCGTTTGGATCTCGAAACGAGGGCGTACTTCAGAAAAAGGAATAGAATCTGTTGGTAATTGTTGCATGGTGACCTGGCTATTCGTTGGATAATGGCTCTAAAATTACCCCTTCGCTTCTCCACCAACGATGATATTTGTTAGTATGATCAACTGAATATCAATTCGTGTCCTCGCGTTTGCGCTTCCAGCGCCGGTGCGTCCACAACCAGTACTGGGGATCTTCCAGGATGAGGCGCTCCAGAATCTGCGTATGCTTGCGGGTAATTTCACCTTCCGCTTCTGCCCCAGAGTCGTAGGTGACGGGTAAAAAGGTCATGGTGTAGTAGCCGCGTTTGACTTTACGAATCTCACCAAAAATGACCGCACAGTTGTATTCCCGGGCATATTTTTCGGCGCCAAAAGCGACGGCGGTATCCTGGTTGAGAAACTCCATCCAGAAACTGCGCTTACTGGAACTGGGCGACTGATCGCCGCCGAACAGGTAAACCGTCGGCCGGTCGTTGTGTTCTTCAAACATCTGGCGAGCCGCTGTTTTGGGCAGCATCTGCAGCCCAACCTTACCCCGGGAGGAAGCCATAATTTTACTTAAAAAAGCATTCTTTATAGGCGAATACAAGGCCCACACCGGCAGCGCCGTAAACATCGGGAAAGCCGTCCCCATCATTTCCCAACTGTTGTAGTGCCCGGCCACCAGAATAGCACTTTGCTGGCGGGCTTCCAGGTCGAGGATGAACTCGGGATTGGTTACCACAGCCCGCCGCCGCAGTTCGGCTTCGCCCATGCTGAACATCCGAATGCTCTCCACCATCAGGTCGCAGAGATGGCGGTAGAAACCCTGCTCCAGGGCGAGTAGTTCGGTGGCCGATTTATCCGGGAAAGAGCGCTCCAGGTTGCCCATGACCACCTTGCGGCGGTAACCTACCCCGTGGTAGAGTAAATAAAACAACCCCGTAGAAAAAACATACAATACGGAGAGAGGCAACAGGGAAAGCGGCCACAAGAGGGTGTAATACAAGATTCGGGTCATACGGAAAGGTTAACCTTAAATTAAAATGCCTTCTGGCCAGTTGCTGCGCGGAGGCGGTAATTTTAGTGCAAAGCTACAAAAGCCTATGTTCCGGTTGAAGTAAACCAATCGAGTAGGAGAAAGTTAATCCACCATTGGTGGTGCGATTAACTTTCGTCCTCTCACACCACCGGACGTACGGGTCTCGTATCACGGCGGTTCACTAAAGTTTCACGACGAAAAGTGTACATTTC
>Ga0208544_10000487_pt1 | contig 31294 bp, 30 predicted proteins | sample DEB08_DNA_9_FD_184526 | JGI IMG/M metagenome (GOLD analysis project Ga0208544, IMG submission 184526) | Aqueous microbial communities from the Delaware River and Bay under freshwater to marine salinity gradient to study organic matter... | ecosystem: Environmental > Aquatic > Marine > Coastal ... | reverse complement strand
AGCCAAAAGCTGGTCCAGTAATTCTTTCTCAATAGCCATGATGATGTTTCCTTTCTTTTCATCACTATGGCCTCAAACACATAAATTCTGACAGTCCCTGCCAATGTTGGTCACCGCGCCGCTGACTATCGAAACAAGATCAAGATTGAAGACTTCAATCTTGAGAGAGGACGAACCGGCGTTCAGAACAAGGATCATTTTGGCAGCGCACATTTGATTGCTGCTAATGCAACGGAGGCAAGCCGGGCTGCTGCGGGGTCCGCGCGTGAGGTCAAAAGGATTGGCACTTTAGCGCCAGTCACCAAACCTGCAGCACACCCACCCGTTAGATAGACAAAAGCTTTGAACAACGCATTACCCGAGACGATGTCAGGCACGATGATGGCATCTGCAAAACCAGCAACCGGGTCCCCGGTCATTTTCTTGGTAGCGACCGCTTCGGGCGAGATGATTAGGTCAAATGCTAGAGGGCCTGACACATCGGCTTCTGGCAATTCTGTCTTTGCCCACTCTGCCAGTTCCTTGCTTTCCAAAGATGACGGAATGGCAGGAATGGCGTTTTCCGTGGCTGACAGAATCGCGATTTTTGGACGTTTCGTTCCCAGGCGCATTAGTAGATCTGTAACTTCACGAATGCTGTCCTGCCGAGTTTCAAGGTTGGGCGCGACGTTGACAGCTGCATCAGAGATCAACATCGGTTTAGAACCGTCGGGTGGGCTGATGTGGAAAATGTGGACAAAGCGTCGACCAGTGCGCAGCCCAGCATCCCGACTTACAGCGGCTTTCATGAAAATATCAGTGTGCAGCTGACCTTTCATCAAAACATCTGCCTCACCACTGCCGCACAGATAGGCCGCTTTTGCGCCGGCCTCTGCTTCACCCGTGGTTTCATGCAAGGCGAAGCCTGAAATGTCCCAGTCTAATTTCGCAGCTTCCGCTTCGATCATGTCTCGCTCGCCGACGAAGACCGGGATCATAAGATCAGCTCTGGTCGCGTCTTTGGCAGCTTGCATGGGCAAAGGCGCACCGGCACGGGCAATGGCCACGCGCGGGCTCCCGAAATTCTTGCCCATTTTGATGAGCTTTTCTGGCGCTTGCGGTTCAAGGGGACTCAAAAACGATGATCTGCTCATTTCAATCTCTCTACCTAACGCCTAAATCATAGTTAAATTTGCAGGTTCCAAAGAGAATAATCACAAAGCGGTGAAAATATCCGACAAAGTTGACTGGAGCCTGCCACTTCCAGTGCAGCTGTTGAAGTTCAGTATCAGAAACTCGTCAGTCGTTCTATATAAGATGTCGATGAGGACCGTCTCATCGTGAAAACGGCCCAAACTTGACTTTCGGCCATTTGATCGCATTCGACCGTTTTTTCGAAAAAGACGACATTTCATTATGGGCGGCTATACATTTCATCTCATAAATACGCCCGTATGCAATTAACAACAGCGGTGTCAAACAGCCTGAAATCAACTGCGTTTTGTTCGCGCCTTATGTGTCAACTAAGGCCACCTAGATTGTCGCCGCAAAATCACATAAAATACAACTCTGCTGATTTTATAGGCAGTTTACTCACTTGACTCAATTATGGGCGACTCCTAACCTATCAAAATCAATCTTATTTGAAGGAACCTTTGATGACAAAAGATATTAATGTTTCAAGACGGCTTGTACTTGCCTCTGGAGCTGCGCTTGGCGCAAGCGCACTGATACCGCGAGCATTCGCAGCGGAGCCGTTAAAAGTTGCAGGTATTCACGGTTCTCCGGTCGAAAATGCTTGGAATTCTGTTCTTCACAAAGCACTTCAAGATGCGGCTGCCGAAGGTAAAATTGAATACGCGTTTTCTGAAGGTGTTGCCGGCACAGACTATCCACGCGTGATGAGCGAATATGCAGAACAGGGTGTAAAGTTGGTGATCGGCGAGACATTTCCTGTAGAAAAACAGGCGCGAACTGTCGCGGCCGACTATCCTGAGACAGCCTTTGTGATGGGCTCAAGCGGCCAGTTTTCAGGCGATAATTTTGGGACGTTCGGCACTTGGAATTATGACGGCGCATATCTGGCCGGTATGCTTGCTGGTAAAATGACTAAGACCAATGTGGTTGGCTCAGTTGGTGCTATCCCAATTCCAGAAATCAACCTTTTGATCAATGCATTCGCAGCAGGCGTCAAAGCAGTAAATCCTGAAGCTAAGCATTTAGTCGGTTTTATTGGCACGTTTTTTGATCCGCCTAAAGCGCGCGAAGCGGGCCTTGCGCAAATTGATGCAGGTGCTGACATCTTGTTTGGCGAACGTATCGGCACCGCTGATGCTGCAAAAGAGCGCGGTATTTTATCCATCGGTTCCTTGATTGATTATACGCCGCGCTACCCTGAAACAGTGTTTGCTAACGCTTTGTGGAATTTCCGCCCGATCCTTGATGCAGCTATCGCAGATGCTGCGGCGGGCAACCCTGTTGGTAAGGACTACACAGCCTTTGGTTTGATGAAAGAAGGCGGCAGCGACATCGCCTATACCAAAGGGATCGCGCCATCAGGCGCAGAAGCGGCGATGGAAGCCATTCGCGCTGACATTAAATCTGGTGCTTTTTCTGTGCCACAAGATTTTTCTGAGCCAACTTAATAGGCATATGAACAGCGACGCGACCGCCCTTGCGGGCGCAATTGCCGACAAGAAAGTGAGCGCAGGCGAGGCTATGCAAGCCTCGCTTGATGCTTGTAGCGGCGCTAAAGCTCTAGGCGCCATTGGTTATGTATCAGCGCAAATGGGCATGACGGAAGCGCGGGCTTTTGATGCTAAGCCAAGCGGCAAGTTATTACCATTTGGCGGAGTGCCGCTTCTTGTCAAAGATCTCGGCGGACCTTTTAAAGGATTGCCAGTCGCAGCAGGCTCGGCCTCACTTTCCCGCGACGACAAAACGCCCGATTCTGAATTGGCCTCGCGTTTCCGATCATCTGGATTTTGTCCGTTTGGAATGACGACAGTGCCGGAGTTCGGGCTATCACTAGCAACCGAGCCTTCTATTGGCCCGCTATGCCGTAATCCGCTGGCGCCGCATCTCAGCCCTGGTGGCTCCTCTGGCGGTTCTGCGGCTGCTGTGGCTGCAGGCATCGTCTCTATAGCCCATGCCACCGATGCAGGTGGATCAATACGTGTCCCGGCGGCATGCTGCGGGCTTGTGGGTTTAAAACCCAGCCGTGGCGCGATACCTGGCGGGCCTTCATTTTCAAACCATCTGGGCGGCATTGCAAGCGAATTTGGCATTTGCAGATCGGTACGGGATGCGGCCAAGCTCTTTGCTGCATTGAGCGGTGAGGCACATGGCCCAAGTTCGACGCCTGTGCCAGTGAACGAAATGCCCGCAAACTTGCGCATCGGCGTTTTGAAAACTACCGGCCAAACCTATCCAACATCCGAAAGTCATATTCAAACCGTGGAGAACGCTGCACAAGCGATCACTGCTGATGGCCACCAGCGAATTGATATTAGCTGGTCAAAAATAGAGCCCTTGGCAACTATAAGCGCGCAAGCCTTCGCCTCAATCGTCTGCGTAAATTTGGCTAACATATTCGATGCAACTGCACTTGATCCGACGCAGGTTGAGCCGATTTCGCAGGCAGCAATTGAAAGGGGTAGTGCGCAAGCTGCACCAGAATTATGGGCACATCTCAATTCAATGGTTCATGTTTCTTATGAGATGTGGCAGCTTTTCGAAAAGGTTGATTGTATCCTCATGCCGATGCTTTCTGAGCCGCCAAAACCTATTGGTTCGTTTCCAACCAATCATTCAAATATTGATGAGCACTTTGACCGTATGATTGCTTTTTCACCGACCGCTTGCATCGCAAATATATCAGGTTTTCCAGCAATTACGCTTGCCTTTGATAAAGACGAAAATAGCCTGCCCATTCCCGTGCAATTACTCGCACCAATTGGCTGTGAACCGCTGCTGTTTGCCTTGGCCGCGCGCCTTGAAGCTGAGCAACGATGGGTTCACAAATTCCCTGTTGCAGGACTTGATCGATGAGCGAGACAGCACTCGAACTCACCGGCGTCAGCAAAAAATTTGGTAACAATCTGGCCAATGATGACATTTCACTAACCTTGAAAAAGGGCGAGATAATTGCGCTATTGGGCGAGAATGGCGCGGGTAAAACCACGCTCATGAACATTTTGTTTGGCCATTATGTGCCGGACTCTGGTCACGTAACCGTTATGGGCAAGAAACTGCCCCCTGGCAAACCGCGCGCCGCCATCGCCGCCGGCATTGGGATGGTTCACCAGCATTTTTCTCTTGCACCAAATTTAACCGTTCTTGAAAACGTGATGACTGGCACGCAAAGCATCTGGTCTTTGTTTTCAAATATCACGGCTGCGCGTCAAAAGCTCATGACCATATCCAAACGCTTTGGCTTGCTTGTTGATCCCGATGCGAGACTTGGTGATCTTTCGGTTGGTGAACAACAGCGCGTTGAAATTCTCAAAGCCCTTTTCAATGATGCGCAAATATTGGTGCTGGATGAACCAACTGCGGTCCTAACAAACATCGAAGCTGAACGAATGTTTTCGACGCTCAAAGACATGGCGCGGCAAGGTCTTTCTCTTATTTTTATCTCTCACAAGCTTGATGAGGTTATGGCAACCGCTGACCGCATCATGGTTTTACGCGGCGGCAAATCAGTTGCTGAACGTGAAACCTCTGCCACCAACAAAGCAGAGCTTGCAGAGTTGATGGTTGGGCGCGAAGTAAAGCGGCCCGTGCGTGATGCTTCCATGCCTGGTAATTGTGTGTTGAACGCATCGGACTGGAGCATGCGTGCGGACGGTGTAGATAGGTTGAAATCAGTCAACTTTCATATGAACGAAGGTGAGGTTCTTGGCATCATTGGTGTTTCGGGAAATGGTCAATCCGCGCTTGCACAATTGTTAAGCGGGATATCAAAGCGATCAAGCGGAACGCTTGAACTGTTTGGCGAGCAAGTCGGCAATTTGACCGTTAGCGACACGGTTAAGGCAGGCATTGCGCGTATTCCCGAAGATCGAAACCATGAAGGTGTAATAGGCGATATGGCAATATGGGAAAACGCCATCCTTGAACGCCTTTCTGAATATTCTAAGAACGGCCTTGTAGACCGCAAGGCTGGCATGGCGTTTGCCGATGACATTATTGCAAATTTCGATGTTCGCGGCGCAACACCCACGCGCCGCATAGCGATGTTATCAGGTGGAAATATGCAAAAACTAATTTTGGGCCGAAACTTGATGAAACCAACAAAAATTCTGCTGGCGTCACAGCCCGCGCGCGGTCTGGATGAAGGCGCTGTCGCAGCTGTGCATGAACGCATTTTAGACGCGCGCCGCAACGGCGCCGCAGTGCTTTTGATTTCAGAAGATCTTGATGAGGTGATGGCTTTGGCCGATCGCATTCAAGCTATCGTCGGCGGCAGATTATCGCCGCCAGTCGACGTGAAAACCGCCAATGCGCGCATGCTTGGCCTTATGATGGCCGGCGAATGGAACACTCCGAACTCGGAGTCAAACTATGCGGTTTGAACGTCGTGAACAGCGCACTTTGTTTCTGGTAATTGCACCGCCAATTATTGCCATTTTTGCCGCACTCTTTTTGTCTGGTCTTCTGATTGCATTGGCTGGCGCGCCAATATTTGAGGCTTATGGCAACTTGATCAAGGGCGCATTTGGCTCACGGCTGGCCATTACCGAAACACTAACGCGCACGGTGCCGCTCATTTTGACCGGGCTGGCTGCCGCTACGGCTTTCCGCGCAAAACTGTGGAACATCGGCGGCGAAGGTCAGCTTTATATTGGGGCGATAGCCGTTGCTGCGATCAGCTCACAATTTTTAACAGGTGTCCCCGGCATCATTCAAATTCCGATTTTGCTCATTGGCGGTGCAGTTTCAGGCATGATGTTGCTCCTAATTCCTTTGTGGTTACGCTTACGTTTTTCCGTCGACGAGGTTGTCACAACCTTACTGCTGAATTTTGTTGCAATCTTATTTGTTTCGATGCTGATCGACACAGTTTTGAAAGATCCGCTGGCATTTGGCTGGCCACAATCTGTGCCTGTCGATGATGAGGCAATGCTGCCCAGATTGGTATCGCGCTCGCGGCTTCATATAGGTCTTATCATCGCGATCGTCTTGGCAGTTGTCACATATTTTATACAATCACGCACCGTGTTCGGCATCCGCTCGCGTGCAGTGGGCCTTAATGCAACGGCTGCTAATTTTGCAGGCGTTCCACTTGGCCGAACGTTGACAATAGTTGCCGTTGTCTCAGGTGGCTTTGCCGGCCTTGCAGGTGCAGTCGAAGTGATGGGCGTTCAAAGCTATGTGACTACAGAACTATCACCGGGTTATGGCTATTCGGGCATTGTTGTCGCGATGCTGGCAAATCTTAATCCAATCGGAGTCATATTTGCTGCGCTATTCATTGCCGCCATGTTTGTTGGTGCTGACAGCATGAGTCGAGCCATGGAAATTCCAACCTACATAGCCGATGTCACCGTTGCGCTTTCATTGCTGTGCATGCTGGTTGCTGTTTTTTTCACACAATATAGGATCCGCAAATGAGCGAACTGATTGACATACTCTCTTCAGCAGGGCTATGGGCCGCCGTTCTGCGTATTGCAACACCTTTGATTTTTGGCACATTGGGCGCACTGCTGTGTGAACGCTCAGGCGTCCTCAACCTAGGCATTGAAGGCATTATGACATTTGGCGCTATGGCTGGATGGCTTGCTGTTTTCAATGGGGCAGACCTTTGGACGGGGGTGTTAATCGCTGCCATCTGTGGCGGCATCTTTGGCGTTTTACATTCGGTGTTAACGGTCACATTGGGCCTTTCGCAACACGTCTCGGGGCTTGGGGTAACTTTGTTTGCAGCAAGTTTCAGTTATTATATTTTCAGGCTTCTAGTTCCCGTTGCCGGCACACCGCCAACTATTGAAGCATTTCAACCCATCGCAATTCCCGGCCTAAGCGATCTTCCTTTCTTAGGTGCCGCGTTTTTCACGCAGACGCCGCCCACATACCTTGCAATCATATTGGCGCTGGTAATGGCCTATATTCTTTTCAAAACGCCACTAGGCTTGGCCATTCGCATGACCGGAGAAAACCCCCATGCAGCAGAAGCGCAAGGCATCAACCCGATGGTCATCCGTTTTGGCTGTATCATCGTTGGCAGCGCTATGATGGCGATCGGCGGTGCATTCTTGACGCTCTCGGCGTTCAACAGTTTCTTTCCAACCATGGTGCAAGGGCGCGGATGGATATGCATCGCGCTGGTCGTTTTTGCAACATGGAAGCCATCGCGCGCGCTGCTGGGTGCGCTATTGTTTGCGTTTTTCGATGCGTTTCAATTTCGGCTGCAAACAGTTCTTAGCGGCGTTGTACCTTACCAGCTGTTTTTGATGATCCCATATATCCTATCCATAGCAGCCCTGGCCTTCATGGCGCGCCGTGCACGTGTACCACAAGCGCTGATGCAACCCTTTAGACGCGGTGAGCGCTAGCCTCAAATTTTGGAGTAACTACATGTTTGACATGATTATCCGCAATGCAAACCTGTCTTCCGGTGAAACGGGATTTGATATTGGTATTACCAAGGGCAAAATTACCGCTATTGAAAAAAATCTAACTAGCGAGTGTGGCCAAGAAATCGACGCGACTGGCCGTCTGGTATCGCCAGCTTTTTGTGATCCGCATTTTCACATGGATGCTACACTCTCGCTGGGCAAACCGCGCATGAATATGTCCGGCACATTGCTTGAGGGGATTACGCTTTGGGGTGAACTGCGCCCCATCGTAACAAAGGAAGAACTGGTTGAGCGCGCACTTCGATACTGCGATCTGGCTGTCAGCCAAGGCCTTTTGTTTATCCGCAGCCATGTTGACACTTCTGATCCGCGTCTGGTGACCGCAGAAGCGATGCTTGAAGTGCGCGAGCGCGTTGCGCCCTATATCGATTTGCAATTGGTCGCCTTTCCACAAGACGGATATTACCGCGCTCCAGATGGCGCAAAGGCGCTGGAAAAAGCACTCGATATGGGTATTGAGATTGTTGGGGGCATTCCTCATTTTGAGCGCACGATGGAAGACGGGCGTCGCTCGGTTGAAGCGCTTTGCCGGATCGCCGCCGACCGTGGTCTCATGGTGGATATGCATTGCGACGAGACAGACGATCCCATGTCACGCCATATTGAAACGCTTACTGCAGAGACAGTGCGGCATGGACTTCAAGGGCGTGTTTCGGGATCGCACTTAACTTCGATGCATTCGATGGATAATTATTATGTCTCGAAGCTGATCGCTTTGATGGCGGAGGCTGAAATCAATGCGATACCCAACCCGTTGATTAATATTATGTTGCAGGGGCGTCATGACACTTTCCCTAAGAGACGCGGCCTTACGCGCGTGCGGGAATTGATAGAGGCCGGCATCAACGTTTCGTTTGGACAAGATTGCACCATGGATCCGTGGTACTCCATGGGCTCAGCTGATATGCTTGAGGTTGCTCATATGGGCGTTCATGTTTCGCAAATGGGTGGCGTCGACGAGAAGAAAAAACTCTTCGATGCGATCACCATAAACTCTGCCAAAACCATGGGACTTGAAAACTATGGCCTAACGTTTGGCTCCAATGCTGATCTGGTTGTGTTGCAAGCGGCTGATGTGGTCGAAGCGATCCGATTAAAGCCCACACGACTTTACGTATTGAAGGCGGGGGAAATTGTCAGTTCCTCACCAGCGCGCATTGCGACTCTCACCTTGCCGGATCGGCCGGCTTCTATAGATATGGGGCGAGATTATATGCCGTGTGCAGAATAAAAACGGACCATCGCTGCCTATTTATTCCACACTTTCTAAACGCTTGCGAAAAAATTTTCGTCTCAAGCCCTTCTGATAGTCAAAACTAAAAGCACGTCTCTAATGTCCGCGTCTGGGAACTATTGCCCCTCGATGCCGCACTGAAACGAATGGCAACTTCCCGCCCAATTAAGGCATTGGCATTTTCGGCCCATTGCCGACCTTCGTCAACAACGGTGATTTTGGCCAATTGCTTCCAAAAGCGGACGTAAATAACAGCTCCTAATAATGAGCCAAAATCACACTCTATTTGAACTTTGAAGATCACAAACGAGCAGCCAATTAGCATCATTTTAGCAGTGCCAAATGGATTTTCCAATTGCGTTGTGCCAATCTGATTAGGTCCCAATTTTGCTTGCCTGTCTTCGCATCTCATCTGATATGATTTGTAGCACTTGGTAAAAAGGATGCGTATAAATGGGATGTAAAATAACGATAGATGGATCAAACGTCGGAGATTGAATAATGATTATGCGAATTTACCGTTGCACGGTCTTTCCAGGCAAGGAAGCTGAACACCGAGAATATGCGTTTAAATCAAGGCATCCTGCGCTCAGTCGAGAAAACGGTTTAATTGCGTTTTATGCCGGACGGCCACTACCAGGTGACGACGATCGAACTAGGTGTCTTGTGCAAATTTGGGAAAACCTTGACGCCATCAAGAAAGTCCGTGGGGAGTTTTGGGATCAGCCCATGAAATCAATGCCTGATGAGGTTCAAAACATTTACGAGACCGCAACAGTTGAACACTTTGAACTGGCAGATGAATATCAGGCAGGGGGACGGTAACTTTATAGTCAGTTTTGTTGGATGATCATCTAAGTAAGAATTTGGTATCAACCGATTTGAGCAGGATCAATAATTGCACTTCTTCACCATGTTAGTATCCAAGCATTGCAAATCCGATCAAATGTCGAAATATAACTAATACGCATGACATTTAAGACCACAGTTTATACAGAAAAAAATAGCAGATTGAAGAATGGCAAAATCCAATAAGACTATTCAACCAGCATTAAACCAAAATCCGCATAAAACCGAGGAAAGGCCGCGAGAAAAAAACCTCGAGGTTGCTATCGGTCGCGAAGTGCGGGCGTTTCGCCGTGCACATAATATTACAGTTGCAGAATTGGCTAAAACAACTGGCTTGTCGATTGGTATGTTATCAAAGATCGAGAATGGCGTGACGTCTCCTTCATTGACAACATTGCAAACTTTGGCCGACGCTTTGAGCGTACCGTTGACATCTTTGTTTCGTGGATTTGAAGAAAAGCGGGAGGCAGTTCACGTCAAAGCTGGAACTGGTGTTGATGCCAATCGGCGTGGCACTCGTGCAGGTCACCAATATAGTTTATTAGGCCATTTAGGCTCCAGCACTGCCGGAGTGGTTGTTGAACCATACTTGATTTCGCTTAATGAGGAGAGCGACATATTTCCTGATTTTCAGCACGATGGACTGGAATTTATATATATGATTGCTGGCGAAGTTGAATATCGTCATGGCGATAAGTCATTTCACTTATGCCCGGGAGATAGCCTGTTTTTTGATGCCGATGCACCCCATGGACCAAAAAAACATATCAAGTTACCAGCCAGATATCTTTCAATAATATCCTATCCACATAAAAATTGATATCTAGTCTTCTGGCCAAACGCCCGGACTGGTTTCAGCACCGTCGTCAAATTGTGCTAGATAATCTAAAATCATAGGCCGATTGTCGATAAAACCTTTATAAGTTGCCAGTTCCACGGGTAGATCTCGGATGACTCGATGAAAGCGACGCGCCCACTTTGGATAGGTAACAAGGTCTTCAAGCTTGATCAGATAACAGCGGATTGGAAACACCATTCCATTGGATCTTGGAAGGCGGAAAAAGGATTGAAGCTCAACACGAAGATACTGTTTGCTACCAACATTTTCAGGGGTCAACGTGGTCTTTTGAATACCCCATTTATGATAGTTTTCCGGACTTGTATCCAACAAAGGATTCACAGTCATTGTCCAGTTGAGCCTGCGTGCCGGAGCACCTTGTTGTATGTTCAACAGGAACTTTAAAGCTCGGATAAATATACCTTTTTCATGTGCGAGTGGTACGGGAGCATGCCACTCAAAAAAGTTCATTCCAATATCAAAATCCAGTGACCAATCGGCTTGGGTAGTGATCATACCAGCGTCCATCCACAGATTTTCTTCGCGCTGATCCAGAAGGCAAAAATCGCCTTGGGTTTGCCGTGTAATATATTCCATTGGTCCATAGGGAAGGGTAGATGCATCCATAAAAGTGAATGTTTCATCAATACCTAAAGGCTTGTTCACCCAATGCCATTTATCGCCATCGCAGGTTAGTTTGAAAAGATCAGGATAGTCTTTGGCTTTCGCCGCCATAATAAGTTCCAGCAAATCCCATCCGGCCAGTTCCATATGAGGAAGGGATTGGCAGCGCAAAGGATCTTCGTCCAATACCATTGCCCTGTCAGCCATTTCCGAAACATAATGCTCATCAACATCAAATGAGTTGTAGTAAACGCTACCTTCGCGAACGGGCGTATGAGGCTCCATATTAACAGCATACATGTAGCTGTCTTTATCAAACGGAAATGGAAACCGTTTTATCGCTGTTGGTGAATTGGTAAATGTATAATCACCGCGATAGGTCTCTTTGTTAAATTCAATGCCCATTTTTTTCTCCTATCGATCCAGAACCAATGACTTGCCGTCAAAACGGGAAACGCATGGCATAATTTTTTCACCGGAAGCGTGCTCTTCATCTGTTAGCCAGTGATCATTATGTATGAAATCACCCTCCGAACGGATCACCTGTGTTTCGCACATTCCGCAGGCTCCACCGCGGCACAAATAAGGTGCATCCACGCCAGCAGCTTCAATTGCTTCCAGAAGGCTTTGTTGCTCTTTTACGTGAATAGTCTTGCCAGTGACTGCCAACTCGACATCAAATGCTTTGCCAGGTTCTGGGGCTAAAAACTCTTCATAGTGAAGTGCCTGTTCTGGCCATCCCGCTTTGCGCGCTCCTGACAAAATCCAGTTGATCATACCTTTTGGGCCACAAACATAGATGTGCGTTCCCAGGGGTTGACCTTCAAGCAATTTATCAAGCGGAATTTGTTGATCTTTGTCATCATGATAAACGTCAACATTATTTGGAAAATGTTCAAGTAGTTCATCAGCATATGAACCAAGCGATGCGGTTCGAACGGCGTAATGCAATTCAAAATGACCGTTGTTAGCCGCTGAAAGTTGTTTGATCTGAGACAAGAATGGTGTGATGCCAATGCCGCCAGCAAAGAAGATATGTTTTCGGGCCCGCAAGTCCAGCGAGAACAAATTTACCGGATTTGAAATAGTCATTTCCATGCCCGGTTTGACGTGATTATGAAGATATAGTGAGCCACCACGACCTTCATCATCCCGCCGGACCGATATTGTGTAAGCTGAACGATCTGTCGGGCTGCTCATCAATGAATAAGGGTTCAACCGACGCGTGCCCTGATCATTCATTTCCACAACAGTGTGCGCACCGCCGGAAAAAGTTGGCATAAGTCCGCCATCGGTTCGCTCAAATTTAAAGCGTTTAACCAGTTCATTGACCTCAACGACATCGATAACTTTAACCGAGATTTTTGCAGCGCCTGCCATTATGTGATCTCCATCTTATCAGGAACATTGCCGGGATCTTCTGCATCAACACAAACACCTTGGAACGCTGCTAGGCGGCGTGAGTAATGATCGCGAACAAAAAGACTTAAACCACAATGGCTGCATTCGAATGGATCTGTTGAAACGTCCTCGGTAACCCCTTTGCAGTGTACGCACTGCATCCGCCGAGCTTTTGAGCCACGATGCTCTGTTTGTATTGCTTGATGAGGGAAACCTAATCCAATTGCCTCACGCATGGCTTGTCCGATCAACCCCTCGCTTCCGGCCAGGTAAATTTGTAGCCCATTGTGAGCATCTGACAGTACACGCTGGATGCGTTGCTGCGCTGCACCAAAACTGGGACCAACATAATGTTGCTTCGCGTTTAGTTTTTGTAATTTTGCAAGATATGTTTCGCCTGTATGGCGTGGAATATAGATGATATGTGCCTGATTAAAAAACCCAGTAGGTGCTTTTTTGGCAAGATCAAGGATTGCTTGTGCACCTTCTACATCGGCTATGAGCAGGTGAGATTTACCATTTTTAGGTTTCAACTCTCCATAAACCGGACGGCTAATGATCGATGGCTCGAATTTCGTTTTTGGCATTTATTAAATAGCTCCGAGATACGTGAGTGAGGAATGGCGATAATATGATACCGCCAAACCCAATATTGATCCTGCCTCTAACCTTTGGCTGTTCGTTTTTTCTTCTTCGGATCATCAAAGGGCAATGGTTCAGCAGTACAGGCCATTTCTTTTCCATCCAAGTTTCTGACAGTTAGTTTTGTTCCAGATTTTGCGCAATTCACGGGCATGCGTGCAATTCCAACATTGTGCTTGTTCAAAGTAGAATACATGCCGATTGTGACATGGCCAACCTGCTTGCCACTTTGCAAAAGTTCAGCGCCTTCGTCTGCTGGGGTTGTTCCTTCGAGCTTAACACCAAAGATCTTGAAGCGCTCTTTGCCTTTTAGTCGGTAGTGTTCGTCTGCTCCACGAAATCCAGTTTTTCCCGGAGAAACGGTAAAGTCGAGGCCCAACTCCCAGAGCGTATCCCCACATGGTTCATCAGGGAATGGATATGTCTCTGAGTTGTCAAAAGGATAAAACAGCAAATAGCTTTCAGTCCTCAACCAATCAAGCGTGGTGAACCTTGTTGGAATAATACCCATTGGCTTTCCAGCTTCAACAAGGTTGTCCCAAATATGAAGGGCATCTTGTCCTCGATTGAAAATTTCATAACCCCTCTCACCGGTATAACCCGTGCGGGATATCATCACTGGACGATCGAACAATGTCGTATGCATATGATTAAAATAGTTGAGGTTCCTGATCCCAGGTACAAATTTCTCCAAAAGATCAACAGCCATGGGGCCTTGAACCGAAATATCATGAAGGTTGTCATCAAACTGGATTGACACATCTTTCCCCATGGCAGCCATGGTCAGTTGCTCATGACCAGCACCGGTTCCATGAACTACCATCCAGCTATTTGGACCCATGCGATAAATTACGCAATCATCAACGAACTTGCCCCGATCATCGAGCATGCATGCATAGCGGCTTTTACCAGGGTCAATCTTCTCTACATTACGGGTAGTTGCTCTATCGATAACATGTGCAGCATGCGGACCATTTATGTGAACCTTTTTCAGGCCTGAAACGTCCATAATGCCGGCTTTGGTTCTAATTGCTAGATATTCTTCGTTCTGGTCTTTATCATAAGTCCATGCGGTTCCCATGCCGCCCCAGTCTTCCAATTTGGACCCCATTGCGCGGTGCCGTTCTCCAATTGCCGAAAATCTCCAAGATGCCGTCATTTTCTTATTCTCCCATAAGGTCAACGCTGATGGCTCAGCGCCTCAATCCACAAAAACAAATACATTAATCCTGCGACATCTTGACAGAAGTTATGTTTTGAAGGCAACCTCTAGAGTGAATTTTTTTTACTGTGAGGCAATTTTTTCACAGACTTCAAATTTGTTGCTTTCTGGGAGGAGAGGAAAATGGGAAACAATTTAGACGCACTTACCACCGTTTTTACCGAGTTTTATTACTGGGTTACGGTGGTTTTTATGTTTTTAATCCATGTCGGATTTTGCATGTATGAAGTTGGTGCAAGTCGCCGTAGAAACCATATGCATACGTTGATGAAAAATACGATGGTGATTCCTTTGGTCACAATCACTTTCTACTTCTTCGGTTGGTGGATTTACTGGGCATTGCCAAATGGCCCCGGAATTACAGGCGGGCTAGTTGATGCTTCAGCAAACGCGGCCAACTCACCAACAATGGCTACGCATCTGGGAGATCGTATTACAGGAGTGTTCTGGGCAGCATTCCTATTGTTCTCATGGACAGCTGCATCAATTGTATCTGGCGGCGCTATTGAGCGAATACGTTCAAGTGCATTTTGGATCCATGCCGTCTTAATAGGTTCTGTTTTCTGGATAATCGATGCATCTTGGGGCTGGCACTCAGGCGGCTGGATGGTTCAATTGCTTGGTTATCACGATGCTTATGCATCTGGTGTCATCCACGCGATTGCAGGCGGTTATGCTCTTGGTGTGCTTTGCGTTCTTGGTCCTCGTCTCGGCAAATTTGCTGCCGACGGTACACCTCGTGATATCCCTCCACACAATCCATGGCTGGTTACAATTGGCATATTCCTTATCTACACTGGCTTTTGGGGCTTTTATGCAGCTTGTAACGTACCTGCTATTTCGCCCGAAGCAATCGGTGGCTTGATAACCGGAGAGACCTGGACTGCGACTAACATTTATCTGAGCCCAACTACCCTTGGCGCGATAACCTTTAACTTCTTGATGTCTTTGTCGGGCGGCATGTTGGCAGCCTACATAATTTCAAAAGGTGACTCGTTCTGGACTTACTCAGGTGGCCTTGCAGGTATTATCGGCGCATCTGCTGGTAATGACCTCTACCATCCGATTCAGGCGATGTTCATCGGCGCATTCGTTGTCGTGATCGTTTACAAAATGCATTTCTGGGTTGAGCGCAAGTTCAAAATTGATGATGCAGTTGGCGCGGTTGCAGTTCACGGATATGCTGGCTTTTTGGGAGTTGTCATCGCGGGTTTCATGCTTTGGGGGCAGCCGTCCTCACCATATGCAGACTATGCTGTGATTACACCATGGGGTCAGTTGGCAGGTGCTATCATCATGTTCGGTGTCCTTGGTTTTCTACCAGCCTATCTTATTTCAAAGGCTATGAATTCAATGGGTATCCTGCGCATTCCTGCAAAAGTCGAAATCGAAGGTCTCGATCACCACAGTGAATTGGCATATCAGGCAGCAGTAGCAGATGTCATTGCAGCTGAAAACGCCATCGCGCAAAAACTCTAGAAGGGAATTGATTATGTCTACAAATGGTATGACTAGCTGGGCCGTAGATCTGAAAGATATAGGTGCGATCTACCCTTTTCAGGGCACCGAAACGGCGTTGTTTGTTCTCGGACTTATTTTTTGGATTGGCTGGCATGTGTGGCAGGCCAAGATTGAAAAGCAGGAGTTCGCGGACGCCGAACGTGACTTTGATGCCGAACATTCTGGCAAATCTATTAAGCGCTATTAAAATTAGAAGTAGCCTGTTTTAAAACCAAAAGGAGCGGACAAAGCTATCTGCCCGCTCTTTTTTCGTTTTATAAGAGGAAAAAATGTTTCTTATCAGTTGAAAAACTAAATTTGTCATTCTAGGATAAATGATCGAAAAGTTCAGCAAATGGAGATGCATTTTATGTGTGGAATTGTAGGTCTCTTTTTAAAAGACAAGTCTCTTGTGCCAAAACTCGGAGCGATGCTTACTGAAATGTTGGTTACCATGACGGATCGTGGACCTGATAGCGCTGGCATCGCTATTTATGGCAATGATGCTGATAGTAAGTCAAAGCTTACTATACAATCTGATAACCCGGAGATAGATTTTAAAAATCTTGTGCAGGATTTGTCAAAAACTACAGGCGCAAAAATCGCTATTCGCGTGAAAGATACGCATGCTGTTCTTGAAATTTCAGAAAAGAGAGCTTCCGAAATTCGCGAAGCCTTGAAAACTGCGAGGCCGTCCATTCGCGTTATGAGCGAGGGCGACACGATCGAGATTTACAAAGAGGTGGGTCTTCCAAAAGACGTTGCCGCCCGATTTGATGTTAGCTCAATGAGCGGCAGCCATGGAATTGGCCATACAAGAATGGCTACTGAATCTGCTATTACAACAATGGGCGCACACCCGTTTTCAACAGGTTCGGACCAGTGCCTGGTTCATAACGGTTCATTGTCCAATCATAATAGTCTTCGCCGGAAGCTAATCCGGGAAGGAATTTCTTTTGAGACTGAAAATGATACCGAAGTTGGTGCTGCCTATTTAACCTACAAAATGCAGCAAGGAAGCAATCTCGGTGAGGCGCTGAAATCCAGCCTTGATGATCTTGATGGATTTTTCACATTTGTTGTCGGGACCAAGGATGGATTCGGTGTTGTTCGTGATCCAATTGCCTGTAAGCCTGCGGTATTGGCTGAAACTGATCAATATGTAGCCTTTGGATCTGAATATCGAGCATTGGTAAATTTACCTGGCATCGAAGATGCCAAGATCTGGGAACCTGAGCCCGCAACCGTTTATTTTTGGAGCCATTAAGAATGCAGACGATTGATCTGGCAGCCACAACTTTAAGAGAAGCGAATAGTGTACTCCAATCGCAAAAAGCAGACACAAACCAGCGTGCTTGGGAAATTGTAAATCCAAAAGGCGCCCATGCAATCGCATGTGGTTTAGATGGTCCCATTGAAGTCACCGTAAAGGGATCGACCGGATATTATTGCGCTGGCATGAACAAGGAAGCCACTGTTCACATTAAAGGCTCTGCTGGTCCGGGCGTTGCGGAAAACATGATGTCAGGAACTGTAATAATCGAAGGTGACGCTAGCCAATATGCAGGAGCCACAGGGCATGGCGGTCTATTGGTGATTAAAGGTAACGCATCATCTCGCTGTGGGATCTCCATGAAGGGTATTAATATTGTAGTTCATGGGAATATTGGCCATATGAGCGCCTTTATGGCCCAATCTGGCAACCTGGTTGTATTAGGGGATGCTGGCGATGCGCTAGGTGATAGTTGTTATGAAGCAAGGTTTTTTGTTCGTGGAAAAGTCAAAAGCCTCGGAGCAGACTGCGAAGAAAAAGAAATGCGCTCAGAGCATATCGAGATTTTGAAGGATTTGCTCTTGCAAGCTGATGCTGACGCAAAACCGGAAGAATTTAAAAGATATGGCTCTGCACGTAAATTATATAATTTTAATGTTGATAACGCTGGTGCGTATTAGGGGTCTTTGATGAACGATAAAGCCAAATCTACCGGCACAATTCCACAAACAGCTCCAATCAAATCAGCAACCTTTACTGATCCAGTAAATGCTGAAATTCGCCGAGCAGCAGCGACAGGTATCTATGACATTCGTGGAGGAGGAGCCAAACGTAAAGTCCCTCATTTCGATGATCTTTTGTTTTTAGGCGCATCCATTTCTCGCTATCCTTTGGAAGGTTACAGGGAGAAATGCGACACAAGAGTTGTGCTTGGAACCCGTTTTGCCAAAAAACCAATCGAGTTGGACATCCCGATTACAATTGCAGGAATGAGTTTTGGTGCGTTATCTGGCCCAGCAAAAGAAGCCTTGGGGCGTGGCGCAAGTGCTGCAGGTACATCTACGACCACCGGTGATGGAGGCATGACCCCGGAAGAACGCGGACATTCGAAGAAGCTGGTTTATCAATATTTGCCTTCTAGATATGGCATGAACCCTGACGATTTGCGCAAAGCAGATGCCATTGAGGTGGTTGTCGGCCAAGGGGCAAAACCCGGCGGTGGGGGTATGTTGCTCGGCCAAAAAATTTCAGACCGAGTAGCTGAAATGCGTAATTTGCCAAAGGGGATTGATCAACGATCAGCTTGCCGCCATCCTGACTGGACCGGCCCAGATGATCTCGAAATTAAGATCCTTGAGCTGCGTGAAATTACCAATTGGCAGGTGCCAATTTACATAAAAATAGCAGGTTCCAGACCTTATTATGACACGACACTAGCGGTTAAAGCCGGTGCAGATGTGGTTGTTCTTGACGGAATGCAAGGTGGGACCGCCGCAACACAAGACGTGTTCATTGAAAATGTTGGACAACCAACTTTGGCCTGTATTCGCCCAGCTGTTCAGGCTTTGCAGGATATGGGCATGCATCGTGAAGTTCAACTGATTGTCTCAGGGGGAATTCGCACCGGTGCTGACGTGGCAAAAGCGTTGGCGCTTGGAGCAGATGCTGTTGCAATCGGCACAGCGGCATTGATTGCGCTTGGGGACAATGATCCCAAGTGGGAATCTGAGTATAATGCCCTCGGCACAACTGCAGGGGCTTACGATGATTGGCACGAAGGCAAGGATCCGGCTGGGATTACCACACAGGATCCCGAATTGATGGCGCGGTTCGATCCAATAATCGGAGGACGACGTTTGTCGAATTACCTGAAGGTCATGACGCTAGAAGCGCAAACAATTGCACGCGCTTGTGGCAAAAACCATCTTCACAATCTTGAACCTGAAGACATGTGCGCACTAACCGTTGAAGCCGCAGCAATGTCAGGTATTCCGCTTGCAGGTACAAACTGGGTTCCAGGTCGCAAAGGCGATTATTGAGTTCACTGAGTAAAGTTGAGTTTCTTGGGAGGAAACAAGTATATGGCAATTAATCTGGCCGCATTCGCTAAGAAAAATGGCGTCAAATATTTCATGATATCCTATACCGATCTTTTCGGAGGCCAACGAGCTAAGCTGGTTCCGGCCCAAGCAATAGCCGGGATGCAGAAAGACGGAGCAGGTTTTGCCGGGTTTGCGACCTATTTGGATCTAACGCCAGCACATCCAGACATGTTAGCAGTGCCAGATGCTACGTCCGTTATTCAATTACCTTGGAAACCTGAAGTGGCTTGGGTTGCAAGTGACTGCATAATGGAGGGCAAAAGTGTAGATCAAGCGCCACGCAATGTTCTGCGGAAACTTGTTGGTGAGGCAGCCAAAGAAGGTATGCATGTTAAAACTGGAATAGAGGCCGAGTTTTTTCTGCTGACACCAGAAGGCGATCAGATTTCCGATCCTTTTGATACCGCTGCTAAACCTTGTTATGACCAACAGGCTGTCATGCGCCGCTATGATGTAGTCAAAGAAATTTGCGATTATATGCTTGAACTAGGTTGGGGTCCTTACCAAAACGACCATGAAGATGCCAATGGCCAGTTTGAGATGAACTGGGAATTTGATGATGCTTTGGTTACCGCTGACAAGCACTCGTTTTTTAAATTCATGACCAAGTCTGTGGCCGAGAAACACGGTTTTCGTGCAACATTTATGCCCAAACCTATTCAGGGTCTGACCGGCAATGGTTGCCATGCACATATCTCTGTTTGGGATGCTCCCGGCGCAAAAGCGAGAAACAACGTTTTTGCGACTAAGAAAAGTAATGGCCCTACCGGTGAATTGGGACTGTCAGATAAAGGAAAGCATTTCCTTGGTGGCATAATGAAACATGCCTCTGCACTTGCAGCCATAACTAATCCTACTGTAAATTCTTACAAGCGTATTAATGCGCCACGCACAATGTCTGGTGCTACATGGGCGCCTAATACAGTGACTTGGACAGGCAATAACCGCACGCATATGGTGCGGGTGCCTGGGCCGGGGCGTTTCGAATTACGCCTACCAGATGGCGCTGCAAATCCATATTTGCTTCAAGCTGTTATCATTGCAGCTGGTCTTGATGGTGTTCGCACTGAAGCTGATCCAGGCAAACGCTGGGACATTGATATGTATGCGGAAGGACACAAAGTAACTGGCGCACCTATACTTCCTTTGAACCTATTGGATGCCTTGCGTGAATACGACAAGGACAGCAGTCTGAAAAAGGCGATGGGACAGGAGTTCTCCGCAGCTTACCTCAAAATGAAACGTCTAGAGTGGAATGACTATGCTTCACATTTTTCCCAATGGGAAAAAGACAACACTCTGGATATCTAGAACACAAAATTGGTTGCGCAATAATATAGGACCGCTTTCATTTCAGCAAAATTATTCAAATAATTAATCTAACTGTTGCCAAACCACGCTGATTGTATCATTCTCTAGGGGATTAAATTTTTCCTCTTGGGAAAATAAAATCGCAGTGTGTTTGATTGTCGGGAGGACAATTTACACCACGTCACGGAGAAAAAATCCGTTTGTTAATTTATGGGAGAATAGTAATGAAGATAACCAAAACTCTTGCAATGTCGGCTGTTGTAGCCGCGAGCTTTGCGTTTGGCGGAATGGCCAATGCGGCTGACTCAAGTAAACCAATCAAAATACCGACACACAACTGGTCCAGCCAAGTTGTAATGGCTTATGTTATTGGCGGAATGTTTGAAAGCATGGGCGGCACCGTAGAATATGTGCCTGCAGATTCGCAGGCAGTTTACGAAGCCATTCGACTTGGCGATGTAACAATTTCGCACGAAGTTTGGCAGTCAACTTTTGGCGCTTCATTTTATAACGCTATGGACAAAGGCGGCGTTATCGATGCGGGTACGCACGAAGCAGCAACATTGGAAGAGATGGGTGTTCCAAAGTATGTGATCGATATGGACCTTTGCCCTGGTCTTCCGAATTGGGAAGCCTTGAAAGACTGCCCTGAAGTGTTCGCTACCGCAGACTCAGATGGAAAAGGCCGTTGGCTTGAAGGTCCGCAAAGCTGGCATGGTGATCTGATGCCTGAAAGACTTGAAGGACTTGGAATTGCTGACAAATATACTGTAAAATTTGCTGGTTCTGCCGATGCAATATGGGCTGAACTTGAATCTGCAAAAAAAGAGAAACGCGGTATTATTACCTTCAACTGGACTCCGAATTTCACAGATGCAGATGGATTTGTCTTTATTGAATTCCCTGAATTCACCCCAGGATGTCGTAAGGCTGATGGCGGCGATGGATCATGCGGTTCTCCAAAAGGTTGGATGAAAAAAGCAGCAAACTATCAATTCCCAAAAACGCATCCAGCTGCATATAAAGCGTTCACTAAGACCTCTTTTACAACAACACAAATTGGTCAAATGGCTGCTTTGGTTGATATTGATAAAATGAGTCATGAAGATGCTGCTAAAAAGTGGTTGGCTGACAATGAAGCAGTTTGGAAGCCATTCACTGAGTAATAATTCTTTGTATAGAGTATTGAATATTCAGACCTCTCCCCTGAGCAATTATCCGGGGGGAGGTTTTATTTTGTGCCCGTTTAGCCACAAACTGGCATATCATTCAGTTGCTGTTTTGGGTATGCTAAGGGCAAATTGGGATGGGTTTTTAGAATTTGATAATTAAGGTCGAATTCAGTCGATCATTGGGACGAAACATATGAGCTTAAAATCGCAAGAAGCAAAGATTCAACCTGTTATCAGGTGCGAGTCGGTGTACAAAATCTTTGGTGAAAACGCTTCCCAATTGATACGCGAGGCTGCCGGAAAAATTGATGTTGAGAAGTTCAAATCTGAAGGTTGCATATTTGGCGTAAATAGCGCTTCCTTTGAAGTTCACAAGGGCGAAATGTTGGTAGTTATGGGTTTGTCCGGCTCCGGAAAATCTACACTACTTCGTTGTATATCCAGGCTGACAGACACAACGGCAGGTAAAATTTTTATCGATGGCGAGGATCTCTTGGCGATGAAGCCCAAGGAACTTATCGAAATCCGACGCAACAAAATGGGCATGGTGTTTCAAAGCTTTGCATTACTGCCGCATAAAACAGTATTGGAAAATATCGCATTCCCGTTGCAAGTTAAAGGCATCAGCACGAAAGACAGTATTGAGCGAGCATCTGCAATGATTGAGCTGGTCAGTCTTGATGGCCGAGAAAATTATTATCCTAGACAACTCTCTGGTGGGCAACAGCAACGCGTTGGCATAGCAAGATCTCTCGCGGTGGAACCAGATATCTGGTTTCTTGACGAGCCTTTTTCAGCGCTGGACCCGCTAATTCGAAGAGAAATGCAGGACGAGTTTTTACGCCTTCAAGGAATGCTCCATAAGACAATTCTGTTCGTAACCCATGATTTTGATGAGGCTCTCCGTCTAGCTGATAGAATTGCGATCATGAAAGACGGGGTGATTGAGCAAATCGACACTCCAGCAAACATTGTGCTCAATCCAGCTACCGAATATGTGGCCAAATTCACCAACAATGTTCCACGCGAAAAGGTTTTGAGATGCCTAGACGTTATGGAGAAGGCTCCAAAGGGTGCAAAATTCAGCAAGGTGAATGTTTCCAATAAAGCAATTATCGAGACAGTTGCAGAGCAGGTGCTTGGTCAAAGCCTACCAGTCCCTGTTCTCGATGAGAAAGATAAAGTAATTGGTGTGTTGAACCGTAAGACAATCCTCCATGTGCTGTTTGGAAAGAATGAGGCGGCCTAGATGGGTGATACCGCAGCTGGCGTAAACTTGGTTGAGAGAATTAAGCGGTCGAAATTGCTACAGCTCTTTTTGCTGATCTGTGCCTTTCTGATTTTGTATTTTACCATTACGCCGTCAGAAAATAATTATCTTTGGCGCCTACCTTCATTGTTTGCCATTGTTCCAATCAAACTCAATGAAACCGTGAACTATCTTATGTTCGACTGGTTCCCCATCGATATCTGGAATGCTGATATTGAGGATTATGAAGAGTCTGCTTTATTAAAAGAAATCACAAGATCGTTTTCAAGAGCGGTATTATTCTTCATTGAGTTAATAAGAGAGATCCTGCTGGGCGGTAAAAAAACAATTGTTGCCTTTACCAGTTGGGATTTTGTAAGTGAGAATGAATGGGCTGTGTGGCCAGCTTTGCCGTGGACGGTAGTTGCCGCATCAGCTGTCGTTTTGGGATATGCACTTAAAGGGAAATGGTTAGCCCTGTTTGTGGCATTTGCGACCGGATACATTGCTGTTTTTGGACAATGGGAACCTGCAATGGAAACCCTTTCGTTTGTTTTGGTGGCGGCTCCAATTTCTGTCATTTTAGGGCTTCTATTTGGTATTTGGGCATTTAAAAGTAAGCGTGTCGAAGCAATTTTGATGCCATTGCTAAACATTGCTCAAACAATGCCGCACTTTTCATATTTGGTTCCGGTAACTGTGCTGTTTGGAGTGGGCGATCATGCGGGTGCAATTGCTACAGTGATTTTTGCGACCCCTCCTATGATCCGGCTTACTCTTTTGGGCTTAAAAGCTGTGCCTCCAGAAGTCGGCGAAGCCGGTATGATGAATGGATGCACTAAAACTCAACTAATGTTCAAAGTTTTAGTTCCAAGCGCTAGGCAAAATATACTAGTCGGGGTGAACCAAGTTATAATGCAATGTTTGGCCATGGCAGTCATAGCCTCCTTTATTGGAGCCAAAGGTCTTGGTTACAATCTGCTGCTTTCGCTTAATCAATTAAGGATTGGTCAGGCCTTGGAATTAGGCATTTGTATTGTTCTAATCGCTGTGGTTCTTGACAAACTGTCTCTTGCCTGGGCGAAAAAGCAAATCGATTATTTTGCTGATCAATCATTTGCTCAACGACACAAATACGGATTGATTGTGTTTGGTATTCTCATTGGCGGTTGTGTCTTGGCCTTTATCGGAACTTACTTGTTTCAGGGCGGTATAAATTATTTCTACCTAATCCCGCATAACAAAGGCATCACTACAGAACCGTTTTGGCAAGCTGGTGTCGATTGGATGGTCGACAATTGGTATGCACAACTACAGGGCTTTAACCGAGGTTTGATCATTAACGTTCTTGTGCCAATGAAAAATGCCTATCTGGGGATGCCAGTGGCAGCAACATTCTTGCTCACAATGGGCATTGGTTTCATCGTAGGTGGGTTGCGTTCAGCATTGATTGTTGGAGGTTTTATTCTGTTTATTGCTCTTACTGAATGGTGGGACAGGGCGCTCATTACAGCTTACATGGCCACATTTGCAGTTATTGTTTCGATGATTTTAGGTACAATAGTTGGCGTTGTATGCGCCCAGAGCACTAACTCATCCAAGTTCATTCTGGTTGTTTGCGATACGCTTCAAACATTTCCGTCATTCATTTACCTGATACCCGTAATTATGCTTTTTGGTGTGACTGATACTTCAGTACTAATTGCGGTTATCGTTTACGCAACAATTCCGGCAATTCGGTATACAGTTGAGGGGCTACGCAACGTGCCTCAAGCATTGTTGGATGCCGGTAATATGTCCGGTGTCACTCGATTGCAGAGATTGAGAACCATAGAGTTCCCGCTGGCTCTTCCACACTTCATGCTCGGAATAAACCAAGTCGTGGTATTTGCTCTATTTATGATTATTATCGGCGCGATGATCGGCACAGAGGATCTTGGTCAATATATCCTTAAGGCCCTTTCCGATAAAAACGGAATTGGTAATGGCTTAATGCTCGGTTTATGTGTAGCCTTCATTGGCCTTGCCGTTGACCATGTAATCAGCACATGGGCGAAACAACGTAGGGCGATGTTGGGGTTAGAATAAACAGATAAATTCACTTATTGGATTTATGCTTGCACATTCACTAGTGACAGTGCGACTTTTCGAAATGTGGCTTGAATTCGGGCAACTGCTGGGCCAGATAAGTCACAATTCTCCAGTGCCATATCCATACATGTGAGCCATGCTTCAGCATCTTGAAGGCGGATGGGTATATGTTCATGCATCAACTTGACGTCATGTGACCATGCTTTTTATAATAGTAATTGCGTCCGCCCAAAAAACCGCACATGACGTTGAATTGCTCGAGGCGCGCATGGCGTAGCCCATGGCCATCTTGATGTAAGCTAAGTATATGCGAACCCTCGGGTCGCTTTTCTATTATGTCATAAAAACAGTTAACCAATTTATGAACAGTTCCTTCCCCGCCCAATTGATCAATTATTAGTTGGATCATTAATTCAAATCCTAGCTACGTGGTCTGCTTTTGCTCGGATCATAATGAGCAAATGGAACAATGGTCGCTGGCAGACGTTTTTGTAATCCATCAAGTTTACCGACTTCCAATTTTGTTCCGATCTCGCAATGGGCGACATCCACCCTTGCCAAAGCGATGTTTTTCTTCAGTAAAGGTGAACGCATTGAGCTGGTAATTTCACCAATTTGAGCACGCCCGCCTTCAGTAAGATGAAGGCAGTCGCCATGTCCAACATCAACATTGCTATCGATATCCAAACCGACAAGTTTCTTCATTGGATTTTCTTTTCGGCGGATCAATGCGTCGCGCCCAATGAAATCATCTTCTTTGCTTTTAAGTGGGACGGTAAATCCAATGCCAGCTTCAAAAGGGTCGGTCTGGTCGGAGAAATCATAGCCGGCAAATATGAGACCAGCTTCAATTCTAACCATATCAAGCGCTTCAAGTCCCATTGGTTTTAAGTCGAATTCTTTTCCCGCTTCCCAAATGGCGTTGAAAATTTCTTCGCAATGTTTTGGATGGCACATAACTTCATAGCCAAGTTCACCGGTATAGCCAGTGCGCGATAAAACGAACGGGGTGCCGGCCTCATTATTCAGGCGGGCAGGGGTAAAGCGAAACCAGCCTAATTGATCAAATTCCGGGTTGTGTGGTGCTGTCCAAACAATTTTCCGCAGCAAGTCTCTGCTGTTAGGCCCTTGCACAGCAACATTATGGAGTTGATCAGTTGAGGAACGCACCAAAACCTTTAACCCCAATTTTTCAGCCTGTTCCCTAATCCATTCTCCGCCATAGTCACTACCACCGATCCATCGGAAATTATCTCTTCCAAGTCTAAACACCGTGCCATCATCAATCATGCCGCCGTGTTCATAACACATTGCGGTATAGACAACCCCGCCAACGGGCAAAGTTTTCATATTACGTGTAAAAATATACTGGCAAAGTGCTTCGCTGTCAGGACCGGTGATTTCGAATTTCCGAAGGGGAGATAGATCCATAACGATCGCTTTTTGCCGACATGAAAGATATTCTTCAATTGGGCCAGATTCAGCAAAATTATTTGCCAACCAATATCCATTATACTCAATGAAATTTCGAGTATGCTTTGCAAAGCAATCGTGAAAGCCTGTCTGCTTGGTCATTCTTGGTTCCGAATTTGCTGTGACCCGCGTAGCAATAGCACGGGTGAATTTTTCTTTGCCTGAATAGGTTCTGACATGAATATCTGTCGGGTTCCATCCATTCGCGGGTGAGGTATCGTCTGGGCAGGCTGAACTTACACAAACGATGTCGGTGAGGGCGCGCAAAAGTACATAATCGCCCGGACGGGACCATGGTTCGTCTAAATACATAACACCATGCTCATCGAGGAACGTGTTGAAAAAGAAATTGATTGCCATCCAGCCACGCCGGCTGTTGACGTTGAATTTTTCAAGCGCGCCGTTAAAATTGTCTGAGCAATTTACATGACCAGGATATCCCATATCATTGTAGTATTTTTCTGAGCATGCCATTGCGAATGCATCATGACGTCCACATGTGTCTTGAACGACTTCAACCAACGGAACCATTTCCTGGTCATAATATTTGGCGTGCAAACCAGGCATAGGATAGGCGTGCCCCATCAATGTACGTGTCGTCGTAACATCAAGCGCGTGTTCTATGCCCTTGTCGAGTTTCCTAGCTGAAAAGCATTCAAAGTCTGTGCATTGGCGCCCGTCGACATCGATGATTTGAATAAAATCGCCTGCCTTTACAAAATAAGATTCAGCAGTTTGGGTGTGGATTCGTATGTCTTCCATAGGATCGGCTAGTGGATCGGGAAGTTTAAAACGGGTGAGGGATTTAATGCTTGCCCGTTTTACCATCACAGTTAGAGGTGTTGTTGTATTTTGTAGTTCAACATCCATCACGTCACCTATTGCCGCGATGACAATCACGCCGTCTTTATCGATCTTAAAGCTGAACTCTGTCCCCGCGTAAGTCTCATGATCAAACATCTCAAATGCTTTTGCATTTGCAAGATCTATGTTTCGTGCGCTTAACCCCATGCGTAACCCACGAAGACTTTGATCATCGCTAGTTAATAGAGATTTTAGCCCCTCTGCACTACAATTCTGTTTTTGTCCAAAAATGGACGGATCCAATTTCCCCTTTCTGTCTGCTGCAAGAATTTCGCATTTTTGACCACCTTCAGTGTTGATAACCGTGACACTGTCCCCCGCTTCAGTTGGGATGAGAATCGCACCTGAGCCTTCAACAACATATCTTTCGGTACCAGTTGGCAGCGAGAATGCATTTGGCTGGATGATCTGACTTGGTTTTGGAGGTCCAGATTTAACCTCTGGATAAAGGTTTTCGATCATGCATGTCTCCTAGATCATCAACATAAGCATGTTGCATGAGCGGAATATTTATTTATCTATGAGAATAACACGCAATATACCAATGGCAAGCACGTAACGCATTATTCGTGAAAAAGGTCTCAATTTTGGAAGCAATCACACTCGGTTTAATAGCCGCCTTAGCATGGGGCATACACGATGTTCTCCTGCGGTACATTAGCCAGCAGACCAGTATCTATTCTGCAATGCTAGTCGTACTTATCAGCGGTACATTCTTTCAGTTTGTTTATCTCACTTCAAATAGTGGCCCGCTGCTAATTGAAGCACGTGCTATTCCAACGACCCTTGGTTCTGGAGTGGCATTTCTAGTAGCGAGTGTGGGCCTTTACAAAGCTTTTGAAATCGGCCCTGTTCGGTTGGTTGCTCCAATTGTAGCATCCTATCCAGTTGTCACACTTACAATTGCCGCCATGGGAGGGAAACCCATTACTGTGTTTCAATGCCTAGCAGTCTTAACAATTATTTCAGGTGTTTCAGCAGTTGCCTATTTTTCCAGACAGATAAATTCAGATCTCGCAGAAAATGCACAGCAATCACGCCAAAAGGCCAATGCGATTATATGGGCAATTATTTCGGCATTGGGATTTTCAGGAAGCTTTGCATTTGGACATGCTGCAACTTCATTTGATTTGGAGTTATCAATTACTTTTACCTCGAGGGTCATCGCAATAGTTCTTCTAATATTGCTGATGCTGATTTTGAAAAAGCGGTTCCAGACGAGAATACGACAAATGCCTTTTTTGCTGCTAATGGGATTAATGGACTCGTTAGCACATGCCTCTGTCATCTCTGCGGGCAGATTAGAGAACGCGGAATATTCGGCAGTTGTAGCATCCACTTTTGGTATGGTAACAATATTGCTTGCATGGATTTTTTTGAAAGAATCGATGAATAAATTGCAGTGGCTCGGCGTGTTGGTTGCTTTTAGCGGCATCGGCTACCTAACGGTAAATTGACAGCGCAACCCTATATCCAACCAGCATCCAGTTGGCGTTTGTGAGCAACTGTAGCGTTTCGCATTAAGATGGCAGTGGTAACAGGGCCTACGCCCCCGGGCACCGGAGTGATCCAACTTGCGACTTCTTTAACCGCCTCAGTATCTACATCACCAACGATTTTGTGATTTCCATCAGCATCGTTGATTTGGTTGATCCCAATGTCAATGACTGCAGCGCCAGGACGTATCATATCAGCTTTTATAAGATGCGCTTTGCCTACCGCAACCACTACAACATCTGCTCTACGAGAATGCATTGCTACCGAGCGAGTCATATGATGGCACACTGTAACTGTCGCCCCTTCTGCCATCAACATCATCGCGATTGGTTTCCCAACAATCTCTGAATGCCCAATCATGACAACCTCTAGCCCTGCCATTGAAAGACCTGTTTCGCGTATCAACTCTACCGCAGCGGCAGCAGTGCAAGGTGCCAGCGCAATATCATTGTAAACAATGTTGCCTATTGATGCGGGGCTCATTCCCTCTACATCTTTTAACGGATGGATAGCCGATTGAAGGGACCGCAATTGAATGTGGTTAGGTACCGGCCTCTGTAAAATGACGCCTACAACTTTACTGTCATCGTTTAGCTTAAGCAGTTCGACCTTACACTGAGCTTGGGTTATATCCGCAGGCCATTTAATTTGTTGAAATGGGATATTGGCCCGTTCAGCGGCTTTGGCTTGACCTCGCACGTAAACGGCTACTTCAGGCACATCTCCTATACTAATTGAAACCAATTTTCCTATAGGGTTTTTGTTGGTAGAATATTTTGATACCGCTGTGGCGACTTCTTTTAATATCCGACCCTGAACGATTTTTCCGTCGATAAGTCTGTGATCGATCATTTTACCTCTTTATGGAATCTATGTGTTCAAAAATTTTATAAAATCAGTGAATCTCTCAAAGCTACTCGATATGCAAATTATTCCTAAAAGTAAAATAATATTCCTTATAATATTATTTTGTCGAAAAGGTTTATACTAAAATCAAGCCGAGATTTCAGTCTTGGTTGAACATTCATCTGTTTGTATATGAATGTCTGTTCTTATAGAAAATTTGTAACAGCTTTGATTTTCACCAAAAGTCCGCTTCCCGCCCATCCTACCAGTTCGTAAAAATAGGCGAAGGTCTCAAATGTCCGCAACTCGGTCGTTTACCCGTAGTGCTACGAAGGTCTGCTATGTGGTTTTCGACACTTTGAAGTTTAATAGGTCCAGAGCCTAGCTTTATTTTCTTCGTGGTTTTCAATTCTGCCCAAATATCTTGTCCAATCCGGAGACTGCTTTTCGAGTTTCCTCAGATTCAAGCACTTCCTGAATTTGCTTTATGTTTTTCTTTGTATCACGGTGACGTGTTCGAGAAGTGGGTCGAGACTGTGCACCATAGAGGACACCTAGTGTCTGTTGGGTATCCGTTAGCCATTTTGATGGCTCTAAATAGACGGTTTTATTGATCACCTTGCGGTTCGAGGTGGTGATTTCGACGATTTCACGTTTTTCCGCTGGTGGAGCAGAAACATAATGTTCTGCAAGGTTTTTTAACCGTTCGAGAAATTGCCTGACTATATCGGCACTTAGGGCCTTTTCCGGCTGCTCTGCCAGTTCTCGTCGTAATCGTATTTGATCCAGGAGGAGTGTCTCTTGGCGCTGTTTGAACGTCTCCTTGTCTATCAATTCATCAAGCAAAGCGTCGGTCAACTTGTCTAAACGTTTGTCAATATTATCCAATTGCAATTGGCGACCGCGCCGCAGTTTTGCAGGATCCTCCTCTTTCAGGCATTGATCAACCTGATCGGTAATCGCCGCGACATCCCGGTCACAAAGCTTGATGTCGCGTAATAGCCGCTCGACGGCTGTTTCCAATTTTTCTTCGCGGATGGAATTGGGTGGGCAATCGACTGCCTGGCAGCGATAGTACACATACCCCTTGTGCTTTTCAGCAATCATGGAGCGCCCACAATGAGCGCATTGAAACAGGCAACGATAAGTGTGGTTGTGACGAGTGACCTTTTTCACCGCCTTCCCGGATTTGATCTTCTGGACGGTTTCAAAGAGCGCCACAGGGATAAGCGGTTCGTGAATGCCTTGAAAGCAGGCTCCTGTGGTCCTGATGCGAATGAGGCCGGTATAGAACGGGTTATCGAGGAATTTTTCCAAACAGCATTTGGAGATCTCTTGTCCCTGATTGTTGGTCAACCCGCGATTATTCATTTCCCGTACTGTCCTTCCCCCTTATAACTGAGCTGGTTATTTTGACTTTCTGTAATAAGAATTGGGAGTTTTGCGATGGCCCGGAAGCGTTATTCAGACGAAGACATCTTGAAGTT
>Ga0208544_10000486_pt1 | contig 31332 bp, 24 predicted proteins | sample DEB08_DNA_9_FD_184526 | JGI IMG/M metagenome (GOLD analysis project Ga0208544, IMG submission 184526) | Aqueous microbial communities from the Delaware River and Bay under freshwater to marine salinity gradient to study organic matter... | ecosystem: Environmental > Aquatic > Marine > Coastal ... | reverse complement strand
ATTGTCGCTGCTGACACGCAGAAAATAATTCCTATCTAACTCTGCTCCGCTTTCGATCATCAGAGTTACCAACTCGATATCGCCCGTGGCAGTTGCTCCTATGAAGGGGCTCAGGCCAAATGCATTCGGAATGTTTACGTCGGCACCTGACTTAACAAGAAGCTCGGCTGCTGCGCGCTGTTGATTTCCCAGAGCATAAATCAAAGTATCCGTGTCCTTGGAACGGACCTACGGTGTTTACCACGACGCATGGTTGATGTTCCTCTAATGCCCGGGCGAGGCCGGTTTCGATATCCAGTTGCAATGGGGTGGCGTTGGCGCCGATTGATCGAGCAAGATTGCTCGCTTTTTGGAAGCTGCGACCGGCAATCAGGACAGGGATGCCTTTATTGGCCAGAGCCGCGCTAATACGTTTGCCAAAATTCCCATATCCACCGAGGATCAACACACTCTTATGCAAGGTTTACCTCGGCAATTTCGAATTCGCCGGAGTACGAATAGAGAAATCCGAACAACCAATGCCGGATCGTCATTTCCATACGAAAATGGTTTTTGTCGATTGCCTCTTCCCATGCGGACGGGACACCAAACAGCCACGTTGCCGGAAGCGGCATGGTTAAGCGTCCAAGCTTGATCCGGTAGCCGATATGCCCCAATCGCACACGCGTGCCGTCCAACGTAAATGTTGAATGCCAGCCGATACCGGATCTTGTCCATTCGGTCACCTGATTGCCGCCCATATGTTCGAGCCGCGAAACGAAGACATAGGTATCATCCATGCCGAGATGGAAATGTCGGTGATACCAAAAGGCGTCACTATCAACGTGGGTGCGAAAGAAAACTTCGGTGTTGACGACTTTGCGGTCAATCGGGACCAGAGTCTTTGTCATTCGAAACAAAGGGGCTGCCAGTCGCATGATCCAACTTTGGCGGATATCCATTTTACCAGATACACGCACAACATCGCGCTTGTGTGTCCGGTTTGCATAATGAGCGTGAAATACTTTGGGCATTATCGCCCAGTCTTCGCCAAAGATCGCTTCGAAGAAAGGTCTGCTACCTGTCATGTTCACCCCTTGTATGCACTGGTTCTAGGTGGTTATCCAATCGTATGGAATACTTTGTCTTGAAATGGGTTCACGTCGTCAGTTCGACCGTGTCGTTCGGAACAGGCATTGGGCTCGCATTTTTCTATCTCGCGGCACACCAAATGAATGATCTGGCTGCGATAAAGTTCGCCACACGGATGGTGGTTTTGGGCGATCTGATTTTCACGCCACCTTCAGGTTTTGTGCAAATCATCAGCGGCACTTTGCTTATGATGCAGGCGGGTTGGGCACTAGACGCCACATGGCTTTGGATCGCGCTGGTCTTGTTTGTGTTCGCGGGCGCGTGTTGGGTGCCCGTCGTTTGGATACAGATCAAAATGCACAAATTGGCGCGTAACGCGACTGAACTTTCGCAGCTAACTGATGATTACTGGCGCTACTTCAGAAAATGGGTACTGTTGGGTTCGCTCGCGTTTCCTGCACTTCTCGCAGTATTCTGGCTGATGATTGCAAAACCAGGCTTTTGATTTGATTGACCAAATCATCAAGAAAATTTCCATTTCGGTTCTGTGAAGTCCGCACCGATTTCGGACGAGAGGCCCAGGTCAAATTCCAATGGCATATTGAAGACTTTGGGGTCCGGCCAACATGAAATGAGCGCGCGCCAGCTCAATGGTCGATTTCAACGATCAAACCGGTCAGTTCAGAGGCAGTTTTATCAACGTTTCGGGGGAATAATAAGGTCGGTCTTGAGATTAAATCCGGTGAATGGCAACGGTTCTATGACTTCGCCAGACCACACCGCGCATGCAACTGCCAAGCCCCTTACGAAGCGCCCAGAGTCAAGCTACAGTAACGTGGTAAGTGCCTCGCTTGTTCGTCTCGGCTAGAGTTCATTCGGAACTCAGGCCATGCCCCTGACAGAAAGTTTCCACCTTTGGACGAACCACATCTAATTGAATTCCTTCTCAATATTGCTGGTGCTGCCGCCTTATTGATCTGGGCCGTGCGGCTGGTCCGCACAGGGGTAGAGCGCGGCTTTGCGGCGCCTTTGCGGTTCTGGTTGCGTCATTCAGCCAAGAACAGATTGCTCGCCGCTGCAACGGGAATGGGGGCTGCGGTGTTCTTGCAAAGCTCCACTGCTGTTGCTGTTCTTGTTTCAAACTTTGTTGCAAAAGGTGGTCTGGCGACGGCAGTCGGTCTGGCGATCTTGCTGGGTGCGGATGTCGGGTCGGCCGTTGTCACACAGCTTTTGATGGTGCGTCAGTCTTTCCTGATACCGCTGCTTTTGCTGATTGGTGTCGTTGTATTCTTGCGCGCCGAGGGCAGCGCGCGTCAGATTGGCCGTATACTTATCGGCTTGGCACTGATCTTTGTCTCACTTGACATGATCCGTTTGGCGACAGGTCCAATGGTCGCAAACCCCGCAACTGAGGCGGTGATGTCCTATCTTGGGCGTGATCTACTGACGGCTTTCATTTTGGGGGCTGTTTTTGCATGGGTTGTGCATTCGAGCGTTGCGGCAGTCTTGTTGTTCGTCACATTTGCGGGGCAGGCGGTGCTACCAGTTCCCGCCGCCGCTGCAATGATCCTTGGCGCAAATTTGGGCGGAGCATCTATTGCCTACGTCCTGACGTTGTCAGCACCGTTGCCGTCTCGGCGAATGGTCGTGGCGAACCTTGTTCTGCGCGGCGGCGGCGCCGCTTTGGTCACCCTCTTGATTGCAGCGGCACCTGATCTTTTGGACCGGCTTGGTGCGGGCCCGACCCGGCAATCAATTAATCTGCACCTTGTTTTCAACTTGGCGTTAGCTGTCATTGCGTTGCCATTTGTCGGGGCGCTGACATCGGTCTTGGTGCGCACGATGCCGGACAAGCCTGCCGATGAAAATACGCTGGCGGCAGCATCTGCACTTGATCCATCCGCGTTAGATAGACCGCAGCGCGGTTTGGATTGCGCGGCGCGCGAATTATTGGGGATGGGGCAGAAGATTGAACATATGCTGATTGCTGTTGAGCCTCTCTATGACACTTGGAATAGCGGTGTCGCGAAAACGATCAGCGATCAGGACGATGCGATCAAGAAGATGCACCTAGAGGTGAAGCTTTACCTCGCGCGACTGGGACAAAGAGGATTGGACGAAGAGCTTGGACGCAGGTCAATGGAACTTGCATCGATTTCTTCCAGCCTCGATTCCGCATCGGACGCGATAACCCGCATTATGCTTGAACTTGCAAAGCGGCTTGATGCGCAAGAACTGCACTTTTCACCACAAGGGCGCGCAGAGATCGCTGATTTTTCAGATCGGGTGCAAAGCAATGTGCAGCTCGCGCTGAATGTCATGATGAACCAAAATCCGGCCGAGGCCCGAGAGCTTGTCGCAGCCAAAGAAAAGGTTCGAAAAGTCGAACAAAAACTGCAGCGAAATCATATTGGGCGACTGCGAGAGGGTTTGGTCGAAAGCATTGAAACCAGCAATATTCACCAAGAAACGCTCAGGGCGCTCAAGCAGGTGAACACTGCGTTTTCAATGGTTGGTTACCCAATTCTTTTGAAATCCGGGGACCTGCTGAAAAGTAGATTGACCTAGAAGGATCGCGAACAGTGCTGATCATTCAGTTTCAAACGCTTTGATCCCGGATCAGTTAGCGAAGCGCGGCAAGCACGTCTGGTGTAGCTAGGCCAGTCACGGGCAAACCCTGCCTGCGTTGAAAGTCGCTTATTGCGTTCTGGGTATTCTTGCCAAAAACGCCGTCTATTGTGCCGACGTCGTAGCCGCGTGCAGCCAGGCCACGTTGGACATTCAGGCGGTCGCTTTTGGTCAATCCGTTTTCGTCAGGTGGAAAGCTGCCTAGTAGAGGACCAGCGCCAATCAGTCTGTCCGCCAAGTGGCCAATTGCAATCGCATAGAAGTCGGAATTGTTGTAGGTTTTGATCGCGTCGAAATTGCTGGTGACGGTGAAACGCACACCGTCATTCTGCGGTTGGATTGTCCTTCCGGTTGGGCCGCCGGTACCTGCTTCGCTGCCCCACTTCAAACCGGTCTGCCAGCCATTTCGTGCCAGATAACTGGCGGTAGACGCAAGTGCATCGGTGGGATCTTTGGCCCAGATATCGCGTCGTCCATCACCTGTGAAATCCACCGCGAATGCCTCGTAAGATGTCGGTATGAACTGCGTATGACCCATCGCTCCGGCCCAGCTTCCGATAAGTTGCGACTGGGTTGTGTCGCCACGATCCAAAATGCGCAAAGCAGCGATCAATTGCGCCTCGTAGAACCTCGCCCGACGTCCATCATAGGCCAACGTTGCAGTCGCCGAGATCACTGGGATCGTGCCACGTTTTTCGCCAAACTGGCTTTCCATGCCCCATATTGCAGTGACGATTTCGGCTTCAACGCCGTACCTATCTTCAATCGCACCAAGTGTGCTGGCATGCCTCGTCATTGCCGCGCGGCCCTTGCTAAGCCGTTCATCAGACGTCGCGATTGAAAGGTAATCTTCTAGGGTGCTGCGGAATTCGATCTGGTTTCTGTCGCGGGTGACAACTCCGGGGATAAATCCGGCTCTTGCCAGAGCTGCATCCAAAGTGTTGGACGAAATGCCAGCGTTCCTTGCGCGCGGTCGAAATGCTGCGAGCCAGTCCGCGAAACCTGCATTTCGGATGGGTTGCAAATCCGATGGAAGGTCACTGCGACTTACAGGCTGCGCAGAAGGCGCTGTGCCGACACATCCAGTGATACCTAATGTACCACAACCAACGATAAAGAGCCGTCTATCAATTCTCATGTTGTTGTCATGTTTATTCTTATTTGACTGTAAGAACAGCGCTCTTTGAAGGCTAATCTGGATTGGCGGGATCGACGCGCAAAAATGAGCGGAGTTTCGCCCGTGGGGTCATGTGACCGCCTGCATGACGTAGCGCTTTGTCGCGGTTGTTCTGCGCGTTGGTCAATACCGAATAAAAGGGGCGGATTGCTCCACCCCCTTCATTGAAATCACAGTGGCATGCGAGGTCGCAGCCCTGACCGGATTGAAAACCCCTGTTTAATTGAAGTTGTAAATCACAGATACGCCAAGTGTGTTCACACCATCTGACAGTTTGTCATCAGATTCGCTGTTCACAAATGTGGTCAAGCCAGTTCGCAAAGATAGCGTTTCAGTCATCGCCACATTCAGGGCTAGTTCGTTTGTGAGTGTTGTTGCTGTGTCGGAGTAGATCACATCGGTATCGTTTGTGACATAAGTCGCATCAGACAAGCCTTTGAAAACGTTTGATGACACGGAAAATGCAGCTTCCGAGATATCTTCGGTGATGACTTCTGGATCGGTTTCCAATGACGTTACGCGCTTGCCTAGACGGTAGCCGGGGCCTGCTTGCACAGACCACTGAGTGTCGGCAGTACTAAAGATGCGGTAACCCGCGCCAGCACCAACAAACAGGTCCTTTGTAAAGTCGCCTTCGGCATCAGCCAGTTGATCGAATGCCGCTTCCAACTTGCCATAGGCAAAGAAAGCATTGTTCAGGTCACGGCGGTAGTCCATGCCAACAAGCAAAGTGTCTTTGGTCTTTTCGCCGTCATCTTCTGCATAAGACAGGTTTGCGGTCACATCAAAGCCGTTGACGCCGTCAAACCAGCCGTAGCGGAGGCCAAGACCGAGATCGGTAGACGATTCACCGTCGTTGCTGACTGCTGTGCCGCGCAAAGCGAGCGAACCGTAGTTGCCGATGTCGCGGCCTTCGTTGCCGAAGCGGCCCAAATCCCGCTCGCGGTCATCTTCAATCGCGTCTTCAAGGTCTTCGATCGCATCTGCGGAAGCGTCCTGGCCGTCGAAAGTAGATGTTTGTGCAACTGCACCAGTCGCAATAAAACCGCTGATTACGGCAATGATAAATACGTTTTTCATGGGTCATTCCTCTCCCAAAGAAAGTGACCCGCCCTGTTCTCAGAACGGGAGAATTTCTACTGAGCCTTTAACTAATCGCTTCGTTAAAGTAAGGAAAATTCAAAATAATCATACTTAAAACGAGTATTGCACTCTATAAGTTCGCTGATTGCCTGACGCGAATGACAGATAGAATGTGCGTGGTCTCTGAAATCTTTGCTAGAACGTCGGAGGCGTGCAAGAGCTGACAATCCGGCAGGTTTTCGATCCGATGTTGCGAAAACGGTGAATTTGGCGGCTGTCGAACAAATAGCCATCACCCGGACCCAGGATGCGCACTTGATCCCCCACCGTAAGTTCAATCTCGCCTTCAACAATAACGCCGCCTTCTTCGCCTTGGTGGCTTAGGAACTCCGGACCGGTATCAGCGTTCGGGGGATAGAATTCGTCCAATATCTGCAGGGAATGTGTTGTGGAATTCCCCAACTGCCGCAATGACACTGAGGCAAAGCCGGACTGAGGAGAGACCTCAGTGAACTCGGCGGCAGAAAAGAAAATCTTGGTACCGTTTGCGTCCTCGATGGTTGCAAAGAATTCAGCGATGCTCATGGGAATCGCATCAAGCAGTCGTTTGAGCGATGCAACCGAGGGGCTCGTTTTATTCTGCTCGATCAGTGAAACAGTACCATTCGTCAAACCAGCGCGCGCAGCGAGCTCGCGTTGGGACAATCCATGCCCTTTGCGAATGGCTTGTAGCTTTTTGCCGATGTCCACGGACGAGCTCCTTGTAAAGAAGAAAATTGTCTTGTTTTTACAGGGTACTGCAAACGTTCAGGGATCGGAACCCAAGCAATTGCAAAAAAGTATGGACATAGGAAAGTTGGCATGCGCACTTGCGCGAGAATAAGAATCCGTTGACAGTTATCTTAAACGGATTATGAGAATTTTAAACGCACCTCCCGTGATCATCAGGGAGGGTCTTTCTAAATGAAAAGGGGCCTGAGCTATGTCTACTACGTCCAAAGCAAAACGTGCAAAAACCTCCACAAAGCGTAAACCGCTGATGGCTGTTGTGCCTGACACAGCGGCACAGAAACCAACGAACGCAGCCCTCCTGGCGCGCCGTGAATCTGCTGTTGCACGTGGTGTTGCATCTGCCACTCAGATTTTCGCAGATCGTGCCGAGAACGCCGAGCTTTGGGATGTCGAAGGCAACCGATTCGTTGATTTCGCGGGCGGTATTGCTGTCTTGAACACAGGCCACCGTCACCCCAAAGTGATCGCAGCGGCAAAAGCACAAGAAGACCACTATACCCATACCAGTTTTCAGGTGGTTCCTTACGAACCATATGTCGCATTAGCTGAAAAGCTGAATGCGCTGGCGCCCGGTGATCATGCCAAGAAATCGCTGCTTGTCACTACGGGTGCCGAAGCGGTCGAGAATGCGGTCAAGATCGCACGCGCGGCAACTGGCCGGCCCGGTGTTATCGCGTTCACGGGCGGCTATCATGGCCGTACCCTGTTGACGCTGGGCATGACCGGCAAGATCAGCCCCTACAAAAAGGACGTAGGTCCGTTCCCGTCAGACATTTTCCGCGCACCATTCCCGTCATTGCGCGACGGGATCACTGTTCAGGATGCGCTAACCGGATTGCGCAATCTGTTACTGACCGACGCGCAACCAGAACGGATCGCAGCAATCATCATTGAACCTGTCTTGGGCGAGGGCGGCTATACGCCGGTTCCGTTCGAGATGTTGCATGCCCTGCGTGAAATCTGCGACACCCACGGCATCATGCTGATTGCGGATGAAATCCAGTCAGGCTTTGGTCGCACTGGCAAGTGGTTCGCGATTGAACATTCCGGTGTTGTTCCGGACCTGATCACAGCCGCAAAATCTATGGCGGGTGGCTACCCGATTGCAGGTGTCATCGGCCGCGCCGAAGTTATGGATGCCGTCATCCCTGGCGGTCTTGGTGGCACTTATGGTGGCAATCCGGTCGCATGTGCTGCTGCACTTGCTGCGATCGAAGTGATCGAAGAAGAAGGTCTTCTGGCCCGTTCTTTGGCGCTGGGCGATATGCTGCGTATCCGTTTTGCAGAGATCGGTTCCCGTGTAGCGCCGTACCGGATGTGGGATATTCGCGGACTTGGCGCCATGTTGGCAGTTGAGTTTGTGACCGATTTTGACTCGGCTGAACCGGACGCTGCCCTGACCAAGTCTGTCATTGCTCACGCTCACGCGCGTGGTCTGATCTTGCTGGCGTGTGGCATGCACGGAAACGCGTTGCGCATCATGGTGCCGCTCACGGCATCTGACGAAATCATCAACGAAGGCTTGGAGATTTTCGAAGCCGCCATGATCGCGGCACTGGCCGAACAATAGAATAAAGCGGTTTACTGCTTTAGTAAAACAAAAGGCGCGCCAATGTGGCGCGCCCTTTTTGTTATTAGGATCGCAAGGGCGATCCGTGTGCTTTGCGCAAGTTGATTACATAATCAGCAAGGGCATCATCAGCGTGGCAAGGCTTAGCACGAGGAAAAAGCCGGCCATATCGGTGATTGTCGTCAAAAGCGGTCCACTTGCGACAGCAGGGTCTTGGCCGACGTGCTTTAGCAACAATGGAACCACACCACCGATTGACACTGCTATGATCGTATTCAACGCAAGCGCCATACCGATCACCAACCCGAGGTAGGGGTTGCCCTTCCAGACCCAACACACAATGCCAATCAGAATACCAAGAACGATTCCGTTGATTACCCCGACAGAGACCTCCTTTAACCAGACCCGCATCGCGTCTTTGGGGCGAACAAGACCCAGTGACAGTTCACGCATTGTCACACCTACAGCCTGGTTTCCTGAACACCCGCTCATGTCCGATACCATCGGCAAGAAAACGGCGATGGCGATGACAGCGGCCAATGTTTCTTCATAGGCCGAGATCACGCTTGCGGCGATAATGTTCAGAACGATATTGGCCGATAACCAAGCCAGTCGTCTGCGCGACCGGATTGCCAGCGGCATCGTGCGCAATTCGTCGCCCACAATACCCTGTAGACGCAAGTTGTCGCTTTCGGATCGGGCAAGGACGGCGGCATCAACGGCTGTTCGCGATATGACGCCAACGAGAATGCCGTCTTGGTCAACAACGGGAAAGCCAAGGAAATCGTAATCATCAAAGAAGTCTTGCAGCGTGCTAAGATCGGAATCGACGTTGATCGTCAAAGGCATGATCATGATGTCTTCAAGCGGCGCGCTGCGCTTGGCTGTCAACAAGCCACGTAAAGATACGACACCTACAGGGCGACCGTCGTTGTCGATGATATAAGGGTGCTGACCGTTGTAACGCTCTAGATCTTCATCATCACTGGCAAGGCTGCGCAGCACGGCGCCGACGGTCTGATCGCGCCGGAATGTAAAGGCATCGGCAAGCATCAATCCACCAGCCGTATCGGACGGGTATTCTGCCAACCTTCGGACGCCTGCAGCATCTTCAGGGTCGATCCCTGCGAGGATTGCTTCGCCGTCTTCTTTGTCCAATTCGCCTAACACGTCGGCCTGCAAGTCCGAATCGAGTTCGTCAAAGATTTCGACGGCCTTATTGGTCTCGAGCCGTTCCAGCAGATCGCCTGCAAGCTCGATCGGGGCTTCTTCGATCAAACGGGACGCCAGATCAGCGGACAGCAAAGAGATCAGTGTGTCGCGGTCATTCGGGCCGAAATTCAACAGCTCGCGTAACGCTTCGCTGATGGTCACACTGTCAAGTAATGCAGTTAGTTTCTCGCCGTCGGCGCTGGCAAGGGTGGCCTCTAGTTCGGCAGTGAAATCCAATGTCTCGGATTCGATTTCATCAGTCTGTGGGGCATTCATTTCATGGCACCTTATGGCGATGGTTAGCCTCTGACTTATCTGACTTGATAAAAATAATAAACACCCCTAACCTTTGTTGATGAAGCCTCGTTGGTTAACGGAAACTGAGAAAAGAACTGACATTGGGTCGCCCGTTGGGCGGGTTACAATGAAAACTTGTCTCGGGAACGTGCGAACCAATGACGCAGACTTGGGCATCTGCAGCCCGTCAGAAAGAGACTTTCCATAAGGAAAGCAAAATCCATCACATTTTCAGGGAGAGAAAAATGAAGTTTTTTAAACATCTTGCTTTTGCAGGGGCCATGCTGGCCGGTACTGCTACCACCGCGCAAGAACAGTTCATCACAATCGGTACTGGTGGCCAAACTGGCGTCTACTTCGTCGTAGGCCAATCGATCTGCCGTCTGGTGAACCGCGGCACAGCGGAACATAACCTCAAGTGTACAGCGCCTTCGACCGGCGGCTCTATCGCGAACATCAACGCGATTATGGCAGGTGACATGGATATGGGCGTTGCGCAGTCCGACTGGCAGTACCATGCTTACAATGGCACCTCCGAATTTGAAGGTAATCAGTTCGAAGGCGAACGCGCTGTATTCTCTGTCCACGGTGAACCGTTCACTGTGATTGCCCGCGCGGATGCTGGCATTGCAACTTTTGCCGATCTCAAAGGCAAGCGCGTCAACATCGGCAACCCTGGTTCAGGCCAGTATGCCACGATGCAGGTCGTCATGGATGCACTGGGTTGGACAATGGACGACTTTGCTTTGGCATCGGAACTGAAGCCAGCAGAGCAGGCCGCTGCACTGGGCGACAATAAAGTTGATGCAATCATCTACACCGTCGGTCACCCGAACGGATCTATCCAGGAAGCTGTTTCCACAGTTGATGCGGTTATGATCCCGGTTACGGGTCCAGAGATCGACGCTCTGATTGCTGAAAACCCTTATTATGCTGCCGCAACAATCCCCGGTGGTATGTATGAAGGTTCGCCTGAGCCAACCAGCACCTTTGGTGTGAAGGCGACATTCGTGACCTCTGCCGACGTTGACGATGAAGTTGTCTACCAGGTTGTAAAAGCTGTCTTTGACAACTTTGACCGTTTCAAGCGTCTACACCCTGCGTTCGAGAACCTCACAGAGGAAGAAATGATCGCTGATGGTCTTTCTGCGCCTTTGCATGATGGTGCTGCGCGGTACTACCGCGAAAAGGGCTGGATCGAATAATCAGATCACACTTTTGATTGAATGATAAATGGCGCGGCGGCCCTGTCGCCGCGCCACGACTTCCAGAAAAAGGTTGGTCAACGTACCGTCGGGGGATATCATGACAAACGATCCAAACCAGCAGCAAGCCGCTGCCGTCGAAAACGCAGCTGCCGGACGTGGCGGGCTTTCACAGGATGAACTGGACGCGCTGGTCGCGTCTTCTGATACCGGTGGCCGAGGTACGGCAGGCACGGTCGGTATTTTCCTGACTTGCGTCGCACTTGCTTGGTCGATGTTCCAGCTTTGGATCGCGTCCCCGTTTCCATTCATGGTCGGCTGGGGTGTCTTCAACGACACCGAAAGCCGTTCGATCCATCTGGCTTTTGCCATGTTCCTTGCTTTTGCGGCCTTTCCTGCCGCACGGACGAAATTCCAGCTTGGGCTAGGCATCATCGTCCCCGTCATTCTGGCGTTCCTGTTTATGAGCAGCGCCAAGGTAGATACACCCACGTGGTGGATCCCGATCATCGCAATTGTGGTTGTCGCAGCGATCGCGCTGGGCTCTCCCAAAGACCGCGTGCCGGTTTGGGAATGGGCATTGGCAGTCGTCGGAGCGATGGCGGCACTTTATCTATTCGTTTACTACCGCGATATCTCAAGCAGGGTCGGTGCGCCGATCATGCAGGACTTTGTTGTGGCCGTGATCGGCATCATGCTTTTGCTTGAAGCCACACGACGTGCGCTTGGACCTGCATTGATGATCGTGGCGTCGGTCTTTCTTGTTTACACTGTCTTGGGCCCGAACATGCCCAGCATTATTGCGCACAAGGGAAACAGCCTTTCCGAGATTGTTAACCACCAATGGATCACCACTGAAGGTGTCTTCGGCATCGCGCTGGGCGTGTCGACTGGCTTTGTGTTCCTGTTTGTGCTTTTCGGCTCTCTTCTGGACCGCGCTGGCGCAGGCAACTACTTTATTCAGGTTGCGTTTAGCTTGATGGGCCACATGAAAGGCGGACCTGCGAAGGCTGCTGTTGTGTCTTCTGCGATGACCGGACTGATTTCGGGTTCATCGATTGCGAACGTTGTGACCACGGGCACATTTACTATTCCATTGATGAAGAAGGTTGGTTTCAGTTCTGAAAAAGCAGGCGCAGTTGAAGTCGCATCATCTGTAAACGGACAGATCATGCCACCGGTAATGGGGGCCGCTGCGTTCTTGATGGTCGAGTATGTGGGTATCCCGTATTTTGACGTCGTGAAGCACGCGTTCTTGCCTGCCGTGATTTCTTACATCGCGCTTGTCTATATTGTGCATCTCGAGGCGCTGAAGGCAGGCATGGAAGGCTTGCCACGGGCCTATGTGCCAAAGCCGATTGTGCAGCGTTTGATTGGCATCGCGTTTACGATTGCTGCAATCTGCGCGATTTCGTTTATCGTCTACTACGGCATGGGCTGGATCCGGCCTGCGTTCCCGAATGTAGCGGGGTACATCATCTTTGCGTTCTTGACCCTCGTCTATGTTGGCCTGCTTTATGTCGCCAGCCGTGAAGAGCCGCTTGAACTCGACGATCCAAATGCGCCCGTCACGGCATTGCCACTGCCGGGTCCAACGATCCGGTCCGGTTTGCACTTTATCCTGCCGGTTGTTGTGCTTGTCTGGGCTTTGATGGTTGATCGCCTTTCACCTGGTTTGTCAGCCTTTTGGGCGACTGCCTACATGATCTTTATCCTGCTCACGCAGCGTCCGTTGACAGCAATGATGCGCGGTGAAGGCCGTATGGCCGGAGCAATCCGTCAGGGTGTCATGGATTTGATCGATGGCTTGGAAACTGGCGCACGCAACATGATCGGGATCGGCATCGCGACTGCAACCGCGGGTATTATTGTCGGCGCTGTCAGCCAGACCGGTGTTGGTTCTGCCCTTGCAGACGTGGTCGAGGTCCTTTCAGGCGGCAACATTCTTGCGATCTTGTTCCTGACTGCGGTTTTGTCATTGATCCTTGGCATGGGTTTGCCGACAACTGCGAACTACATCGTTGTGTCCGCGTTGCTTGCACCGGTTATCGTAACACTCGGGCAGCAAAACGGCTTGATCGTTCCGCTGATCGCGGTCCACCTCTTTGTGTTCTACTTCGGTATTATGGCCGATGTGACGCCACCGGTTGGCCTTGCCAGCTTTGCGGCCGCTGCCGTTTCAGGGGGCGACCCGATCAAGACAGGTGTTGTCGCATTCTTCTACAGCTTGCGGACAGCAGCATTGCCATTCTTGTTCATCTTCAACACCGAATTGCTGTTGATCGATGTCACGTGGGGGCAGGGGGTCTTCGTGTTCATTGTTGCGACCATAGCCATGCTCTTATTCGCGGCGGCAACGCAAGGCTGGTTCTTGGCCAAGAACCGCTTTTACGAAACAATCGCGCTGTTGTTGATCGCGTTTACGTTGTTCCGTCCGGGCTTCTGGATGGACATGATGTCGCCGCCGTACAGCGAAGAACAGCCGGTCCAAATTGCAGATGCGGCGCTCGCGACACCTGTTGGTGAAGATTTGCGGCTACGCGTCGCTGGTATGAACGATCTGGGTGACCCGATCGAATTCGTGGCAGTTCTGACGATCCAAGACGGTGCAACCGGTGAAGATCGACTGGAAAATGCAGGGCTTATGTTCCGCAGTGAAGGTGAGACGCTGTTCATTGACGACGTCGCATTCGGCAGCGCTGCGGAAACGGCAGGGCTTGATTGGGATCAAGAGGTACTGCGCGTGCTGCGCCCTGTGGGCCAGCCAAGCAAGTATCTGATGTTCTTGCCTGCTTTGGCGCTTCTCGGTGGAGTCGTGTTCTTGCAGCTTGGCCGCACGAGACGCAAAGACGCAAAAGCCGCAGCCGCGTAAAGGAATAGACCATGTTTAAAACAGTCCTTCTGACAATTGACCTGAACGCGAAAGCGTCTTGGGATCTGGCATTGCCGCAAGCGATCGAACTTGTTCGCTCATCTGGCGGGCGGTTGCATATCATGTCGGTGGTTCCAGACATGGGCACACCGCTGGTCGAGGGTTTTTTCCCCGAAAACTTTGAGGAAAAGGCGATTGCAGCTGCGGCAAAAGCGCTCGACCTTTTGGTTCAGGACAACGTTCCAGCTGATATCAATGTCAAACAGCATCTGGCTTTTGGCAAAATCCATAAGAAAGTACTGAAAACAATCCAAGAAACGCAATGCGATCTGGTGGTTATGGGCTCTCATAAGCCGGACCGTGTGCGCGAATTCTTGATTGGATCGAATGCGGACCGAGTTGTGCGCAGATCACCTGTTTCCGTTCTCGTTGTAAGGTCGTAAGAGTTGCAGCAAGCAGAGCTAACGACAGCCGCTTCTGGCTGCCTCTGCCTTCATGGAGAATTTAAGAAATGACCCCTTTCGCAATTGCTGGCGTCCAGATGCACGTACATGCACTTGAATCAAACGTTGAAGGGATGCTTCAGCGCCTTGATATTTTGATGATACGCTTTCCTTGGACACAGATGGTTTTGTTCTCGGAACTTGCGCCATTCGGACCTTTGGACCAATACGCTTTGGCACCAGAAAACGAAACTTTAGAGCAATTTCAGGCCGCTGCGGTTAAGCACGGTGTTTGGCTGATCCCCGGTTCGATGTTTATCACCGATCCCGTAGACGGGCGTACTTACAATACCTCATTCGTGATCAATCCGCAGGGCGAGATTGTCCGCCGCTATGCGAAGATGTTTCCGTTCCGCCCATACGAGACTGGCGTCGCAGCAGGCACAGATTTCTGCGTGTTTGACGTGCCTGATGTTGGCCGTTTTGGACTGTCGATCTGCTATGATATGTGGTTCCCGGAAACGACTCGCCAGATCACCTCGCAAGGGGTCGAAGTCTTGTTGCACCCTGTCCTGACCGGCACAACAGACCGCGACGCAGAGCTGGCAATCGCCCGTGCCACGGCAGTGCAATTCCAATGTTATGTGATTGACGTGAACGGGTTGGGTGCCGGCGGTATTGGTAAATCTTGTGTGGTTGATCCAACGTCAATGGTTTTGCACCAGTCAGGTGGCCAAGAGGATATGTTCCCAATCGAGATCGATCTCGACATGGTGCGTCGCCAACGTGAAACTGGGATGAAAGGTCTTGGCCAAGTGCTGAAATCATTCCGTGACCGCTCAACTGACTTTTCTGTTTATGACCGCGCCAGCGGCACGGACGCGTACCTCAAGACACTGGGCCCGCTCGAGACACCAGGCAAAGGGGCGACTGCAGGCCTTGATACAACCGCACCTGAAAAGCGTGTGCCTTATCCTCAGTTGATTACGGGGTCGGGAATTGGGTCAAGCTACGCCCTCAAAGCCCCTCCTGCTTTCCCTGAAGAACCTTTACCAAATCCAACTGCTGGCACTGCTACGCCCGCACCGGACGCGACAACAGCCGAAGAGGCAATTGACTTAGCGGCTGTGCCAAACCCAATTGTCAAACCAGGCGTTCTTTCCGGAACAGAAAGTTCATCAATTGATTAAGCTGCTGCATCACGGCTACTTTAATCTGGCGCCGCCACGCGGCGTCAGAAGCGAAGTCTATAAGACGGCTGGTTATGCTGATCGCGATGGGAAGCCGCAGATAGTGCGATGCATACCCATCTTGTTGAGCCCCACTTAAGGAGAACTATCGATGGATTCTGTCAGCGACTATTACTCTGCAACGCAACTGCGCACCGATAGGTGGAGCGCATTGCGCGAAGTGACTTCGGGTCTCGCTCGAAATATGCCGGGTAAGATCTCGGCGAAAGATCGCACCAAGGTGCAGGAACTCTTCGACTCGCTGGCTTTGATCGAACCCTATTGGGCCTTTCCCGGCATGGCGGCTTTTGACCACATGCGGCGGCAGTTTGACCACAACAGCTTTGGGGATCTGGCGTTTTCTGTTCACCGCGTCACGCGGGCCCTAACCACTGGTGCGTACCGAAGACGACATATCCCGCTTGAGCGCGATAGCATGGATAAGGAAGAACACGACGACGAGGCACTTTTGTCGCCGGAAGCGCGCGCGTTGACCCGACCATATTTCGAAGTTTTGATCGTCGACAGCGTCAGCGAACAACAAGAACGTTGGCTTCGGAACAATGTATCGCGGATGCGCCGCCTAGAAGATCCATTTACCTACGAAGCTGTGGTCGTCCCAAGCCTTGAAGATGCGCTGATTGCGGTGCTGTTCAATCACAATATTCAGGCCATCGTCGTGCGTCCGGGTCTTGTTTTGAAATCGGATCTGGACAATGAAATCCTGCATAGTTTCCTGAACCGCGCAGGCGGTTCAGAGGCGATTGATGCGATGCAGCCCGAAGATTATGGGCCAGAGCTTTGCCGCTTGATTGGCCGTGTTCGCCCAGAGCTTGACGCATACTTGGTGACGGAACGGTCGGTCGAGGATATCGCAGGCTTGGACCTGGGTATTTGCCGCCGCGTTTTCTATAACCAAGAAGACTTTTTGGAACTGCACCTGAATATCCTGCGCGGTGTTGAGGCACGCTATAAAACGCCGTTCTTTACCGCCTTGGTCAACTACTCAAAGCAGCCGACGGGCGTCTTTCACGCCATGCCGATCAGCCGTGGTAAGTCGATCACCCGTAGCCATTGGATTCAGGATATGGGTGCGTTTTACGGGCCCAATATCTTTTTGGCGGAAACCTCGGCCACCTCGGGCGGACTTGATAGCCTGCTTGAGCCGCACGGGCCGATAAAAGAAGCGCAGGAAATGGCCAGCAGGGCCTTTGGTTCAAAACAGACCTTCTTTGCAACCAACGGCACATCGACCTGCAACAAGATTGTCGTGCAAGCCGTAATCCGCCCCGGTGATATCGTTCTTGTGGACCGGGACTGCCATAAATCGCACCATTACGGCATGGTGCTGGCGGGGGCCGAAGTGGTCTATCTCGACAGTTATCCGCTGAATGAATACTCGATGTATGGCGCTGTTCCACTGCGCGAGATCAAGCATCAACTACTTGCGCTGAAAGCTGCTGGAAAGCTGGACCGCGTGCGGATGTTGCTTTTGACGAACTGTACATTTGACGGGCTTGTCTACAACGTAGAGCGCGTCATGGAAGAATGTCTGGCAATCAAGCCTGACCTTGTCTTCTTGTGGGATGAAGCTTGGTTTGCCTTTGCGCGTTTCAGCCCGACATATCGCCAGCGCACCGGAATGCGGACCGCCAATAACTTGCGCAAGCGCTTGCGCACGGACGAACACAAAGCGGCCTACGAAGCACAACAAAAGAAGCTTGCAGGCGCCAGTGACGAAGAATGGCTGGATGCGCGACTGATTGCGCCTCCGACGGCAAGGATACGTGTTTACGCGACGCAATCTACGCATAAGACCCTGACGTCACTGCGGCAGGGGTCGATGATCCATGTGAATGATCAGGACTTTAAGGGTGAGGTCGAGCAAAGCTTCCATGAAGCTTATATGACGCATACGTCCACCTCTCCGAACTATCAGATTATTGCATCGCTTGATGTCGGCAGGCGGCAGGTCGAACTTGAAGGTTTTGAGTTCGTGCAACGCCAAATCGAAGCCGCGATGTCGATGCGCCGCGCGATTTCTTCGCATCCGACACTGCAAAAATACTTTAAGGTGCTGACGGCGGGCGACATGATCCCAGAACACCACCGTCAAAGTGGCGTGACCAGCTATTACGATAACGAACAAGGCTGGACGGACATGTGGGATTGTTGGGCGCAGGACGATTTCGTTCTGGACGCAACACGGGTTACCCTTGCTGTGGGTGGCACTGGCTGGGACGGCGATACCTTCAAGAACAGTATCTTGATGGACAAATACGGCATCCAGATTAACAAGACATCCCGCAATACTGTGCTGTTTATGACGAACATCGGCACAACGCGGTCGTCGGTTGCCTATCTGATCGAGGTGCTTGTCGAAATCGCCAACGAATTGGACGATCTGCTGGATGACGCCTCAAAAATGGAGCGGTTGTCGTTTGATCGCCGGGTCAAGAACCTAACGGAAAATTACCCGCCATTGCCTGATTTTAGCCGGTTCCACGATGCGTTTCGTCCAGATGATGTGACGCCTGAAGGTGACATTCGCACCGCTTATTATCTGAGTTATGACGAAAAGAACTGCGACTATCATGAACTGGAAGGGTCGTTGAAAGACGCGCTTGATGCCGGCGAAGAAGTCGTTTCCGCGAGCTTTATCATCCCCTATCCGCCAGGGTTTCCAATCCTTGTGCCTGGGCAGGTGATTAGCAAAGAAATTCTCGCCTTCATGCTCGCTCTCGATGTCAATGAAATTCACGGATACCGCGCTGATCTGGGTTTGCGCGTCTTTACCCCAGAGGCTTTGGCGAGCGTGCCTAAGGTCGCCATCTCCAAACCTTTAACAAAAAAATAGGGAAGGGCCAAACTATGCCAACAGTGCTCAAGAATATCTCAGAAATCCGTCGGTTCTTTCACCGGAACGAAGACCCGATCTATTTCATCTCGGCTACCAATTTTAACTTATTGGGGCTCGACGAATGGGTGAAGAACTTCAAGTATATTTGCTACATCGACTGTTATGGCGGCAAGCATCCGAACGTGTTTTGTCCATCCGAGCAGCCACATGCGGAATTCCAGTCTATCGAAGACATCAACAACTATCTCTTGCAACACAAAGAGGTCATCGACTTCATCAAACGGCGTGGCGGCAAGCCCAAGTTTGTATTCCTGATGTTCGACGAAGAAACAGAGCGCCTTTCAAAAGAGCTGGGCGCTGACGTCTGGTTCCCAAAGGCCAACTTGCGCACGTCGATGGATAATAAAATCGCAACTGTTCGCATCGGCAACAAAGCGGGTGTACCGTCCGTGCCAAACGTCTTAGCCGAAGTCACGTCATACGAGAACCTACGCGAGACCTGTGAAAAGGCCGATATTGGCCATGATCTTGTTCTGCAATCGGCATTTGGCGACAGTGGTCACACAACTTTCTTTATCAAATCCGAAGCTGATTTCCGTCGCCACGAGCACGAGATCATCGGCGAGGGCGAGATCAAGATTATGAAGCGGATCGACTGCCGTGGTTCAGCGATCGAAGCTTGCGCCACCAAAGAAGGTACGATTGTTGGCCCGCTCATGACCGAACTTGTTGGTTTCAAGGATTTGACGCCATACCGCGGCGGTTGGTGTGGCAATGAAATCCTGTCGACTGCGTTTCCACCTAAAGTGCGCCAAAAAGCACGTGAACTGACATTCAAATTTGGTGAGCAGTTGCGCAAAGAAGGCTATCGCGGCTACTTCGAACTTGATTTCCTGATCGACAAAAAGACCAACGAGATCTGGTTAGGAGAACTGAACCCACGCATCACGGGTGCTTCGTCCATGACCAACCATGCGGCGTTCGCCCATGCTGACGCGCCTTTGTTCCTGTTCCACCTGCTTGAATTCTCTAAGAAGAAATTCGATCTGGACACGACAGAACTGAACAACCGTTGGGCCAACCCCGACATGATCGACAGTTGGTCACAGATGGTGATCAAACACACAGAAGATAATGTCGATATCTGTACGGCCGCACCAGAAACCGGCATCTACAAGATGCTAGAAGATGGGCGGGTTGTCTTTGACCGCTTTGACTATCACCGCCGCGCAGTTGAATCTGAAAACGAAGCATTCTTCTTGCAGATCATGCAGCCGGGCAGCTACCGCTATGAGGGTGCCGATATCGGTATTCTCGTGACACGCGGACGTTCAATGACGAAGAACTTCCAGTTGAACGAGCGTGCGAAAAAGTGGATCCACGGCATCAAACAAACTGTCGATGGCAAAGCGCTTCCCGTAGCAAATGCAGGACCTGCAATCGCTGACCCTGCGTTCAAGATCCTGTAAAGGAAATCGATCATGCTTTGGCGTGCTCTCAGCGAAGATTTGCCCGGCCCTAAGTGGGCCGGGCTTTTTGCGGAATACTGGCCGCATTACAAACGCTGGTGGCTGAAAGCCGGCGACGCTGCGCGGCCGACCTATCTGAAAAGTAGGGGGGCGCTGAAAGAACACATGCCAGAAATGGTGCCGCTATATGACGACCTGTGCGATCTTGCTGGTGGGGGCGATCAAGCGGCGCGTTTCCTAAGCTTTTACTGCCCACCACCTTATCTTTCCGGTTGTTCGCAAGCGATTTGGACTGGCCAAGAACCCGTGCTTGTCCGCAATTACGATTATAACCCAAGTGCTTTCGATTGCCTTTTGTTGCGGACGAACTGGCTAGGGCGGCAAGTCATCGGGACGTCTGATGGTCTTTGGGGGCTTGTCGACGGAATGAATGACGCAGGACTGGCGATTTCGCTGACCTTTGGCGGACGGCGGGTTGTCGGAAACGGCTTTGGCGTCCCATTGATCCTGCGTTACGTGCTGCAAACCTGCGAGACAGCAGAAGAGGCGGGCAAAGTGCTAGCCCGCGTCCCTACGCATATGAGCTACAATGTCACCGTACTGGATGCGAAACGAAATTACCTGACCGCGATGATGGCGCCTGACCGTCCTGCCGTGATCACGCATGCTGCGGTTGCGACGAACCATCAAGAAAACGTCGAATGGATCAGTCACGCGCGCTTTACCGCGACTGTGGAGCGCGAAAGGTTCTTGCTACAGCGTTTGACCCTTCACCGTGACCCAGAAGACAAGTTCATCGGTGCGTTCTTGCGACCGCCGCTTTATTCAACCGCGTTCAGCGCCGGTTTTGGAACGCTTTACACTGCGGTTTATCGTCCCCGTTTGGGCGAGATGGAAGTTAGGTGGCCTGGTACTGTCTGGTCGCAGAGCTTTGACAATTTTCATGAAGGTGGCCGTCGCGTCCAGATCCCCGGCGCCGCCTAAAGGAGGCACCAATGTCACATATTTTTCCACGCCATACCAAGCAGTTACCACCCACGGCGGTGCGGGGCGAAGGCTGCTATCTGTATGATCAGGACGGAAAGCAGTATCTTGACGGATCAGGTGGTGCAGCAGTGTCATGTCTTGGGCACGGTGATCAGACAGTGATTGATGCCGTCAAAGCCCAACTTGATAGCCTTGCTTACGCTCATACCGGATTTTTCACATCTGAGCCCGCTGAAACTCTTGCTGACCTATTGATCAAGCACGCTCCGGGCGACCTCGACCGGGTTTACCTTGTGTCTGGCGGATCCGAGGCGATGGAGGCGGCGCTGAAACTTGCGCGCCAGTACTTTGTTGAAAAGGGCGAACCTAGCAGAGGGCGCGTAATTGCGCGCAAGCAAAGCTATCACGGCAATACAATGGGTGCGCTTTCGGCAGGCGGCAACGCTTGGCGGCGGGCGCAATTTGGCCCGCTCTTGATCGACATGAGCCATATTGATCCGTGCTACGAATACCGTCTGAAACATGATGACGAAAGCCCCGAGGAATACGGTCTCCGTGCTGCAAACCTCCTCGAAGAGGAACTCCTGCGTGTAGGGCCAGAAAACGTTATGGCCTTTGCTGCTGAACCCGTTGTCGGGGCCACGTCAGGTGCTTTGACCGCCGCGCCGGGGTACTTCAAGCGTATTCGTGAAATCTGTGACCAGTACGGGATCTTGTTGATCTTAGACGAGGTTATGTGCGGGATGGGCCGCACGGGCAGTCTTTTTGCCTGTGATCAAGAAGGTGTTTCGCCCGATATCGTGTGCGTGGCCAAAGGGTTAGGTGCCGGTTACCAACCGATTGGCGCGATGCTTTGCAGCCGGCAGATTTACGAGACAATCGAGAATGGCAGCGGGTTTTTCCAACATGGTCACACTTATCTTGGCCACCCGACAGCCGCCGCCGCAGGTGTCGCAGTTGTCAATGCGATGCTGGACCGCAATCTGATCCCGCGCGTAAAAACGCAAGGTGATACGCTTATGGCCGCACTCGAAGCTAAGTTCGGGCAACATCCAAATGTCGGCGATATTCGGGGGCGCGGGCTGTTTCAGGGTGTCGAACTGGTCGCGGATCGCGCAACCAAAGTGCCCTTTGACGCGTCAGGCAAAATTGCAGGCCGGATCAAGACGGCGGCATTCAACGCAGGTCTGATTTGTTATCCGATGAGTGGTACAATCGACGGGCAGAATGGCGATCACGTGCTATTGGCGCCACCGTTTATTATCAGCGACGACCAGATTGATGAACTTGTCAGCAAACTGTCGGTCGCCATCGACACAGTCTTGCAAAGCTGAGGATAGATCATGACAAACCCCTGCATCATTTGCGTGGCAATTACAGGATCAGTCCCACGCAAAAAGGACAATCCCGCGGTTCCTGTCACGATCAGCGAACAGATTGAATCCACTCACGCCGCCTATGAAGCGGGTGCCGCAATCTGTCATGCGCATGTGCGCAACGACGACGAGACACCTTCATCAGACCCTGAAAAGTTTGCGGCGCTGAAGGAAGGCGTTGAGAAACACTGTCCTGGTATGATTATCCAGCTTTCAACAGGTGGTCGCTCTGGGGCAGGGGCTGAACGGGGCGGTATGCTGTCTTTGCGCCCCGACATGGCGTCGCTATCTGTCGGTTCGAACAACTTTCCGACCCGTGTTTATGAAAACCCACCCGACCTTGTCGATTGGCTAGCCGCAGAGATGCGCAAATACGATGTAAAGCCCGAAATTGAGGCGTTTGACCTGTCGCACATCCACCAAGCTGTTGCACTGAACCGTGACGGTCGGATTGCAGGCCAGCTATATATCCAGTTCGTCATGGGCGTAAAAAACGCGATGCCAGTAGACCGGGATGTGTTTGATTATTATGTAAAAACTGTCAACAGACTTGCACCTGACGCGCTATGGTGTGCGGCTGGGGTGGGCGCGGGACAGGCCGCTGTCAGTGAATGGGCAATTGCTGCAGGTGGTCATACGCGCACCGGACTTGAGGATAACGTTCGCTGGGACAAGGATACGCTTGCCCCGTCGAATGCTGCCCTTGTCGCCCGAACTGCAGAAATTTGCGCCCGCTACGACCGCCCGGTTGCGACACCGGAGCAGGCCCGCGCTCTCTTGGGCCTGCGTCCATCACCCTAGCTGATTTCGCCCATGCAGAGATATTTGATCTCTAGGTAGTCTTCAGTGCCGTACTTGGACCCTTCACGGCCTAATCCGGATTGTTTGACACCACCGAACGGGGCGACTTCGGTCGAAATTAGTCCGGTGTTGATTCCGACCATTCCGGTTTCCAACGCTTCAGCGACGCGCCAGACGCGGGCCAAATCCTTGCTGTAGAAATAAGAGGCCAAACCAAACTCGCTATCGTTGGCCATAGCGATGACTTCAGCTTCGTCCGTGAACTTGAAGAGCGGTGCGACGGGGCCAAATGTTTCTTCCTTGGCGACTATCATATCTGCGGTCACGCCGGTCAGAACTGTGGGCTCGAAAAAGGTACCCCCAAGGTCAGCGCGCTTGCCACCAAGGGCGATCTTTGCACCTTTGCTCAGGGCGTCGGCAATATGTTCTTCGACCTTGGCAATCGCCGCGTCGTTAATCATTGGCCCAGTCGTTACGCCGTCGGCAAAGCCGTCACCGACCAACAGACCTTTGGTCTTTTCGGCAAGCTTTGTTGCAAATGCGTCGTATACGCCGGACTGCACATAGATGCGGTTTGCACAGACGCAAGTCTGGCCGTTGTTGCGATATTTGGCAATCATCGCGCCTTCGACGGCCGCATCTAGATCAGCATCGTCAAAGACGATGAAAGGCGCGTTGCCGCCCAACTCCAGCGACATCTTCTTGATCGTGTCCGAACATTGGTTCATCAGAATTTTGCCAACACGGGTTGAACCGGTGAAGGTGATTTTTGCTACCTTATCATTGGCACACAGCTCTTTTCCGACGCCCGCACTGTCAGACGATGGGATCACATTGAACACGCCATCAGGAATACCCGCGCGTTCGGCGAGGACGGCCATTGCAAGTGCGGACAATGGGGTCAGTTCTGCGGGGCGCGCGACGAATGTGCATCCAACTGCAAGTGCAGGGGCCACTTTTCGGGCTATCATCGCATTGGGGAAGTTCCAGGGCGTGATTGACCCCACAACGCCAATCGGCTGCTTCAGAACGACGATCCGTTTGTCGCGCTGATGGCCGGGGATTACATCGCCGTAGATGCGCTTGGCTTCTTCTGCAAACCATTCGATGAAAGAGGCACCATAGAGAATTTCACCCCGTGCTTCAGGCCAGGGTTTGCCCATTTCGGCCGTCAAGATGGTCGCAAGGTCGTCGGCGTTTGACACAATCAAGTCAAACCATTTGCGCAAAACGGCCGCGCGTTCCTTTCCTGTCCAAGCTGCCCATTCAGCTTTTGCGGCAGAAGCAGCATCAATAGCCGCACTGGTGTCTGCGACGTCCATGTCAGCGACATGCGCGATCGTTTCACCGTTTGCTGGGTTAAGGACAGGGAAAGTCGTTGGCTTTTCAATCCATTGCCCATTCACATAGGCACGGGTTTCCAAAAGTGTTTGATCATTCAGGCGCAGTGTAGCGACGGCGGTTTTCGTGCCAGACATCTTGGGCTCCTTAGAGGGCAGTGATGGGTTTTAAGGCTTGTCGGTAGACCGGCACCGATGGAAAGGCAACGCTATGATTTGCATTCATCAGGTCGGTGCACACAAAGCTGGACGCGTGCAGCAAGCCGAAAATTCTTCGATCTAAAGCATCAATTCGCGGCCAGACCGACACCCGTAGTGATCAAGGACGGAACAAGTTGCTGCACGACGCGGTTCCACCGAGTGATGGGCTGTTCGGCGATAAAGACAATGTCATTCGCACGCAGATTGAGTTGTGTCGCTAGAACAAGATTGCTGACATCACTTGCATCAAGGTGAAATGCGATATTCTCACGCTTTGCCTCGAGTTTGTCGTCCAAAATGTGTCTTAGGAAAGGGTGGCGCGCACGTCTTAGTTCAAAGCAAGAGAAATGCGCCTCACTTGACTTGGGACTTGTTAGACTTCGCCTTTGCTAAGTAGGATTACGGTCAACCGCTGGACGCCCGCGATTACAAGGGCCGCATCGTTGTGCGCCTCTACATTCAGCCTGACGATTGGTTCAGTATTCGAGCTACGCAGACTAAAACGCCAGCTCCCCAAACTGATCCCCAGACCGTCTGTTTCATCGATGGCTTCCGCTTGCGGTGCAAATTCCGCGCGGACCCGCGCGATCGCGGACACTGGATCTTCCAATGTAAAATTAATCTCGCCTGACGAGGGGAACGCGGCCTTACGCAGAGCGAGCAAATCAGCCAGCGGTCCATGACGGCTGACAAGTTCCGCGACTAGCAGCAGTGGGATCATGCCGCTGTCGCAAAACACGAAGTCTTTGAAGTAGTGATGTGCAGACATCTCGCCGCCATAGACGGCGTTTTCGTCGCGCATCGCCTGTTTGATGAAGGCATGCCCAGTACGTGACTGCACGGCGTGGCCACCGGCATTGGCAACAATGTCTTGGGTGTTCCAAATTATTCGCGGGTCGTGAATAATTTTTGCTCCGGGGTCTTTTGCAAGAAAAGCCTCTGCCAAAAGACCGACAACATATTCACCGTCGATGAAGGCGCCTGTGTGATCAAAAAAGAAACAGCGGTCAAAATCGCCATCCCAAGCAACTGCGAAATCGGCGCCTGTTGATCGAACAGCTTCCGCTGTGGCGGGGCGGTTTTCGGGTAAGAGAGGGTTCGGGATACCTTGCGGAAATGTCCCGTCAGGTATGTGAAATATCCGTTCGAATTCGAGTGGCGCTCCGAGTTCGGCGAGGCGTGCAGCAATGGCGTCGAAGGTCGGCCCCGCGGTGCCGTGACCTGCATTGACCAAAATCTTCAATGGCTTCAAGGCCGCAACATCAGTGAAAGAGACAACGCGATCGACATAGGCTGCGCGCGCTTTGCGCGATACGTCGCTGACGATGCCTAATGCAGTTGGTGTTTCGAATTCATTCTTCTCGGCCAAATTTTTGACAGCTTGCAGCCCCGTTTCTGCATCCAGTGGTGCAGAGCCTGCCCTGACCATTTTCATACCGTTATAGTCCATCGGGTTGTGAGAGGCCGTAACACAGATGCCGCCATCCGCGTCGAAATGCGTTGTCGCAAAGTACATCTCTTCGGTGCCCGAAAGCCCCAAGTCCAGCACATGACAGCCAGCATCCGTAAGCCCGCGGGCAACACTTGCGGCAAGCTCTTCAGACGATGCCCTGACATCACGGCCAAGCACGATGGATTTCGCATTAAGAGCTTGGCCGAAGGCGCGACCAATGCGGTAAGCGATTTCGGCGTCCAAATCAACGCCAAGCCGACCTCTGATGTCGTAGGCTTTGAAACACGTAAGGGGGCTCAACCCTTTGCCCCCTGACCGCGTGCATAGATATCATCATAGCGCACGATGTCATCTTCACCGAGGTATCCACCGGTTTGGACTTCAATCAAAGTAAGCGGCAGTTTTCCGGGGTTTTCCATGCGGTGCACGGCGCCAAGAGGAATGTAACAAGACTGGTTTTCGCCCAAAAGCTTCACGGTATCGTCAATCGTCACTTTGGCCGTCCCCTCTACAACAATCCAGTGCTCAGCGCGGTGGTGATGGCTTTGGAGTGAGAGCGAGGCGCCGGGATGCACAACAATGCGCTTAACCTGAAAGCGGTCTCCAACAACCAGGCTTTCATACCAACCCCAAGGGCGGTAGTCGCGTGGCAGTGTTTCAGCCTGTGCGACGCCTTCTGCCTTAAGCTTCGCGACGGCTTTTTTGACGTCTTGCGCGCGATCTTTGTGGGCAATCAAGACCGCGTCAGGCATGGCAACGGCGATGATATCCTCAAGGCCAATGCCAACAAGATGCTGCGCGCCGCTTGTCGCTTGAAGAAGCGTGTTTTTACAATCTATTGATGCCGCAGGACCAGACGTGACCACGCCTTGACCGTCGCCATTGCCTTCACGCCAAACTGCATGCCAATCACCAAGGTCAGACCATGCGCCACCGTAAGGGACAACGGTCAAGTTCTTAGCACGTTCCATCACTGCGTAATCAATTGAAATCTCTGGGCAATCCAACCAAGGGTCAGGGGCGAGGCGCGTAAAGGACAGATCTTTCTCGGCACCATCAAAAGCTGCGCGTGTTGCTGCTAGCACATCAGGTGCATGCTGGGTAAAAGCATCCAAAATTGCAGTTGTCGAGAACAGGAAAATTCCTGCGTTCCAAAGGTGCATGCCGTCGGACAGCAGCGTTTCTGCTGTTGTCGTATCGGGCTTCTCGACAAACCCGCGCAATGATTGTGGTACCGGCGCAAACTCTGACGATGGTTTTGTGGACAGCTCAAGCCATCCATACCCCGTTTCCGGACGATCTGGTCGAATGCCGAACGTGACAAGTTGACCGCTGATTGCTGCAGGAATGGCCGCCTTGACCGTGGCGCGAAATTGTTCGGCATCGGGGATCACATGGTCAGAAGGCGCGACCAACATCAATGCACCTGGTGCGCGCGCATTGAGCGCCATAGCACCTGCACAGATCGCAGCGGCCGTGTTCTTGGCCGAGGGTTCAATTAAGATGTCCGCGGGTACAATTTCGAGGGCCGCGAGTTGTTCGATCACGACAAACCTAAAATCTGCAGCCGTAACAACCGAAGGTGCGTTAAACCCTGCTCCTGCAAGTCTCTTCGCGGATGATTGGAAAAGGCTTTCGTCACCAATGAGCTTTACAAATTGCTTTGGGTAAGACTTTCGCGAAAGTGGCCAAAGGCGGGTGCCTGCGCCGCCACAAAGCAATACCGGATTGATTACATGCTCCATCGCGCTCTAACCTCTCAGATTGTCTACATTAGCGAGATACCATTGATAAGTCTCAGCGATCCCAGCCTCAAGTCCGGTTTGCGCACGCCAACCCATTGTGTCTAGGCGGCGTACGTCCATTAACTTGCGCGGTGACCCGTCAGGCTTTGATGGGTCGGTTGTGATTTCCCCGTTGAAGCCCGTTATCCGCGCCACCAGCTGTGCAAGTTCGAGGATAGAAATATCAGAACCTGTACCAACATTGATATGGCTCAGCATTGGTTCAGTATTCGCATCATAGTCTCGCTTCGGCAAATCGAGCACAAAAAGCGAGGCCGCAGCCATGTCATCCACGTGCAAAAACTCTCGCCGTGGCGAACCAGTGCCCCAAATGACGACCTCGTCGCGCTGTTCCTGAGCCGCTTCATGAAAGCGGCGAATAAGTGCAGGAAGGACGTGACTGTTTTCAGGGTGAAAATTGTCTCCGGGACCGTACAAATTTGTCGGCATCACGCTGCGATAATCAACACCATGCTGTCGGTTGTAGCTTTCACAAAGCTTGACGCCTGCGATCTTGGCTACAGCATAAGGCTCGTTTGTTGGCTCAAGCGTATCTGTGAGCAGCGCATCCTCGCGCATCGGTTGCGCGGCGTTACGCGGGTAGATGCAGGATGATCCAAGTTGAAGCAGACGTTTCACGCCTGAAGAAAAAGCCTGATGGATGACATTGCACTCCATCATCAGATTTTCGTAAATGAAATCAGCGGGGTATGTACTGTTCGCATGAATTCCGCCAACCTTGGCGGCGGCAAGGATGACCATGTCAGGCCGTTCGGTTTGCATGAAGTCACGCACATCGCTTTGATTGGTAAGGTCCAGCTCAGCATGCGTGCGGGTGACGATGTTCGTCTCGCCGCGCGCCCTGAGCCGCCGCAATATCGCACCGCCAACCATGCCGCGATGCCCTGCTACATAGATATTTTGCATCTGTGTCACTTAGCCTTCGAATGACACAGGCAGATCCATGCCGTGTTCTTTCAGAAGGGCATGGCGACGGGCGGTCAGCAGATCCGCAGCCACCATTTCTGCGCACATCTCTTGTGCCGTAATTTGCGGCTCCCAGCCCAGTTGTTGCTTGGCCTTGGACGGATCACCCAAAAGCGTTTCAACCTCAGCAGGGCGGAAGTATCGCGGATCGATCCGCATCACGACATCGTCGACATTGAGGGCAGGGGCCTTGTCGCCGCTGATTGACGCGACTGTGGCGATCTCTGTGATGCCCTCGCCAGAGAATTCTAACGTGAGACCAAGCTCTTTAGCCGACCAGGTGATGAACTCGCGCACCGAATACTGTTTACCAGTCGCGATCACATAATCCTCGGGAGTGTCCTGCTGCAACATCATCCACTGCATCCGCACGTAGTCTTTCGCATGGCCCCAGTCGCGCAGGCTGTCGATATTGCCCATGTAGAGACACGGCTCGAGGCCTTGCGCGATATGCGCTAACCCGCGTGTAATTTTGCGGGTCACAAACGTCTCACCGCGGCGCGGGCTTTCGTGGTTAAAGAGGATGCCATTGCAGGCGTAGAGGCCATAAGCCTCGCGGTAATTCACCGTCATCCAGTAGGAATAGAGCTTTGCAACGGCATATGGAGAACGGGGATAGAACGGCGTGGTTTCCCTCTGCGGTGTCTCTTGCACAAGGCCGTAGAGTTCAGAAGTTGAGGCCTGGTAGAAACGGGTTTTCTTTTCTAACCCCAGAAACCGAATGGCCTCCAAGAGGCGCAAGGTGCCCATCCCGTCAACGTCAGCAGTATATTCAGGGGCTTCAAAGCTGACGGCGACATGGCTTTGGGCGCCGAGGTTATAGACCTCGTCTGGCTGCACCTCGGAGAGGATCCGCGTCAGGTTGGACGTATCTGTCAGGTCACCATAATGCAGCTTGAAGTGTGCTTTTTGGACATGTGGATCTTCGTAGATGTGGTCGATCCGCTGCGTGTTGAACGACGAGGCCCGGCGCTTGATGCCGTGCACATCGTAACCTTTCTCGAGCAGGAATTCGGCTAGGTAGGACCCATCTTGCCCGGTGATGCCTGTGATGAGTGCGGTTTTTTTCATGTTCTATTTCTTCGCTTTTTCGAGAGTAACGGATTTCAATAAAGGTTCTCCCATGTCAACGACGAAATGCCAACAACGCGATGCAACTTAAACGCAGTAATTCTTTTGGGGCCCTGCAATGCATCGCATTGAGGTAACAATGTTAAACCGGACTGGGATGACAAGAACGCTATACCCCCTGAAAACGACCTCGTTTTTGGAAAAAGTTCTTCAATAGATTTTTCTTGTCTGGGGGAAAAGCGGGCGCGCATGAAGGCATCGAAATTCAGGAAGGCGTAGGGCGCACGCATTCTTAATCAGGCCATAGAACGGCGGCTTTGCGCGACGGTTTGAGTGTGGTTGGATATGCCCCTGTGGATGTTTAATGCATGACAACTATGAGGCAAGTTGGACAATGGGGTCACTGGCCCTCCGCCCGCATAATGAGCGGGAAAGCCTGACCGACAGGCCGCGCTGATGCGCGTTATCGGGCATTTAACGGCAATTGGACAATGGCTCTTGGAGATGAGGCCCTGTGTTCGGTTCGCAAACTCCCCAATAGGCCCCCAGTTGAGACCAGATAGACGACTGATTGTCTGCGGGATCGATCGTTCACGATTGAGGGGGGAGGTGGGGAGACAGATTAAAAACTAGTAACAACCCCAAATACAGTAGATTCAAGCTAATGATATCGCGTTTGATCTGCACGAAAATAAGTCATGTCCAACGATGAAGCTCCTCGCAAAAAAGTGCCAAGGCACCACGGTCCGCGGCGGAAACCTTTCCGGCGCGCTCAGTGCTAAAGGTTGATGACGACGAGGTGAGTTCAGAAAGCTGCATCACATCACCGATCTGCTCTTTCATCCAGAGGGTTTGAAGGAAGAAGTCCGGATTGCGCGTACCGTTCATACGCTTGAACTTTTTGAGAGCCTATCGCCGCAGGAGGGTGCGGAGAGTGTGCTTGCCCCGTAAAAGGTCGGAACCCACTTTGCGGCGCCAGATTGCCTGCAGAGAGCTATCTTGCCCAAGCAAACGTTCATAGGGCGTGATATGGCGCTGAGACATGCCCAGAAGCTCATGATCCTCTAGACCCAGCAGCTGACGATCCTCAACAAGCACCGTGGCAAAGGACAGCAAAAAGTGACTGCCGAGTATATCAATGTCGAGCCGGGCGGGCAGGCGATTTTGGGAAATGTCGAGACTGGCGCGAACACCTCTCGGTCCACTAGGCCAGAACCAGAACTGCAACGCGTCAACCAGCCGAATCCGTCCCGGATATGGAACGGAGTGAGAAGAAGGCGCAGCGCCGTCAATCTGATCCATGACGTATCAGCGAAACTCGCGCGCCATGCAGCAAAGCACACGGTGTGGTGCAAAAACCCGCAGTGGCACGTCCTGCAAATCGCTAACTGTCCAAGGAAGGGCCGGCTGTCGTACGCACGCTA
>Ga0208544_10000482_pt1:27500-31553 | contig 31553 bp, 23 predicted proteins | sample DEB08_DNA_9_FD_184526 | JGI IMG/M metagenome (GOLD analysis project Ga0208544, IMG submission 184526) | Aqueous microbial communities from the Delaware River and Bay under freshwater to marine salinity gradient to study organic matter... | ecosystem: Environmental > Aquatic > Marine... | reverse complement strand
TGTTATCGGTTATTTAGGGCCGTGGCCATTTTTTCGAGGCCTTCGAGGAGTCGGCTGCGAGAGCAACCGAAGTTGAGCCGCAGATGCTGAATGCCGTCAAAAGGAGTGCCGTCGGATAGGCCGACGCCATGGTCTTCGAAGAATGTTACCGGCTTTTCTAGCTCCAGTCGTGTGACGTCGAACCACGCGAGGTACGTCGACTCCATCGGGCGGAAGGTGATGCTTGGAATTTCCTCTTTAATGAACTTGGAGGTGAGTTCGTAGTTGCTCCGTAAATACGAGAGTAGTGCCTGACGCCAAGGCTCGCCATGATTGTAGGCGGCTTCGCAACCGGCATAGCCGAAGCAGTTGACCTCGGTAATAATGCCGCGAATTGTTTTCTGAAATTGGAGGCGCAGCTTCGAGTTCTCGATAATCGAGAATGCGCACGCGAGGCCAGGCAGGTTATAGGTCTTGCTTGGAGCCATGAGTGTGACGGTGCGTGCGGCTAGGTTTTCGCTGAGTTTCGCGGTGACGATGTGCTGTACGTGGGCATCAAAGATCAGATCGCAATGAATCTCGTCGGAAATAAGAATCAGGTCGTGTTTCTCGCAAAAGTCGCCGAGGCGGGTGAGCTCTTCTTTTGTGTAAACGCGCCCGACTGGATTGTGCGGACTGCACAGGATGAAGAGCTTGGTGTTTGGCTTGACTGCGGCTTCCATTGCATCGAAGTCGAGTGTCCAGTTGTCGTCTGCGTCGAGGCAAAGCGGGGTTTTGATAAGTTCTCTATTTGCGTAATCGGGTGCGCCAAGGAACGGCGGGTAGACGGGGGTGGCAGTCATTACGGACTCGTCGTCTGCCACGTAGGCGTGGCAGCAGAGATTGATCGCGGGCACGAGGCCGGGCAGGAAGTTGAGCCAATGGGCCTGCGCACTGTAGCCGTGTTGGCGATCCAAGTAGTCCAGGACGGCTTGAATCGGCGCTTCGTAAGGGATGGTGTAGCCGAAGATGCCGTGGTCGAGGCGCTGCTGCAGAGCTGCGATGATTTCGGGCGCGGTGGTGAAATCCATATCGGCCACCCAGAGTGGCAGGATGTCGCGACCCTTATATTTGTCCCATTTGAGGGAGCCGTAGCCAACGCGATCAGGGCAGGTGTCGAAATTGTAGGGTGTGTCTGTCATATGCGGAAGAATGATCAACTGCGGGTTGTATTGCTGCAAACTCAATTCATTAAAAACTGACGAGATAAATGGAGCCTTGAGACACTTGTTCCGCTTGTTCGGCCGAGATCCAGCGTTCGTTGTACGCAGGCCCCCACGAATCGCTGACGGCAATTTCGCCAGTCGCTTTGTTATAGCCGATGATCATGCAGGCGTGCGCGCTCGTGATATCTTTTGCGAGTTCAGTCGCACGGGCGCTTGTTTGAGTGTCTTTGCTCCAAGTCTCCCAGTCGGTGGCTAATTTCCTATCCTGAGTGCGTTGATTGGCATATTGGTTATATGCGTTTGAGGAAAACATAGTCCAAATCATTGGCAGCCCTTTATCGATATATTTCTGGATCGTGCGGATTTTGATTGGCTCGTTGAGTTGCTTCATTGTGCGACTCTGTGAAGCGATGTATCCGTCGATTGAGGCAATAATTGCGCTGAGTGAAGTGCCGCCACCTATTTTGGTCTGACCTGCCATAGCTAGGATATACATATCGGCTGGGATTTGCATATAGCGCAGGTAGCGTTCGAAGGTCGCGGGCACGCAATAGCCCTTGGGGCCTTGGTTCACCATCGGGATATTGTCGATGATGACATCGCCGTTGGGGCGCGTTATAATATTTTGTGTCGTGAGATTGCGTAGCGCGGCGTCGGAAAATTTCTGGCCACGACCTTTGTTGTCGGCAGCCGCGCTACTGGTTATTCTGAGGCTGACGTATTCGTTTTCTTGTGTGGCAAGTAGGAGGGCGTGGCCGTTCCAGTCCCAGCGTTGTATGAGCTGCTTGATGCCGCGACCGCTGCCGTATTGTTGTTTTTCGGGTTTCCCCAGCGCATCGCTGATGCGTTTTATGATGTTGTTTGTGTCGCTTTCGATGGCTGCTTGCATCGCTTTGATTTCGTCCTTGGCGGGATATTCGCTAAACTTGAAGTCGCCTTTGTTGGCAAAGACGATGCTAATTAAAGTAGCTTGATTATCTGCCCCATAAATGACTGAGGAATATGGGCGGGCTTCAAGTATACGGTAAGCCGAAGGAGGATAGTACCGGAAGCTGGATTGAGTCTCGGTCTGAGATTCGAGTGGCCATTCTAGTCGCTGAGCGACTTCATCGGGCGTATCATCCCATAGCTTATTGTCCTTTAATAGGGAGATTCCTAGCAGCTCGTTGATTTTTTGATAGCGTGACTGGTCCTGTGTGGCGAGCTCGATGATCGCTTGTTGGCTGTCTGATGATAACCGATCACGGTCAAGCCAAGTGGTACTGCCATTCTGAAGGCGTATTTGAATGCGCGTGTCTTCGATCTCTAGAACCGCAACGTCAATGGCTGTGCCTTCTTTGTTCGAGAGCGTGAGGCCGTTTAACGAGTGCAGTGCGCAGGTGAGCGCGAGAATGAGAATGGTGGCGGTACTCTGTATTACTTTCATTTACTGTATCTGGTATGATTACAGCTAATCTACAGGCGCCGCTTCTGACAAGCGGGATGTGATGTGTTTTCCTGCTTCGGCTTAGGCGGCGTCTATGAGATGTAATTGGGCGAGTAGTTCACTGAGTGTTTCACCGCTGGCTGGAATATTGCCGATCAGACTGTTGCGATGGCCGAGCGCCCAGCGCGCGGTTTGATCGACGGCGTAGATGTGGTGGTCGAGGTCGAGTAGGTGTTGCCACTCGGCGAGGCGTTGCTCGTTATATTCGGCGAGGGCCTGCTGGCGTCCGAGGTGAGTGTCGGACATGCTTAAAATTTCGACGAGGTCGACTGCTTCGCGCATGCCAACATTCATGCTAAGAATACCTGCATGTGGGGTCATGTGGGCAGAGTCGCCGGCGAGCCAGATGCGATCCTTGCCGAAGGAGTTGGCGAGGTGATGCTCGAAGTTTACCAGCTTTCTCCAGCTAAGGTCTTCGACTGAACCTTTGAACCATGGTGCATTCTCGCTAAGGAAGGCGTCCAAGTGCTGGTGGTCTAAGAGTGGGAGACTGCTGTTGTTGAATGGGTTGAATTTATGGTCTTTTTCTCGTGAGGGATTCGAGGCCACGCCCTGATCGACTTGAAAACTCCATCGGCAGTGGCCGTTGGGGAGTGGCCAGTAAACGTGTGTTTTGTTGCCTTTGATGATGAGGCGCATTTCGTTGGGTAGGTCTGCGTCAGTCTTAAACTCGAAGACTGCATAGTCTGCACTGGGGCTCACTTCAGGAAAGTCGATGCCAGCACTTCGTCGCGCCACGGATTCGTATCCGTCGGCGCCGATTATATAGTTCGCTTGGTAGTCGAGGGTCTTGTCGATTTGTGTTTCGATGTGCGCGACTGCATAGCCAGTCATGCCTTCGGAGAGTCGATCTACCGTAATGTTAAGCACATCAGCTTGCTCCTCGATAAACCGCACACGATGATTCCAGAGAGGTTTGTATGACTTCTTTTTTAAGCTATCGACTAGGATTCCCTCTAGTTCGCCTTGGCTGATGACAGTCAGGAATGGGTATTTGAGCGGCAGCCTAGTATAGTCGAGTGTGGCTTTGGGGAGATCATCTTCGTAGATGCTGACTGTTGGTAGCTGAAGTGAATTTTCGAGGATGCGTTCTGCGAGGCCAAAGGAATCGAGGAGTTCGAGTGTGTCGGGATGTAGGGCCAGCGCGTAGCTGTGGATGTTGGTGCGTTGTTCGCGGTCGAATAGCACATAGTCGATGTTGCGATCTGCTAGAGCATGGGCTGCGATCAGCCCTACTGGGCCTGCGCCGAGTACGGCGATATCGGTTTTCTTATGATTAAACATGGTGGTGTTCTGTTTGAGTGAGTGGATGCGACTGTACTTTTAAGTTATGACTTAATTGTATGCGCTTTAATTCGAGGGTCAATTGGCTGCGGATGGTAT
>Ga0208544_10000482_pt1:0-17500 | contig 31553 bp, 23 predicted proteins | sample DEB08_DNA_9_FD_184526 | JGI IMG/M metagenome (GOLD analysis project Ga0208544, IMG submission 184526) | Aqueous microbial communities from the Delaware River and Bay under freshwater to marine salinity gradient to study organic matter... | ecosystem: Environmental > Aquatic > Marine >... | reverse complement strand
GAATCATTGATTCTACCCTTGCTGCCATGGATCGACTTGTTTGAATACGATATCCTTTGTAGGAGATAGTTTTTACAGCCAAGTTGAAGCTAGCCTATAATACTTAAATTAGATCGCTGTCATACGTGAAGACTTCATTTGCATTTAATCGAACCTTCTCCGCGACTATTCAATCGGGGGCAGTGGCACTTATTAGTCTAATCAGTTTATCTGGCTGTAAATTCGTTGGGACGGACTATGAGGCGCCTCAGGTTGCTGCGCCGGACGCATGGAATCAGCGTATTATCGGCTCGCCAGTTGGCGTGTTGGCGGTGGATTACTGGTGGCAGCAGTTTGAAGATGAATCGATGAATCAGCTGATCGATGCTGCGATTGAGAGTAACAAGAGCTTGGCAATTGCCTATGAGCGTGTGCTGCAGGCTCGATCGGCTCGACAGATTTCCAATAGCGCTTTATTTCCGACAATTGATGGGACTGGTGGTATTAGCCGTGAGCGCACGAGTGAAAATATCGGCGTGTCTAAGGCTGCAGGCGGAGGTGATTCGGACACCTTCTATTCCGTGGGCGCTGATCTGACTTGGGAGCTTGATGTCTTTGGGGGTGTCCGCCGTTCGATCGAATCTGCTGATGCTGGCTTGCAAGCCGTTGAGGAGAGTTACCGTGATTTCATGGTTCTGCTGATCGCTGAAGTGGCGAGGAACTATTTAGATGTGCGCACCGTCGAAGAGCGTATTGTTCTGGCGAAGCAGAATATCAAAAATCAGAAGGGGTCGCTGAAGTTGGCGAATGATCGATTTGATGCAGGCCTGGCACCGAAGCAAGACATCACGCAAGCGCAGACCAATTTGTCCGACACTCAAGCGTTTCTTCCGCAACTACGGCAGCAACGCACCACGACAGTGAACCGGCTAGCAATTTTATTAGGCGGCTATTCCTCAGCAGTAGAAACGCTGTTAGGTAAGCATGAAATAATCCCGATGCCACCACAAGGCACTGAAATTGAGACACCTGCCGAAGTGCTTCGCGCGCGTCCTGATATACGTGCCGCAGAGCGTCAATTAGCCGCTCAGCATGCACGTGTCGGCGTGGCTGAGGCGGATCTTTATCCACGTTTCGCGCTGAATGGTAACTTTGCGCTGTTGTCGAACGAGAGTGGTGATGTATTCGAGTCGGGCTCGCGTGCCTATGGTTTTGGCCCTGCGTTTCGTTGGAATTTGTTCAGTGCGGGACTTGTACGTAGTCAAATTGATATCGAGGAGTCACGAACCCGTGAAGCGCTACTTAAATATGAGAATGCAGTTTTAGAGGCAGTCGAAGAGGTTGAGACATCAATGAGTGGCATCGCTAATGAGCGCGACCGGTTACAATCACTAAAGCTGGGCTCGGCATCTGCAAAAGAGACAGTCTCTTTAGTTAAGGACAACTACTCGAAGGGATTGGTTGATTTTCAGAATGTGCTGGATGCGGAGCGCACCGCGACTCGAATCGAAGACAGCTATGCAGTGAGTCAAGGATTACTCGCCCAAGCCTATATTGCCCTATACAGCGCATTGGGTGGAGGATATCCTGATGACGAAGTTGAACTGAATCGCTCTAAATAAAAAACAAATTATTTAATAATTTATAAATATCATGAAAGAGAATGGTAACCAATCATCTCCGCAAGGAGTCTTCTCCGTGAGGGCCGTTGCTTTAAGCCTGGCAATCTTGGGCAGTTTATTTTTGGCGGGTTGCGGCTCTAAAGAAACACCGCCACCTTCACCGCCGAGTGTTACGGTGGCGGCGCCAGAAATGAGAGAGGTGACTGTTTACAAGACATTCCCGTCGACATTGCAGGGTGTCTCTGAGGTGGAGATTCGTGCCCGGGCTACTGGTTATCTTGAAAAGACCAATTTCGATGAAGGCTCGTTTGTTAACAAGGGCGATTTATTATTTATCATCGAGCAAGCGCCATATAAATTGGCAGTTGAATCAGCGCAGGCTGACCTCGAACGTGCTGAAGCTGGGCGTGAGCTTGCCGAGACTCGAAAGCAGCGGTTTGAGCTCGCATTGCAGACGAATTCAGTTTCGGAGGTTGAAGTTGATATTGCTGCCGCTGAACTGGCGCAGGCAATCGCATCCGTGAATCAAGCAAAGGCGCATCTAAATAATGCGAAGTTGGACTTAAGCTATACGACGGTGCATGCGCCGATCAGTGGACGTATCTCGTTGGCGAATGTAAGTGATGAGAATTTAGTTGGTTACTCAGAGCCTACTATTATCACTTCGATTGTCGATGATTCGACGATTGAAGCATATTTTGAGATCCCAGAGCGAGAAGCCATTAAATTCCTTCGTCAGCGCTCCGACCAAAAAATCAATGAGCATGTCAGTGGGCTCGAAGTTAAGCTAGAGTTGGCAGATCGTTCTATATACGGAACAATTGGTCACATCGACTTTATGGATAATAAAGTGGATTCGATGACACGCACGATTCGAGCACGAGCCATTTTCGATAATGCTAAATATGAATTGACGTCTGGTTTGTTTGCCACCGTGCAAGTGCCGGTCGCTCCAGATCAGCGCAATCCGACTGAGACTAAGGCGATTGTTGTGCCCGCTGAGGTAGTGCTGCGTGATATCGGTGGACGCTATGTCTGGGTGGTGGACGAGCAGAATATTGTGCATCGCCGCTCGGTTGATGTTGGCGAGACGATCATCAAACCTGCGTCGGGCGTGGGTAAAGCAGCCGTTCGTCAGACAATCATTCTGGATGGCTTGAATGCTTCAGAAAAAATCATCGTCTCTGGGTTACAGCGGGCCAGAGATGGTGCGCCAGTGACTCCGAACGCTCAGTAACTTCTAGAGAATTCGCAGCTATGCTTAGTTTATTTTTCATTCGTCGGCCGATTTTTGCAGCAGTTATTTCGATCGTCATCGTAGTGCTTGGCGCGGTGGCGTTGGTAAAACTGCCGATTGCCCGCTATCCGGATCTTGCTCCGCCAACGATTTCGGTGAGTGCGATTTATCCAGGTGCTGATGCGGCTACGGTAGCGGATACTGTCGCGGCGACTATTGAAAAAGAGGTCAATGGCGTCGAAGGCATGATCTACATGAGTTCGGTGAGTGCCAATGATGGTAGTATGAACCTCACTGTGACTTTTGAGTCCGGAGTGGATCTGGATACCGCGAATGTGTTGGTGCAAAACCGTGTGGCATTGGCTGAGCCTCGCCTGCCGCAAGAAGTGAAGCGCACTGGTGTGTCGGTGAAGAAGAAGTCGACGGACATTGTGATGTTCATTACATTGACCTCTCCAGGGGACACGTATGATGCCGCCTATTTGTCTAACTTTGCCAATTTGCGCATTCGTGATGAGTTACTGCGTGTCACGGGTGTTGGTGATGCGTTGGTGTGGGGGGTCGGTGAATTTAGTATGCGCATTTGGCTCGATCCAGATCAGTTGCGTGTGCGAAATCTTGCTGCGAGCGAAGTGGTTGATGCGATTCGTGAACAAAATGTGCAAGTCGCGGCCGGCCGAGTCGGTGCTGCGCCTACACCTGAGGGCACTGCATTTGAGTATGTTCTGAGCGCACATGGTCGGCTTGTGGAGGTTAAGGAATTTGAGAATATTATCGTCGCCACAGGTGAGGACGGGAGGGTGGTCCGAGTCGGCGATGTGGCACGAGTGGAGTTAGGCTCGGACGTGTACAACTTTAATTCGAAACTGAATGGCAAGTCTGCGACAGCGATTGCGATTTATCAAATCCCTGGATCGAATTTGATGGATGTTGCTGATGGTGTGTCGGCGGCAATGACCCGACTATCGAGTGCGTTTCCGAATGATGTAGAGTATAAGGTAGTGTACGACTCGACATGGGTGGTGGACGCATCAATTAAAGAAGTCATCATTACACTGTTCGCGACTGTGACCTTGGTGGTCTTGACGGTATTTCTCTTCCTGCAGAACTTCCGTGCGACCTTGATCCCGACGATCACTATACCAGTCGCCTTAATCGGCACTTTTTCGGTGCTGTTGGCGCTTGGATTCTCGCTCAATATATTGACGCTCTTCGGGATCGTTCTGGTGATTGGTATCGTGGTCGATGACGCGATCCTCGTAGTGGAGAATACCTTTGTTCACTTAGAGAAAGGCCTCAGTGGTAAGCGAGCGGCAGAGGAGTGCATGAAGGAAGTGACTGGGCCCATCCTTGCGACGACACTGGTTCTGTTGGCGGTGTTCGTTCCCACTGCAATGATGAGTGGGATTACTGGCACGATGTTTAAGCAGTTTGCGATTACAATTTCGATCGCGACGGTTTTTTCCTCAATCAATGCGTTGACGCTCGCTCCTGCTCTTTGCGGTGTATTGCTCAAGCCTGGTCAAGCAGAAGCCAAGGGCGTGTTTAAATTGTTTAATAATTGGATCAGTGGGTCGAATAAGTTCTATCAAGGCTTGGTTCGTATCGCCTTGAAGGGCTCTGTCATTGGCCTCTGTGTTTTCGGCGCGATTATCTATATTTCAATGAAAGGCATGGGCAGTTTGCCGACGGGTTTCGTGCCTCAAGAGGACGAAGGCTATTGTATGGTCGGCGTTCAATTGCCAGATGGTGCGACCCTGGCTCGGACTGACGTAATCATGGATGAGGTGCAGAAGATCGTGAGTGCCACGCCCGGGGTGGTCGATTGTCTCGCGATTTCAGGTTACTCTTTAATTGACGGTGCGGCTGGAGTGAATGCTGGATTCTGTGTAGTGGTGTTTGAGCATTGGGATGATCGCAAGACGCCCGAATTGCATCAGAGTGGCATACTTGCCGCTATGCAGCGTCAGTTCGTAGGGATTCAAGATGCAACAGTCTTTGGCTTTCCGATGCCTTCATTGCCGGGTGTCGGCACCACGGGGGGATTCACCTACATGTTGCAAGATCTCGAAGGCGGGGGGTTGGTGCAATTGGCTGAGATAGCCAACAGCTTAATTAGTGAAGCGAACCAAGATCCTGCTATCGCAGGTGCTCGTACGACCTTTCGGGCCAGTGTACCGCAAATCTTTGTGGATATTGATCGCGAGCAAATCAAACGCACTGGCACTTCGATGACGTCTGTCTTTGATACGCTGCAAATATATTTAGGGTCCTTGTATGTGAATGATTTCACCCTGTTTGGCCGAGTGTTTAAAGTCGTGGCTCAAGCGGATGCGGAGTTTCGTGGTGAGCCTAGTGATATTAACAAGCTGGCGGTTAAGGGTGCCGATGGGCGAATGATTCCGTTGGGTGCAGTCGCTTCACTGGAGGAGAAATTAGGCCCGCAAAACATTATTCGTTTTAATATGATGCCGTCGGTCAAAGTGTTGGGTAACCCATCTTCTGGGCATAGCTCAGGAGAGGCGATGGATGCGATGGAAGCTCTTTCAGCGACGAGCCTCCCCTTATCGATGAGCTTTGCATGGTCGGAGTTGTCGTATCAGGAAAAGCAGGCGGCAACGGGTCTCGCTGTCATTTTTGTATTTGCAGTCTTGATGGTTTACTTATTGCTGGCCGCTCAGTACGAGAGCTGGACGTTGCCGATCTCTGTTTGCTTGTCGGTACCGACTGCTCTGCTCGGTGCGGTGATTGCGGTTAAAATGCGTGGCATGGAGAACAATGTGTATACGCAGATCGGACTGATCCTGTTGGTCGCGCTATCGACTAAAACTGCGATTTTATTGACCGAATTCGCGAGTGCTCAGCGTAAAAGCGGAATGAGTATTTTTGACTCGGCAGTGGAGTCAGTGAAACTTCGGTTTCGTGCGGTGTTAATGACTGCACTTTCGTTTATTCTTGGCGTGATTCCATTGTTGATCGCTTCGGGCGCGGGCTCGGCGTCACGGCAAATCCTCGGCACGACAGTGTTTGGTGGGATGGTGGCTGCGACTTTGCTCAGCTTGATTGTGGTGCCGATGATGTATTTCGTCATTCAAACGATCTCAGAGAAAATCACGAGCAGTCCGAAAGTGGATGAGCCTGTTGAAGATACAGGTAGCGCGGAATAGACTTTAGCATATGTCCAAAAATCCTTACGAATCCGACGAGCTGTTGCAGCAGTATTTAATCTTTCATTATGCCAGAGCAGAGGAGCAGTTTCCTTATGCGTTCGGTGCTGTAGATGCGTTGGACTTTCCGCTGCGCTGTGTGAGCGAAGGGGTCGATGCTTCAGTATTACCTGATGCGCCGCGGGCATTGGATCTCGGTTGCTCGGTTGGGCGCTCTACTTTTGAACTGGCCCGAAAGTGCCGAGAGGTGATTGGCATTGATTATTCACAGGCGTTTATTGATGCGGCCAATCGAATGAAGACGCAAGGCCTGCATCCTGCTTGGCGGCTAGATGAAGGTTCAGCTACGACGCTACTCGACCTAAAGGTGGATGCTGCGATCGATCCGAATCTGGTGCACTTTGAGCAAGGCGACGCACAGCACATCCGCGAGGATATCGGGCTGTTTGATGTGGTGATTGCGTGCAACTTGATCTGTCGTTTACCCGAGCCAATGCGCCTGCTGCAGCGGTTGTCGCAGTTACTCAAGCCTGGCGGGCAGTTAGTCATTACTACGCCATTCACCTGGCTCGAGGCATATACCCCGCCCGAGAATTGGCTCGGAGATGGTGCGGAGGATTCGTTTGCAGGGTTACGTTCCGCATTGGAACCGAGTTTTGAGTTACAAAAACAGTGGGATATGCCGTTCCTCATTCGCGAGCATGCCCGCAAGTTTCAATATAGCATTGCGCAAGCGAGTCGTTGGGTGCGCCGCTAGTCGGCTGACTGACATCCGACCTTTTTGAGTAGCTTGACATCGGCAACGATGGGGCCGAAGGGCAGCATGCTGGCGATTAGTAGTAGCGCCGTCGTTTTAAGTGGCCACTTGTAGTCGAGTTGTCCGAGCCCAGCCAGTCCGACGTACAGAATCCAAAGCACGCCGTGCGCCATCCCGACAATGCGCACCATTTCCGGCTGGCCGAACGCATACTTCAGCGGCATGGCAACGCCTAGTCGCAGTAGACAGGAAATGGCTTCAAGAATGCCGACACGGCAGAGGCGGTTGAGGCTGCTGCCGAATTTGAACATGCGAACCGCGATTGAAGGAGTTTTGCTGAATGGCGATTAAAAATTATGAGTATAGTTTGCTGTCAGTTGTGATCTCGGGCGAATCGCCTGCGAATGAGTTTTTCGATTTCAAGGACAATGAATCCAGGCAGTAGGCAGGGGAGTATATAGAGCCACCATTCCAGCGGGAAGTTAGCCATACGGAAGGCATCGGCGACTTGTGGGACGAACATCGGTATTAGGCGTAGAGCTAAGCTAGCACTGATGCCTGCGAGTAACCATTTGTTGGAGAACGGACTGAAGGTAAAGGCCGACCTGTTGATAGAGCGTGCGCTCAAAACGAAGCCATCATGCACCATCAACACCGCCCAGAATGCAGCAGTTTGAGCTTGGGTGAGTAGTAGTGCATCAATGACGGTGCCATCTGCTGCGACGGCTGCGGCACCAAAGTGGTGGTAGATCCAAAATCCTGGCAGAGCGATGGCTAAGCCAATTAGGATAACGCGATCTAGCAATAGGAAACTGGCAAGTTTTGCTTTCGGTGGGCGTGGTGGCTGTTTGAGTAAGTCGCGTTCTTTGCTCTCCATCATCAGCGGCATCGTTAGAAATACCGAGTCGAACAGATTGATCCAGAGAATCATGACCGGTTCGAGTGTTAGGCGTGCCGAGAAGATCGGAATAAAGGAAGCCATGAGCACGGCACCGATGACGAGTAGTGCTTGTCCGCCGTTGGTGGGGAGTGTGTAGAGAATGGCCTTTTCCAGGTTTTTCCATGCGTGGCGGCCTTCTTCGACTGCGCTGATGATACTGGCAAAGTTATCGTCAGTCAGCACCATGTCTGCGGCCTCTTTGCTGACTTCGGTGCCGCTGCTGCCCATGGCAATGCCGATGTCTGCGGCCTTCAGGGCGGGTGCGTCGTTTACGCCGTCGCCGGTCATGGCTACTATTTCGCCGCGTTCTTGTAATTTTTGAGCGATCCGGAGTTTATGCTCCGGGGCGACGCGGGCAAAGACCGAGACGCGGACGACGGCCTCGCGCAGCTCGTCGTCATTCATTCTCGCGAGTTCTTCGCCACCGATAGCGGGTGGGGCGTTCTGATCGACAATACCCAACTGAAGGGCCACGGCGGTTGCGGTCATCGCGTGGTCGCCAGTGATCATCACGGGACGGATGCCTGCGCTTTTACACTTTTGGACTGAGTTAATTGCCTCTTGTCGGGGTGGGTCAATCATTCCTTCGATACCTAGGAAAGTGAGGGTGTGGAGGTCTTGTGAAGTGATACGCTTGTGTGTTGTAGGAACCGTTTTGTATGCCATTGCGAGTAAGCGAAGTGCTTTACTCGCGAGTTCGGCTGCTTCCGCATGTATGCGCTCGGGCTGGACGGCGGTGTGGCCGTGGTCGGTTACTTGCTGAGTGCAGAGGGCGAGCACTTGTTCGGGGGAACCTTTGACGAAGATATGATTCTCGTTTTCGCCACGGTGTAGTGTCGCCATATACATGTTTGCTGAATCGAACGGGATCTCGTCCAAGCGTTTAGAATGATCGGATATATGAGCCTTCGCAGCAGAGACGAGTAGGGCTCCCTCGGTCGGGTCACCCACGATGTGATGGCGCTTTTCTTCGCTCACCAGCCGAGCATTGTTGCACAGCAGGCCGGCCCGGAGTGTTTCGTGTAGAGGTGTGGGCAACTCGGACGGATCGATGGGGGTTCCAGCGTGAAGGAAAAAACCTTCGGGATTATAGCCGACACCTCGGACCTCGTAGGTGCTGTCGGCACAGAGAACGGCCTGCACTGTCATTTCATTTTTTGTGAGTGTGCCGGTTTTGTCGGAGCAGATGACGGTAGCGCAGCCGAGTGTCTCTGCGGCGGGTAGGCGTCGGATGAGGGCGTTCCGCTTGGCCATTCGGGTGGCGGAGAGAGCGAGTATGCCGGTCACGATCATGGGCAACATCTCGGGGATCGCTGCGACGATCAGTGAGATCGATCCGAGGAAGTTATAGCCGATGTCGTAGCCGACGACGCGGCCGAGTCCGAAATTCAAGATCCCGATTAAAAGTATGGCGATGATCAGAGTGCGCGTGAAATCGGCAATCTTGTTCTGCAATGGGGTCAGGGGTGCCTTCGTCGCTTTCATCAGCACTGCGATCTTGCCGATTTCGGTGCGTTCGCCTGTTTCGATTACGACGCCGAGTGCGGATCCACGTGTGGCAAAGGTGCCACTAAAGGCGATGCAGTGTTGGTCGCCGGGGGTGAGGTTCGGTCGCTCGATGGCTTGGGTCTCTTTTTTGACGGGCACAGATTCGCCGGTCAGCGCGCTCTCATCGGCGTGAAAGTCGTGGGCATTCTCTAGGCGCAAGTCGGCGGGCACACGATCTCCGCCGCTCAGGGTGACGATCTCTCCAGGCACGAGCTCCCGACTGGGTATGATAGTGGCCTCGCCATTGCGGATGACGGTGCATTTTGCAACAAGTGTGCGCTTGAGTGCTTCAAGCGCACACTCCGCTTTGCCCTCTTGGAAGAAGCCGATGATGACGTTGAAGACGACGACCCCCACGATGACTGCCATGTCCACCCACATTCCGAGAATCGCGGTCAGAGTGATTGCGAGTAGCAGGATATAAATGAGTGCGTTATGGAATTGGCGTATCAGGCGTTTCCATGCGCTGGACTTCTTTATTTTCAGTTCGTTATAGCCGTATTCGTCCAAGCGTTGGCGGGCGATGTCTACGGAGAGTCCTTCTGGGGAACTAGATAGGTGGTCGAGCACATCCGCGCTCGATAATTGATACCAGAATTTGTTGCAATTACGGGACATCGCACTGTCAGTACGATGCACCAATGCATGTCCGGAGGCAAGTTCTGATGCCTTTTATGCGCTGCGCTCTAGGGGGGCAACATCTGCCAGCCTAGGCGACTGGGTTACTTGACTTCGATCTGTTTAAGCAGTTTAACATCGGCGAGAATCGGGCCAAAGGGGAGGACACTCGCAATGAGCAGCAGCGCCGTGGTTTTTAGTGGCCACTTGTAGTCGAGTTGTCCGAGCGCAGCCAGTCCGACATATAGCATCCAAAGCACGCCGTGCGCCATCCCGACAATGCGCACCATTTCCGGCTGGCCGAACGCATACTTCAGCGGCATTGCCACGCCGAGTAGTAACAGGAATGAAATGGCTTCGAAGATGCCGACGCTGCGTAGGCGGCTGAGGGTGGTGTCGAATTTAAACATAACAAGAATGGTGATAGCGATGTTGATTCATCGACCAACTGTTTGGTGCGGATGAAGCGAGTGCGTCGATGTCGCGGGCTTCTACGATCTAGATGCGTGTTTTATGCGCAACCTAGCTGCCAGGCTTAGTCGCTTCGGTTCCTTGCAGCTCGGGAGGCAACTGGTCGGCTTGGTAGGTTGGGAAGCTAAGCTCGGCGAGGCTGTGGTGCGGCACATCGAAAGTGGTCTTGCCAGCGCTGCGGTCGACAATCACGCCAACTGCGATCGGATCTGCGCCGTGTGCGCGGCATTGCTGCAGAGCTTCGGCAACGCGACCGCCGCGAGTGATGACGTCTTCGACGATCAGGACTTTCTCGCCTGGGGCGAATTTGAAGTTGCGGCGCAGTTCGAGCTTATCATCGATTTTTTCGAGGAACACGAAGCGTAGACCGAGTTGCCGAGCCACCTCTTGGCCAATCACGAGGCCGCCCATTGCCGGGCCCACGACCGTAGTGGCGCCATAGCCTTTGAGGTCCTCGATCAGGAGTTCAGCCATACGGGTGACTTTGTCCATATATTGGCAGACCTGTGCGCATTGAAAGAAATGGGCGCTGTGCAAGCCTGAGCGTAAGAGGAAGTGGCCGCTGAGGAGCGCACCGCCATCGCGGAAAATCTGGAGAACTTCTTCATGTTTAGATTGCATGCTGGCAGCTTGAAGCGTGAATCGCCAAGTGTGAAGAGCGAAACGTCGCTGCGAACAGAAAATTATTTCTCTCCGCTTGTGGCTTGTGGTTCCTGCGTTCTGACTACTAACTTCTGATTTCAGCAAATGCTTAATTTACTACATCGTCATGTCCTCAAGGAGGTGCTGGTCTCCACGGCCTTAGCCATGGGGCTCTTCGTGTTTGTGTTGCTGCTGGGGAACGCGATGCGTGATATTGCCGAACTGGTGGCTGCTGGGAAGCTTGACTTTATGGTTTTCCTCAAGTTGATGGGCCTGTTGATCCCCTATGTGGCGGCGTATGCCCTGCCACTGGGGGTCTTGACTGGCACGTTGATGGCGTTGGGGCGGTTGTCCTCGCAGCAGGAGATTACGGCAATGAAGTCGTCGGGTATTAGCCTTTATCAGATCGCATCGCCGGTGTTTGTGATCTCGTTTATTGGCATGATTGCAGGGGTAGTAGTGAACTTGCACTATGCGCCACAGTCGCGCTTAGCTTATAAGCATTTGATGGTGAGCGCCATTAGTGAAAATCCGATCGGGTTCATTGAGGAGCGACGTTTCATTCGTGAATTCCCTGGCTATGTTATTTACATGGGCGATCGCGATGGACCGCTGATGAAGGATTTCTGGATCTGGGAACTGGATGATGAGAAACGTGTGAAGTTGTTTTTGCGCGCGAAGGAAGGTGAAATCAATTTTGATAAGACTGATAATGCGCTGGTGCTGACTTTGAGAGACGGCACTGCAGAGCAACGCGATGATTCAGGTTCAGAGGGACTGGCGGATGAGCCGATGCGCTCGCTCTTTTTTGGCGAGTTGCCGATCGAATTACCGATGGGCAAGATTTTTGGTGAGAAAAGTCAGCGTCAGGCGCGGATTAAAGAAATGACTTTTTCGCAATTGATGGTGAAGAGAGATTTGGCGTTGGCCGAAGAGACCGAAGCTGCAGAGGGAATCTCGAAAAATCGGATGAAGGTGCAGATGCACATGCAAAAAAGTTTCGCGATGGCGTTCTCGGTGTTTTCATTGGCTATTTTCGGTGTGCCACTTGCGATTCAGGTCGGGCGAAAAGAGAGTTACGCGAACCTGGCAATTGCACTGATCATTGCGATGACGTATTATTTCCTAATTATCGCAGTGAGTTGGTTGGAGGGCGCCCGTGCCCTGCGTCCAGATCTATTGATCTGGCTGCCCAATCTCATTTTCCAAGCAGTTGGCTTCTATTTGATCCAACGTGCCAATCGGCACTAAACGCAGTGAAAGTGCATGTAATAGTGAGGAATGTCCTCTCAAGATGAAGATCGTGACCTTACAGGATTTTCCCGCAGTTGATGAGTTGATCGAGCGCTTCGGAGCACGGTATTTGCCCTTCGTGCTGGATAGTTCGCTGTCGAATGACGGCTTGGGTGAGTGGAGCTTTTTTGGCGCAAATCCATTTCTGGTGTTTGAGGGGAAAGATGGAAGCTATGTTGAACGTCGACGGAGGTCTGCCGGAGATGGCGAAGCAACGTTGAACGTTGAGCATTCCATACTGGATCGTGATCGGTCTGCTGGAGATGGCGAAGTAACCACGAGTGGCGATGGTCTGGTGTTGTTGCGCGAGTTGATGGCAAAATATTCGAGCACGAATATGAGTGGCATTCCATTTGTTGGCGGGGCGGTTGGCTTTATTGCCTACGATTATGGCCGTCAGGTCGAACTGTTGCCCGACTTGACTGACGACGACCGAGGGATGCCAGATATTCATTTCGGCTTCTACGATGGCATTGCAGCGCTGAATCATCAGACGGGCGAGTTGAGCTTGATCGCGCTAGGTCTACGTGCGGATGAGGATGTGGTGCTCGCTGAGTTGCAGGCAATTGTGTCTGCCTCGCCGCAACCGGTAATTGCTGCCGTGCCGCAACGTGACGAATGGGAGTGGAATATAGAGCGCGCCGATTATTTACAGGCGGTACAGCGCGTGCGCAGCTATATTGCTAGTGGCGATGTCTATCAGGTGAATCTTTCGCAACGTGCAAAGTGTCGCTACCAGGGTTGCCCAGTTCAGCTTTATCAAGCCCTGCGGGCCGGAAACCCCGCGCCGTATAGTGCGTTGATTCGAACAGATGCGTTTACTGTATTGTCGACTTCGCCAGAGCAGCTTTTACGCAAGCAAGGGCAGCAGATTGAGACGCGGCCGATCAAAGGCACGCGTCCACGTGGTGCGACGCCTAAAGAGGATGCGATAAATGCGGAGGCGCTGCGCACATCCGAGAAGGATCGTGCAGAGCTACTAATGATTGTCGATTTGGAGCGCAACGATTTGGGGCGAGTGGCCGAGTTTGGTAGTGTGTGTGTCGAGCAACTATATCATTTGGAGCGCTATGCGCGGGTTATTCATCAGACTGCTCAAGTCAAAGCAGTGCTGGCTGAGGGCAACGATGTCTTTGACTGTATTCATGCTTTATTTCCGGGTGGCTCGATCACGGGTGCACCAAAAGTGCGGGCGATGGAGGTTATTGAGGAGCTCGAGTCTACGCGCCGCGGTATTTACACCGGGTCTGTCGGTTACATCGGCTTTGATGGCAATGCAGAGCTCAATATTGCCATCCGCAGCTTGCAGCTAAAGGATGGGTATCTGGATTATCAAGTGGGAGGCGGGATTGTCTGGGATTCAGACCCTGAAAGTGAATATCAAGAAACGCTCGATAAAGGCCGCGCGATTCGTGAGACTGTGGATGCTTTATGTCAGAAATTATAATACTTCAATCGGGAGATGCCGCTGCGTTAAATCCGAATCGGTCAGGCTTTGCGCATGGCTTTGGCATTTTTGAAACAATTAAGCTGTCACAGGGACGACTGTGTTTTTGGGAGGCGCATTGGCAGCGGTTTTACGATTCTGCTGTCGATCTAGGCTTGCCGCTCGATCACACACCAGAGGGGGCCTTGGCTGCGATCCGCGAATTGGTCCAAGCCGAAGGACTCCGTGATGGCACGGTGAAAATCTCACTCCTCAAAGAGGGGACCGGCGCTCGATGCTACGTCTATGCGCGCCCAGCGATGGCGACGACTGCGTCTGTGCGACTGCAACTAACAACGAAGCATCCGCTCAATGAACATTCGTGCCTAGCGGGTCATAAGACGCACAACTACATGGAGAACATGTTGCTGCTGGAGTCTGCTCGGGCGGAAGGATATGCAGATGTGCTACGAGTGAATACTGCAGGTGTGTTGGCTGAGACTACGGTTGCTAATTTGTTTTTCATTAGGGAAGGGCGCTTGTGCACCCCAGCGCTATCGACGGGTATTTTACCTGGTGTGATTCGCGCGGAGGTGATTCAAGTGGCGGATTCCCTTGCGATTCCAGTCGAAGAGGGCAGCTATACTCCTGCAGTGCTGCAAGCAGCGGAGGTGGTGTTCTTGACGAACTCATCAGTTAGTATCCGATCAATGGATACGATTAGCGGAGCAGGGCTTGATCTAATGCTGCCGAGTGAACCGCGGGCTCTGTTGGATGCATTGACTTCGGGATTGTCGGATGTGGAAATGAAAAAATCGGTTCTATTGTTAGATGATTAAGCCTACTTCTTATTTCACGCAACGCCGCAGCTTAGTGCTGGGTCAGCAGACTCACATGGTCGGTATTTTGAATCTCACCCCAGACTCTTTTTCAGATGGTGGTGATTTTGTAGATCTTACTCAGGCGCTGCAGCACTTTCATCAAATGGTACAGGCGGGCGCTACGATTATAGATATTGGTGGCGAATCCACCCGGCCAGGGCATGTGCCGATTTCTGTAGCAGAAGAGATTGCGCGCGTGGTGCCTTTTATTGAGAAAGTCCGCGCCGAGACAAGGGCGTTGATTTCGATTGATACCTCAAAAAGCGAAGTGGCGGCTGCTGCGCTGGTTGCCGGTGCAGATATTGTTAACGATGTCTGGGGCGCTCAGCGCGATTCGGAGATGGCTTCAGTGATTGGGCAACACGGTGCGGCTTGTATTTTGATGCATAACCGCCCTGCCGAGGAGGCGGGCGTCGGCGACGTAATTGAGGCGATTCGGGTGTTTTTTGAAAAGTCAATTGCGCGGGTCCGAGCCGAAGGTGTCAGGGAGGATTCGATCCTGCTCGATCCGGGGCTGGGTTTCGGCAAGAGCTATGCAGAGAATTGGGAGATCATGCGTCGTTTACCTGAACTGGTTGACCTTGGTTATCCGCTGCTACTGGGAGCATCGCGCAAATCGATGATTGCGAAGCTGCTGGAGTTGGAAGACCCCAAGGCGCGCCTGAGTGGCAGCTTGGCAACTACGGCATTGGCAATTCAGGCAGGAGTTGATTTTATCCGAGTACATGACGTTCGCGAAAACCGCGAATGCGCTCAAGTGATGGACCATTGTTTACGCTATGAATAAGACGAAAATCGAATTAAAGGGCTTAGCATTTTTTGCTCGTCACGGTGTGTTGAAAGAAGAGGCTCAGCTCGGGCAGCGCTTCAAAGTCGATGTATTGCTGAGCCTGGTCGATGGCTTGGAATTTGAAGAAGATACACCTGAGCAAACGGTGAACTACGTCGAAGTCTATGCGGCAGTGAAGGAGGTCTTCGAGGGCTTTCGCTTTAATCTGATTGAACGTGCGGCGGAAGTGATCGCTGCTGAGATTTTGGAGCGCTTTGATAAGGCCGTGGAAGTCACTGTGAAAGTGGAAAAACCTGCAGTGCCGGTGGATTGCATCTGTGACTATTTTGCTGCGGAGGTCACGCGATGCCGTTAACGACGGCTTATCTCGCATTGGGCAGTAATGTCGGCGAGCGATTGGAGCAGATGCGTTCCGCGTTGAAACTGTTGGGTGCGGCGGGTGTGACGATTGTTACTGAGAGCCCTGTGTATCAAAATCGTGCGATTGGTATGGGCGTGGCAGACCCTTTTTTAAATGCAGTGGTCGAGGTGCAGACGGAGCTGGGACCTGAGGGCTTGCTAGATGTCTGTCTTGCAGTGGAAAATAAATTAGGACGCGTGCGCACGGGTGGTTGGTCGCCGCGAACGATTGATATTGATGTGCTGACCTTCGGGCGAACAAGTATCGATGCCGAGCGTTTGCAACTGCCGCATCCACGTATCGCGGAACGCGATTTTGTATTGCAGCCGCTGGCTGATATTGCGCCTGAGCTGGAACTGTTCCGCCAGCCGATCAAGGCTCTGCTCGAGAGATTGCCGCTGGTCGAACTGGAGCGCGTTGCCGGTTCGTTGCGTTAATACTTATTTCTGGAATAATGATGAAACCAAATGTTGAGATTGAATATTGTCCGGGCTGTCGCTGGCTGTTGCGAGCAGGTTGGACGGCGCAGGAACTGTTAACGACGTTTGAAAGTGAACTCGGCGCAGTGACGCTGCGGCCTTCGGCGGAAGGCGGCACCTTTCGTGTGACGGTGGACGCCGCTGTAGTGTGGAATCGTAAAGACGAAGGGCGCTTCCCTGAAATGAAAGAACTTAAGCAGCGTATTCGCGATGAGATCGCTCCCGAGCGTGACCTAGGTCATAGTGATGTCGGTGGGAAAACGAAGGATGACTAACTCGATCAGCGAGGCTGCGATCGCCGCAGCACTGAGGCTTTCGGCTGGCGTCGATGCACTGCAGTTTGCAGCGCCGACCACACATGTTTATAACCCGCTGGACTACGCGTGGGCAGGGCATCAGAGTTATCTGAAGCAGCACGCCAGCTCGCCGAAGAAAGTAATTTTCATGGGGATGAACCCCGGGCCCTTTGGCATGGCGCAGACCGGCGTGCCGTTTGGCGAAGTCGCGTCAGTCCGTGACTGGGTGGGCGTGAATGAGGACATTCAGCAGCCGTTCAACGAGCATCCAAAGCGTGTGGTCGAGGGCTTCGCTTGTCAGCGTAGTGAGGTGAGCGGGCGTCGTCTGTGGGGCTTGTTCAGTGAGCGCTTCGCTTCTGCGGATGCGTTTTTTACAGATCACTTTGTGGCGAATTATTGTCCGTTGGTGTTTATGGAAGCAAGCGGGCGCAATCGCACGCCAGATAAGTTGCCCGCGTCTGAGGTCGCCGCGTTGTATTCACTGTGTGATACACATTTGCGCGAGTTAGTTGCGGCGTTGCAACCCGAGTGGGTAGTCGGCGTCGGCGCGTTCGCAGAAGGCCGTGCGAAGGTGGCCTTAAAAGATATCGACGTGCAGGTCGGGCGTATTTTGCACCCGAGCCCGGCGAGTCCCGCCGCGAACCGCGGCTGGGGCGAGCAAGCGACTAAGCAGCTCGAAGTGTTGGGCGTGTGGCAATAAAAAGGGTCATGCTCGCTTCGCGAGGAAAGTAAAGGAGGGAGGGCGACTCGCCCTCCTTTGCCGCAACATAGGATGAATGTGGGCGAGTCGCCCACACTCCTATCGCGGTCAATGGCTCAAGCAGCCGCTGCCTCTCAGATGCACGGTCTGTCGTTTCAAGCGAGACTGTCGGACTAATCGGTGATGAACCAATAAAAAGGGCGGACATTGCTGTCCGCCCCAAAGTGAAAGTCGTGTGCCTTAGAAGCGGTAGC
>Ga0208544_10000480_pt1 | contig 31574 bp, 17 predicted proteins | sample DEB08_DNA_9_FD_184526 | JGI IMG/M metagenome (GOLD analysis project Ga0208544, IMG submission 184526) | Aqueous microbial communities from the Delaware River and Bay under freshwater to marine salinity gradient to study organic matter... | ecosystem: Environmental > Aquatic > Marine > Coastal ... | reverse complement strand
TTTCTTTCAGTCCCAGTATTTGGGTAAATATTTTCGATGCTATCATCTAACAAAAAAATACTTTTTTGCTTTTTTTGTCAAATTTTATTTTTTTATATTCTTATCCCGTAAAATATGTAGTTGAACCTAAAACAATCCAACAATTATTCATCGAATAAATATGTCCGACCCCTTATTAAATGAAACTAAAGCATTCTATATGAAGAAATGGATACTCCCTCTATCTATACTAATTTTTCCTATTGGTTTAATAGCTCAACACCAATTATCAGGAAAGGTAATCAATACAGAAGGTCATCCTCTATCTAATGTGCTTGTAAAAGTAAAAAATTTAAAACTGCAAACAAGTACAAATAAAAATGGCAACTTTGAAATTTTTGTTCCTCCAAACCAGAAAATTCTTTTAACAAAAGAAGGCTATAAAAAGGCTACCTTTTTACCTAAAAAAACGACTAACCAGTTAGTGGAAATTGTGTTAAATCAAAAAGCCTCCTCCCAATCAACTGTTACTCTTAAAGGAAAGGTATTAGATGCGGCATCTAGAGAACCACTTATTGGTGCTTCCGTTTTGGTTAGCAATACCAAGTTAGGGACAATAACTGATTTAGCTGGTTACTTTGAGTTGGAAGTGCCAAAAAATGCGGAAATTGAAATTCCGATTAATTGTTTTGGGCCAATTCCACGCTATAAAGTCACGCAATCTATCTATAAAGAATTTCTGGTTAATCAAACATCTATTTCTGATAATCAATTTATTACGAAATTAACCGTTGCTGCTTCCAATTTTAATCAAGGGAATATCCATCATCCGCTACAATTAATTCAAGGTAAAGTTCCTGGTTTGATGAATAGTAGTAGTGGAGGGAATAATCCATTTGGTCGATACCATAATCGGTTGCGAGGATTATCCACTTTTAGTGGCGAAAATCGGCATAATCAATTTATTAATACTGCTGAACCATTACTAGTGGTCGACGGTCTACCTTTTGCCAATATTGATTTATTAGACCCATTGAGCATTACTTCCATGAAAATTATTAAGGATGGTACGGCGGCACAGTATGGAATGCGAGGGGCAAGCGGGGTTATAGAAATTAGTACGAATCAGTTCCAAGAAAATGGCATTCAATATCATACTTATTTGGGCATTGATAAACCTTGGGAAACCATGACTTTTTTAAATGCTAAAGCTTATCGAAATACGCCTGGACACAACGATTTAGGCGATGCAACTGACTGGATGGACGAAGTTAGTCGAACAGCTATTAGCCAAGTACACCATTTGAGTTTAAGTAATCAATTCAATAATACTAAATATCAATTATCCAGCAATTACCGAATGGCCAATGGTGTTTTGAAAAATCAGGGTTTTGACCGCTTGCAATTTTCTGCAAACTTCCAACAAAAGGCATTTGATAATCGCTTACAACTAAATGCGACCATTCGCAGTAGTACACAGGACAATAATTTTAGTGAACCACTAGCCTTTCGTTATGCCCAAGTCTATAATCCAACCGCCCCCATATTAGCCGAAAACAATGAATTTGGTGGCTATTTTCAACAGATTCTATTTGATTATTATAATCCTGTAGCCATGTTGGAACAAACCAAACACAAGGGCAAACAAAGTAATTTATTTACTTTTTTATCTGCTGAATTAGATTTACTAAAAACAGTAAGTTTGGCTGCTAAATATGGGTATGAAAATCAACAAAATTTAACTAGCTATTATGTGGATAAAAATAGCTTTTGGGTGGGTCGAAATAGAAACGGGTGGGCTAGTCAAAACAAATCACAGCAAAACAATCAATTTGTGGATGCTTTTGTAAAATTTGAACCTCAATTTGGTGCTTTGCAAGGTCAAATTAAGGTAGGCTATCAAAAACAGACTATTAATCGCAGCGGCTTGAGTACGCAAGCAGGGGATTTTTTGACGGATGCTTTTTCTTTTAATAATTTGAGTGCCGCTTCGGATTATACAAATGGTAGAGGAATCGTTAACTCTTTCCAAAATAAACACCAGTTAGCGGCCTATTATCTCCAAGCTCAATTTAATTGGAATAATAGTATTTTAATAAATACAGGTTGGCGTATGGAAAATGCTTCTCGATTGGGTAGCAATATTGGTTTAGGTAACTTTCCTTATGTTGCCCTACAAGCTGATATGGGCAATTTATTATCGAAATTTTGGTCAAATAATTCCATTCTATTAAGAGGAAGTTTTGGCATTACGGGTCAACAGCCCTATAACGATTACTTAGCCTTAAGAAGATATAACCAAAGTTACCCTATGTTTTATAATAATGGCGAATACATCTACCCTTATGGCGTCCAATATGATGAAAATCCAGATTTAAAATGGGAAGAGAAAAAAGAATGGAATCTTGGATTCGATGTTCAACCCATGTTAATGGGTAAAAGAATAGCTATTTCTTTGGATTATTATCAAAATAAAACATCGGATATTATCCGTCCCAATTTAGTCAATGACTTAGGTAGAGACTATTTTGGAAATATCGCTGGGCTAAAAAATACGGGAATAGAAGCGACTATCCGTATGCCCCTTATTGAAAAAAATAACTTTAGTTGGCATACGGAGATGATTTGGTCTACCAACAAAACTATTTTAACCAAATATAATGATAACCCTAATTTTGTACAAACGGAAAGAGGTCCTGCTGGTGTCCAAGCTGGTGGATGTTGTAAAGTCAGCTCTGTATTATATAAAAAAGATGCCGAAATTGGTACGTTTTGGATGTTAGATGCTTTGGGTATTACGGCGGATGGAAGGTGGCAATTTGCCGATGCGGATGGGAACGGAATAGCAGATGATATTCGAGATAAAACAAACATTGGAAATGGTTTACCCAACTGGTTATTGGGTTGGAATAATGATTTTTCGCTAGGCAATCTTAGTCTAAATCTATTTTTTCGTGGCGCTTTTGGGCATGATAATTTTAATATCACCAGAAAACTTGCAGAAAACCCCGTCGTTATTTCTGCTTATAATGTCATGCCTTCCGCCTTTAAAGGGGATGCTGCGAGGTTAACCGATTCTCCCCAAGAATCCAGTTATTATTTAGAAAAAGCTTCCTTCCTTAGATTAGATAATGCTACTTTACGCTATACTTTTGATTTATCTAACCATCGGTATTTAACCAATCTACAAGTTTATTTTACAGGTCAAAATTTATTAACGATTACCCGTTATAGTGGTTGGGATACCGACTATATTCTCCAAACAAATGAAGATGTTTTTGCCATTGGTTACGAAAATCGAGCTATTTATTTACCAACTAAATCTTATACTTTTGGTATAAAGTTGGGCATAAAATAGGCTAATGGTCTGATTTATTAATGATTAATGATTGATAATTAATATTTAAGATTGCGATATTGCGTTGTTGCCATGTTTTATCGACAACATGGCAACAACGCAACATCGCAACAATAGAGGTTAAACTGTCAAATACTTAAATTGTACTACTAAACTAATGGAATATTAACTAACTGTAATACAAAGGACGATTTTATCTATGGGAAACGCCTATTTTTAAGCTAAAATCGAATCTTATTATGAGATATTTCCTATCCTTTTTTACCCTGCTATTTATTTTCACCAATTGTCAAAAAGATACTTCCCCAGTTACTGTATTTCCTGGATTCGGCCCCGCTGATTGGTTAGTTCCTAAAAATGAAGTCCTTGATGGAGGGGTTGGGTTGGACGGCATTCCATCCATAGATAATCCACAATTTAGCACCCCAACAGAAATTGGCCCTTATTATGATAATAATTTAGTTTTGGGCTTTGTAAATAAAGGTGTAATAAAATCCTACCCAATACCCATTCTTGACTGGCATGAAATCGTTAATGATGAAGTTGGCGGGCTTCCTATTTCTATTACTTACTGCCCTTTAACAGGTACAGGAATTGGTTGGAGTCGTTTAGTGAATGGCATTGAGACCTCTTTTGGGGTATCTGGACTATTATACAATTCTAATTTAATGCCCTATGACCGTCGAACGAACAGCACTTGGTCGCAGCTTGAAAATAAATGCGTCAATGGCAATTTTATAGGCAGAACCCCTCAAACTTATACTTTAGTGGAAACTAATTTTTCTACTTGGCAAAAAGCTTTTCCCGATACTAAAGTGATGAACGGAAATACAGGCTTCGACCGAGCTTATGCCTTTTATCCTTATGGTGATTATGTCACGAATAATGACCTCGTTTTTTATCCTCTAAACAATAAAGATAATCGTTTACCTGCCAAAGAAAGGCTACTAGGCGTATTAATAAATGATGCTAAAAAAACCTACCAATTCAATGATATAGCCGCAGGAACAGCAATAATTTATGATGAAATAGATAATCAGCAATTGATCATCATACGGTCAAAAAAGGAAAACTTTATTATTGCGTTTTTCAATGAAAAAAACTTGAAGTTTGAGGCTAAGCAAGATGGATGGCCAATATTAATGACGGATGACAAAGGAAATGCCTATAATTTGGTTGGACAGGTAATAGATGGCCCAGATGTAGGCACTAGATTAGCACAACCGCATGCTTATATGGGCTATTGGTTTGCTTGGGGAGCTTTCTTTCCTGATGTTGAAATTTATTAGGAGTAGCTTAAATTGATTGGATTTTTTACTAAAGTTGGAGTGCTTTGGATTGGGTTTAAAAATCTTAAATCACAGTTCATAAATCATACATCATAAATCCACTTAATTGATAATTGACAAAATTAGATGGATTTATGATGTAAGATGTATGATTTAAGATTTATGATTTTTTTCAAACCGTTTGAAGGTTTCTACCTACTCAACAGTCACCTCATACCCCAATTTAGTCGTAACAATTTCACCGTTAGCTCCTTGCCCAACTACGCTTATCCAATGAGTGCCTATTGAGTCAGAGGTTTTAAAACGAATCTTTGCAGTTCCATTAATAGTTGTTGCTATAGTCGGATTCCAATAAATCACAGGGCGTAAATCAGGTATCTGCTTATCTATTATTCCAACATCAGGGAATTGACGAGTTGGATAATAGCCCGATATGGTTAGATTATTGGGCTTTTTGATAAGCTCATTAGGGGTTTTTCCATCTTTGGTATTAATGGTCAACATCCCCCTACTCACCATCGAAGGATCTAATTGGCTAGCAATACTCTTTTTAGTATTAAACAACTCCACCTTTTCAATTTCTCTAAAAGGAATTTTTAAGGCCGTCACTTCATCTTCTGTCAACCAGCCATTCACTAAATACCATGGTGATAACTTATTATAAATGCTTTTCTCTCCATATTGCAAACGAATACTCCGGTCCTTTCCTTTACCAACTACCCTACCTGCGGCAATTATTTCCGCAGCAAACGAAGCTAAGTCAGATAAGCCCGTGTATTTTTCCATCGTCCAATCTTTATCTGGTTCCCAATTGTTTTTGAGGAAACTAAATTTTGGGCCATAATCTGCATTTTTCAGCTTAAACACCTCTCTATATTGGCGAAATTTACTTAATAAAAAAAGATAGTTCGCTACGGACTTAGAACGCCACAATGTTTGTCCTTTATAGCTCGGATTCCAAGCTATTTCAGTTAATTTTAATTGAGGAATTGGCTCATGGAAAGGATTCATATCAAAAAACTGAATGGGCTGTTCTCCCTCAAATTCAGGAATAGGTATCGTCAATTTTCCTTTGCTGATGCTGGTTCTTTCAAAAGATTTAGTGTTTGGAAAAAAGATGCTTAAAAAGCGAGTATCTAAAGGCTTTCCAGTTTTATCTACTAATTGCCCATTTAAAACCAACCCTTTTTCCGCTTCAAATTTTTGATTAAATGTTGAAGAAGTACTAGTTTCTTGTGATTTAATTTCAGTCCCTTCTATTTCGCCCATATAATTCCCATCCAATACAGCGATAGAAATATGTCCTGCAATAGGGTTGCCATTGGCATCTTTCAGTTCAATATTTAAGTCAACAAAATCTCTTTTTTTATAATTAGCAGTATTGGTCGTTATATCAATTTGTAAATTACCTTTTGAGGAATTGTCTGTCTGCTTAATAGGTTGTTTTTCAATTGATTGTTCTGCTGCTTTAGGTGTTTCTAATAGGTTATAAACAGGAATAATTTGTTGAAAATATTGCTGGTCTCCAAAATTCAATCCCCATAAAGTATAGGCTCGAAATAAATAATTCCCTTCTGACCAATCGTAGGGAATGGCTAAATCTCCAACTGCAAAATTATTTTCAACTTTCAATTTCTGTTGTAGGATTACCGCTCCATCAGGACTTAACCATTCTACCCGCACTACTTTACTTTGAATAGTTGCTGGCTCATTTTCAAAATAAATTTTATACCAAGCATCCTCTCCAGAAACATAAAATGGTTTATCAAAATGAACTTGTAACTTCTCCTCAGTTTGTGTAAAAACAGGGAAATACAAGAACAAACAAATATTTAACAGAAGTACTCTCAAAATAATCTAGTTTTTAGAATAATTAAAACTTTAAAGCCGTTTTACCACCATTCAGGTCGATTTAAATTTGCATTTTCAATGAGTTGACAAGCACAACAAAACCTAACATTTCTAGCAAAAGGATTCGCCAAATCGGCACAAACATTATTAGGAATTTTATAAAAATTGGTAAAATCACTTTCGGTAAAAAAACCTCTTAAACTATCAGTATTAGCTAATTCAAAATAACCTAAAACTACTTCTTCAGGGTCATTCAAATTATAAATGTTTCCAGGGATAGCAGCAGGTGGCGCATCGAAAATACTACCTGTCTGATTGGCTACTAAATTCACTTTATCCCAATAATTATAAGCACCTTCAGTAATAGATTGTTGATTGACTAAATAATAATGTCGCCCTCTGAATTCCATATCTGAAAGTGGTAATAAACGCTGGGCAACTTCCCATTTTGGTAAATAGGTAGCAGCTACCTCTCCCCCATCGAATAGATTCAATTCTTGCTGATTGGTCTCCAATGGTATGTAACATATTTTGGGTGGTGGCGGAAAAGTTGACCAAATATTTTCGGGAAAAGAATACATCCTATTCACTTCCCATTTCAACCAATAAGGAGTTGTATTATCAGGTAATGGTGTAGCTATAAATACTTGGACAAACGGTTTTCTAATAATAGATTCATTTATGGTTTCTTCCTGATACTGAAAATCAAAAAAGACACTATCCCCTTTCACTTTTTCGGGTATATTATCCGCTATAGAATAATAAGTAGCTCCATTAGCTAACTTGATTTCTATATGGTAGGATTGCCCTACTATCCCTATGAGTTCACCTGTTACTAACTGATAATTTCCTGGTGTAATTTGGGTATAAGTTCCTACTTGTGTTCCTCCTTCAAAGATGTTTATCTCTGCATCTGAAACAGGTCTTTGAGCATTTACTCTTAGGCCAGTTGCGTAATATAATTTCAATAAATGAGGGCCTCCATTCGCATTAAAATTACCATCCACTACTAAGAACTCCTCTTTGTCTTCTATAGTTAAGTCGATAATATCAATACAACTATTCCCTACTAAGGCAATTAAAAATAAGCCCAAAACATTTTTCAATACACTTTTACAATTTATCATAAAAAATAGACTACAAACGCCAGTTATTGCCACCAAGAAGGTCTTTCAAGAGATGAATTTTCAAGACGGGTACAATTACAACAAAATCGACCATTATTAGAAAACGGATTGCTGGAATTTGTACAAACATTTTCTGTAAATAAGAAGAAATCGCTTAAGCTGCTTTTGGTTACGAAATTTCTTAAACTATCTACATTTGATACTTCAAAATAGCCCAAAACGACTTCTTCTGGATTGGTAACATTCTTAATATTACCCAGTACAGGCGCAGGTGGTGCATCAAATATACTTCCGCTTTGGTTAGCTATTCGGTCAATTTTTCGCCAATATGTATGTGCTTCTTCAGTAATTGATTGTTGATTGACCAAAAAATAATGCCTTCCTCGAAACTCTAAATCATCAGCAGGTATCATATGCTGGCCTATTTTCCATTTTGGTAAATAATCAGCCGCTAAGTTAGCGCCATCTAATATATAAATTTCTTGTCCAGTTGGTTCGGCAGTTACAAAACAAGTATTGGGAGGTGGGCCAAGTGGACCACATATCACCTCTGGAAAAGAAAAAAATCTAACGGTATTCCATCTTATCCAGTAGGGTTTTTCCCTACTAGCAGGTAAAGGTGTCGCCACAAATGCCTCTATAAAGTTTCGCTTAATAAAACCCTCCCCAGTCGGTACTTCTATTAAAGAATAATCAAAAAATATGCTATCTCCTGCAATCAATTCGGGCATTATTTCTGGCGTTGACTGATAGGTTTCTCCATTAGGTAAAACTATTTCAATATGGTAACCTTTCCCCGTTTCCCCTTTAAGCGTTGGATTTGTAATTTGATAAAGTCCTGCCTTAATTTCTTCATAGGCTCCAATTACCACACCTTCTTCAAATATTTGGATGGCGGCTCCTTCGACTTCTCTTCTGGCTTTTACTTTTTGTCCCGTAGCATAATATAATTTGAGTTGATAATTACCTGCATGATTGCTAAAATCACCATCTACAACTAAAAATTCTTGGTCATCTTCTAGGGTTAAATTAATAAGATCAATACAACTAGATACCATGCAAAAAATGCCCAATAGGACGAAGGTCACCAACCATTTTTCTCTTTTTCTTAATTCTAATAGCATCATATTAATGTTTAATTAAAATTCAAAATTATAAGTCACCGCAGGAAAAGCAGTTCCCAAAACAGCTAAACGATAAGTATTGGCAGGCGTGCCCGATACTCTTCTAAAAAATACAGAAAACGCATTTCTCCTAAAGTAAATATTATAAATAGAAAAAGACAAACTTCCTTTAAATCGACTCGTTCGCACCGCATTTCTATTAATCGTATAAGATAAATCTAAGCGATGATAGTTTGGAATTCGGAACTGATTTCGAGGTGAAAAATGAGGAATTTCGGTATTCCCAATTTTATAAGCTGCCACAGGGGCAGTCACGGGTCTGCCTTGTCGATAAGTGAAATTAGCAGATAATAGATGCCTTCGATTAATTTGAAATTTATAGGTCAAATTCAGATTATGTGGGCTATCAAAATTAGACGGAAACCAATCTCCATTATTAATCGTCGAATTGGGTGTTTCTCCTTGCACCAAACGCTCCGACCTCGAATACGTATAGGATAATTGCCCTGTCCAACGACCTGTATTTTTCTTTAAAGAAAGTTCAATTCCATAAGCTCTTCCTTCTCCAATCAACAATTCCGTTTCTAATTGTTCATTCAATAATAATTCTGGTAAGTCCTTATATTCAACTAATTGTTCGATGTCTTTATAAAAGAGTTCAAAAGAAGTTTCCCATTTGTTTCTATCGAAATTTTGAAAATAACCAATCGAATAATTATTCGCCAATTGAGGAGGAATATAAGGCGTGCTGACTTGCCAAATATCAATGGGTGTAGAGGCTGTTGTATTAGAAATTAAATGAATATATTGTGCCATTCGGTTATAACTCAATTTTACGGAATTAGTTAAGCCAACACCAATCTTTAAGGAGACTCTTGGCTCCAAAGCGGAGTAATTCTTAATTACTTCTCCATCAGCGAATAGCGTTGAACCTACTGTGTTACCCCTACTAAGTTCTTGGCTTTCTGTATTATATAAAAATAATTCATTCGGTCCAAGATTTTGGTACGTACTGTAACGCAATCCTGCGGAGACGGACAACGCATCTCCTATATCAAATTCATCATTTATATAAAAAGCTAATTCTTGCCCCCTATCCTTATCCACACTTCTATTTTCTATGCCCGAAATTTCTCCTCTTGGATTTATATTTTCAGCGGCCCCAATTGATCTGACATAGGTAGCGCCTACATGAATCTCATGTCCTTCCAAAGCAGTAATAAATAAATCTGGTTTAGCTTTAATATGTTCTAAGCCATTTTGTAAAGTAAAAGCATCAAAACCTTCTGGATCAAAAAAGGAATTCTCCAAATTGCCATAAGCAACTTCTAAGGATGCCGAAAATTTTTCGCCTAAAAGTTGATTATAATTAAAGGTGGCTAATTGGGTTCCCCAATCGTAACCAAATTCATCATAATAGCGGAAATAATCGTAGCTCTGATAATAGCCTAAAGAAAAGTTAGATCCATTTTTCATCTGATGGCTCAATTTGGCATTGAAATCATAGAAATAGGCAGAACTATTTTGCAATTCCAAATTTTTGGCTCGCCTTAAAATCCAATCTGAATAAGAAGAGCGCCCGCCAACTAATAGGGAAGTTTTTCCTTTTATAATAGGAATTTCGGCAGTTATTCTACTGGCAACGATGCCTATACCACCTCTGATATTAAATTTTTCATTACTGGCGTCTTTTATATTCACCTCTAAAACAGAAGATAATCGACCACCATATTGAGCTGGAATATTTCCTTTATAAAGCGTAACCGCTTTGATAACATCTGCATTAAAAATGGAAAAAAAACCTAAAACGTGAGAAGAATTATATACTAAGGCACCATCTTGAGTCACTAGATTCTGGTCTATATTTCCACCTCGCACATTAAAGCCTGTAGCGCCTTCACCCGCCGTACTTACACCGGGCAGCGTAAGCAGACTTTTAATCACATCTGCTTCCCCTAAAAAAGAAGGTAATTGTTTGATTTCCAAAGGAGTTAACCTAGCTACTCCGATTTGGGCAGATTGGACATTACTATCAGAAGTTTTGCCAGCTACTACAATTTCACCCAATTCATAAACCTCCTCTGATAATTCAATATCCATACCTCCTGAATTATAAACATCAACTTGTCTTCGGAAATCGGCATAACCGATATTTTGTGCTTCTAATACATGTTTTCCAATTGGAAGGGATAGCTCAAATTGGCCATCTACATCGGAAACCGTATTGACATTAATTTTTTCTACATAAATTAATGCCCCTACTATGGGTTCATTTCTCGCTTTTATTAATCCGCTAATCGTTCCTTTGCCCGATGTTGCTACATTTTCTGGGCTACCAATAATAATGGGTAATTGGTTGGTATTTACTTCGATATCTTCGGCTACGACTTGGTATTTTGCGGTAAAATAATCGGCAGAATATTCTTTTCCTAAAGCTTCTTTAGGTGCCAAAATATAGGAAAAATTATCAAAAATACTAAAGGCTAAATTGGTGTTTTGGAATATTTTTTCTAAGACATTAGTGATTGGTTCTTCTTCGTATTTCAAGGTGATGGGCGTCGTAGGCAACCACTCTTTTTTATAATAAAAATCAAACGAATAATTTTGATCTAAATAATTTAAAATTGTTGCCACCGATTCATTTTGGTGATTTCCTGATACCTTATTGATGGTTTCGTCTTGCCCTACTAAAACAACACTCCAACACGCCAATAAGGCTATTAAAAATATCCGCATTTTATTTTTTATTTAACAGTCAAGTGAATCTTAAGTAAGTAGTGAGACAAAATTAGCCGACACTTATTAAATAGTTACGAGTTGCGGGTTGCGAGTTAAAAAGATAGAATTCTGAATCTAAAATCGGATTTAAGTGACCTATTTTAGGTTATTCAATTAGAATCATTAGGTATTTGATTGAATTTAACCCGCAACTCGCAACCCGCAACAAATATTTTATGTGACCATTTATATTGTCCGAGTACTTACTTATTTCCAAATTATTCGCCAGCTTACAACTCTCGAATCCAAATATTTCTGTATCGAACCTTATCGCTATGGTCTTGTAATAACAAAGGCATTTTAGCTGGATGAGGTGTATAACTCGGTTCTCCGATATAAATACAAGGGCCTTTAAGTTCTACATGATTTTGGATTAAAACCCCATTATGCAAAACCGTAACATAGCCTGGTTTTTCCAAATCGCCATTTCCTTTAAATTTGGGCGCAGAAAAAATAATATCATAAGCTTGCCATTCCCCTGGCGGGCGAGTCGCATTCACTAATGGTGGATGCTGCTTATACAAAGCACCTGCTTGCCCATTGGCATAGGTTTCATTTTCGTAGGAATTAAGAATTTGTACTTCGTATAAACCCATAAAAAATACCCCACTATTACTATACCCTTGGTCTTTTTTACCTACATCTACTGGAGCTACCCATTCAATATGCAATTGCACATCCCCAAATGCTTGTTTGGTTTCAATCGCTCCTCCTCCGGGTTTAACAATCATGGCGCCGCCTTTAACGTCCCATTCTGCTGGCGTATGCGAAGGGTTAGCTGTTTTGGCTTTGATAATTGCCACTACAGTTTCCATATTGACCCCGTAATCATATTTTGGTCGGTGCCAGTTTGATAAATCAGTTCCGTCAAATAAAATAGTAGCATCGGAAGGAGGGCTGGTAAAAAAACCAGGCGTCACTTTAGGTGGGACAGGTGTCCATTGTTCGGAAGCAGTCCAAGGTTTTGTTTTTTGTAATTCGTCCCAATCAATTTGAGGGACTTCTTGTGCTTTACAAGAAAGGAAAGTACACAAGCACAGCGCACTCAAGAGCGCATTTATTTTAAGTTTCATACAATAGTTAATTTATTCGTAAAAATAAGTAATGCCTTCGTATTAAAGAAATATTCTTATATATTTGACTACAAATCATTTAGGCCTAACCAATTCCTCACTAAAGTTACCAATTGGTGAAACATTTCCCTTCTTATCTACCATTCCTAATCAACAAAAAATGATAAAATATCACCTACTCTTGTATCTAACCCTATTCCTATTTACTAGCCTTCAAGGGTAAAAAAAAACAAGATTATATTGTTTCCATGAAAAGAGATACCATTTATGGTAAGATAAAATCATTCTCCTATTCGAATAAAATTGTCTTTTTTGATATTCCTGAGTTAGTTAATCAATTTAATCTTACTGCAACTGAAATTATTTTTAATAATGGTACTGGGCGATAAGTATGAAAATAAATTATTCTAATTCCGCTGCTACAAAACCGATGGCTTTCGATGTATCGACATACTATTTTTAAAAATTAACAAGCTTTTCTACCGATATTTTGTTCCGTGGGGATAAGCTTCACCGCAAAACGTTATAATCCATAAATTTTAATAATAATTGCTAAAGTTCCTCTCCTTTCTTAATTTCAAAAACCTGCATGGCCTCATTATTCTTAGCTACTAAAATCAATTCTTTACCTTTTACATTAATAGTAGCTAAATCTCTAACTTGCCCTTTCATAAAAAAACCAGACTCTTTAGATAAGATAGGTTCAAAGGTCGCATCACCATTACCTTTTAACAATAATCCATAATTGGCATCATACCGTCCTACTTCTGGCTTAACCCCATAAAGATTTCCGCCCATTAAAATATCTAAGTTTCCATCCTTATCTAAGTCTTTGACTAAAAGTCCATAGGTTGGAGAAAATTGAGCAGCTTTGGGCAATTCTTTTTGTGTAAAAGTCCCATCACCATTATTGATAAAAAGAGAAGTTTCTAAGGTGTGCGCCTTTTTAGCAATCGTACCTTTTAATTCTTCTTTGGTAAAAATATCGGTGATGCGTTGATTTTTATAATTAGCATTTTTTAAATATTTCTTCTTTAAATGCGGTAATTGCATGACCAAATCGTGCCGAAGTACCATCGGATAATCTTCCGCACCATTGTATTGGGTAATGATAGGTTCGGGCGTTTTATTCCGATCAAAATCATTCATGAACAGTTTAAGCGGTTTGTCTGGTGTTGCTGCAAAACGGCTATTCAGCCCGTGATTACCAACTACTAAATCTACATCTCCATCTTTATCAAAATCTCCTGCTTTTATACAGTTCCACCAACCACTAGAATTAGTTAGACCCGCTTTTTTAGTCGCTTTTTTAAATTTACCTCCATTATTTTCAAAAACAGTCACTTCCATCCATTCGCCGATAACAATTAAATCTTGGTCTTGGTCACCATCGGTATCCATCCATATTGCATCCGTCATCATGCCTAACCTTCTCATTTCTGGCGCTATTTCTTTCGTGATGTTTTTAAATTTTCCCTGTCCATCATTATTCAAAATATGTCCATCCATAGGCAGTCCATAATAACCAGGTTTGAGTCGGATACCTACAAACAAATCTTGATCCCCATCATTATCATAATCTGCCGCCGCTATACAAGAACTACTCTGGCCATTAAAAGATGGTAAAAACTGAGCTGATTTTTTAAAATTCCCTTGCCCATCATTAAAATATAATTGGTCTATTAAGGCTTGGGAATCAAAACCCAAAAACTCATTACCTCCGTGGGCTACATACAAGTCTAAATCGCCATCATTATCTGCATCAAAAAATAGACAATCTGTATCTTCTCCTCCAGCGGTAGATCCAAAAAGATTTTTATTGGTTGCTATAAATCGACCATCTACTTGTTGTACCATTAATGCCCCTGGATTACCCGATGCACCGCCAATATAGAAATCTTCTAGCCCGTCTCCATTGACATCTCCTTTGGTCATTCTAGGGCCTTCGGTCGAAATCATGTGGTAAAGTAAACGATCTCGATCAAAGTCAATAAAGCGGTTCTCTTGATGTTGGAAAGACAGATTTAGACTATTGGTTATTTCTTTGAGTAGGGTCGGTTGTCGGCTGTCAGTTATCGGTTGTCGGTTGTCGGTTGATTCGATACTTTTTACCGTAATTGTTTGATTGGTAGGAATATTGGCTAAAATTGTCTTTTTATCGTTCGGCCATTCTACTATTAAGGAATCTATTTTCTGAATCGCCCCTAAACCAAAATTAGGTCTATAATCTACCGAAGATTGAAAACCTCTGACGGGTATATTTTCTAAATAAAAAATTTGGTCGTCTGTTTTTAGGGTTACTTTGGCGCCGATAGCAAAAGGATTTGCACCCTCTCCCGCTAGGATAACTTTTAAATAATTTTGATTGGGTAAAAGTATATTCGTTTCATTGCGGTAAAGAAAGGCGGGTTGGTTAACATTATTAACCACCAAATCCAAATCGCCATCATTGTCAAAATCTGCATAAGCCGACCCATTAGAATGGCTTGGCGTGGCCAATCCCCATGCTTTTGCCCTATTTTTAAAACTCAAATCGCCTGTATTTTGATATAGGTAATTGGCTATTCGAGTAGAAGGAATGGTATCAATTAATTTTTGATAATTGACCCCTTCTTTAGTCACCATTTGGCGAACTATTTCTTCGTTGGAAACGAATTGAATATAATCTTGATCAATAATATCTTTATGTAAACCATTAGATACATAAAGGTCTTTCAATCCATCATTATCATAATCTGCCATCAAAGCACCCCAACTCCAATCTGTTGCCTCGACTCCTGCTAATCGACCAATTTCACTAAAACTTCCATTACCATTATTCAACTGCATCACATTTCGGGTAAATTGATGATAATAGCCATTTTTTATATTTAATTGATAGCGATCCCAATTTTCAAAAGTCATTTTCGTTTTAAAGCGGTCTTCTCCCTCTGGCAACATTTCGGTAACAAAAATTTCTGGATAGCCATCATTATTAATATCTGCCATATCGGCGCCCATAGAAGCTACACTTAAAGATAAAATTTGATTTTCTAAGTCTTCCTTAAATGTACCATCTCCTTGGTTCATATATAAATAATCTCGTTCAAAAAAATCATTAGATACATACATGTCCACCCATCCATCTCTATTGACATCTCCTGCCGTCACTCCTAAGCCAAAGCCAATTTCGCTACCATATACACCCACTTCCTCAGATACATCCACAAATAATCCATTATCATTTCGGAAAAACTTATCTCCCCCCAATTCATCTCGTTCATTCCGCTGCTCTTTCTTTTCGTTAAAATCAAAAATAGAACGGTAAGAATTATTTAATAAATAGGCATCTAAATCCCCATCTTTATCATAATCAAAGAAAGTCGCATGCGTTCCATACCCTTTATCGGCTAGACCATATTTTGTTGCGGCCTCCACAAAAGTGCCATCTCCAAGATTGATAAATAATTCATTTTGTTTATTATCTCCTGCTAAATCCCCAGAATTACAGACATAGATATCCATTAAACCATCTCCATTGACATCAGACATCGTCACGCCTGTAGACCAAGCACGAGTGCCTGCTACTCCTGCTTCTTCGGTAATGTCCTCAAATTGGAAATTGCCTTTGTTTAAAAATAATTTATTCGGATGCATATTTGCGGTAAAATAAACATCCATCAAACCATCTTGGTTAATGTCTCCAATAGCCACCCCGCCACCGTTATAAAAATTACGGTAGGTATAAATATTAAAGTCTTTATTATAATCGAGCTGATTGGTAAAATCAATGCCAGATGAATCTGCATTTAACAAAGTAAAAAGTTGGGGTTGGTTGGCTTCTTCCGTTGTAGGCGAAGCAGTACAAGCTACTATCAAGAGCAGGGAAAGAAATAATATTAGCCTCATTTATAGGTGTCTTTCGACATTTTTAGTTTCATACAATCGTCTTTATTGATTCATCTCCCAGTTCAAGCCACACAGTTTACCCGCTGTCACCCGAAAGATTTTAGCATAAAGACTATAAAGCTACAAATTTAGTAAGGTTATTCGACTTAATGTAATGAATAGTCCAATAAGAAATTTAGAATTTAGGTCCTGCGTTAAAACTGTTGGTTAGTTCCCGCAAAGTTAGTTAAAAACGTTAGACAACTACTTGAACTAGGAATTACCTATACTAAAAGTGTCTTATTGATTACTTTCTCAAAATAAATCACTTTTAGGACATCCCTTTAAGCCTTTTGTTGTTAACTTGGAGTAATCAAATTTTGTAATGAACTCCTACTTCTTGAATAATTTTAAAACCTATTTGCTTTACTTACTACTATTAATGCCTATAACATTAATTAGTCAAGAAGTAGATTGCGATAACTCCGTTTATATTAGCACGCATATTTCTACAGGTTCTGGCTTATATCGGTTACAGGTAGATAATGGTATAAGCAATGTAGAAGAAATATTTGTCAATAATCAACAGTACCACCTAGGATGTTTAGGCTATAGTGTTGTCGATAAAATGATATATGCACTTGAATATAACACTTATGAATTATTGCGTATCAATGCTTTGGGCGAAATTACTAACTTGGGCGTCCCCAAAGGTTTAGATACTAATTTAGTCTATAATTCAGGGGATATATTTCCAGGTGGTAGAGATTTTTTTCTTATAGGAAAGGAGGAAGCAGAAAATAGAGATGTTGCATTTTACGCCATAGATATTTTTGATTTAAGAGCGACGCCTTTAGCATTAGTAAGTGACGGAGATGTTCGGGTTCAAGATATGGCCCGAAACCCAATCGATGGTACAGTCTATGGTTATGATGCCCAGCAACAAAAAATAATTACGGTCTCTCTTGGTCAAGTTTCCAATTATCAATTCCCTTCTATACAAGCATATTTTACCTCCCTTTTCTTTGATAAAAGTGGCCAGCTATATGGTTTAGGGGGAAGCGGTCCAGGTACTAGTAGAGAATTTTTTACAATTGATAAAATAACGGGTATGGCTACCCTGCTAACAAATGGCCCAATCGGAAATGATACGGATGCTTGTTCTTGTCCTTATACTTTTGAGTTTTATAAAAAAGTATATCCAAAGGAAGTACTCCCTTGTCAAGAGGTGACGATTGAATATACCTTTTTTAATACAAGTGGTTCTGCTCGAACGGCTTTAAGGCTTTTGGACGAATTACCCGTAGGTCTAACAATTACTAGTATAGCCTTTCAAAGTGAATCCAATAAATTTAATGCAAGAATAAATAGTGGGATTGGGACGAATCTAGTCGATTTATCTAGACTTGAGATATTATTGGGCAGGAAGAACAAAATAACTGTTAGGGCTGAAGTAGATCCAGAGGTACAAGGCGTGCTTAGCACACAAGCCATTTTGGAAAATTTACCATTAGCTTTGAATTCCGCTTTACCCTCAGACAATATAGAAACAAGCACCCTAGCAGATCCTAATTTTATAGAAGTAATCAATACAGAAACGCCCGTATTTGAAGATAATATTGTCTTTGATTGTGATAAAAATACAGCTATTATTGTCGCTCCCATTCCGAATGCCAACACTTACCTTTGGAGTGATGGTAATACTACTCCCAGCATAACCGTTGACCAATCAGGTATTTATCAAGTGGAGATGGAAACCGACTGTAAGATATATAAAGCCGAAATAGAAGTAGATTTTAACGTACCTGACAACTTTTTAGAGATGGGATCAACTATTGAAGTGTATCAAGGAGCAACCTTTTCTATACCGTTTGAAACCAATTTAAGGAACATTGTTCAATATGAATGGTCTGCCGATAATCTTGTCAATTTTAGTTGTACCAATTGTGCCAATCCCATCATCAATACCCTGTCATCTAGTACCATTAGCCTAGAGATAACAGATGAGCAAGGTTGTATAATATCAAATGACCTCTTAGTGGAGGTTAATAAAAGCAAAGCCATTTTTGCTCCTACTGTCTTTAGTCCAAATGGAGATGGCAGGAATGATTATTTTTATTTGCAAGGCACAAATGCTCGCATAAAAACCATCCGTATCTTCGACCGTTGGGGAACGCTTTCCTTTGAAAACCAAAATGGGCAAGTGAACGATCTAGCCCACGGATGGGCTGGTGATTCACAAGGGAAACAGTTAGAAAACGGTGTTTTTATTTGGTACGCTCAAGTAACTTTTGCAGATGGAACGGAAGAAGTATTAAGTGGAACGATTACGCTGATAAGGTAATTTCTACTCTATTTTTTCTTCTTTATTTCCGCCAATAAAGCTTCCATTTCCTCTTTTTTCGTTAAATCAATATAATCCACAATCACCTTAGTATCGTCTTTATTATAAACAGTGATACGGCGGTTACCATCTACTTTTACGTAGGCATCTCCAGCCAATTTAAGTTTAGCAGGGTTTTTAATTTTAATAAATCCTTTTCCATACCATTTTTCTAGCAATTCTACTACATCTAATTTAAGGCTATCCGCACCTAAGTGCTTATTCCATGGCGCCCAACTATCGTAAGTAAAAGTTACAGGCATACCCGCTATTTTATCTTCATAAAAATTAGGATAAAAATCCATACCAGCTGGGTAATCTAATTCTACAATTTTAGCCCATACCGTATGATTCGTAGCTCCTTGCCGAAACGAACCTTTTTTATTCATCTTCCAGCAATGGTCATAAAAATCTTTAGAAGACATCCCAAAATGGAAGCCAAAAAAAAGACTATCATAGCGAACACCAGAGGCTAGTTCTCGCTCTACCGTTTGATGATATTCGCTTTTAGAATTACAAGCAAAAAAACAACAAATTCCCAAAAGAAGGACAATAACTAAACTAAGTTTATTAATATTTTTAGCCTTCATTGAATAATTATTTTATCTACACAAATTTTAAAACTTAGAATGGAGAGCAGAGATGTGAGAATAGAGATTAAAATCGAATAATAGATTAATAAATCTGCTGTTTCTGGTTAAAATCATTCGTTTTAGCTGCATAATAAGTCTCTATCCTCTACTCTCGCTTCTCTTTTCTTAAAACTGTATGGTTTTAAATATGCAAATTAGAAAAGCCGCAAATCCAAAATAGGATTTCCGGCTTTTCATTATTTTTTAGATTATGAAAATCCTAAAGAATCTTTACAATCATACCTGTCAATTTTAATAACAAGGATTTTGTACTAAATTAGAATTCGCATCTAACTGAGACTTAGGAATTGGGAACAATTCTTTACAGTCTTCTTGAGCTGACTTACCCCACCATTCTTCAGTAAACTTGTCAAATCGAATTAAATCCGTTCTACGCTTACATTCAGAGAACATCTCTCTACCTCTTTCCGCTAATAAGTTTTCAGCAGTCAATGCATCAAAAGGAGCGACTCCTGCTCTATCTCTAATTTGGTTCACTAAATCCAACGCTTCCGCATCATTTGGATTCATTCTCCAAAGTGCTTCCGCTCTCATCAATAAGATGTCAGAATAACGGAAAATAGGCATATCATTACTCATATCTGGTTGACCACCCACTTCGATTTCGAACTTAACGTTACGAGCACCTGCTTCTCTCCAAGCTTCAGGGAATAATTCATTAATTTCTGAACGGAAAGTAAATGGAACACCATCAGGGTCAGTACCAGAAGCAGCAGTACCTGCATCTTGTAATCTTACCTTACCTGAAACATCCCATTGTGGTCCAACTAAGAAGTTACCTCTTACAGGAGATGGTCCTTCTTCAGTATTTGCTTGTCCTTTTCTTAAATCACCATCTTCATAAGAATCATAAAATGCTTCTAAAGTACACCAACCATTCCATGGCTGTGCAGCTAAATTATACGTTTCTTGATTAATGTAAGACAACGTCTGCATTACAATATTCAAACCGCCTGCAAATACAGCATCGTAAGGAATCGCCATGATAAATTCTGAAGAACCTTCGTTGCCAATATTAAAGTTAGCAAAGTAATCTCCTTCGACAGAGTAATTGCCTGAGGTAATAATTGCTTGGCAAGCAGCAGCAGCTTTTGCCCACTCTGGAGAGCCTTTATACACTTCAGCATTTAAGTATAAATTAGCCAAAGCAGCTTGCACTACCATTTGGTTAACTCTACCATAAGTCGTACCATCAACATTAGCACTAACACCAGCTAAATTAGCAGTCAATTCCGATTCAACGAAATTATAAACTTCAGCTCTAGAAGAAGTAGCTGGTGGATTCGTATCTGTGAAATCCGTAGAAATTGGTACGTTACCATAAACGTCTAATAACCACAAATAGTAAATAGCTCTTAAAGCCTTTAATTCTGCGATAAAAGGATCCGTTAATGGGTTGCCTAATTCTTCAAATTGGAAAATCAAACGGTTACAAGAGTTTACCCCACCAAATAAGAAGTTCCAAGTACCGCCAGTTGTAGGATCTTCCGCAGTCCATAATTGCTGGTGTAATCTTACCCAGTGACCACCATCACCCCAGTCTGGTCCTCTGGTAGGTACCACCATTTCGTCAGATGAAACCTCTTGGGCAGCCCAATAATTGGTCGTTCCCATATAACCATAAAGGGAAGTATAAGCTGCTCCAAGGGCAGAAATTAATTCATCTTCCGTTTGGAAGAAGTTATCGGCAGTAACTTCACTGAAAAGTTCCTCTTCCAGATCCGTACAAGCCGGCATGAAGGCGATCATACAGAACGCCAGCATAAGAGCCTTAAAGGAAATTAAATATTTTTTCATTTTTATGTGCTTAAAGTAGGCTTCAACAATAATGTCTGTGAGAAAGATAATAAAGGGTATTCCCCAGTTTTTATTATCTATTCGCCTACTATCATTTTAAAAAAATTAGTTCAACACCATTACAAAAAAACAAAAAATTGATTTTGAAATCGTCATAAATGGGTCAAACTTCTTAATTAAGTCTATGATTTTAAAACCATAAGTCATAGAACTGACGCTTTTCTGAATGGCTTTAAATATCTGTTGACTTTTTAGAAACCTAAATTTACACCAAAAGTAAATCCACGAGCAGAGAAATAAGTATTTCTTCTGTCGATACCCGGTGCTAAAGAACCAAAATTACTAAAATCTTCATCCGTTAATCTAGGTTCTGGAGAAACGCCAGAATAACCTGTAATAGTGAACAAGTTTTGTCCAGTTACATATAATCTAACTTTCGAAAATCCTGAAGGTAAATTAGCTGAAGGCAATGAATAACCAATAGTCAAGTTATCCAACTTCACGAAAGATGCATCCTCTACGTGATAGCTAGAAAATTGAGGCTGATCGACTAAATTAGAGATATCAGCAGAAGTACTTAAAATATTATAAGCAGCAATTGCTCCTGGAGCTTCATAGAAAGCACGGAACGTATTAATCATATCATGACCTAATACCCCTCTAAAGAAAACATTAATATCTAAGTTTCCAATAGCAAAGCTATTATTTAAACCAAAATTATATTTAGAAAAACCATTTCCGATTACCGCTCTGTCTTTCAAGTCATCTACTGTTCCGTCACCATCAACATCTAAGAAATTCCAAGTACCATCTTCTTTTACAGGATTTCTTTCATCAACAACCAAGCCCCATAACTGACCAATTGGTTGACCTTCTTCTAATCTTACTAATGGGGTACCATTCTGACCAGGAGAACCTAAGTTGGCGCCATCTCTGAAACCACCTAAAGAAACACCTCTTTCTTCATCCGTTAAAGAAACTAATTCTGGTACAAATTGTCGGCTACCAGATAAGCCAATTTGCCAAGTATTACCACTTCCTAAATCAACATTATAGTTTAAGGCTAATTCAATACCACTATTGTTGACTTCCGCAACATTAAAGAAAGTCAAAGGGAATAGATTTGGAGGAACAGGTACGTTAAATTGGAAGATACCATCATTCGTAGTAGAGTTATAGTATTCCAAAGAACCTGTCAATTTGTAATCTAATACCGCAAAGTCAACCCCTACGTTAAAGTCAGCTTTTGTTTCCCACTTTAAGTTTGGATTCGGGTTAGATGCTGGTCCATAACTAGGGACAAAACCTCCATTAAAGAAGAAGTTACCCGCTGGCTGGAAACGCTGTAAAGACAAGTAAGATTCGCCTACATTTGCTCCCGTTACCCCATAACCAGCTCTTAGCTTCAATTGGTCGAAGCCACTAATACCAGCAACTTTTACTAAATCAGTACCAACAGATACCGCAGGGAATAAGCCCCACTTTTCGTCTGCACCAAAACGAGAAGAACCATCTCTTCTAACAGATGCTGTAGCAAAGAATTTATCATCAAAGTTCAAGTTAACTCTACCGAAGAAAGAGATCAACTTATTCGTGTTCTTATAGGAAAATATCTGTCCTAAACCATTTGCAAAATCATTCGATGCTGCTAAGTTATTCGCCCCGAAAGCATCAGATAAGAAATCTCCACCCTGAACACTAAAGCCAGAAAAAGCGAAATCTTGATATTCATAACCCGCTAATACTTTTAAATCTATATTACCTTCTAAACTAGTATTATAGTTAGCCTCTAAACGGAATAACTGATCTTCTTCTTCTCTGTTAAACTTACGAGCTAAACCATTTCTATTCTGTCCAACAAAGAAACTATTCTTATCATAATACCAGCTTTCATCCTCATTAGAACGTTGTTGAGAATAAAAAACACCAACTGATAAAGCGTCTGTTAAAGCATAATCACCACGAATATTCGCTGCAATGGTCTTATCTTGCTGTGTATTTGTATTTTGTTCAATAATTGCAACTGGGTTGAAATAATCAAATAATACTTCTTGCTGGTATCCATCCCACTTATCGAACTCAGGATTATTAACATCTCTTATAGCAGATGTTGGATTATGGATCGTTGCATATCGAAAGGCATCATCAAAACCTTTACTTGCATCTGCTCTACTAGTAGCCAAATTTGCAGTAACTGTTAATTTGTCATTTAAGGCTTTTTGCGTTAAGTTCGCTCTAAAGTTCAAACGATCAAAACCAGTCGTTCTAGCAATACCTTTTACATCTCTGTAGTTACCAGAAATACGGTAAGTTGTTCCCTTATTTCCACCACTCAAAGAGATGCTATGGATTTGAGAAACACCCGTATCCGTTAATTCATCAAACCAGTCTGTACTCGATCCTCTATCATTACCTCCACCGAAAGCTCGGTATTCATCGGCACTTAATACATCTACTACTCGGTCAACTGCTTCAAAGGTCACCTGACTGTTTACTGTCACAGTAGAGCTACCAGCAACCCCTCTTTTAGTTGTAATTAAGATGACACCAGAGGCACCTCTTGTACCATAGATAGCTGCAGCAGAACCATCTTTCAATACATCAATAGATGCAATATCTTGAGGTTCAACACTATTCAAATCACCACCTAATACCCCATCAATTACAATTAATGGCTCCGTAGAGGCACCAACAGTAGATAATCCTCTCAAACGGATATTAAATCCACCATTAGGATTGGCACCTGGTCTCGCAATAACTAAACCTGCCACCTTACCTTGTAATAATTGACTGGCGTCGTTTACGTTACCTTGGTTAAAATCCTCTGCTTTCACAGAAGTAATAGAGCCTGTTACCTCTTTAGATTTTTGTGTACCGTAACCAGTTACCACAATTTCATCTAAAATAGCACCCGCAGATAAAGCAACATCTACAATAGATAAATTGCCAATATCAACAGTTTGGGTAGCGTACCCCGTGTAAGACACTTCTAATTGAGTAGCGTCGGCAGGAACTTCAAGGGAATACTTTCCATCAAAGTCAGTAATCGTACCTATTGCGGTACCTGCTACTACAACTGTAGCACTAATGAGCGCTTCACCCCCGTTAGCATCAGTAATCGTACCCGTAAGAGTACGCTGTGCAAAGGTAAAACTAGAGATTGCAATCGCTAAAATTAGCGTAAGCAGACCTCTGGACAATAAGTCAACTTTTAGTTTCATACAATATTCAGATTTAGTTAATAAATTAAAACTAGTTATAAATAAGAATGCATCTTTAAATAGTTTGTCCCTTTTTCTACAAGCAGATTTACTATAAAACATCATTCAATTAAATATTAAATTTTCACACATGTCTTCATAACAATAGTGTTCACTTTACACTAAGCAGTCATAAAGGTAAAAATATCTTTGAATATACCAAAAAAATTATAAAATGATTTTTTACCAAAAGTTCTATTGTTATTTCATATCAAATACAACTTTTGTTTGTTTTTTAGAAGGGAAGTTTATTAGAAACTAGGGTGCAAATATAATATATACTTTCTCAATAATGTTAAATAAATACTAAAAAAAATATTTTATATAAGACAAAACCCCTTTTTGTTTCCTTTTCTGCTTAACAATCAGCTATTTAATTGTGTTGATTATATGTATTTCTATTTTTTAATAGTCGATTTTTTTATTACCTTATGCCTGTAAATTAACCAATACTTTACTTTTCACTAGTTAAAACCGACTAATTTTTGATGAGATTCTTTTTCTTTATTTTGACGTTTTTATTTGCTATTCCTAGCAATGCCCAACTAATGGGATTTAAACTTCCAAAAGGTCAAGATAAGGTAACCATACCCTTCGAGTTTCACAATAATTTCATTATCGTCAATTTAATTTTTGATGATGTTTTTCCCCTTAAATTTATTTTTGATACAGGTAGTGAAAATACTATTTTAGTAAAAAAGGAATTTACGGATATTTTGAATATCTCCTATGATCGAAAATTTAAAGTACTCGGTGCAGATTTTGAGCAAGAATTAGTCGCTTACTTGGTAAGAAATATCAATATGGATTTGCCCAATTTGCCAGGGCAAGGTTTAGACTTATTGGTATTAAAAGATGACTATTTTAAATTTGAAGAATATACAGGGCTTAAAATTCATGGTATTTTAGGAATGGATTTATTCAAGACTTTTACGATCCAAATTGATTATAAAAAACAAAATTTAATCTTACATCGAGTAGAAAAATTCGTCGTTCCTTCTAAAAAATTTAAACTACTACCTGTTCAAATTCATAGAAATAAACCCTATCTAATGGCAACAGTAGAAATTAAACAAGATACCGTTGCAAAAGTAAAATTATTGCTTGATACAGGTGCTAGCCTTTCTTTGCTCTTACATAATAATAGTTCTAAAGAGTTGACGATGCCTGAAAAAATGATTCCAGGAAAAATAGGCAACGGATTAGGTGGTTTTATTCAAGGGTTTGTTGGGCGGATTAATCGCTTATCTTTTGATGAGTTCTATTTTAATAGTGTCATTACCAATTTTCAAGAAGTCAATGAAAATGTTCAGTATCGAGTTAATTTTGGTAGGAATGGAATCCTTGGTAATGAAATCCTTAGTCGATTTAATGTCATTTTTGACATCGCCCGCTCAAAAGTATATTTAAAGCCTATTAAAAAATACAATAAATATTTTAAATATGACAGAAGTGGAATTACCCTTATTGCTTCAGGTAAAAAATTAAATAAATTTCGGATCAAAGAATTAATTCAATATTCTCCCGCAGCAGAAGCTGGTTTACAAATTGGAGATTTGGTGACTAGTGTCAACTCAATTCCCTTAGGAAAAGATGATTTGAGGCGAGTAACCAAAAAGTTTCAAAAAAGAAGTGGAAAACGAATAAAAATGGTGGTATTGCGAAAAGGTAAACGAATGGTTTTTAGGTTTCGGTTGCGGGATTTGATTTAGAGGAGGTGTCGGGTATCAGGTTTCTGGTGTCAGGCTAGATGCGTCCACGTCTAACCTGATACCCGACACCTATCTCCCCATATGCACCAACAAAACCGAAATATCAGAAGGCGAAACTCCACTAATTCGACTAGCTTGACCTATTGTTCCTGGCTTAATTTTCGTCAATTTTTCTCTAGCTTCAGCAGATAAGGAGACGAGTGAATGATAGTCCGTACTTTCTTGTAGGCGAACCGCTTCTAGCCGATTCATCTTTTCCACCATTTCTTGTTCTTTTCGGATATAGCCTTCATATTTCATCGTTACCTCCGCTGTTTCTATAAATGCCTTAGGATATTGACTCAAAAAGGTCTCCAATTCAGGAACAACTGCTCTCAATTCATTAACATGTACATGTGGTCTAGTCAAAATACTATGCAATTTCATACTTTGCTTTAAAGGTGCAGAACCTTTTTCCACCATATAACCATTTACTAAGTCAGGAGAAATACTCGTCTTTCGGAAAAATTTATCAATGGCTTTCGTCGCCATCTTTTTCTCTTCCACTTTCTCCATTCGCTTCGCACTTCCACGAATGCCTAATTTATCTGCTAAAGGGGTTAATCGAATATCTGAATTATCTTGTCTTAATAAAATCCGATATTCTGCCCTGGAGGTAAACATCCGATAAGGTTCTTCGGTACCTTTAGTAATTAAATCGTCGATTAGTACCCCAATATATGCTTCTGATCTTTTTAAGGTAAATGCGTCTTCTTCTTTCACCGCTAAATGGGCGTTAATCCCAGCCATCAAACCTTGACTTGCTGCTTCTTCATAACCTGTTGTTCCATTGATTTGTCCTGCAAAAAATAGATTTTTCACCAATCGAGTTTCCAAAGAAGCTCTTAACTGAGTTGGTTGAAAAAAGTCGTATTCTATCGCATACCCTGGACGGAACATTTTGGCATTTTCAAATCCTCTAATCTTCCGCATTGCCTTATATTGCACTTCTTCTGGCAAAGAAGAAGAAAATCCATTCACATAAATTTCACAAGTATCCCAGCCCTCTGGCTCTACAAATAATTGATGTCGATCTCGTTGAGAAAAACGGTCAATCTTATCTTCTATAGAAGGACAATATCGAGGACCTTGACCTCTAATTTGTCCATTAAATAAAGGCGAACGATCAAAACCCGTTTTTAGAATATCATGTACTTCCTTGCTGGTATAGGTAATATGACAAGGTGCTTGTTTTTCTAATTTTGGCGTATCTGTATAAGAAAACTTAGAAGGATTTTCGTCTCCTGGTTGTAGTTCCATGGCGCTCCAATCCAAAGAACGACCATCAACTCTAGGTGGTGTTCCTGTTTTCATCCGACCAGTTTCAAACCCTAAGCCCTCTAGTTGAGCGGTAATACCTGTGGAGGCTCGCTCCCCTGCTCTACCGCCGCCAAATTGCTTATCACCAATATGAATTAAGCCATTTAAGAAAGTACCATTCGTCAAAATAACAGACTCACTTTCAATCTCTACGCCCATGCCTGTGTGAACGCCTACTGCCCGACCATCTTTTACAATAATTCCAGTCACCATCTCTTGCCAAAAATCAACATTTGGATGACTTTCTAACATAATTCGCCACTTTCTAGCAAATAATCGACGGTCACTTTGCGCTCTAGGACTCCACATGGCAGGCCCTTTTGATAAGTTCAACATCCGAAATTGCATCATGGTATGATCCGTTACAATTCCTGAATAACCACCCATCGCATCTATTTCTCGAACAATTTGCCCTTTTGCCACGCCACCCATTGCTGGATTACAAGACATTTGGGCAATGGTCTGCATATTCATAGTTGCCAACATCACTTTTGACCCCATATTAGCTGCTGCTACTGCTGCCTCGCAACCTGCATGGCCTGCGCCTACTACTATCACATCGTACTTTGGAAACATGGTTTGTAATTTTCAATTTTCAATTTAAATTTTCAATTTTCAAACAGATTACGGAGAAATTGAAAAAGATTTGCAAAAATACGAATAAGTGAACAATAAAAAATGGGTAAAAGTGCCGTTTTAACATAATTTCGGTCTATTAAGAATAAATCGTTAAAAATGACACTTATTTAACGGCAATGGAAGCTAGAACGTCAAATAAAAGATTGATAACTCCTATACTTCCAATAAGTCCAACAAAAAACAAAATCATCAAACATACAGTCGTTATTAATGGAGGTCCAATCCATTTTTAAATACTTTCGAAGCTAATAAGTTCATAAATTATTCTTTGAGGTTAAATTGTTTCTTTTCTTAGTTATATTGGATAACGACTATTAAAACTGTCTCCATAAAAATAATACCATTTTTTAATACGTCTCCTTTACCAATTAGTGCTGACATTTTTTTATCTTTCCGTTTTATCCACTTCTTTGCTCAGACCAGAGGTCTTAGCTATGGTAAAACAAATTATATTATGGAAAGACGAAAATTCATCACAACAGCAGTAGCAGCTTCTGCCCTACCCTTAAGTTGTGTAGCAGGTAGTCAAGCATTAGCCAATAATCAACCAACCGCAGAAAAAGAATTGTACGAAATCCGTACCTACGAAATTAAATTCCGAGGCAACCAACAATTATTAATCGATTATCTGAAGGATGCATTAAAACCTGCCATGATGCGAGCGGGTGCGAATCATTTTATGATTTTAGAAGAAGTTGCCAAAGGAGGGCCTAAGAAAATATATACACTTATTAGTTACCCTACGGCTGCCATTTATTTACAAGCACAAAATTTGAATGGCGATGCCGCTTATGTAACTGCCTCCGCTACTTATAATGCCCATACAAAAGCCATCTATAATCGCTATGAATCTTGGTTATTAAATGCTTTTGATGGATTTCCAAAAATGGAAGCGGCTCCAGCTGATGTTGTTTTTGAAATGCGTACTTATGAAAGCGGAAATGACGATGCGCTTAGACGAAAGATAAAAATGTTCAACGATGAAGAAGTGCCTATTTTTAGAGATGCAGGACTATTGCCTGTCTTTTTTGGTGAAATGATAGCGGGTCCTTATCGCCCTTGTTTGACGTATATGATTTATACTAAAGACATGGAAGCAAGTGGTCAAGGCTGGCAAAATTTCCTAAACCATCCAGATTGGAAACGGATTGTAGGTTTACCTGAATATGCGAATACGATTTCTACTATTCGGAATGTGTTTTTGAAACAGGTGAGTTGATAATGAAAAAAGGTATAGCGGTTTCACACCACTATACCTTTTTACCTTTCAACCCTTCAACCTCTGTACCTTTTTATGTCTTCCGCTTTTTCTTCTTTGCCGCAGGAAACAAAATATTATTTAATATCAGTCGGTAGCCTGGAGAATTCGGATGCAAATTTAAATCTGTCTCCGGGTCATTCACATAATGTCTATAATCTTCAGGGTCATGACCACCATAAAAAGTCCAAAATCCTTTCCCTCTTTTTCCATGCATATAGCGGGTTTCGGTCGCTGATTTATTATCTCCTAATATCAGCACATCCGATTTAATTTGATTCTTTTGATAAGCAGTCGTTTGTCCCATAAAACCTTTCACTGTTCTAGTATGACATTGGGTCAACATAGTTGGTACAGGGTCCCATTTTGCCGAAAAATCGAAGAGCGTAAAATAATCAACTTCTGGCGCTAAGGGCTTTCCTTGTGGACGGTCTATCGTAGCATATTCGTATTGTAATGGATTGGTAATCAGTTGAAAATCCTTGAATGCAAAGGTTTTAGAAAAATCCAATTTTTCCTGTGCATTAGGGTCTGCCCCGTCCCCATCGTACATATTCGCACAGATGTCTAAACCTTCTGCTGCTAATGCAATATCGTAAGTATCTGTCGCTGAACACATGGCAAACATAAAGCCGCCACCAGCAACATAATCACTAATTTTCTTGACAACATTTAATTTTAACTGAGAGACTTTGGCATAACCTAAACTAGTTGCCAATTCTTCCATTTTTCGCTTATTCTCTTTGTACCAAGGCGTTGTCCCAAAAGACCGATAAAATTTACCATATTGTCCCGTAAAATCTTCATGGTGCAAATGCAGCCAATCGTATTCCGCTAATTTATCGGTAATCACCTCTCGGTCATAAACGGTTTCGTAAGGAATTTCTGCATAAGTCAACACCAAAGTTACCGCATCATCCCAAGGCTGCACCCGTCTGCCATGTCGGGCATTAAATGCGGGCGTATACACCGCAATCTTTGGGGCTACCTCCAATTTCATCACATCCATATTCGCTTCTGGATTCGCAATTTGAGACACGATTTGGTCGTAGGCTCCATCAGGAATGATTTCAAAAGACACACCTCTTGTTAGGCATTCTTTTTCAAAAATCTTGGTATAAGGAAAAGCAAAACTGCCCCCTCTATAATTTAATAACCACCAAGCTTCTACTTCTTGGTTTAACACCCAATAAGTAATGCCGTAAGCTTTTAAATGGTCTTTTTGTTCGGTATCCATTGGTATCAACATCATCGAAGCAGACGCTTGAAATGCGATGGTGATGCCTAATAGTAATGTGAAGAGTAGTTTTTTCATGGATGATTTTATTTATGGTTGACCGTACGCAGTTAATCGGAACAGCCATTCTATAGGAAACTCAAGTATTGATAGAACAATTATTTATCGGTAAAATATTTGTCTATGCTGGTTTTTAACTAAAAATTAATACGTTGATTCTTTTTTCGGCAAAGTCTTTCTTTCTAACCTCATCTTATTAATTACTGACTTACTAAGTTTTTTGCAATCTACATCTAAAACATTCGACTGGACCACTTGTTCCATAAATTCGATTACAGGAATATCCATTGGAGAACAACCATCCATAAAAAAAATAATCGCATTGTCATTAGCATGTTTTATAAAAATAGTTTCTAAATTATCATAATGAAGTTTTGCTAATCCCCAGAATGAGTAACCCCGAACGGATGGAGCTGGATGGTTCATTAATGCAACTAATTCTTCAATGTTTACTTTTTCTTTCAACCTAATAAATCTACTATACTGGTCTGTTCTTTCTCCTCCATAACCTATTGCCTCTGTATCAATACCACCTATAGCTATCTTTTCAACTATCTTACGGACTTCTTTTCTTACTTGATTAGGATGATATTCAATTGATTCTATTTGACCAAAATGAATAAATGGAAATAATAGAATTAATTTCACACCTATACACTTTTTAAAAACCGTATACTTTTTCCTTTATAACAGATTGATTAATAGAGAATTGTGGTGACAGTAGCCGATTTATCATTTCGGCAAGTTGTGTCAAATCGAATAACATTTTC
>Ga0208544_10000479_pt1 | contig 31604 bp, 36 predicted proteins | sample DEB08_DNA_9_FD_184526 | JGI IMG/M metagenome (GOLD analysis project Ga0208544, IMG submission 184526) | Aqueous microbial communities from the Delaware River and Bay under freshwater to marine salinity gradient to study organic matter... | ecosystem: Environmental > Aquatic > Marine > Coastal ... | reverse complement strand
ACGGCTTGGGCGAGCTTGATGAAAAAGAAGACCGTTTGATATACGCCTAAAACCAAAGGGGTTACGTACTATGACAGACTTTGTAACATTTGAGAGCTTGGAAGAAGGCACTTACTTCTTTGCTCGTGGCAAGTGGCACACTAAGGAGACATACACCCTGTTTGGTAAACCTCCCGACATGCCAGCAAAAGCACCAAATGCTCTATGTGTCATTTCCCGAATGTGTACATGGACACATTTTGATTCCGACGCGCTAGTCCAGCTATACGATGAGCAAGTACATGGCCAGCCTGCTGATGTCATCCAGCTACAGGAACTGCCTTCTGCCTGAAGAATTATTGCACAACGTTGCCTTCCCTATATTGGGGAGGCAACTTTTTTCTTTTGCCTACCGACCCCAATAGAACCACTTTCTCCCCTATCAACTGAAACAAACCCTTGCGTCGCTTAACCAAGTGAGACACAGCTCTTCCAATTGGTTCCACCCGAGGGTCGGTAGTCGCCCAAATATATAGACAAGAGTATTTTTATGTTGTATTGTGCTGATTAGCAAATTGTACAACTACCTTGAAAAGGAGGTGTCTCATGACATCGAACGAACCCAATGTTACCGAACGGCTGCAACATGCACTTGTCAGTGGCAGAGTCTCTACTTCTTGTATGAGACACTGATGGCGCTTGAAAGCAAAACCAAACCTCTCGACCCAGATTACCTACGGTGGTCAAAAAACGCCCATCGGCTCCCGGAAGTGATTCTCGACAACTCCGTTGAGATGCTTGACCCTCGCCATTGGTTTCCGCTAGAGTCGATGGTCGGCCCTTTATCTACAACCTCAGAAGATGCCGGTTCAGACGTACTGTCTTCCCTGCGTCGCTACATGTCGTTTCCCAGTGAGTTGTTCATGTGGAATCGGATGTCTCGTCGTGTGTTTCATTTACCACCCGGACTGCAGGCCTTGCTTGCATCGGCGTCATTTCCGGAGATTCCGTGGAGTGACGTTCTGTGGCCACATGATTCGTTCATCATCACGGTTGAAAAGCCCTTGGTGATGATTGGCGACTATGGAGAGAGGGACGAGTACGACACCATACTGGTTACCAAACTTCCTCATGAGCTTGATGGTGGACACATCAGCGTAAGGCTCTTGGACAAACCATCTCGTGATGGTGTGAAGGTTGGATACACCTCTGATGAGGTGAAGAAAATCAAGTCGTCGCTGATGAAGGAAGATTATCGCAAGGCTATTCATGTAGCGAAGCGAAAATCTTCTCAACTCGACAAAATCTACAACCGCATGAATGGCTCGACATCTTGTGCGCTTGAGATTCGACTCCGTGGCTCATCAATGATTGCTCTGGAGGCAGAAGAGATATTTCACCTTGAGTTTTCTGGGATTCACACCCCTGGAACTTTCATTGGTGAAGCTGTACCTGAATGGAATACCCTCCCAAGAATAGAGCAGGCACGGTATGAGGTGATGAGTGTAGCTTGTCGCATTGCGATTGGCTGGGCACTTTACCTCGAGTCTCTCTCAACTAAACCTGGTTCACTGGAACGGTCACCTCCACAAAAACAAAAGAAGCAAAATCGCGTTGGTGGGGCTATCGCAGTCATCACCGAACCCGAAGAAATTTGCCGTATTGTTGGCCGTGGACGCTTCGACCCCTCTGAATACGGGGTTACGAAAGAAGCGTGTAATGGGCAAGGATTTATCCGACCTCATTGGCGACGTGCACACTGGAGAAGACCGCGAGGCAGCCCTTCAAATGCACCAAAGACCGTCAAAATCCCAGCACTACTCATTCGTGCTGACCTGGTGCCTCTCTACGGCATCATTGGCGGAACTAAAACTATTGTGATGGAAGAGGGCTAGCACCTCTTACTGTCGCACACTGAGCCCTGCCTGTTTAAGGTGGGGCTCTTCTTTTGCTATACTCACTACATGAAAACAATCATTCTCGACCATGACGCAGGGACGAATCCCGATGATTTCTTCTCACTTTTGATGCTTCTTAATGCGCCCGATGTTGACTTGCAACTAGTTATTTCAGGCAACAATTATCCGCTGGAACGAGCTCATTTTGTCCATAAAATAATTGAGCAACACGGAAAGCAGAATGTAACAGTATGTGCAGGTGAATCTACTGGCCTCATTGACTTCAATGCTTCGCAATACATTGAGGGTTACGAACCCACCATTTCAAATGATTATTTATATGCTACTAAAGAAATACTGGATGCCTGTGACGACGTAACCTACGTAGCAATCCAAGGACTGTCTAATTTAGCAACCATTCTCCGTACCTACCCTGAATACCATGATACATTCAACATTGTGCACATGGGAATGAAAATTGAAGAATCACCAGATTTTATTGGTGGTGGGACCAACATGGAGGCGGATGCTCTGGCCGCTATGTATGTGTATGAGTTAGGCTTAGAACGATTCAAAGTGGTTGGTTCTCATACTACAATCAATGATGCTATTCGTATTACGCCTGAGACTGATTTATATAAAAAGCTAGCCAGCAGTAAACATCCAAATCACCAGATGCTTCTGCAGCACCTCGTGGATTACAACGACCGCCGCAATATGTGGCCAGCTTTGCATGACCCACTAGCTACTTCGGTTGCTTTAGGATATCACTTTGTGACTTTCCAGGACTACCAGGTTGAGTTTGATGCCACAGGGCGGTATCGGCTATGTGATACAGGTGTGAAAGTACAAAACTCTGAGGTAGCAATAAACCGGCCAGAAGAATTTATGCAGGTGATGACAGACTTGGTTTAATGCAATAACCAATCAGTAATGAATTTACTTCCCCTACCAACCCAGTGGAACCACTTTCTCCCCTCTCACCTAAAACAAACCCTTGCCTCACTTAACCAAGCGAAGCACAACTCTTCCAATTGGTTCCACCCGAGGGTCGGTAGTCGCCCAGCATTTTGAAGTAGATTTTATAAGGGTTTTCTAGATACGCTAATGGAGGCTCGCATAAATGGTGGTTGCACCCCTTTCCCCAAGCACAAGCCTGGCGGCGGCGCTGCCAGTTTTTTACTCTGTAAAAGCATCATCCCAAATGGCTCATCCTCATAATCAATCGACGGTTCATCTGACTGAACTAGACGGAGCGGGTCGCAATCGTAAGGCATTTTTACCATGGCTTACGAACGTCACTGCAGTACAATAGGACATATGTATTATTATATTTTTGGGACACTATTATTACTAGTTATCGTCTGGACTCTTGGCAGCTACCTAGTGGTACGCAGCATTGAAGAACCAACCTACTCAGTACTCGAGAAAAAAGTTGGCTACGAGATTCGCCAGTATGCTCCTTACATCATTGCCGAAACTGAGGTCACTGGCACCTACGACGAAGCGACCAATGAAGGATTTCGGATTATCGCTGACTACATCTTTGGCAATAACACTGCCAAGGAAAGTATCGCCATGACTACCCCAGTGCTGGAAAACCAATCTCAGAAAATTGCTATGACCACCCCGGTTCTGAACACCTTAGCTGAGGATGAGACACGTATGATTTCCTTCGTCCTTCCGTCACAGTACACGCTGGATACCCTACCACTCCCGAACAACCCACGAGTGCAAATCACTCCTGTAGACAGTCGAACAGTCGCCGTCTTGCGGTTTACTTGGTACGCGACGGCTGAGCGCGTCAACGCTAAAAAACAGGAACTACTCGAACGGCTAGCCAAAGATAATTTGTCCGTTATTGGTGACGTGCAAGTGGCACGCTACAACCCTCCCCTTTCCATGCCACTGATGCTCAGGAATGAAATAATTATCCCGATTGCCGCTGTCCAAAATCATCCTAGAACATAAAAAGGCGCCAGTACTTGACCAGCGCCCATAAGGTGCAACATCCCAGACTCAAATCACCACAACATGGAAAGCGAGGACTCCTTCGGCTGTTTCCTTGTCCTCACTCCACCAACTGCGGAGACCGTCGAGCAATTGTTCCCTATCTCCCAATCGGGCTGCGTCCTGCTCGATGATGTCGAACAGCTCACGAAAACCTGGTGCTTTATAGATGTGTTCGATGCGAACAATCACCCGCCGGGATGTGTCAGTCGGTTCCTTCTGCCAACCGGTGAGGTCTTCCCAGAATTCAATCTGGTCCCCGACAGCAAGCTCTTGCCAAGCTGCTTCATCAAGCCTGAAGTCGATTGACTCCCCTTTCGCGAGTATTTCTTCAAGTGGCGCAGTGGTGAGCTGGATTGATTTCTTAATGTGCATATTCTGTTCCTCTATATGTTTCATACCGACTATACATGAATTAGGAAAAAGAAAAACCACCACACGGATGTGTAGCAGTTGTAGTGAGGGTGGCGGCGAATTCCACCACCCTCCAGTCAGTTATCAGGCTTTGTTGGTACGAGCCTCTTCCCAAGCCTTCTGGAAAATCTCCTCCATCGCCTCTGGTCTCCAGTACGGATTCCACACCTCCACTTGTCTACCATTGTCGATAATGGTGACATGGGAACCATGGTAGCACTGACGACCATTGTCGATATAGTGATGCGGCCCCTTCTTTGTGCGACGCCGACCTTCGGCCACCACTGTCACATCATAGAGAGCAGCAAGCATCACATCGACAGCCAGCATATGCAGCTTGAAGCGACCATCAGGCGAACCTTCGGTCGAAACTACCGTATCCGAGAAGCGAATCGCCGACATCGGCGTCCGCTTACGGCCGTCGGCAGCCGCGCCACAAGCCACCACTTTGCCGAGCTTTTCTGGCCCGAAGCTATCAAGGTAGCGCATCACCGGACCCGCGAAAGTCGCGACGAAGCCATGTGAGCCACCAAGTTGGGCGAACTTCACGTTTTTACTCACATGATTCATGACCTTACGGTCATTAGCCAATTTCTGAGCATGCCCCATAAGCCACATGAGGTCTTGTGCTTCATTCAAAGAACGTCCCATTGTATTCTCCTTCTGTTGTTTGAAGGGTTCCTATCTCGCATAATGCTAGACACGCATGGGACTGCGTATCAAGATAGGGTTGGATAACCAACTTTAATATAGTAGTACATTTTATTGACAAAGTCAATATTTATGCTATCATTTTATACATCTTTCGCTCCCATTAGGGCGGGTACAGGAGACTAGCTTGAGTGCTGGTTATGAATCGAAAGAAAACGTCTTTTACCTCCCCCAGTTGCATTCGTGCAACCCTATGCCGGTAAGCTCCAATCTTGGCAATCCCGCCACTTTTGGAGAATGACAATGATGCACTTTGAAGAATACGACGATGAATATCAATCAGGCTGGACAGTCTGCACTCGGTGTGAAATCGAGCATGCAGAACCAGACTACGACATCTGCCTTGGCTGCTTCTACGACCTTGAAGAAGAGCGTGAACTCGATAAGTTCATAGCACGATGTGCAATATGTGATAACGAACATCTTCCCGATTCCTATCTGTGCGAAGACTGTACGGATTATCTGTGGAATTGGGAGAAGGAGCAGTGGCAAGACATCTGGCGTGACTTTGGTTCACTCTTGAGGTCTCTGCGACAGATGCTCCACTGGACGCTCATTGAGCGAACCAAGGAAAAACTACGACGGCTACTACGCCGCTAAAACAACAGGCTTCGCGATACTCTCGCGGAGCCTATTCTTTTGCTACACTACTCTTATGTTAGACAGAGCTAAACTGGATGAAATTATTTTGAAAAACGATGTCAAAGACTGGTGGATACCTGAGCTATTTGTGCAGAATACTAAACCTATCTTCCCTACTGAGCTAGAGATACTCGCTGACCCACCAGGAGAATCAAAAAATCACAACTGTTTTGCTTATGCACTAGGGTTTGCGGATAAGCTGGAGCTACTAGTGCAGACCAATGGATTTGACGACCTATATTTTATAAAGCTGTTGGAGAATGACGAACTGGAGAAAACCAACTCACCAGAAGACGGTGACTACGTTATCTACCAAGACCTCAAAGACTACCCAGACCGACTGACACACATAGGTGTACTAAATGGTGACAAGGTAATTTCAAAGTGGGCCTGGGGACCACTCGTGCGACACAGTCTGTGGGATGTTCCTGCTTCTTATGGAGAGGATGTGTTTTATGTAAAAGCAATTCCGTTTGAGCGTTCGTTGGAGCTATACAACAAATACAAGGACCAGATTGAACCAATTAATCCGCAGTAGCTTCTATTTCCCTTACCGAACTAGTGGAACCACTTTCTCCCCCATCACCTGAAACAAACCCTTGCGTCACTTAACCAATCGAGACACAGCTCTTCCAGTTGGTTCCACCCGAGGGTCGGTAGTCGCCCAATTTTTAGAGGTATATTTTAAAGCGTATTTTGGGGTATTTTTTGTGCCTACTGTCCGTAGTTGAACCTGATATACTTTTCTGATGATAGACCGCAAACAACTCGATGTAATCATTTTAAAAAATGACGTAAAAGACTGGTGGATGCCAGAGTTATTTGTTCAGAACACCAAACCAATCTTTCCTTCCGAACTAGAAATACTTGCCGACCCGCCAGAGGAAAAGAAGAATCATAATTGTTTTGCGTATGCGCTCGGATTTGCAGATAAGTTAGAGCTAGTCGCACAGACTAATGGATTTGATGACTTATATTTTATAAAGTTGTTGGAGAATAACGAACTGGAGAAAACTGATTCTCCAGTAGACAGTGACTACGTCATTTACCAAGACCTCAAAGACTACCCTGACCGACTGACACATATCGGCATACTCGACAGAGGTAAAGTAATTTCTAAATGGGCCTGGGGACCACTCGTGCGACATAGTCTGTGGGATGTACCTGCTTCATATGGTGAAGATGTATTTTATGTGAAGCAGATTCCGTTTGAGCGTTCACTTGAGCTGTACAACAAATACAAAGACCAGATTGAACCAATCAATCCGCAGTAGTTTCTTTCTACTTCAAACTTGTCTAAACACTCTATATCCAAACAGCCAGTAGTAAATGGTATAAACACAAAGCAATAGACCCAACGCACCAAATGCTAATGGCACACTGTAGATACTCGCAATCCACGCAAATCCAATCGCTAAAATCATCTTTGACAACTCAGTGACCAAGTTCATAAACGATTCTGATGTAGCTCTAATACTGCTATCTAACTGCTTATGAAATGCACCTAGTAGTGGAACGTCAATGATAAAGAACATCGCTGACGCTACAAATAAACCGACTACACCAAATATATTTTGTTGCCATGCCGCAACAAACAACGCTCCAGCCATAATCATTAGCAGGATTCCATACAACAACGGTAGGTTATTTAGCTTAGGCATCAGAGCACCCAAATAGTTAGCAACCATCTCCTTAAGACCCTCAAAGAAAGAAATGATACCAATTGCTAACAACGTAAATCCAACGGCAAAGTAATACAACTGGGAGTAGTCTTCAATCAGAATATGTGTTGCCATGATAACTACCGACAAAGCAATCACGTTGGTAAAGTATCTACTGCTAGTTAGGTGTTTGGCAGTATGTCCGATGTGACCAAAATATGACAGTTCACCAGTCGTTTTGTGGAAGATTGGTTCTCGCAAACTTAAGCATATGAGTAGAGCTGGAATCAACGCACCAAGCGTAATCCAAATCGCCATAGAAATACCATACTGATTAGCGGTCCAACCACCAACCAGCGAGGCAACTGCAAACCCTGCTCCCGATAAAATCCGTCTTGCTGCTAGATATTTTTCAAATGTGTCTGTAGCATTATGTTCCCTCAGTGAATCAAATAATAAAGACGTATTTGTGCCTGAATTGAGTACAAATGCCAGTGCAGCAAAAAACATCCCAACAGCAAACTGAATAAATGTATCTCCTGCGACGAATAGGAGTAGTGTGACGATTGAAGAAGCAATACTAAGAGATAGAACATGTTTTCGCACCCATCTATCGCTCAATGCTCCGCTAGGTACCTCCAGCAATATCATAGTGACACTGAACACAATCGTGAGTAGAGCAATCTGGATAATATTTAACCCATTTTCTTGGAAGAATATTTTTTCGAAGGCAGCATAAAAAGTCAGTCCTTGTAAAGTCGCAATAGCTAGCAGTTTCGGGGTATTTGACTCCGGAAATTTCACCAAAGTATTATACCTCTTACACTTTACCTACCGAACTAGTGCAATCACTTTCTCCCCTCTCAACCAAAACAAACCCTTGCGTCGCTTAACCAATTAAGACACAACTCTTCCAATCGGTTCCACCCGAGGGTCAATAGCCGCCCAATATATTGACACTATGATTATAGTGTGATTTAATAAATAAGAATAGAAAACAACGGAGGTCCTTTATGGATATCGTCGCTCTTTTACTTTTTGCCACTTTGGTGCTGCCAACACTTTATGTGACCATTTTGGTGCATGAGATTGGCCACTACACCGCGTTCCGTGTCCAGAACATTGCACCGCAATGGGTAGATATCGGCATCGGAAAAATGCTTTTCAGGCTACGTTTCAAGGGAACGTGGTTTCACTTCAAACTGATTCCCTCAGCAGGCGAAGTGGTGGCGAGTCCTGGCCACTTTAAGAAAGTAGGTTTGTGGGGTGCAATGTTTGTACTCTTAGCGGGACCACTCTTTCAGTTGGCTTTCGCAGGTGGCATTGGATTTTTTGCAAGTGTACTGACACAATTTCCAAAGCTGCAGAATGTTGTTTGGATACTGTGCGCAATGACGGCTATCAACGCATTCATCCAGCTATATCCATTCAGAAAAATCACCGTGCGTGATGGAAAAAAGCATGAGTTCCGCAGTGACGGTTTCCTAATACGAAACTTCTGGAAACGGCGTGAACAATTCAAAACTGTAAACACAAACTGGTGACAAACACACTGCCTGACCAAGATGAGACTGGGAATCGCTCAGCTCACTAGGTTGGGCGGTTTTCTTTTTGGCTACCGACCTAGTGGAACCACTTTCTCCCCTCTCAACCAAAACAAACCCTTGCATCGCTTAGCCACTCGATACACATCTCCTCAAACTGGTTCCACCCGAGGGTTGGTAGCCGCCCAGTAAAGTCTCTGAGAAGACTTGACTAAATAATACTAAAGTATATACTTTGGTATATGAATACGCACACAATTTTGAATATAAAAACTGACAAAAAGTTGAAAGCTGAAGCTAAAAAAGTTTCAGAAGAATTAGGCGTGCCTTTGAGTACAGTTATAAATGCCTTCCTCAAGCAGTTTGTGCGCGACAAAGAGATTACCCTTTCAGCTAATCAATACCGCCCTACCCCATATCTAGAGAGCATCCTCGAACAGGCTCAAAAGGAGTACGAAGCTGGTGATTTTGTTGGACCCTTTAAAACTGGAGAAGACTTTATTGCGCACCTAAAGACTTTGTAGTATGAAATACATTCTTTCAAAACGATTTGAGAAAGATTTTGCAAAACTTCCTAAAGCTACAAAAAAGAAAGCGGTTTCTACGTTTGAAAAGTTTGTTGAAAATCCGCAGAATCCTACACTACGTAATCATAGCTTATCTGGAAAATGGAAGGGTCATTTTAGTATCAATGTAACTGGAGATACCAGAGCAATCTACTTTGTAATCGAAGAGGATGTAGTCAGGTTTGTGGCTATTGGTTCACATAGTGAGTTATACGGGTAAATCAGTTCTTTCCCCTACCAACCCAGTGGAACCACTTTCTCCCCTCTCACCTGAAACAAATCCTTGCGTCGCTTAACCAAGCGAGACCAGCTCTTCCAATTGGTTCCACCCGAGGGTCGGTAGTCGTCCAGCATTTTGATCCTTATTTTATTAGGGCTTTCTGAGTACCCTACCGAGACGTTCGAACTTAGTAAATTTGGTATAGTGTATTAAATGGAATTTACCCACACACAAAATATAGATTTTCTAAAAGAATATCTGAATCAACAGCAGTTTGACTGGATTGATCACAACCAAACAATCACCGTTTCCTTCTTTACTAGTGGTGGAGGTACTCATCTGTATTTAATAAAGAACGGGACAAATCAAGTCTTAGCACGGGTTAATTTTTATCCTGGTAAAAATGACTGGGGAGTAAAAAAGATTGAATACGAGACACTCAAAAAGATTGAGGGACTTGGCATTGCACCCAAGGTCTTTGCACTAAGTACAGACAACTCACTACAGCAAGATTTCACAATAGTTGAATATATTGAAGGCACAAACGTTACAGAGTTTAGTAACAGTGATATAAAGCTACTGGCTAATGATTTACGCACGCTACACCAATTTAATATTCAGACCGAACAAGATCTAAAAGATTCATACATTTGTAAAATCTATGATGAATTTGCCCAAGGGGTTGATAAACAAATTGAGCAGTATCAATTTTTAGAAGTAGAAACGCTCACCCCACTGTATAACGAGCTAAAAAACGATTTAGGAATATGGTTCAACGGGCTGACCATTTTTGCAGACAGTAAAAACCTATGTCTTTGCCATAGTGATCTGAAGTCTGAAAATATTTTAGTGACTGAAAACGGAATAAAACTCATCGACTGGGAGTGTGCCGAGATTGATATTCCAGAAACCGACATCGGTAGACTATTTTCTGGTTGCAGCTTTGGTGATGAACAGCAGCATTTTTTCTTGTCTGAGTACTACGGCTCAAAACCAAGAAAGAATGTATTAAATAAAGTTTATGCCGTGAAAACAGTACTGGATTTCTTTCGTATTATTGAAGACTACTGCATTTACAAACGAAAACCACTAGAAGCCACAAATTTTTTAACTGACTTAGAAAAGTTTAAACGCGACTTAACAATAATGAGAGCATTTATTGATGCAGAGTAGATGTAAGGTTAGGAATAAAGATTGTCTCATCCCCCATTTTCTCAAACACAGTTCGAACATCCTCTACGACGTCGCCCTACTGCCCTAGATTCTCTAGGGACTATATAAATAAAGATATTTTGGTTCGACTGTACGAGGTTTTTCGAGTGCCTACAGGACTAAGTGGAACCAGAGCAAAATGAATTAACCTAAAGCAATTTCAGTCAGGTCTTCTTTTAACTTTGCAAAACTACTAGAATCTGTCGGGCGAGTCGGATAGGTTCGATTAGACAAAATAGCAAACGCTTTCTTGTGCTTCACATCGGCAACCATCAAACAACCTGTAAAACCTGCTTTGACCACAATTTCTCGATGGTATTTGTCTATTAAAGAGTTGTTCAAATCACCCCACGCTAGAGGAGTATGGGCTGGGAGTAATTCAGGGAACATATCTTTCGTCCACTTACTCACCAAATCCTCGCTGATTAAGCGTTGTCCATTTATAAAACCTTTATCAATAGTCATGTGTAAGAACTTTTTTACATCGAGTATTGAAGCAAACAAACCAGCTGCACCTTTTGAGATACCACCCTTCCTGGTGTAGTAGGTAAACTCATCATGGACTACCCCACAAACTTCACCTCTTTCTTCTGTAATTTCAGTTGGGGGAATACTTGCAACGAGGTTAGCGTCTGATGAAAAAGTGGCGGTATCCATTTTTAGTGGTGTGAATATTTTACTCTGGACCAAATCATCAAAAGACTGACCTGTTGCCTTCTCAATTATCTGCGTCAGAATAAATGCCGTTAGGTTTGAATACATATAGCTTGTTCCCGGCATTTCTTTGAGAGGATACGACAAGGCATTGTGTGCAATCTCATTGGGAGCCAGGCCAGGCATTAACGACTTAGACCCTCCAGGCAAATTGTAATTGACTGTATAAGTCATCAAGTGCAGTATCGTGACCGCCTGCTTCTCTGTTGAGGTATTGTATTCAGGTAAATACTTTCCAGCCTTATCATCTAATGACAAGGCACCCTCATCTACCAGTATCAACGCAAGAGTCATCGTCGTCATGATTTTTGTCAGAGAGGCAGTGTCAAAGAGTGTGTCTCCCTGGATTGAGAAAGATGCTGCGTCGTATGTAGCCTGGCCTAGCGATAAAACAATCTCCTCGTCAGTGTCCAAGTAGACAAAAGAGCACCCAGGAAATATCTTTTCTTTTATAGCCTCTTGTAAGCGTGCTTCGAACAGTTCTGACTTATTCATTTTTTTATTGTAGTCCATCAACCCATTCAGAGCAATTAAGGCAAGAAAGACTCACAGACCGGGGTACTGAATCTACATTGTTTTCTTTTGCCTACCAACCTAGTGGAACCACTTTCTTCCCTAACACCCAAAACAAACCCTTGCGTCGCTTATCCAATCGAGACACAGCTCTTCCAATTGGTTCCACCCGAAAGTCGCGGCTTCCTACAGTACTAAAACTTAAGCAAGAACTCCCTGGCGGAGGTTTTGCTTGTGCTGCTATGCGTGGCTACAGTGAGCGACGGGTGTCACACGCGTCGAGTATAGTGAGATATACTATATGTGTCATGCTTCATAATAGACGAAAAATAGTATGGTTTCTCCTAGTTTTTTTAGTTGCTTTACTTGTCTTGCCTATGATACTTGCAACCACTAGCTATTTTGATCCTATGCCAAAGTCACCCATCCCTCCGTTGGATGCATTGTATTTAGATTCAACCCAGCCAATTGCAGCGCGGGTTGCTGATCTCGTATCGTACATGACACTAGAAGAAAAAATTGGGCAGATGACGCTGATTGAAAAAAATAGTATCAAACAGCCTGATGACATCGCAGCTTACGGTCTTGGTGCACTTCTAAGTGGTTCTGGCGCAAAGCCAGCAGAAAATACCGCGTCAGGCTGGAAACAAATGACCGACACATTTCAAGCTGAAGCAGCCAAATCGAGACTGGGTATCCCCCTACTGTATGGGTCGGACGCTATCCATGGCCATGCCCACGTACCAGAAGCGACAATTTTTCCTCACATGATAGGACTGGGTGCGGCAGGTAATCCGGAATTAGTAACAGAAGTGGCACGTATCACAGCCGACGAGCTTTTAACTACTGGAGTCAACTGGAACTTTGCCCCCAACTTAGATACCCCACAAGATATCAGATGGGGTCGAGTGTACGAAACATTCTCAGATGACCCTGAACTTGTAGCAACACTAGGCGCAGCCTATCTCAGAGGACTACAAAATTACCAAGAGGGCGAAGGTATTTTGGTACTTGCCACCCCAAAGCACTTTGTTGGACTAGGTGGAATGGGCTGGGGCACATCACAAAACAAAGACTTTCAAATCGATCAAGGAGTTACCCCTGCTGATGAAAGCCTCTTGAACGAGGTGTACCTACCTCCTTTTGCTGCAGCAGTAGACGCTGGTGCCTTGAGTATCATGGTTGGTCTCAACACCTGGGGTGAAAAACGGACAGTCCGACAAAAAGAATTACTTACCGATGTGCTCAAAAAAGAATTGCAGTTCAAAGGATTTATTGTCTCTGACTGGTATGGAGTACACGAAGGAACGCGCAGTACTTTTTTAGCTACTGTAGCAGCCATAAATGCTGGCGTTGATATGGTGATGCTACCGTTTGATTATGAGACCTTCATCCGTCACATGAAATGGGCAAACAGACTCGGTCTCATATCTGATGAACGTATAGATGACGCCGTTCGTCGGATTTTATACGCCAAGTTTACCCTTGGTTTGTTTGACACTAGAGTCAGTAGTGAAGCTTTGGCACCAAACCAAACACGCCAGCACCAGGCGCTCGCTCGCAGCGCGGTAGCCCAGTCACTTGTCCTGCTAAAAAACGATCGAGGTACGCTGCCACTGCAACGGACCGACATAAAAATTCGGGTAGCTGGGAGCGCGGCAGACAACGTAGGGAAACAAATGGGTGCGTGGAGTATTGAATGGCAAGGTATCGATGGTAACTGGCCGCCGAACTCAACCTCTATTCTGGCTGGTATCAAGGAAGTTGCTGGACCAACTACTCAAGTTGAATTTAATCAACAAGGAGCATTCTCTACCGATACACCAAAGGCCGACATTGGCATCGCGGTAGTTGGTGAATCACCGTACGCCGAAGGTTGGGGTGATAACGCCAGACCGTCACTCAGTGATGAAGACCTGGCTACTATCAATAATCTACAGCAAGTAAGCGAGACAGTGATTGTGATTTTAGTTACCGGGCGACCGCTGATTATTACCGATGACATTGACGGCTGGGATTCAGTGATTGTTGCCTGGCTGCCAGGGACCGAAGGTGCTGGTGTGGCTGACGTTTTGTTTGGAAAACAACCTTTCACTGGAACCTTGCCGTTACCATGGCCAGCATCGATAGCTCAACTACCCATCTCTCCCAGCGGCGAGACTAGCGACGGTACTACTCCACTCTTTGCCCGATACTTTGGTTTGTAATACGCAGACTGTGTCCAAAGTTCACTTCGATACCTCATCATACCCTCCTATACAAGTGAGCTTTTCTTGCAATACCTGATGAATGAGTTAAAGTAAAAAAAGAAAATAGCAACGGAGGATAGAAGTGTCGGTACACCCAAACAACTGCATGCGTCACAGACCATGTAAGAGCTCCCAGTCTTCACACCAAAGAGCGACAGTAACAGCCCCTAACCCGGAACACACCGTTTCGGCGTCCAAAACCTTTTAAAAAAAGCAACGAACACTTAACCCCATCTCGCCAGCGCGACTCAAAGGTGAGCGATCTGAGAAGCTGGTACTGGAGATTCTGGTGGACTTAATCAGGCGTTGTGAACTACCAGCAGCTACCGAAAAAACCCTTCGCTACCCCGATAACTCTGATCAAGATAAAGCAGGCTACGACATTTCCTATCTGACTGACTTTGGTCGGATTGACCTACAAGTCAAAAGCAGTTGGCGATCCCGCGAAAAGTTCCTACACAAGCGCCCAAACATTATTTGTATTGTGGTTGAAGACCCGGGGCAACGATCTGTGGTTGAGGCTCAACTCAAAGCTGATATCTGGCCAGCTTACCGCGACCTACAAAATAAAATCTGAGACATTGCACTCAAAAAAATGCTCCCCATGCTTGGGGAGCATTTTTTATTGCCGCTGTGACACTTATAAAGTGTTAAGTAAGTCTCGCATCAGGCTAATTTCAGCGGTCTGGGTTACCATAATCGCGTCTGCCATATCGGACACCTCCTGGTGTTCGATGTATGGTCGCACACTTTGCGCCATCATGATCGCACCCATGTGGTGCGGGATCATATCTTGCAAGAATGTTCGGTCGAGATCAGCGCCACTAAGTGCACTCAGGTCACGCATCATTGGTTGATATGAGTCATCTGCGACGTAGGCTTCTCCATACCAATCCAGGTGCCATTGTTTTAGCATCGCGATTTCTCGCTCTTGAGCTTCTATAATTCCTTCTGCCAAGGTGCGAATCTCTGGCGTTGAACCACCACGCGCGAGCACTTCATTAGCGGTATCTACCGCCTCTTGGTGATGCGGGATCATTCCCGTCACGAATTCTCGCTCACTTGAAACCATCATCATTGAATGATCCATGCCAACCATATTCCCCATCGGCATATCATTGTATTCTCGATCATCGGTGTCCATCATAGAGTGATCCATGCCTGCCATTCCATCCATATCGTACTCATCAGAGTCAATGAGTGAGTAGCCAATTATTCCTCCGATTAGCAGTGCAATGATTGCAATTAAAATTGTATTTTGTTTCATATACTAGTAATACTACTACATCCACCTATTTATTTCGCTCAGCGGCAAGCCTTCCAGTAGGCAAAGAAGCTTTTGTAGTAGCCGCTGACTGCGGGGAATAATTTTGGCGCCGCTTCTAGTTCCACAAACTGTGACCAGGTTTGGTTCGTTTGATGAGACCGCGTATGCACTGATGCTGCCACTGTGAGACCGGGAATATCTGTAGCATCACCAACATAGATTTCTAGATTTTCAATTACTAGCTTGCCTTGCTGCAATATAAAATCCATTACTCGAGCGCTTACCGGCAGCCTGTCGAACCAGACTGGGTCGATTACCAAAATCCGTCGAGCGGACTCACTAGATCGATAATCGGGATCTAGGGTCCACGGTGTGTAGAGTACGACGGCTTCCCCGCTCACACCTTTGGTTAGGGTAGATTGAGGATAGGTAGTGGCGAGCGCAAATGGCTTTTGAGGTTTGATAACTTCTGGCAGAGGTTGATTCATCATCGTCTCCCGGTCAAAGGTTAGAATGCTGCGGATTTGATTGTGGTCGCTACAGCCATTAATTAATTTTTGATTAACTGTGTACGGATCAGTTTTACTCGTCCCCGCCACCCACTGCCAGGAACAGAAATTGGAAGCCGGGTCCCCGTCAGCCAAATGATAGTAGAGCCACTTCCCCATTTCATACCAGTGAGCTTTTGCGAGATTACACGCCACACTCGCAACCCACATCCGGGCGTGGTTATGCATGTAGCCGGTGTCATACAATTCCTCGATTGCTTCATCTAGTACGACCACGCCAGTATTTGCTTCTACCAGCGCTGTGACCAACTCTGTATGCCGCCAGTCATCACGAGAAAACCGTAAGTCAGAAAAAATCGCATCTCCTTTCTCCCACCACACTTCTTGAAAGTACTCTCGCCAGGCTAGTTCTTGAAATAATTTTTCACAATCTTTTTCTGAATGGTTTTGCAGTAGTCGATCACGGATTTCTGGCAGCGTTATCACACCCCGGGTAATGTACGGTGATAGTTTTGTCACCGCTCCACTGAGTTGGTTGCGGGTTTTAGCGTAGGCGACTGGGTCGATAGCGTCGATCATCGCCAACAATTCTGTCTGGGTTTTTGCTTGGATCATAATGTTGTTTTTTGTTTGCGACAGCGGTCAGAGCAATAAATCACCTGTTCCCACTGCCCGCGCGCTTTCCAGCTTTTTCGATTAGAAAACGGGCGTTTACACACGGGGCAAATTTTCGATTCTGTTACTTTGGCCGCCATAATGCTTTCTAGTATACTCAGTCATATGAAAGAAGCGACTGTTATCTATCCGCATCAACTGTTTACTAAACACCCTGGACTGGCGACTGGTCGGGTCGTGTACCTGGTTGAAGAACCACTGCTACTTACCGAATTCCCAGCGCATCGGCAAAAACTTCTATTGCACCGACTCTCAATGCAGGCGTATAAAACTAATTTAGAAAAAGCCGGCTACGTGGTGGAATACCTGGAAGTTATGGAATACAAAACTACCGCAGCGATGTTTGAAAAAATAGCCACTGATGGGGTTAGCGATTTGTACATCACTGACACAACTGACAATTATTTAGAACGTCGAATCAACAAAGCTGCAACCAAACATCACTTCACCCTCACCCGCTTCGAGTCGCCTTTGTTTCTCCTTGGCAAGAAGGAAGCGATCGATCGCTATGTTAAATCCAAAAAGCACATGGCGGCGTTCTACAAACAGATTCGTCGGGATAAAAATATCCTCATCGACACTGACGGTGAACCTACCGGCGGTAAATGGAGTTTTGACGAAGATAATCGAAAGAAACTCCCCAAGAAAATCGAGCTGCCATCGGACATAACTTTTTTTGACAACGATGATACGGCTGCGGCACAAGCGTGGCTAGAGAAAATCGATTCGGAATTATATGGAGAAACTAACGTTTGGATTCCGTACACGCACGGGGGTGCTTTGGAACTACTGCAAGTATTCCTGCGTGAGCGATTTTATAATTTCGGCACCTACGAAGACGCACTCACAACCAGCCACATCAGGGTTTTTCACTCCACCATCTCTCCCCTTCTAAACATCGGACTACTTACCCCGAAGCAAGTCGTCGACGAAACTCTCTCCTACGCAAAAGAACATGGGATAGCCCTTAACAACCTTGAAGGTTTTATCCGGCAGATTGTCGGCTGGCGTGAATTTATCCGAGCGGCCTACGAATGTGATGGATCACATGTGCGTACCCAGAATTTTTGGAAACATACCCGAATACTGCCAGGCTCGTTTTGGAATGCGACCACTGACATCGAACCAATTGATCACTGTATTAAAACTGCTCTGCAGTATGGATACAATCATCACATCGAACGACTGATGGTGTTGGGGAATTTTATGCTTCTGACTGAAATCCATCCAGATCAAGTATACAAATGGTTTATGGCGATGTATGTCGATGCCTACGACTGGGTTATGGTACCCAACGTCTACGGCATGAGTCAGTTTGCTGATGGGGGAAGTTTTGCTACCAAGCCATACATCTCTGGTAGTAACTACCTCAAAAAAATGTCCGACTACCCGGCTGGAGATTGGGAAGATACCTGGACCGCTTTATACTGGCGGTTTATCGGCACGCATCGAGAATTTTTTATGTCTAATCACCGCCTGTCGATGATGCCACGGCTACTTGAAAAAATGTCGGATGAGAAAAAAGAAAACTTCCAAACGGTCAGTGCTGCGTATTTTGCCAATCAAGAAGCATAAACAGTACCAACAGATCGATAACAAACGGCTGGTATACTAATGGGTAATTGCACCTAATTTATGACCAAGCCCTTACAACAATTTTTTAAACAACTCCTTGACCTGCGCGAAGGCGCCGAAGACAAGCACACCATTATTGAAAACATCAAAGACGACTCTGATTTTAGTAGTGCTCGGTTTTGGGTATTGGTGTTTGCGATTGGTGCTTGTTCGGTTGGCCTCAATATAAACTCGATCCCAGTCATTATTGGTGCCATGCTTATTTCCCCCCTGATGGGACCAATTGTATCCATGGGAATGTCGCTCGCCATCTATGATTGGGGGCTGATGCGACGCTCATTTAAAAACTTGTTACTTTTGACCGCGATCAGTATTACTATTTCAGCCATCTATTTTGCACTGTCGCCGATCAGCAATGCCCAGTCAGAACTACTCGCCCGCACTTCCCCAACGATCTTTGACGTACTGATTGCGATCTTTGGAGGACTGGCGGGATTCATTGGTCTTAGTCGTACAAAGTCAGGCAATATTGTTCCAGGAGTTGCAATTGCAACTGCCATCATGCCTCCACTGTGTACCGTAGGATACGGAATTGCAACCCTGCAATGGAACTTTGTGTACGGTGCATTTTACCTATTTTTAATCAACTGTATCTTTATCTGCCTATCGGCTTTGGTGGTTTCAAGGTACCTGAAACTACCAAAACGAGAGTATCCAGACATGGCACACCGCAAGCGTGTAAATCGTTTTATTACTGCAATTATTATCATTATTGTGAGTCCGGCGATTTATCTAGCGATTACTTTTGTTGAGCAAAATAATTTCAACCAAAACGCTGAGCAATTTATCACCCGTGTATTTGAGGATGAGGGATATGTCGTCATTCACCGGAATATTGCATACAGTCGAACCGATAGCGCGATCGAGATAGCCTTTCTTGCTCAACGATTTACCCCAGAACAAATCAATGCTTTTGCTGCCAGACTGCCTGACTTTGGATTAGTTAATACAAAACTATACGTACGACAAAATTCATTTGCGCTCAGTGAAGAGGAGTGGACACAAGCGCTAGATGAAATCCGAAATGATGACGAAAAAGTATCTGCTCTTGAAGCGCGGCTCGAATCAGAGCAAGCTTCGTTTGTGAGTCCGGTTCGGATCCTTAGTGAAGCCCAGGCAATCAACCCACTAGTACAAAACATCGCCATTGGGGACATCACATACGGTGCTGACCTAACAGATGTAACCAGTCAAACAATCGCTCTTCTATATACCGACGCAACACAACCACCTTTAACATTTGCTGAAGCTGATGGTTTTAAACTGTGGTTACAATCACGATTAGAAACCAACGAACTGCTGCTAATTGTAAGCCCACAACCAAACAACCCGGATGAGACTGACGAAATTTCTGAATAACCTTTCACCATAGACAGTGTCTACAAAAATCGCTAGACTGCTGGTATGAATATACAACGACCAGAGGTAGTCTCTTTTATTGCGGGTCTAGCAGTGAGTATTATTATTGGCTCACTGATGAACTATGTGGACCAGCGTCCGTACACTGACCCCTCAGCTACCGACCCTTACGATAGTAAATATCATGTACATGCAGACTTTCAGATTGTCATTGACGGCACCCTGGTCAACCTTGATGACAACCAGTTTCAAACCACTAGCGACCAGTCATTACATCTTGACGCCCACCTCCACAATAATAATGGCGACGTGAAGCATATCCATGCTGAAGGCATAACGTTTGCCGAGTTCCTTGAATCACTTGGGATAGAATTAACTGATAGCTGCATCACCCTTGATAACAAATACTGCTCGAGTGAAACTGAAGAAGTGCTTATGTTTGTAAACAACGAACTGTACACTTCCCCACTAACCCAATACGTTCCAGTTGATAACGATCGAATCCTGGTCTACTACGGTCAGTATGATATGGATGTGATCCAACCATACTTAGACGCTGTCCCTGATGACGCCTGCTACTACAGTGGTACCTGCCCAGAACGCGGCATCGCCCCTGACGAAGAGTGTGGACTGACGTGTGAGTTGTAAACCATAAACTGAGATGTGAAAAGCCCCGCCGATGAAAGCGGGGCTTCTGTAATTTTGAAAGTCTTAGAACGGACGAAGTCCTCCAAAGTAAGGATTCTGGATGACTGAAAGATCACCCAAAACATAGAACCAGGGCTTGTTTGGGCTGGAAGGATAGTACATATCCACCAACCACACACGCTCACCATTCTTGCTAAGCGTCCGCTCAACAATGACTGGAACAGTGCCACGCGGCGGTCGCGCTGACGTGCATCCGCTTGGCAAAGCACCAGCATCAGCAGTGGTGGTTGCGCTCACAATTTGTGCACGAGTCAACGTTGGAGCCACAAGGTTCCTTGAAGCTTCAGTGATGCAGTTAACCATATATGGAGCTGCTCGCAAAGCATTTTGCCTCAGTTCCCCGACAGTGGCTGGTTGCACTTGTGAGCGAATGCTCTCGACAGTTGGAATCACAACCGGGTTACCCCCTGTCGTTAGGGTAGCTGCACACGCTGACAAAGCAAGGGCAGCTATTGCGATGAATAGTTTTGCAATTGAGAACATACTGTCCTCCTTTCATTTGATGAACATTGATCAGCTTGTGACTGATTACAAATACAATAGCACAAAATATGCTATTTGTCTATACTTATAGCCTACCTAATATATTTATGCTCTTTGAGATAATCTGTCGTCAGTAGTGGGGCGTCGTGTAAATTCTTATGCGTAGTCTCCTTAAACGTGCCGACGAAATGGTCCCCTGTCACATCATGTAGGTCGATCAATTCTAATTCCATAAATCCAGCTGCATCGGCAAAATAATACAATTCATTGTGTATCTTCAATTCAAATCGTTTTTGTAAGCGACTGATCTTATCGATATCGTTGCCAGATTTTTGACCGCACACGCGAACTACTGGAGCAAGGGATTCTGGTAGTAACTGGAGCAATGCTCGGTTTGTTTGTTGGATATTTTTGAGTGTCTTGGTTTCTTTGTACAACGCGATGGACATTAGTTTTGGATTGAGCGACACGGCCTGAACATACGTAGCAATGTTCATATTTCCCTATCCTGAAGTATCCATGGTACTAACACTCCATACCGGCCAAGCCGATCTATTCCAAATCTTTCTCATATAGAACTATAGCTGCGACTGGATATGTATTTTGTAGGAGCGGATAGCTCGAAACTGGTCCATAAAATCAACTTTTTCGGCGGCAATAGTCCCCTGTCGGACCGGCAAGTCCAACACGTACCAAGCAAAACTTTCAGCAAAGTCTTCTGACGGATTGGTTGCGGCGTAGTCACTCACAAACTCTGATTCATACTCCTGATAGAATTGAAATAATTCTCGATCAGGGTTTCGACCCTCTCTAGCGTCAGCCAATTCACCGAGCAACTGTTCATCCCAAAAGTCCATCACGAATTCTTCTAAATACGATCCAGAAGCAAAGCAAGCGAGGTTGGCATACACTTCAGAACAAGTAGCTGTCGAGGCTTCACTGGCTAGCAGCTGATCCAGTGAAAACATGTGGGCAAATTCGTGCACCATCAATTCTATTGACGATTCTGAAGTGGGATCATAACTAATTTCTTGCGCACTCACACCATACGTCCACGTTGTGTCACGTCCATCTGATGCTACCGCCACAAAGGCATCAATATCATCCGCATGATTACTAAATACCATAAACTGATCAAGGTAGTCTCGATACTGGGGTGGTAGCAGTAAACGTAGTCGGTCGGCGTACTGCTGATACTCGACGGGCGCAGTATCCGGTAATTCTAATTCAGAGCCAACGGCATACAGAGCGACTACCCTACCTGGAAAATCCTTGAGTAATTCGTTATTAGTAGCTAGACTAGCCCGCTGTGCATCGAGTTGCGCCTGCAGGAGCTTGATCTGTTGCTGCAACAGATCAATTAACTCAATCAAAACTGCTCTATCAACAGTCTGCGCATGAGCAAACTGCGGTACCAACATGACCGGTAGTAGTAAAGCAACTATGTAAACGGATATTTTTTTCATATATTTGATGACATGGTTCTCATATATAATACAGACATAATCGAGTAACGCTATGAGAAAAACTATCCTAACAGACATCGATATTGAGCAAATCATACTCATGGCGTGGGGCGATACCATCCCCTTTGAGACAATTAAGATTGAATACGGTTTAACTGAAACCGAGGTCAGAAAAATCATGCGGGCAAACCAAACTGAAAAGACCTATATCAGGTGGCGCAACCGGGTTGAAGAGCGTAGCGGTACAAGTAGTAAACATGCCGGGCTATCAAAAAAAACTTCGACTAGGCAGAAGTATTAGGAATAGGAGTTGGTCACGAGTCTCAACCTAAAATTTTCGTTACACTCAATTTTAGCTAGTGCTCGCTACCCTTAAAGAGTGACTTGATGTCACTCTTTAACCACTAATTTCCTCCCTACGCTAGGGCAGAAAATTATGTCTCCGTAACACAACGGCACAGAAGCAAAACTATTTGCTTTCGTCGTGGACACAAATGAAAAAACACCCATTGGGTGCTTTTTCATTTGTGTCCACGACTGGAGTTGAACCAGCACGGGAATACTCCCACTACCCCCTCAAGGTAGCGCGTCTACCAATTCCGCCACGTGGACATGCATTACTACAAAATTGGAGTGCGCCTAGTATGCCTGATGTGGGGGTGGAATTCAAGCAACTACGACGCCCAACTTTTTGGGTCACCGATGAAATCCCGTATTTCTTCATGAATGTCTGGGTGTGAGGCAAAGATGGTTTTGCCGTGTTCAGCACAAAGGTCTTTGAGTGAACCATCATAACGATGCCACTGATCATTTTCAAACACACTAATTGTGCCACCAGCGGCTTTGACCAAATATAGTCCAGCCGCGTAATCATACGAGTTAAGGCCGTAGGTTACATATCCATCGATTCGACCGGCTGACAAATAAGCCAGCTCCAAAGCCGTCGAACCATAAGCCAGACACTTGCCGAACTTTGTACCCACCGCTTCCTGGATCTTGAATGATGCCGGTTGCATCCAATCTTCTTTACGACTACGTCCGATTGATATTACGTATTTTCCACCTAGTGGTTCTGCTGTCAGGTTGGTGACCCGCTCGTTTTCGTACGCACCGTCCTCCATCAGAGACGCAAAGGTCTGTCCGGTCAGCGGATTATGTACAATCCCAAACGAATCTTCTGCTGTGTCACCCAGTCGTGCTACCGACACCGCACAAAATGGAATCTTGCGCAGAAAGTTATCTGTCCCATCAATTGGGTCAATGTGCCATACAAAACCACTCGTACCCTCTTTTCCCTCCTCCTCTTCACCAACAATCGCATCGTCAGGAAACTCTCGATCAATCCAGGTACGCAGCTGTCGCTCGATCCCCTTGTCGACTTCGGTCACCACTGATCCATCTGCCTTCTGTTCGTTTTTAGTACTATCAGTGTCAAAGTATTCTTTGGCCAACTTGCTGGCCAGCACAATCTCTTGCTCTAACGCATGGAATTTGGTTTCAATATCAGTCATGAGTCGATTGTATCATGACAAAAAAGTAGCGGATCCTTAGACCCGCTACTTTTTCTGATGGTCTGAGAGTAATACCCGAAGGAACCTCTCTCAACCCTTAGGCTTTCTCCTCGTCTTTTTGTTCTTCTACTGCTTCTTCGGTAGAAGCTTCTTCAGTCGCTACTTCTGCGGCCGGTTCTTCAGCAGGAGTTGCTGCAGCTGCCTTTGCTTCTGCTTCAGCTTTTAGAGCTGCTTCGGCTTCGGCTGCCTGGGCAGCTTCTTCCTCTGCTAGCTTTGCTTCGGCTGCTACTCGAGCTTCGGCTTCGATACCTGATTCAGTGGAGAGTGTGGCTAGTGTCATACGACGCATCTGTCGTTTGATTTCACGCGCTACCTTATCTCGAATAAAGTATAGTTTTGCTCGTCGTACCTTTGATCGCTTAACGATCTCTAGCTTGTCGATCATTGGTGAGTATAGTGGGTAAATCTTTTCTACTCCGACTCCACTAGCTACTTTACGAACTGTAAAAGTCGCTCCCGGTTCAGTACCGTGTTTTCGGGCTAGAACGAGTCCTTCGAAAATCTGGATTCGAGTCTTACCTTTATCTTGAATTTTTTGGTGAACGCGAACTGTATCTCCGGCTTTGATTCCGAGTTCTTTACGTTCCTCCATGTTTACTGGCGAGATGTTCACGCCTGCGATTGCTGCTTTCATACCAAATTTGTTGTATGTCTATTAATAATTACCAAGGTTTACCCCTTTGAATGTGCCGTAATCTACCACAAAGCCTACCCTTGTGCAATCCGTTCTGCCGCCTCCTCGATGGCTTGTGGTACCGGAGCAATAAACCGCTCGGTTTCTCCTCCTGGGAGGGCAAGCTCTAGGATATGAGCGTGAAGCGCCATTCGATCTAGGTCGAGGTGGTTTGATCGCTCTGTGAGGTGTTCTGCGTACAATCCATCAGCCACAATCGGTCGGTCAACCGCCCGCAGGTGGGCTCGCAGTTGGTGGGTTCGGCCGGTTTTTGGAAATAGTTTGACGTATGCAAACGACTCGTCTTTGTATTCACCCATGGCGATCCGCTCAAATTCGGTAATAGCTTCACGTAATACCCCCTTGGCTCCACGTTCAGCTGATCGCCGTCGGTGATCTTTCGCGCTACGACCAATTGGACGATTGATAGTTCCCCAACGATCATTAATTCGACCGTACACCAAGGCACGATACTCTTTATGTACTAACCGTTCACGAAACTGATATTTGAGGTGCTCGTACGCTCTCTGAGTCTTTGCCAAAATCATTACCCCTGATGTTTCGCGGTCGAGTCGGTGGACGATCCCTGACCGTTCCAGTTCATTACCATGTCGATCGGTTGCTGGCTCACCTACTCCTCTAGCCTCTGGGTAGTGCTCGAGGAACCAATCTACAACTGTTGGGACATCAGACTTCCCGTCGGCGTGCACCAAAAGACCATATGGCTTATTGATAACCACGACTTGCTCGTTTTCAAACAAAATTGCTGGTGTTGTGTTCATGTTAGTTATTGTCCTTTGCGGCGATTGCGGCGATTGTATTCCTGGAGTATGTCGTTAAAATCATCAGTAGTCAATGCTGGCCAATGTTTATCGAGGAACAAAAACTCGCTGTAGACCGATTTCCAGGTCATAAAGTTCGATAAGCGGTGTTCCCCACTAGTGCGAATAATCATGTCCGGGTCAGGCATTCCGGCTGTCCACAGCAGGCTTTCAAAGTCCGACTCATCCACTGGTTCGCCAGCGGCAATAGCAGCATTCACCGCTTCGAGGATTTCCGCCCGACCCCCGTATGAGAGAGCAATCCAGATAGTGGTAGCAGCTTCGGTATGCTGAGCACTAGCTTCTTCTAAGTTAGTCATTTGCTCGACAATATCATCAGCAAAATCTCCACGCCGGCCAATAATCCTGATTTTAACCCGTTCCCCTTCCACCACTCCTGCACCGTTTACCTTGGTATCTATTTCTCCCAGCCACTCTCGAAACAAATCCATTAGATACGTCACCTCCTGTTCTGATCGATTCCAGTTCTCAGTTGAGAACGCATAAAACACGGCGTGTGCAATACCCACATCGCGAACCCAGTTAATGCAGTTCTGCAGGACTTCCCCGCCCTGCTTATGCCCCTCATACGTTGCCAAGCCTTGATCCTTAGCCCAGCGCCGGTTGCCATCCATAATAAAGCCAAGGCAGTTAATCTGTGTGTCTTCCATAAATTGTTGCCTACTGTAACACAGAAAACTCATCAAACGTTCTGCGGGCAGTCCCCCAGTCAATCGCTACACTATCAACTCGGGCTTGCAGCGAACCTTCATGCAGGTATTCTACTAATTCTTTGAGCACATCAGGGGCTCCTTCGGCAATCACTTCGACCGTGCCGTCATCCAGGTTGCGCACACTACCAAGTAGATCCAGTTCAGTGGCTGCATCCTGGACGTAGACGCGGTACCTAACTCCCTGCACCTGACCACTAACGATTGCTGTCATTCGTATCATACGCAGCAGTATACCTTGCAAAAAAACTAATTTCGAATTATAAAAGAGTTTGATACCCACCCAGTACCTAAAGGAGCACCTTACACATGCCGCACGATGACAATACTCACTCGTCTGGGTTTTACCACCCTGGCTTGAGGAACCTCCTCGACTCAGAACCGAACGAAGAGGTGGATGTTGGTAACAACAGTGACCTCACCCCACGTGCTCCAGGTATACGTAAAGTTGAGAAACCTGGTCACATCGGTTTGTGCCGCCGCGGACACACAAGACACCGATAACTGCACTACAGCGATCTGCCCACTTTGGGTAGATCGCTTGTTTTTTAAAAAAAATGCGGTACGATAGTGCCTACAAATATTCGTCACGACGAAATGTTTGCAACCAACACAATCCGCGCGCTTAGCTCAGTTGGTAGAGCGCTTCATTTACACTGAAGATGTCGGGAGTTCGAGTCTCTCAGCGCGCACGAGTATAAAAATCAGCCTCCATTTATGGGGGCGTTTTTTATTCGTGCGCGCTGAGGAAGCAAACTGCTTTGCTTCCGTAGAGACTCGAAAGACGGAATGATGTGAGGAAGCATGACGAACAAGTGAGTCGGGGTCGAGAAAAATTTCAAAGAAATTTATTCGTGACCGAGTCTCTCAGCGCGCACAGAGTTGACAATACACTATTTATAGTGTATTGTTTCTGTAATCCAAATTATAAGGAGTGCTCCTAAATGAGGTATATCCTCAACATCAAAAGACATGACGAAGACGTAGGTTTTGCAACCAAAGACTTCCCTGATCTTGATCATGTTCCTTCAATCGGAACAGAAGTCTTTCCAGAAGTTGTTGGAAAACTAGATGACATCATTTACACAACCGTTGTTGAGCACACATACATGCTCACAGATGGTTATATACTGATAACCTGTGAACTTGCAGACAATGACGATGCTGCAGGCTTCACAACCGAAAAGGGTTGGAAATTGAACAATCTGGCATGAGCGTCTACTGAAGAATTGGGTAAGTCCTATTCTCAGTAGGCGCCTTTTCTTTTATCTAACTTGCAAAACCGTTCTAACGTCGTCCCACATGGTGCACGACTATAAAAAATCGCTCACACTCTGTGTGGGCATTTTTTATTCGTGCGCGCTAGAAAGCAAACAGTTTTGCTTTCGTGAGGACTCGAAAAGAGCGAGTATATCGCCCACAGCGGAGCGAGGACGATTCGAGCGTCGGGTGAGAAAGCGTGGGACGCTTTTGCAAGAGGTTGCAGCTCGTAAGAGCGAAACCTGTACAGAATTCGTAGAATTCGAGTAGCACAATAGTTTGGAGTTCAAAGAACGAACAAAGTATTGATGCGTAGGTGACCGAGTTTCTCAGCGTAAAATAAAAAAACAAACACCCATCTTGGGTGTTTGTTTTTTTATTTCTTTTACCAGTACACCGTGTTAGTTAGAGATAAATCGGTACCTAGTCTTGAATGTGTTGGCCGGTTGTAACTCGTACGCAGTGACCCCCGTCACCCCATTGGAATTATTTGAGAAGAAAATCTGCTCAAGCGCAACCCGATAGTTTTCGGCTACCGCCGGGTCAATAACCACCGTCAAGGTAAACGTCTCGGTCTCTCCTTCGCGGACAACAAACACGCCACTGGAGTCTTCATCAGCAGTTGCATCTAACACCGCTGACACTGTAGTTGGTGTTACAAGTGCTGCGGTTTCAACCGCAAACTGTGCGCCACCGGTAGTAGGATTTACTCCTAGGGCAGCATACGGTGCGATGTAGAAATCATCCTCTACTGCAGAGACATCGAACTCAATGGTAAACACTCCGTATGGATTTGTGTCACCCTGTATCTCAGTCGAGGTTTGTACTGAACTAACGGGAACAAAGATACCTTCAGAGATGAGAATCTGCTCTTTTCCAATCACCGTACCAGAGAACTCTTCAATATCGTCAGCCCCTTCAGCCCGAGTCATATCTCGTTCAGCTGAGGTAATCTGGGCTTTGATTGATTCGCCATTGGTGTACCCCACCTTGGCTCGCAGGTCGACAATGATTTCAACCAATTCCCTATCATCTTCGTCGATAGTGATGTCTTGGTCGATATCAAACTCGACCAGTACATTGTTTGCTGAGTAACTGCCAGTCGAGACGACACCATCTTCTCTGAAAGTTTGACCATTAATTTCTAAACGGATGTCTGACACGACATCTTCATAATCAGCAGTACCCGTCTGCACGTTGATGAACAAACGATCTAAGTCAATGTCATTATCGAGTGCTTCAATCGTATACAGCAACAATGGTACATTGCTAGTACGTTGATCATCGCTCACGATCACAGTTTGCGCAATGGGGCTCAGGGCACTGAGTGCAAACTTGAGCTCTTCACCTTCGCCACGCTCCACGAGCGTGAAGTTCACTGACTCTCCTAAATCGCCAGTTGACCGATCGTCACTCGCAACCCGATCAGCATCAAAGTAGCGTAGCTCTTCTACACTGATTGACCAATCAGCATTTGAACCAGCACCACGGACACCATTTTGTACACTAACAGCTACAATCATTTCCACTTCTTCATCTTCCTCTAAAATGAGGTCAAGATCTAAGAAGCGTACCGTACCATCAGACCGGCTGAGGTATTCTGACCGATCATCTATTTGACGTTCAGAGATCTTGTCACCATCTATCCAGAGGGAGACATTTTCAAATACGTCCCACGGGTCATCTTCTGAGTTACCACTATCAGCCACCAGTGCGATATCGAGCCGTGATAATTCCAAGTCACCATTCTCTGCTTCTAATATGAGTTCCGCCACCTCTGCATCAGCGGCTGACTCTTCAATCTCTGTGTCAGACACGCGATCAATTTCAAAGGTTCTCAAGTCTCCATTACCACGCAAGACGGATCCAGTACTACCGTCAGTTGGCGTCGTTGGTGTGGTTGGTGTAATTTGTAGGGCGTTAGCTTTGGCTCTAGAGCTTGGTCCAAAATACCCAGTTGGGTTAACTAACCCTAAGGGCGCCAACACTTCCATCTGGTACTTGAACTGAAACCGTGCCACAGCTGCTGTTGTTGCTGGACCATAATATATCGTCTCGTTTCCGATTGAACCAGCACCACTGAGCGCCACCCTGGTATCAGGGTCACGGTTCAGAAATATCTGTAGCTGCCGGACATTTTCACCAACATCTCCCATACCGAGGTTACGGGTAAAGATATAAGTCGGAGGTGTTGTTCCTGACAGCTGAGCTTGTAATTGATTAATTTGAGCCAGCAAAGCATTAATTTCTGCCTGCAAAGTGGCTATAGACGTTTGAGCATATGCAACAGGTGTTGGTACCGCGGTGGTAACCACCGCTAGAGCCAGGGCACTAGCTAACACGCCAGATATGAGTAATCTATTCATACGTGTAAATTATTATTTTAATGTCGAGTCGACACTGGGGTGCGAGCAAGTAATACTGTATTAAGTACCCCTACTGCCGTCATCTGAGTGTACGGCTCTTACTATTGGAGACGCAGAAGAGGCCACTTTCTTTCAAGGGAAAAATCCTGTTGTGCTAACCACACCTCCTTTCGCTTGTAGCAGGTCTCAATATGGTCATTCACCAACCCCACTGATTGCATAAACGCGTATATGGTTGTGGGGCCAACAAATGTCCAACCGCGTCGCTTCAACTCCTTAGCTAAAGCAATTGATTCAGCCGATGTCGCAGCGACACTTGGCTCAACATCCCAGTTCTGGTACTGCCAAAAAAAGGCTGCCAGACTTCCCGCCTCTTCTACTAGGACAATTGCCCGCTTAGCGTTATTAACCGTCGACACAATTTTACCGCGATGCCGAACGATACCTGGGTCTTGCATCAAGCGCTCGATATCGTTAGTGGTGTACTTAGCTAACGTATAAAAATCAAAGTTAGCAAACACCTCCCGAAATCGTTCACGTTTATTGAGAATAGTGCTCCAACTCAGTCCTGCCTGAAACCCTTCTAAACAAATCTTCTCAAACAACTGTTGATCATCACTTACCGGAAACCCCCACTGCGTATCATGATAAACCTGCATCTGCGGCGTGCCATTGGCCCACGAACAGCGGAGTGGTTGTGCTTGGGAAGCGCTGTAATCATCAAACATATACTTGATCATAGGTGAACCAGTGAGCGATCGCAAGCAGCTGTGCACAACTCATTTGACCAACTGTCACAGCAGGAGTATTTTCAGATTATGTTCCGGCGGGCGGGATATAGGAGGAAGTCATGTCAACACGTGATACAAACATGGTTCGTGCGGCAATTGCAGCGGTTGAGCAACTCCTTGGTAGCTGCGCTTGGAACCCACCCAAGCAATCACCACGCGGACTCAATGATCATGCATCAATCTGATGTCATGATCTACATTACAACGAAGAGCGCCCTCCTTACACTTTTTTTAAATGTTGCGGCGCTCTTTTTATTGTATTTTTTCTTTATCAGGAATACATGAACCGGACGCTGCGCTGACTCCACTGTACGGTTTTCTCCCCTGAGTATTTCTGGTATGGTACTGAGCGTAGTTCATCAGTAATGCTGTCTCACCACGCATTACATTGATAAGTACACACACGTAACGCCCAGCGTTACTGTTGCCCCTATAGTTTAATGGATAAAACGAGAGGCTTCTATCCTTTTGATCTGGGTTCGATTCCTAGTGGGGGCACCCAATAAGGAGGCCTACTGAGAGGGGTTAATACCCCACTAATCTCGGTAAGTCTACGTAAAATAATAAAACCACTCAATCGAGTGGTTTTATTGTTTTCTCTCCACTTCTCCTATACAACCATACCTTCACACTGCTCCAGCACCTTATCAGCCTCCATACGCGCAACATCGGGTGGGTATCCATATTTCATCAACACTCGTTTAACCGCCAACCTCATAGCTGCACGTTTAGACTCAAGCAGGTTCCAATCAAGTGTTCTGTTCTGTCTTACAGTTTCAGTAATTACGTGAATCAGCTCTTTCATTTTATTGTCTTCGAGATGTGTTGTGGAGCTGTTTTCTTTAAGTACAGTGTAAAAAGCAAATTCTTCTGGAGTAAGTCCCATTTCCTTTAAGTTCTCATCTTCGAGTCTTAATTCTTTAGCAATGCCAGTTAATTCTTCTAAGACCTGAGCA
>Ga0208544_10000478_pt1:2500-31653 | contig 31653 bp, 42 predicted proteins | sample DEB08_DNA_9_FD_184526 | JGI IMG/M metagenome (GOLD analysis project Ga0208544, IMG submission 184526) | Aqueous microbial communities from the Delaware River and Bay under freshwater to marine salinity gradient to study organic matter... | ecosystem: Environmental > Aquatic > Marine... | reverse complement strand
ACGGTTTCAACTTCAACCAATCTGTAGTTGATTCTCAAGGTCGTGTTATCAACACATGGGCTGATATCATTAACCGTGCTGATTTAGGTATGGAAGTAATGCACGAACGTAACGCGCACAACTTCCCATTAGATTTAGCTTCAGGTGATGTATTACCAGTTGCTTTCACAGCTCCAGCTGTAAATGCTTAATCTTTAAGTTGTTATTTAGCACTTAATTGACAAAAAGACAAATCTAATTTTTAATTAGATTTGTCTTTAATTATTTATTAGTTAAAATCAAATTTAAAATTCTGTTAAATTATATCACCTTTATTCAATATAAAATATTAATAGACGTTAAAAATACCGTCAATCTATTATACTAAAATTATAGGTGTTGATAAAAAATAAAAATCATTTATTTATAAATATAAATTTAAGAAAACCTATTACACGAGGATTAAATAATGTCACATTTTACGAATTTAAAAACAAGTTTTAAAAATTTATTTCATTTAGAAAATGCATTAAATAAGCTAGAAATCCCATACAAAAGAGAAAAGAAAGCAATCGACGCAAATAATTCAAAACACCATAATGTTAATTTGGTAATCCCACAATCAAATAATTATGATATTACATTTAATTGGAATGGTGAAGAATATGAATTAGTTCTTGACGCTAGTTTTTGGATTCAACCATACCCTGTTGAAAGTTTCATTAATAAACTTTCGCAACATTATGCAAATGATGTAATTATTACGGAAAGTCAAAAAATTGGGTTCCAACCAGTTAAATCTAAACAACACGTTGATGGGTCAAATACAATCACCTTACAACGCTGGAATTTAAAAAATAGCGTATCTGTTTTATAAAAATTAGAAAAAAAAGAGACCACGTTATTAAATTTATGGTTAAACGCAAATTATAAATAAAAAACTATTTTAAAATTTGTAAGGAATTTTTAATTCCTTACAAATTTTTTTATTAATAAGCTAATCCTAAACTTCGAGTTGTTTCTGCTCCTAAGTAAACTCGTACACTTAAGAAGTCCGTAGGACATGCTGTTTCACAACGTTTACAACCAACACAATCTTCTACTCGTGGTGATGAAGCAATTTGCCCTGATTTACAACCATCCCAAGGTACCATTTCTAATACATCAGTAGGACATGCTCGAACACATTGAGTACAACCAATACACGTATCATATATTTTAACTGTATGAGACATAATTTTTATTATAACCTTATTAATTTCTTACTATGAATTATACGCTATTTTTAATAAAAATAGATAAGTAAGTTTTATTTATGATAACCAACCATAACTATGTAAACCTTTTCCTAAAAAGTTAACCCCTAAATAACATACCCAAATAACAAAGAACCCTAGACCACCTAGAATTGCAGTTTTTTTACCTTCCCAACCTTTAGTAAGGCGAGAATGTAAATATGTTGCAAATACAAGCCAAGTAATTAATGCCCATGTTTCTTTAGGGTCCCAACTCCAATAAGATCCCCAAGCTTCATTTGCCCAAACTCCACCAGCAATAATTCCAATAGTTAAAAATGGAAAACCTAAGCCAATAATTCTATAGCTCCAATTATCTAGACTTTTTAAAAGTTTTAAAAAAGCAATTTCTTGAATATCTTCTTCAAATGGTAATTCACTAGGCGTCGATGATTTATTTTCTTGTAAAAAGACTTTAGCTTCATAATAATCAAAAATATTATTATAAAAGACTAATGATGTTGATTCATCAACTAATTGTAAATCAACATCTTGTAATTTTGAAAGAACAAGAAATAAAATACATAATAATGAACCAATTATTAAAGTTGCATAACTTAGCATCATCATACTTACATGCATCATTAACCAGTTTGATTGTAAAGCAGGGACTAAAGGACTTGATTTTTGCATATCTGCAGATAATGTTAAATTTGCAAATCCATTAATTAATAATGCAATAGGTAATAAAATAGCACCTAGTAATTTACTTTTCGTTTTAAATTCTAAATATAGATATATTGTTAATAATGTCCAAGTTAAGAATAATAATGATTCATAAAGATTACTTAATGGAAAATAACCAGCTATAATCCATCTTGAACAAAGAATAAAAAACAACAGAATATTTGCTAGGATTGCACCCCATTTTCCAATTTTTATTAGATTTTTATTTCCCCTGAAAAGTGATAAATTAATCCAATATGTAATCATAGCAAATAATAAAATGCCAAAAACAATATTCGATGAAAAATTTTGAGTAATATTCCAATCCATTAAATTTCTCCAATAAAAATTATTTCTATCATTAATTTCATAATCTACTATTTTACTTAAAAATCGAGTATTTAAGTATCTTTCTTTTAGGAATAAAATGGAGTTCCAATCAGATACGCTTTTAATTAAAAAATAGAAAAAATAAAATTTGTATACATGATTAATAATCAAAAATATTTCCAATTTAATTATTAACCAAATATACGTTAAAGGAACCATGAATAATTTTTAATATTATATTTGACATTATTTATAAATCTAAAGTACTATATTTCTAATTTCATACTAATGCTTTTTATGTCAACAACAATAAAATACGAAATGATGATTCTTTTAACAGAAGAATTTAATGATAATGAATTAAAAACTTGGGCATTTAATTATGCTAAAGCATTAAGAAAATTAAATGCATCTGAAATTTCAGTAATTTCAAGAGGTAAACGAGATTTATCTTATGAAATTGCAAATCAAAAACGAGGAAATTTTATTCAAATTAATTTTTCAAGTATCCCAAAACATATTGAAAATTTTTCAAGTAGCCTAAAATTTGATTCAAATGTTTTACGATTTTTAATCTTAAATAAAACAAGTAACGTAAAAAATTTCTAAAAATTTTTTACGTTAATAACTTGAATTAGAAATAAACATATGATATTATTTTAGTAGTACATATTTCCTCAGTAGCTCAGTGGTAGAGCAATCGGCTGTTAACCGATTGGTCGTAGGTTCAAGTCCTACCTGGGGAGTCTATAAACCTTTAATAATCTAATAAGTTAAAATTATGAAAAATATATCTGACCCTCTAAGAATAGGGAATAAATCATTTTCTTCACGTTTAATGTTAGGAACGGGAAAATACCGGACTAGTCAAGATGCCTTAAAAAGTATTAAAACCAGTGAATGTGAAATTGTTACTGTAGCCATTAGACGATTACCGACAAATATAAACCAAGACAATATTAGCTTTCTAAAGGCTTTAAATTGGGAGAAACTTTGGCTACTACCAAATACGGCTGGTTCACAAACAGCTGAAGATGCTATTCGAATGGCATTTTTAGGCCATGAATTAGCTTGTCAGTTAGGGCAAGAAGATAACTTTTTTGTTAAGTTAGAAGTTATTTCTGACCCAAAATATTTATTACCTGACCCGATAGGGACTTTGAAAGCAGCTGAATTTTTAGTAAAAAAGGGTTTTACTGTTTTACCTTATATTAACGCGGATCCTATGTTAGCCTTACACTTGGAAGACTTAGGTTGTGCTACTGTTATGCCACTAGGGTCTCCAATTGGTTCAGGACAAGGATTAAATAATTTAGCTAATCTCCAAATCATTATTGAAAATGCGAATATTCCTGTTATTGTAGACGCTGGAATTGGAGCTCCTAGTGAAGCAACAATGGCTATGGAATTAGGAGCTGATGGGATTTTACTTAATACGGCAGTAGCCCAAGCAAAAAGTCCAGGACAAATGGCCGCAGCAATGAAATTAGGAGTTCAAGCGGGTCGTTTAGGTTACTTAGCAGGTCGAATGGACAAAAAGTATTATGCGACTCCTAGCTCACCAACAAACCAAATTAGCCAAGCAAAATAATTACAAAAATTTTTAATCAACAAACATTATTTCATACTTTAACTCGAAGTATGAAATAATATTTGTCAAAATTAGTAAATTAACTAAACTAGTAAAAATAATTTAGTTAATTTGTAGAAATAGTATTTTCTTCTTGTTTTTTCGAATTTTTTTCTTCTTCATTCTCAATTTCACTAAAATCTACATTACTATAGTCAAATTCAACTAGAATTTCTGATGTATAAATATCATCAAATACCGGTGAGTATACCGGTCGATTACCATATACACTTGGTTTTATTTGTTGTTTAACATGAATTTGTGTGCCTTCATGGATAACATTGCTTAAACATGCTTCAGCTAATTTATCTTCTAAGAATTTTGTAATTGATCGACGTAATGGACGAGCTCCATAAATTGGATCATAACCTTCCTCTGTAAGGAAGAACCGTGCAGCATTATCAATATTTAAGGTAGCACCTTGTTCTTTTAAACGTTTACTTAATGATTTTAACATTAACCCACAGATTTGCCAGATATCATGTTTTGATAAATGATTGAAAACAATAATATCATCTACTCGATTTAGAAATTCTGGTCGGAAGAATTTTTTTAATTCTTCTTGTACTAACCCAGTTATTTTAACAAATTTTTCTTCATCTTCAGCTGTTGTTTCTCGCTCAACTGGTGCTTTTAATGAGAATGTACCATCTGAGTTTACTAATAATTCAATTTTTTTACTTTCTCTCTCTAATGCTGTATCAAATCGACGACCAAAACCAATTTTTTCCTTTGAAAGAATTGGAGATTCTTTTTCAATAACTCGAGAACCTAAATTAGTTGTCATTACAATAATAGTATTTTTAAAACTAACAACTTTTCCACTTGAATCAGTTAAGTGTCCATCGTCTAAAATTTGTAAAAATAAATTGAAAACATCTGGGTGTGCTTTTTCAACTTCATCAAATAAAACAATAGAATATGGTTTTTGTCTTACTGCTTCTGTTAATTGACCACCATCTTGGAAACCTACATAACCGGGTGGTGACCCAATTAACTTGGCAACCGTATGTCGTTCCATAAATTCTGACATATCAAAACGAATTAAACTCTTTTCATCATCAAACATGTATTCAGCTAACGCTTTTGTCAATTCTGTTTTCCCTACACCAGTTGGGCCAGCAAAAATAAAACTTGCAATTGGACGTTTTGGATCCTGAATACCAACTCGTGCTCTACGTACAGCTTTTGACACTGCAGTAATAGCATGATGTTGACCAATAAGTCGTTCATGTAGAATTTGTTCCATGAACTTTAATCGTTGATTTTCAGATTGATTAATTTTTGTTACTGGAATACCTGTCCATGCCGAAATAACTTTAGAAATATCTGATTCTGTAACTTCATCAAAACGAGGCCCATTTGGACTTGAGTATTTAGCATACTTTTCTTTACTCGTTAAAGCAAATCGCATTATTCGTAAATGTGTACGAACCTCTATTTCATGCTCAACTAATAATTTTGCTGTTGCAAAATCATTATGATTGATTGCATCATTTTTATCTTGTAAAGTATCGTGTAATTCTACAAGTAACTTTTGTAGGCCGGTTGGTAGTGAGCGGTTACGTAATCTAACACGAGAACCTGCTTCATCAATAACATCAATAGCTTTATCAGGTAGATTACGGTCTGCAATAAATCTACTTGATTGTTTTGCTGCTTCGACAAGGGCTGCATCAGTATAAGTTAATGCATGATGACGTTGAAACTCTGGTTTTAAACCCTTTAGAATATCAATTGTTGTTTCTACTGAAGGCTCTTCTACAAGAATAGAATGGAATCGTCGTTCTAATGCTGGATCTTTTTCAATATATCTACGGTACTCATCTAATGTAGTAGCACCGATAAGTCTTAAAGTCCCACGAGCTAATGACGGCTTTAAAAGGTTAGCAGCATCAACCGCACCCTCAGCAGCACCTGCACCAACTAATGTATGAATTTCATCAATTACTAAAATAGTCTTACCATGTTGGTTTACTTCATCAATAATATGTTTCATCCGTTCTTCAAACTCCCCACGGTATTTTGTTCCAGCTAAAACTGAACCAAGATCAAGAGCCCGAACAACATGGTCTAATAAAAATTCTGGACAATCTAAACTTTGCATTAAGATAGCAAGCCCTTCAGCACATGCAGTTTTTCCTACACCAGCTTCACCTACTAAAACAGGGTTATTTTTACGGCGACGACCTAAAACTTTAACTATAGCATTAATTTCTTCATCTCGACCAATAACTGGGTCTAAACGCTGACCTATAACCTCTTTTGTAATATCTTCTGTGTATAAATCTAAAGAAGGAGTCTTTAAACCTGATTTTTCACGAGCAAGCGCCCATTTTTCTTGATCAGTTAATGGTGGTTTTAAAATATCTTCTTGTTGTTCTTCAATATAAGTTAAAATTAAATGGCGTAACTTAGGTATATTAACACGTAGTTTATCTAAAGTTCGCATTGCAATACCGTCTGCTTCATTTATTAAAGATAATAAAACATGTTCTGTACCAACATAATTGACACCTAGGTCTTGGCCTTCATGAATTGACATTTCTAATACACGCTTTGCTCTTGGAGTAAACGGTATTTCAGAAGCCACGAATCCAGTACCTCGTCCTATATATTTTTCAATTTCTTTTCGCGTCTTTTTTAATGTAATATTTAATTGGGCTAATGCACGCCCACCTATACCATGTCTTTGCCCAATTACACCAAGTAATAATTGTTCAGTACCGACAAAATTATGGCCCATTCGTCTAGCCTCTTCTTGTGCTAACATGATTACTTTAATAGCACCTTCCGTAAATTTTTCAAACATCACATCTCCTTTCCCATTTTTACCAAATAAAAATGGTGTTCTATCCCTTTAGTAATTTCTTTTTCTATTTACAATATAAGTATTTAAATACTTACGAGTAGCTATTTATAAAAAATTATATTTTATGTAATCTATGCATTCTATAGTTGCATAATAACTTACTTTTAATTATAATAGATTTATTAATAAATAACAATTATATTTTTGGCGGTATGGCCAAGTGGTAAGGCAGTGGATTGCAAATCCTCTATCCCCAGTTCGAATCTGGGTGCCGCCTTTAAATATAGTTCAATATTATTGCGTTTTTGTAAACATATAAAATATAATAGTATTACATGTCATTAAGGGGACGTGGTGGAATTGGTAGACACGACGGACTTAAAATCCGTTGCCTAGTGATAGTGCGTGAGGGTTCAAGTCCCTCCGTCCCCATTTATATCAATAAGTTTTCTATAACAGATAATATCAAATATTTTTTAATTTTTATTAGTTTTTATTTAATTTAATTTTTCATAAAAAAAATTAAATTAAATAAATGCAATTATTTTGCATTTATTTAATTTTTTATTACGATAAACAAATTCTGTACAGTACTCCTGGTGGTAAATCTGATTTTACTAATAAATCAAAAATATTTACTGATGAATCATAAGAAATTTCAAGAATTCGTTTATGAGTTCGAATTTCAAAATGTTCTCGCGAATCTTTATTAACGTGAGGAGAACGCAATACACAATAAATTCGTTTATCTGTAGGTAATGAAACTACCCCAACATTATCAATGTTGTTACCTTGAGTAATTTCCATTATTTTTTGACACGATGTGTTTAAAAGTTCATGATTGAACGATTCTAATCGTACACGAATTTTTTCATTCGGTTTTATTTCCATAAATTTTTTTTTAATTATTTAACAATTTTAGAAACAACACCAGCACCAATAGTTCGGCCGCCTTCACGGATAGCAAAACGCATACCTTCTTCAATTGCAACTGGATAAATTAATTCAGCAGTCATTTTAATACGATCTCCAGGCATTACCATTTCTACAATAGAACCATCATCTGCTGTGAATTGTTCAATTGAACCTGTTACATCAGTTGTTCTTACGTAAAATTGTGGTCGGTAACCTGTAAAGAATGGTGTATGACGTCCACCTTCGTCTTTAGTTAATACATATACTTCTGATTCAAAGTTTGTATGTGGTGTAATTGTACCTGGCTTTGATAATACCATACCACGCTCAATCTCTTCTCTTGTAACACCACGTAATAAAATACCAACATTATCACCAGCAAAACCTTCATCTAATGTTTTTTGGAACATTTCAATTCCAGTAATAGTTGTTGTTTGAGTGTCAACAACACCAACAATTTCTACAGTCTCACCAACTTTAACAACACCACGCTCAATTCGTCCTGTTGCTACAGTTCCTCGACCAGTAATTGAAAATACATCTTCAATAGCCATTAAGAATGTTTTTTCAACGTCACGTTCTGGTGTTGGAATATATGAATCAACTGCATCCATTAATCCATAGATTTTATCAACCCATGGATTATCACCACGTTTAATTTCAGGATTTGATGAAATTGCTTCGATTGCTCGTAATGCTGAACCAGGACAAATTGGAATATCATCCCCTGGGAAATCATATTGTGATAATAATTCTCTTACTTCTAATTCTACTAATTCTAGTAATTCATCATCATCAACTTGATCTTGTTTATTTAAAAATACAACAATATGTGGAACACCAACTTGTTTTGCTAATAAAATATGCTCTCTAGTTTGAGGCATTGGTCCATCTGCAGCAGACACAACTAAAATTGCTCCATCCATTTGAGCTGCACCAGTAATCATATTTTTTACGTAATCCGCGTGACCTGGGCAATCTACGTGAGCATAATGGCGATCTGCAGTTTCATATTCAACGTGAGCAGTGTTAATTGTAATACCACGAGCACGTTCTTCAGGTGCACCATCAATATCTGAATAATCTTTTGCAACAGAGTCACCGTCTAATGCTAATGTTGCTGTAATTGCTGCAGTTAAAGTTGTTTTACCATGATCAACATGACCAATAGTACCAATGTTAACATGCGGTTTTGTACGTTCAAATTTTTCACGTGCCATTTCTAAAAATTCCTTTGAAGTTTAATGTGTATAATAAAAATCTCTTTGCTTTTAGCGTAATTAATTAGAATGTTTAATAATTAATTATTAATAACGGAAATGCGCAAATGCTTTATTCGCATCTGCCATTTTATGAGTTTCTTCTTTTTTCTTTATAGTATTACCTATATCATTTGCTGTGTCAATAATTTCACTTGCCAGTTTAATTGACATTGTTCGCCCTACACGTTGACGTGAATATTGAATAATCCAGCGTAATGCTAAATTTGTTGCTCTAAAACTACTAACTTCAATTGGAACTTGATATGTTGAACCACCAACACGTCTAGCTTTCACTTCTACAACTGGACTAGCATTTCGAATTGCTTTTTCAAAAATTACTAATGGATCTTCATTTGTTTTTGATTTTATAATATCAAATGCACCATTTACAATATTTTGAGCTAAATTCTTTTTACCTGCTTTTAAAATTCTTGTTACTAATAAACTAACTAAGTAACTATTATATGTAGGATCTGCTTTAGGAAATCTTTTTTTTGATATATTTCGACGTGACATGACAATAATTATTGTTTAATAAATTGTTTTTATTAAATATTAATTTTTAAATTAATATTTAATTTTTAGGTTTTTTAACTCCATATTTTGAGCGTCTTTGTGTTCTATCTTTTACTCCACCACTATCTAACGCGCCTCGAACTATATGGTAACGAACACCAGGTAAATCTTTTACTCGACCACCTCTAATTAAAACAACTGAGTGTTCTTGCAGATTGTGACCTTCACCTGGAATATACGCCGTTACTTCAAAGCCTGATGTTAACCGAACTCGTGCGACTTTACGTATCGCTGAATTTGGTTTTTTAGGTGTAGTTGTATAAACACGTGTACATACACCGCGTCGTTGTGGACAATTTACTAAAGCAGGGGATTTTGTTTTTTTATTAATTTGTATTCGTCTTGAACGAACTAGTTGCTGAATCGTTGGCATTTATATAAAAAGTGATTAAGTGAATTTAAATTATTTTAATAAAAGTAATTTAGTTGTCTTTTGTTTGTAACCCATATTTTTTCATAAATCGTTCTACACGACCTTCACTATCAATAAGGGTTTGTGAATCTGTGTAAAATGGATGATTTCCTAACCAAACATCAACTTGTAATTGGGGTTTTGTTGAACCAATAACACAAAGTGTTTTCCCTTCACATTTAACTTCAGAGTCTGGAAACCAATTCGGATGAATTTCAGATTTTGGCATATTTTTAAAAATTTTAACGTTTTGAATATTGTGATGCTTTTCTTGCTTTTCTTAAACCATATTTTTTACGCTCTTTAATTCGTGCATCACGGCTTAAAAGGCCAAACGGTTTTAGAACTAAACGGTTTTCATTTTCCATTTTGCAAAGTAATCTTGCAACACCTAATTTAATAGCATCAGCTTGACCTGTTAAACCACCACCGTTTACGATAGCAATGATATCAAACTGATTTTTTAAATTTAATTTTTCTAATGGTGAAAAAATAGCATTTAAATAATTCGTATTATATTGTAAGTATTTTTCACCAGAAACTTTATTAATAATTACTTTCCCATCTCCTGGAACAAGAAAAACTCTTGCAACAGCACGTTTTCTTTTTCCAAGTCCGATTTTCTCTTTTTGAAAAACTGTATTCATAAATTTTTTTTAAGTTAGTAAGTAAAAGCTTAAAGTATATTCAATTGTTTTGGATCTTGAGCTACATGTGGATGCTGATCACCTTGATAAACTTTTAAGCGTTTTACTAAATGTTTTTTGGGGAACCCATTCGGTAACATATTAAAAACACAGTTTTCAATAATTCGTTTTGGTACTATATTTACTATTCGTTTTAATGAACTACCAGGACGGCCAGGTTCATAAACATGGAATCGTTCCACATCACGATCAAGTTTTAAATGTTCAGTATTGATTAATATTACATAATCACCAACATCCACTGATGGGTGATATATTGATTTTGATTTGCCTGTTAATAATGGTATAATAGTTGATGCTAGTCGTCCTAATTGTTTATCTTTACAATCAATGACATACCATTTTCTTTTATTATAATTTGAAGCTGGAATAAATGTTTTATTCATAAAATGAAACTTAAACTAAATAATTATTTTAAAACTATTCCTAATTTATTTTTAAGAGTAGCAAAAACTTCGTCTGCTGATTTTCGACCAAAGTTTTTTAATTCTAAGAGCTTTTCTGGAGAATATTCTAATAGATCGCCAATTGTATTAATTTGTGCTCTTTTTAAACAATTATAAGGTCGTACTGATAATTGTAATTCTTCAATTGCAATATGAGTATATGGATCTATAGGTTTTATATGATTCTTTTCTTTCGCCGTCTCTTTTTCTTTCTTAATTTTATGTTCAGTAAGAGATTTAAATAAATCTATAATTAAATTAGAACCAGAAAAAATTGCTTGCTCAGGTGAAATGCTTCCATTTGTCCAAATATCAATAAATAAACGTTCTTTTATATTATTGGAATTGTCGTAAACATTTTCAACTTTGAAGTCAACTTTTTGTACTGGCATAAAAATTGCATCTGTTTCAATGAAATCTTCAAATTTATCAGAAAAAAGTTCATTAGCTAATCTATATTTAGTTCCAGACTCAATTTTAAATTCTATTTCTAAAATATGTGAGCTTGAAATTGTTGCAATATAATGATTAGGATTAATAATCTCTACTTCTGGTGGTAATTGAATTGAACTTGCTGTAATAACAGCAGGACCGTGAACTCTCAAACGCCCAAATTGTCTTGTAGGGGTGTTTGATTTTAGAACGATCCCTTTTAAATTTAATAAAATTTCAAGAATGTCTTCACGGACACCTGGAATTAGTGAAAATTCATCTTTTACACCAGCAATCCTAACACCTGTAATAGCAGTTCCTTTTAAATCTCCTAATAAAACTCGTCTTAATAAATTCCCAATTGTTATTCCTTGACCAGAACTAAGTGAATCAATTAAAAATTGTCCATACATAGGACCAGATTCAATTTTTTCTGATTTTAAACACTCCATTACTAAATTAGAACTAGTGATAAAATTTTTTGTGGAATTCATAATTTATTTTTTTTATAAGTAATTAGACTTATACACGGCGACGTTTTCTTGGGCGACACCCATTATGTGGTACTGGAGTTATATCTTGTATTGAAAGAATTTCTAATCCTGCCCCCTCAATAGAACGAATTGCCGTTTCACGACCTGAACCTTGGCCTTTTACTAAAATTTCAACGGTTTTTATACCTGTACTTAAAGCGTCTAAAGCTGCTTTTTCTGCTGCAGTTTGAGCAGCAAAAGGAGTACCTTTACGTGCTCCCTTAAACCCAGAACTACCAGCAGATGCCCATGAGATTGTATCTCCTGTTACATTAGTAATTGTAACAATTGTATTATTAAAAGTTGACTGAATATGAACAACACCTGTACCGATGTTACTTCTATTTTTTTTTGCTGCTGGTTTTCGTAATTTTTGTGCCATATTAAAGTAATATTTTTAATTAGTATAACTGCCAATAAAAGAATATTATTTTTTCTTACCAGTAACAGTTTTCTTCGCTCCTCGTCTTGAACGAGCATTTGTTCGTGTTCTTTGTCCTCGAACAGGTAAGCTATTTCTATGTCTTTTTCCGCGATGACAGTTTATTTCATTTAATCGTTTTATATTTAAACCATTAAAACGTCTTAAATCTCCTTCTAACATTAACTCACTATCTTCTAAGATATTCCGTAATGCAACGGATTGTTCTGTAGTAACCTCATCTGTCCGTGTTTCAGGACTAATTTCTGCTAATTGAACGATTTTCTTTGCTGATGCAAGACCAATACCATGAATATATGTAAGTGCATATTCAATTCGTTTATTTCTTGGCAAATCTATCCCTAGTAATCTTACCACTTACTTAACTCCTTTTAAATATTAACCTTGTCTTTGTTTATGTTTTGGATTTTGACAAATTACCATAATTTTCCCATGTCGTTTAATTACCCGACATTTATCACACATTTTTTTAACTGAAGGACGAACTTTCATTATAACAATATAAATAGTAAATTAATAAATAAATTTTTTAGTTAGTTTAATCAAACCTTTCATTATAAATATTAGAAAGAATGATACTTTTCATTTCACGTGAAATATCAAGAACAACACCTACTAAAATTAATAATGATGTAGTCCCTAAACCATTAAAACTTGAAACATTTAGAATTCCTTCAATAACATTTGGAAGAGTTGCTAATATAGCAAGTATTAAAGCCCCAAAGAATGTTACCCGTTTCATTACCTGTTTTAAATAGAATGTTGTTGCTAAACCTGGTCGTACTCCTGGAATACTTACAGCCATTTTTTGTAACTCTTGAGAAATATCTTTAGGATTTAAAACAATAGTTGAATAGAATGAACTAAAGATTAAAATTAATGCAAAATAGCTAACCCAATAGATAATTTTTGATGATTTTAAAAAAATAGGGAGTGTTAAGAGTGGGAATACACCTAAATTTGTAATATAATTAGGGAGCACTAAAAGCGCAGTTGTTAAGATAATTGGCATAACACCTGCTTGATTAAAACGTAATGGAATATAATTATTTGACCCACTCTTCGAAACGGGTTGTTGGTTTTGACCAAGTTGTTTTGAAGAAATTAGTGGAACAATTCTTGCACTTTCTTGTAATGTAATAATACCAGCTATTGCAATAAAAAATAAAAGTCCAATCCCAATACTAGATACTGCACTTAAATTGCCACTGTTTTCACTTATTAATTTTTTACCTAAATTCGGTAAACTTGAAATAATGTTTGTATATATTAATAATGAAGCACCATTTCCTAATCCATATTCTGTGATTAGTTCACTTAACCATAACACTATCATTGCACCCGTTGTAAGCCAAAGAATTATTTCAAAAGCTAATAAGGGGCTCCAATCAAAAAGAGCACGTTTTAAATAAAAAGCAATACTTGAACTTTGAATTAAAGCCCAACCAAATGTGATTAACCTAGTTAATCTTGTAATTGCTCTTCGACCTTCCCCACCCCCTTCTTTTTGTAATTTTGAAATACTAGGAATTAATCCAGTTATTAACTGAACCATAATTGAAGCATTTATATAAGGAAATATATTTAGAGTAAATAATCCAATTACAAATGTATCATTTCCTGAAAAAGTACTTACTAAATTCTTTGTGATTGGGTGTTGTTGAATGTAAAAAGCTAAATGTCCATGATTAATTCCAGGAATTGGGAGAAATGTTCCCATTCTAATAAATAGAAGTATCCCAACACTTAATAAAAGACGTTTTAATAAAATATCGTCTGTCTTTTTCATTTTTGTTTTTAATATTTTAAAATTCAGATACTTTTTATTTAAACTACGTTTTAAATTAAATCACGTTTTTTTAAAACTTGTGATTTGGTAGTTAAATTTTCTAATGCTACAATTGCTGCACGGGCATTATTTAATAAATTATCAGATCCTAATTGTTTTGCAATTACATTTTTAACACCGGCAACTTCTAGAACAGTTCTAACAGCACCACCGGCAACTACACCTGAACCTTCAATAGAAGGTCGCATAATAATTTTGCAAGCACCTTTATCACCTACAACTCCATGTGGAATAGTTAATGATTTTGTAAGTGGAATTTTTATTAAATTTTTTCTTCCGTCTGTTTTTGCTTTTTTAAAAGCATTAACCACATCTTCAGCTTTACCTACGCCTACACCTACTTGACCATTTTCATCTCCGATCACTACAACGGCACGAAAACTTAATTTTTTCCCACCTTTTGTTACTTTTGTAACACGACTAATCTTAATTAATCGTTCAATAAATTTTTCATTTAAATTATTATTACGACGAGATGTTTTTTTTAATTTATTAACTTGTTTTAACTCGGTACTCATAAAATTTATTATTTTTAAATTATTTACTAAAATTCTAGGCCACCTGCTCGAGCACCATCTGCTAAAGCTTTGATTCGACCATGATATAAATATGGACCTCGATCAAACACAATTTTTGTAATGTTTTTTTGCTTACTTAATTCAGCTAATTTTTGACCCATAAGTCTTGAAGCATTACATGTACGACCATTTTCACTATTTAGTTTGATATCGCGATCTAATGTCGAACAAGAAACAAGTGTTTTAGCCGTTGTATCATCTATAATTTGTGCGTAAATATTTTCATTCGATCGGAATACAGATAAACGTGGACGTTCTACAGTCCCTTTTATTAATCCTCTCACACTTTCACGTTTTAACTTTTTATATTTATCAGGTTTTAGTTTTTTATTTTTATTTTTAAGTCTTAATAAAACTCTTTTTGAAAATTTCATAATATAATTTTTTTTTACAACTTAATAATTTTTATTATTTACCCGATTTACCAGCTTTACGTAAGATTTTTTCACCCTTATAAAGAATTCCTTTTCCTTTATACGGCTCAGGAGGACGCCATGATCTTACTTTTGCAGCGAATAATCCTAGTTGTTCTTTATCACATGCTTTTATATTCAGCGTTGTATTTTGAACAACTTCAACCTCTATTCCATCAGGCATATCAATATTGACTGGGTGACTATAACCTAAGTTTAATACAAGAGATTTACCTTGAACACTTGCTCGATAACCTACACCTTGTAACTCAAGAGTGATAAGAAATTGTTCAGAAACCCCAACAAGCATATTGTTTATTAATGTTCGGTATAAACCATGTAACGCTTTATTAGTTCGTGTTTCGTTTGTTACCCCTACAATTAATGTACCATCTGTTTGTTCAACCTTAATAACTTCCGGAATTGTTCGTTCTAATGTTCCAAATTTTCCTTTTACTACCACATTATTATCTGTAACATTAATATCAACAGTTGTTGGTATTTTAATTGGTAATTTTCCGATTCGTGACATATTATATATTTACTCCACTTACCAAATATAACATAAAACTTCACCACCAATTCCGAGTTCTTTTGCTTTATTATTTGTCATTACTCCTTTCGGAGTTGAAAGGATAGCAATTCCTAATCCATCTAAAACAGAAGGTAAAGTTTTAGAATTAGCGTAAACTCTTAACCCGGGCTTACTAATTCGTTCAATTTTATTAATAACTCGTTCTCTCGATTGACCTTTATACTTTAACGAAAGAAGTAAATATTGAGCTATATTTTCATTATAGATTTCAAAATTTTCAATAAAACCTTCTTCTTTAAGTGTTGCGGCTATTGCTTTTGACATTTTTGTTGCTGGTATTTCAACAATTTGATGTTTTACCATGTTCGCATTTCGTATACGAGTTAACATATCTGCAATGTTATCTGTAACCACTAGTAACTCCTTACTTTTATTATCTTCATTTTAGTTATTCTTGTGACCAACGTTTACGACGTAAATGTTTTTTCTTATCCCATATTTGATTGATTTCTCCAAATGACGAATATTTGTCATAATAACCACAATCATTTAATGGAAAACGTAAAAACTTTAATAAAATCATACCGTTTAAAAGTCGATCAACTGTTTTTGAGCGAGACTTTGGTGTAGATGAGTCTACTACAAGTGTTATACTTAAACCTTGTATTTGATCAACATCATCATATTCAATTTCTGGAAAAATTAGTTGTTCCTTTACAGAAAAGGTATAATTACCAGCTTTATCAAAACTTCTTACTGATAACCCTCTAAAATCACGAATTTGTGCAAACGTAAAAAAGATTAACTTTGTAAGGAAACTATACATTTTTTCACCACGTAAAGTACTTGATAAACCTAATTCCATATCTTCACGAATTTTAAAACCTGCTACAGCTTTTTTTGATCTTGTGATTAATGGTTTTTGTCCTGTAATTTGAGTAAATTCCGTAATACTTTTCTTTAAAATATTACTATTTTGTGCAGCTAAACCTAACCCTCTATTAATACTAATTTTTTTAAGTTTTGGAATAGTATGGGGGTTTGAAAATAATTCTGGATTACTTTTTCTTAATACAGAGTGAATCCCATTTTCATATTCTTTTTTTATATTTTCTAATAGACCATATAATTCTGCAGTTTCTTCTAAGGAATGTTGACTACGCATATTCTTTATTTAAAATAATTTAAATTAATTTAACATTTGAATGGTGAATTGGGGCTTCAAATTGTTTTATTTCTCCAACATCACTTTCAGTGTTGGGTTTAATATGTTTAAATTTAAAGTTAACACCTTTAACTAAAACTTTTGCTGTATTTCGATAAATTTTAGTAATTTCACCTGTTTTATTCTTATCAAAGCCAGAAATAATTTTTACATTATCTCCAATTTTAACATGTAATTTTTGACCTTTTGGCATTTATAAAACCTCCGGAGCTAATGAAACAATTTTAGAAAAATTCTTATCTCGAATTTCACGAGCAACAGGACCAAATACACGTGTACCACGTGGATTATTTTCCGTATTTACAATTACAGCGGCGTTATCATCGAATCGAATATACATTCCATCTGCACGACGAATAGTCTTAGATGTACGTACAACAACTGCTCGAACAATATCCGATTTTTTAATTGGCATATTTGGAAGAGCTTCTTTTACAACACCAATAATTGTATCACCAATTTTTCCGTATTTTCGGTTACCACCTAAAACACGAATACACATAATTTTTTTTGCACCCGTGTTATCGGCTACAGTTAACATTGTTTGTGGATAAATCATAAAAGTATAATCTTAAGTAATTACAGATGATTTTGAAATAATTTTAGTTACTGACCAACGCTTCTTTTTACTAAGTGGTCTACATTCTTGTACTAAAACTTGATCACCAATATTGCATTCACTCATTTCATCATGAGCTAAATATTTAGATGTCTTTATCATTGTCTTTGAATAAATAGGATGTGGGAATCGACTTTCGACTTTTACTACCACAGTTTTCTGCATTTTATTACTGACAACAATACCAACTTTTTCTTTTACTGGCATTTTAAAACTCCTTAAAATCGCGGTTTAATTTTTTTATACGACTATTGGGTAATGTTTCAAAATTGGGACTTTAAAAACCCATTTCGATATTAGCTAACCAAATAACTATACTTACGAAGAGTTTTATTATATTAATTTATATAAAGTATATACTCTTAAAGTAGAACGTTATCAGTACCCAAATTAAATTATTATTTTTAGACGTGATCTCAGACTTTATCTCTTAAAAGAGTTTTTATTCTTGCTACTTCTTTTCTAGTAGCTTTAATTTCATGAGATTTAAATGGTTGGCGAGTAGCTTTTTTAAATCGCAAATCAAATAATGCCTTTTCTGCTTTTTTCAATTCATCAATCAATTCTTGAAATGACATATTATCCTTACTGTTAGAGTTCGATATACTCATATACTATTAATCGTTTCTAATAATAAATTTTGTTTTTACTGGTAATTTGTATGATGCTAAATTAAAAGCAGCACGTGCAACTTCTTCTGGAACAGCACTAATTTCAAATAAAATTGTTCCAGGTTTTACAGTTGCAACCCAATAATCTACTGCACCCTTACCTGATCCCATACGAGATTCTGCTGCACGAGCTGTAACAGTTTTATCTGGAAATATACGAATCCATAAAGATGCACCACGTTTTGTATAACGTGTAATTGTACGTCGTGTTGCTTCAATTTGACGTGAAGTGATCCATGACGGCTCTAAAGCTTGTAAACCATATTTTCCAAATGAAATTTCGTTTCCACGTGTCGCTTTACCTCGCATTCTTCCACGATGGTATTTTCTATATTTTGTTCTTTTTGGACTTAACATAATGAAATTAGATTAATTAATAAATATCTTTTTTTGATTATTTTTTTATGTTCTTTATTATTTCATTTTTAAATAACCATACTTTTACACCAAGAACACCATAAATTGTATTTGCTTCTTTTGTTGCATAATCAATATCAGCTCTTAACGTTTGTAACGGAACCCGTCCTTCTCGAATCCATTCGCTTCTGGCCATTTCTGCACCATTTAATCGTCCAGATACTTGTATCTTAATACCATTTACTGCATTATCTTGACTACACTTTAAACCTTCTCGGATCGCACGACGGAATGCTACACGATCTTCAAGTTGTTGAACTACAAGATCAGCAATAAGAGAAGCGTTTGAATTAGCATTTTCAACTTCTATAACATTAATTGTTATTTGACGGTCATTAGGTATAAATTTTTTGATATTGGCTGCTAAAGTTTTAATTTTAGAACCATTATCGCCAACTAATACTCCTGGACGACCTGTTTCAATATTTAATTCAATTTGATCACCTAAGCCGTTTCTATTAATATGAATATTTGAAATACTGGCTAACTTTGCTAACTTATTAAGGTAAGTACGAATTTTATCATCTTCTTCTAATAAGTTTGAATATTGTTTAAAATCTGCATACCACGCCGCTCGATGTTCTTGTGTAATACCTAAACGAAATCCCAAAGGATGTGTTTTTTGTCCCATAGAAAAAATCCTTAATTGTTATTTTCTTAACTAATTGATTTTACAACAACTGTAATATGACAAGTTGGTTTTAAAATCTTAAAAGCTCGGCCTTGAGCACGTGGTCGAATACGTTTTAGTTTTGGGCCTTCATCTGCAAATATTTCTGAAATGATTAATTTTTTCTTATCTAAATTGTAATTATTCTTTGCATTTGCTGCTACAGAATGTACTACTTGCCAGATTGGTGACCCGGCATCATAAGGTAAGAATTCTAATATCATTAATGCTTCTTGATATGAACGCCCACGAATTTGGTCTAAGACCTGTCTTACTTTATGTGGCGATATTCGCACATATTTTGCTACTGCTTTCACTGATTGACCATCTGACATGATATAGTTTCCTTAATGTTTATTACATATATTTGAAGTTTCTAAAGAATAACAAAATAAGTTTTCTTTAATTTTAAACTATTATTTTTTTTCTTGAGAAACGTTAAACCCATAAGCTATTTTAATAGTTATATATTCATCTGCTTCTAAATTTTGGGATTTTTCATTCATAAATTTATTATGACTTGAAACTTTATTAATATAAACCTCATAAATCCACATATCAAAAAAATTTATAGATAAATTATTTTGTAAAGAAATTACAATTGAATACAAAGCTTGTAGAAGAAAATCTCGTTCAATCGGGTTAGATTTTAAGAGATAAGATATATCATCACGCACATAATAAAAATGTTTAAACTGAACACTCTGCAAAATTAATTTTGCTAGTGAAGATAACTTTTTTTCAGATTTAACATTAAAAGTTTTAATTTGGAAACTTTTGGGGAAATTTAATGTTAATTCTAACCGTGCCATGTTTTAATTTTTCCTTAACGTTTTGTTTTTTTATCTGCTTTAATATGTGATTTAAATGTTCTTGTAGAAACGAACTCACCTAATTTATGGCCAACTAATTGATCAGAAATAAAAATTGGAACATGTTGTCTTCCATTATAAACAGCTATTGTAAAACCCACCATATTAGGTAGAATAGTTGAACTTCGTGACCAAGTTGTAATTATATCTTTTTTTCCTTCTGCGTTCATTTTATTAATTTTTTTTAATAAATGATAAGCAATAAAAGGTCCTTTTTTTAATGATCTTGACATTTTTTGAGAATCTTAGTAATAAATTTTTTTCTAAATTAATTATGAACGTCGACGAAGAATATATGCGTTGCTAAGTTTTTTAGGTTTTCGTGTCTTTTTACCTAAAGCTGGTTTTCCCCATGGTGTTAATGGACGTGCACGACCAATTGGAGTTCTACCTTCACCACCCCCATGAGGGTGATCACACGGATTCATTACGGAACCCCTAACAGTTGGTCGTTTTCCTAACCAACGTGTGCGACCCGCTTTCCCACTTTGAACTAAAAATGCATCATTATTACTTACTTCACCAATTGTTGCAAAACATTCTTTACGAATTAATCTAATTTCTTTTGATGGTAATCGTAAAGTTACATAATCACCTTCTTTAGCTAAAATTTTCGCAGATGTTCCGGCTGAACGTACGATTTGTCCACCACGAGTAGGTAATAATTCAATATTATGTACCGATGTACCTAAAGGAATTTCTTCTAAAGGTAATGTGTTTCCTATATCTAGTGATATCCCTTTACCAGATAAAATTGTATCACCAACATTTAAATTATTTGGGTGCAAAATATAACGTTTTTCACCGTCTATAAAATGAATTAACGCAATGCGTGCATTTCTATTTGGATCGTATTCAATTGAATTTACAATTCCCGGTACATCATATTTATTGCGTTTAAAATCAATTAATCGATATTGTTTTTTATGACCACCACCTCTATGACGGATAGTAATAACCCCTCTGTTATTTCTACCTTTCGATCGATGGTTTTTTCTAATTAAACTTTTTTCTGGCTTATCAGTTGTTAGTTCTGAAAAAGACGAAAGGGCTCTATTTCTTGTCCCTGGCGTATATGCTTTATAAAGACGAATACTCATAAACTTGATTAATTTATATAATTGTTAATTTTCTTCTGCAAATAAGTTTATTGTATCGCCTTCTGATAACGTTACAATTGCTTTTTTGTAATGTGATTTCCACCCAACATATTGGCCGATTCTTTTTTTCTTTTTCGGTAAATGAGCGGTATTAATTTTTATTACTTTAACATTAAATAAATACTCAATTGCAGCTTTAATTGTTGGCTTATCAGATTTAGGGTCTACAACAAAGCTATATTGATTGTTAGCTAATAATCTTGTAGCTTTATCTGTAATAATTGGGTATTTTATAATATTTATATTGCTATCATTAAGAGATGAAGAATTAATCACAATAAATCTCCTTTATATTATTGACTGCTAGTGGTGTTAATAAAATTTGCTTTGCTTTTAATAAACTTAAAGTATTTAAATGTGATGCAGAAATTAATTCAACATTTTTTAAATTTTTAGTTGCTAATTTTAAAGGTGTTGTCTTTGTAGAAACAACTAATAAAATTTTTTGATCTAAATTTATATTGTAATTATTACAAATATCACAAAATACTTTTGTTTTTGGTTCATTGATTAATGTTTCTAATTCCCCAATCACTGAAATATTATTACGCTTATTGTATAATAAAGTTTGCAATGCTAAATTTCGTTCTTTTTTGTTTAATTTTAAATTAATTGTTCTTGGCTTAGGGCCAAAAATAACACCACCACCTCTCCATAACGGAGAACGATTTGACCCTGCTCGAGCACGACCAGTTCCTTTTTGTTGCCAAGGTTTTTTACCACCACCACGCACTTCACTTCTAGTTTTTGTTGAAACCGTCCCTTGTTTTTGCGAAAGTTGGTGTCTCAAAATATCTCTATGAATCAAATAATTACCTGAATCTTCTAATATATTAAGTGTAAAATTATATTTATCAGATGAAATTTGACCATTTGAATCTAATGAATTGTATTCTATAATTTTTTGAACAGCCATGTAATATTTTTCCTAATATTCATTTGTTTAATCATTTTTTCTTTTGCATTAAGTTGACAGAACAATACTAAGTAAATTTCCAGGTTTTCCAGGAACTGCTCCTTTTACAACCAAAATATTTTCATCGTTATTTACTTGAACGATTTTTAATTTTTTGATATTTGCAGTTTTATTACCAAGTTGACCTGCCATTTTTTTACCTGGTAAAACTCGACCCGGAGATGTCCCCATACCAATAGAACCTGGAGCTCTATGATTTTTCGACCCGTGAGTCATTGGTCCTCTTGCAAAATTATAACGCTTTTGCAAACCTGAAAAACCTTTACCTATACTTTTACCTGTAACATTTATTAATTGTCCTGCAACAAATGATTCAACATCTAAAACTTGGCCAACATTGAAATTAGTGGGATCACTAACACGAAATTCTTTTAAATATTTTAAAGGTTGAATATTTGACTTTTGTAAATGGCCTAATTGAGGTTGAGTTAATGATTTTGTTGAAACATTACCATAACCAACTTGTATAGCATTATAGCCATCATTTAACGTAGTTTTAACTTGTGTAACAACACAAGGGCCAACTTTTAAAATTGTAACTGGAATTATATTCCCTGATTCATCAAATATTTGGGTCATTCCAATTTTGTTTCCTAATAAACCTAAAGACACAATATTTTTCTCCAAAAAATACTTATATATATATATTAATAGTGATAAAATTTAGTTTTTATTAAATGTACCAATAAATATTTTGATAATTACAATTATCAAACTATTATATAACTTTAAGAAAATACAAAGGTTTTGTCTATATAAGAAATATGTACAATATTATAATATTTACTGCGCATATTGCGTAATACACAAACACCATGGTTCTGCACACACATTTATATCTAATAATTATACTTATAGGTACAAATGTGTATAGATATAAGTATAAGTTTATGGTAATATAATATATAATAGTAAACATAAATTTATATAAAGTTAAATAGTACATATGAACAAAGTAGTAGGAATTGATTTAGGAACAACAAATTCTGTTGTTGCTGCAATTGAGGGTGGTCAACCCACAGTAATTACAAATGCTGAAGGATTTAGAACAACACCGTCTATTGTAGCCTATACAAAAAAGGAAGAGTTATTAGTTGGGCAATTAGCAAAACGTCAATCAGTTGTTAACGCAGAAAATACATTTTTTTCAGTGAAACGATTTATTGGTTGTAAAGCTGATGAGGTTTCGGAAGAATCAAAAGAATTACCTTATAAAGTAATTAAAGATGATAATGGTAATATAAAAATCAAATGTTCCTCATTAAATAAAGATTTTAGCCCAGAAGAAATCTCTGCACAAATTATACGGAAATTAATTACTGATGCAAAAGAATACTTAGGCCAAGATGTTACAAAAGCAGTAATTACAGTACCTGCTTACTTTAATGATTCTCAACGTCAAGCAACTGTTGATGCTGGAAAAATTGCAGGCATTGAAGTTTTAAGAATTATTAATGAACCAACAGCAGCTTCTTTAGCTTATGGTTTAGATAAAAAACAAAATGAAACTATTTTAGTTTTTGATTTAGGTGGTGGAACATTTGATGTTTCAGTTTTAGAAGTTGGTGATGGTATTTTTGAAGTTTTATCAACAGCTGGAGATACAAATCTAGGTGGTGATGATTTTGATAAAGCTTTAGTTAGATGGTTAGTTCAAGATTTTGAAGCAAAAGAAGGTACAAATTTAACTAAAGATATCCAAGCGTTACAACGTTTAATGGAAGCTGCTGAAAAAGCAAAAATGGAATTATCAAATGTTGAAAAAACAACAATTAACTTACCATTTATTACAGCAGATAAAAATGGGCCTAAACATATCCAACAAGATTTAACACGTGAAAAATTCGAAACTTTATGTAAAGATTTAATCGATCGTTGTCGTATTCCAGTTGAAAAAGCATTAAAAGATGCAAAAGTAGACAAATCAGGGATTAATGAAGTTGTGTTAGTTGGTGGTTCAACAAGAATTCCAGCTATTCAAGAATTAGTTCAATCATTAACTGGCAAAAAACCAAATAAATCTGTAAATCCTGATGAAGTAGTGGCAATTGGTGCTGCGATTCAGGCAGGTATTCTAGCAGGTGAAATAACAGATATCTTGTTATTAGATGTAACACCTTTATCGCTTGGTGTTGAAACAGTGGGTGGAATTATGACAAAACTTATTTCACGAAACACAACAATTCCTGTTAAAAAGTCAGAGTTATTCTCAACAGCAGCAGATAATCAGACAAATGTAGAAATTCATGTTCTTCAAGGAGAAAGAGAAGTTGTTAGCGGTAATAAAAGTTTAGGAAACTTTAAACTAGAAGGAATTCCAGAAGCACCAAAAGGTCGACCACAAATTGAGGTAACATTTGATATTAATGTAGATGGTATATTATCAGTAACTGCTAAAGAAAATGAATCAGGAAAAGAACAAAGTGTAACAATTCAAGGTAGTTCTAACTTATCAGAAAATGAAATTGATAATATGTTAGAAGAAGCGGAAAAATATGCATCAATTGACCAAGAACAAAAACAGAAAAGTGAAATTGTCGTAGCATCTATGGCATTTTGTGATGAAATAGAGAAAAAATTAAATAATGATGAACTTACTAATTGTACAGATGAAGAAAAAGAAGAAATTACATCGACAATAAAAACTCTTCGTGAAGCTGTTTCAAATAAAGAGACATCATATGATTCAATGAAAGAATCATTAGAACAATTACAAAAATTAGTAGAAGGGAAATTAGTATAAAATTTTAGATAGAGATATATATCTCTATCTAAAATTTCAAAATATATTGTGATCATTTATTTATATAAGAACTATAATATATTTTGAAATTTGTTTATATTTAAAATAATAAACTAGAGAATTTAGTAAGGCCAGATTTAAACAAGTTCTATTTAGATGTTTCTATATCATCTACAATAATACATTCTGTTGTTAAAATCATACTTGCTATAGAAGTTGCATTTTGTAAACCAGAACGCGTTACTTTTGCAGGATCAACTACACCTTCTACATACATATCACCAAAAATATTTTTGGCAGCATTATAACCGATTTCAAATTCTTGTTCCTGAACTTTTCCAATAATAACAGGACCATTGATTCCAGCATTTTCAGCAATTCTTTTTAATGGTGCAACAATTGCACGTGAAATAATAAGTGCACCAATTAATTCATCTTCTTTTAAATTATTTTTTGCCCATGTTACTAAATTTTCAGCTAAATGAGCTAATGTTGCACCACCACCAGGTACAATTCCTTCTTCAACAGCTGCACGTGTTGCATTGATTGCATCTTCTAAACGTAATTTTTTATCTTTCATTTCGGTTTCTGTTACTGCACCTACACGAATAACAGCAATTCCTCCCGATAATTTAGCAATACGATCTTGTAATTTTTCTTTTTCGTATCCTGTTTCAGCAACATTTACTTGTTTTCGTAATTGCTCACAACGTGCTTTGATATTATCGATTTCTAAGCCATCACCAACAATAGTTGTTGTATCTTTATTCACAATAACACGTCTTGCTTGACCTAATAAATTTAACTGGATATTATCTAAACTTAAACCTGCATCTTGAGTAATAACCGTTCCACCAGTTAATACTGCAATATCTTGTAACATTAGTTTTCTTAACTCCCCAAATCCAGGAGCACGTACAGCTACAACATTAACAATTCCACGTAATTTATTTAAAATTAAAGTTGCTAAAGCTTCTTTTTCGACATCTTCAGCAATAATTAGTAACGGTCGTTTTGTTTTTGTAATTTGTTCTAAAATCGGTAATAAATCTTGTTGAACTAAGGTAATTCGTTTATCAGTTAATAAGATATAAGGATTGTCATAAGAGACCTCCATTTTTTCTGTATCAGTTATGAAATAAGGTGATATAAAACCTTTTTCTAATTTCATCCCTTCTGTAATTTCTAATTCTGTAACTATTCCTTTTCCTTCTTCTAATGAAATTACACCTTCTTTACCAACTTTTGCTAATGCATCAGCAATAAGAGCACCAATAATATCATCATTACCAGCTGAAATAGAAGCCACTTGTTTAATTGACTGTATATCTTCAACAGGTTGAGCAAATTCATTTATTTGCATAACAAGATATTGAGTAGCTTTTTCCATTCCTAACTTTATTGAAATAGGGTTTGCACCAGCAGCAACATTTTTTAATCCTTCCTTAACCATTGCATACGCAAGAACTGTTGCAGTCGTAGTTCCGTCACCAGCTACATCATTTGTTTTTGAAGCAGCTTGGCGAATTAATGAAACACCTGTATTTTCAATATGGTCTGCTAATTTAATTTCTTTTGCAATTGTTACTCCATCATTAACAATTTGTGGGGACCCATATGTTTTTTCTAAAACTACGTTACGACCTTTAGGACCTAATGTTACAGAAACTGCTTCTACCATTATTTCCATCCCACGTTCTAAAGCACGCCTTGCGTTATCTTGGTATAATATTTTTTTTGCCATAATCTCAATTTTTAATAAGTTTATAAAAGTTGTTTATTGATAACTTTAAAATAAAATTTAGCAATTCGGCAAGCCAAATTTTTAATTTTGTTAAAATTTTTTTGTTTAAAAGCTTTACGAAAAAGAACAATACCTAGTATTATTAAATAGTAATATAGTTTGGGCTTGTAGCTCAGTGGACTAGAGCACGTGGCTACGAACTACGGTGTCAGGGGTTCGAATCCCTTCTTGCCCAATATAAAAGTATATCTATTTATTATAACCTAATAGATATAACTATAAATTTTTAATTACACATACTATATTACATTACTGGGGTGTCGCCAAGTGGTAAGGCTGTGGACTTTGACTCCGCCATTCGTAGGTTCGAATCCTGCCACCCCAGTTTTTTATTTTAAGGGGTAAACCTCTAATTGTAATTTACATTATTTTATATTTTCGCTACACTAATTCTAAAACGAAGAGCAATAAAATTTTTTTACTTATAAAAAAAAGCGATGACAGCTCGTATTCAATTTATAAAAGGTATAGATGAAAGAGTTTTACCAGACGTCCGTTTAACACGTTCAAGGGATGGTACTACAGGAACAGCAACCTTTCGTTTTAAAAATGCAAATATTTTAGATAAAAGTTTAGCGTTGAGCGGTGAAATTACAGGTATGTATATGGTTGATGAAGAAGGAATCTTAGAAACACGTGACGTAAGTGCTCAGTTTGTTAATGGAAAGCCACAAGCAGTTGAATCCATTTACATTATGAAAAGTCCTGAAGCATGGGATAGATTTATGAGGTTTATGAAACGATATGGTGAAAGTAATGGCTTAGTCTTCACAAAAGCTTAAGTTATATTTATTAAAAAACTAAACTTTTAAAAAAAGTTTAGTTTTTAACCTCCACCAACAATAGTAACAATTTCAATATTATCTTTATCAGTAATGGAAATCGTATCCCAATCTTTTTTTGGACAAATAAAATTGTTATATTCTAGTACCAAAAGAGAAGAATTGTAATTAAAATAAGTAATTATATCCAATAAGTTAATGATTTTATCACTAAAGTATTCCTCCCCATTTAAAAAAAAAGTTTTAGTTTCTTTCATAAAAAAATGTTAAAAAATAAAATATTTTATTAATAACCTAGACGTGGTTTACTATAACTTGGTATAGTACTGTAAGTAAATAGTTTGGCGGGTGTGGCCAAGTGGTTAAGGCAGTGGGTTGTGATTCCACCATTCGCCGGTTCAAGTCCGGTCACTCGCCCTACTTCAAACATTTAAAATTCAAAAGTAAGAAAAATTAAATACATATAAATAGGTATATTAGTATTATGTCACGTTACCGTGGGCCGAAATTACGAATTACAAGAAGGTTAGGTAAATTACCAGGATTAACGCAAAAAAGTTCAAAGAAAACTGCTAGACCAGGCCAACATGGAAAAGGTGATGGAAGAAAGAAAACAACAGAGTATGGCCTACGTTTAGAAGAAAAGCAAAAATTAAAATTTAATTATGGAATAACTGAAAGTCAGTTATATCATTATATTAAAGAAGCACGTCGTCGTAATGGTGTAACTGGTTTAGTCTTATTACAATTATTAGAGATGAGATTAGATACAATTTGTTTCTCACTAGGTTTTGCTTCAACTATGGCAGGGGCACGCCAATTAGTAAACCATGGACATATTACTGTTAATAACAAAGTTGTTGATATTGCAAGTTTTCAATGTCAAATTAATGATGTTATAGGTGTTAAACCAAAAGCAACATCAAAAAACATTGTTGAAAGTAATTTAAAAAACATAAACTTTATTGATCCTCCTACACATTTAACGTTCGATAAAACAAAATTAGAAGGAACAGTAAAAAATTACTGTGACCGAAGCGAAATTTTATTAGAATTAAATGAATTACTAGTTATTGAGTACTACTCAAGACGATAATTTTGAGATTTTACTATATCATTTTAAATAAAAAAAATAATTAAAAAATCATAAATTACTTTATGTTAAAACTTAGATTAAAACGAAACGGAAGAAAACGCCAACCATCATATAGGCTAGTTATTATGGAAAATACAACTAGACGTGATGGTCGTCCTGTTGATGAAGTTGGGTATTATAATCCTATTACAAAAGAGTCAGTCTTCAATGAAGAAAAGATTGTAAAATGGTTAAGTTATGGCGTACAGCCTACAGAAACTGTTTTTCAATTGTTAAAAAAGAGTAACTTAATTAAAGAATAATATT
>Ga0208544_10000476_pt1 | contig 31700 bp, 63 predicted proteins | sample DEB08_DNA_9_FD_184526 | JGI IMG/M metagenome (GOLD analysis project Ga0208544, IMG submission 184526) | Aqueous microbial communities from the Delaware River and Bay under freshwater to marine salinity gradient to study organic matter... | ecosystem: Environmental > Aquatic > Marine > Coastal ... | reverse complement strand
TAATAAATGCCATCTTTTTATCAGGTGACAATCTATCAAAGTCAGTTCGATTCATTTCTTTGGCAGCACTACCGCCTTCTTTTGAACCGACAGCACTGCCACCAGTTGCTTTATTCCCGCGAAGCAATGAAGCGTATCGCGGGTCGTTATGAAATTCTCTTTTAAGGTCATCAATACTAGCAATAGTTAAATCACCGCTACTGTCAACAACCTTTAAGCCGTCATCAGTGTACTTCAACCGACGGCCTATAAATTCGCTTAGTAATTCAGCGTTATGGCCTTCTGCTAATTCTCCAGCAAGCCTTAATGCTGCGCTAGATTTCTTCTCGCTAGCAATCCCGTTTTGCAAAGACTCAAGTTTGGACTCCAACTCTTGCCTAGCTTGTTCTGAAGACTTATGAAGCTGCTCATAATCACCAACCTTGGCCGCTTTTTCCCTAGCTTCTTTGTCTGCAAGCTCTTGAGCTTCCCGCTTTTCATTTTTAGCCTTTTTTGTCTCCGCTAGCAATTCTGTTAGCTTTGACTGCATTTTTTCGTTTTCTTTCATTAGTGCATCCACATCTACTTCCTGTGCTGCGCTTTCTTCATTTGCGTTTTCTTCATTCATTTTATCATCCTAAGCCACTGGCTTTATCCACAAGATTAATGACAATTATGGTCACATTATGACTATAATAGTTAGATTATACAACTAAACGTCACTTACTCCAAATTAGCACGCTCAAAGGCCATAGGGTTTAATGCCTGCAGTTCCTTAAGCGTGTATTCTGCACCCAAATCATCCCTAAACTTATCTATCGGTAGCTTGCCAAGGCGAAACAATCGAGCCTTCTTATCGCCATCAGGAAACTTACTAAAATATTCATCTTGAAATGATTTTGGTTGCTTTCTTAACCACACCCCATAGCTTTGATCTGGCCTAGCTTCCTTCGACCGTCTATCTGATTCAACGCCAGATATTAGCGATGGAATGATTGTTGACCTACACCCCCAATGCGCGGGAGGAACGGGCGAACTCCCTACAGGGTAAACTTTGCCATCCCTGCCTGAGCAGATAAGCGTAGTGTGTGAGTCAAGAACGGAAATCCACTCAACACCCTCTATAAAGTCTTTATTTTCCAAGAATGAAGTCTCTCTAGACGATCCCGATATAGAATTGGCGATTGTCTTAGTAAGTGATTGCGCCTTGGCTGCCTGCCTATGTGTTAGTAGGTCGGACACGTTATCAGAAACAGATTGTGAAGCAACAACGGAATCAGAGACCACCAAATCAATAGCCTGCTTGTTCTTAGTTAGGAATTCATCAACAGCATTAGGGATTGTGATCTTGTTGATACCACTTACAGACATTCCTTTAGAATAAGCATTCTCTAAGACTTTCTTGTTAGTGGGCTTTAGAACCCTAGCGCCAATAGTGGCGGCAATGAGCATATTGGTATTGAATTTATTCTCAGAGGCGGAAAGCTCGGACGCATCAGCGTTGATCTTATCCGCAAACTCTTCATTGAATTCTATAACTCTATTATCGATAGCCTCAGTGTTGCCACCCTCTATCGCTGCGCCATTCTTAGCTATAATCCCTACCAAGTCATCACGCAAGGCAAAGACGGACTCTTTAGCCTCTCTCGCACGACCTGCCGCATATCGTTGTATGAATACGGCATGTCTTACTGATACATCTAAAAGGTAGCTCATATAAGCGGATTAACGTTTGTGGCCTCTGATTCTATTTCTTCATCAGTACGCGTAATGTCTGCAGCCTTGCGTAGCATCTGCCTAAAGTCGGTCATTCCAATGACGCCACGATCTAGCATCTGAATGTTAGCAATAAGCTTTTGAGGGTCTATAGTTGAATCATAGAATTGTCGGTTTAGTGTGAATTCTATCTCACCATCGCCACCCATGAACTCACCAGCCCATCCAAACGCCTTTTTGATTGCGTCCTCAATGTTGCCTATGACAGCGGCTAGCTTAGAGTTTTGACCACTAAAGCGTATCTTTGCAGCTTCAGCGGTTTCCGTGCCTGAGTTATCCGCGATGATTCTAGCGCCAATCTTAACCATTTGATCTTCTTTCTGGCGCATTCCTTCCATTGGCATGGAATTAGGGTCTGCCTGTAATAATCCAGCGCTGCCGTTTTCAGGTAAAAATATAGCCGCTCTAGAGCCAACGGTAATCTTTCCATCCATTACGCTATCAACCCAACCTTGTGTTAGTCCTGCTAACCACGGCGTGGGTTGCCCTACTTGGTGGCTAGACTCTTCATAGTCCGCTGAGTTTATGAAGTGAGAAATATTAGCCTCTGCAATATCCGCTAATACAGGCTTGTCTACATCTTCGTTGTTGTTCTCAGAACCTATAAAAGTAAAGGGTATGTTATTCCAGCGTGAACCATCCGACTTTGTTGGCTCAATAACGGATATAAGCTCCTCATCATCGTTATAGACTAACTGGGAATAAATATTATCTTCTAGTTTTAGTACGCGGTAATAAGTCACATCTTCTGTTGAAAAACCATCATCGCTAGGCTTCTCTACTTGCTCATTCAATACAACGAGGCTTAATACGCTATCACCGTTAACCTTTTCGGTTCTCCAGTTAATAATGTTCTCCGCTTTGTATCGTAAGATATTAGCATTAATACCATCGGTTTCAATCTTAGTAAGACCATCAGGAATGCTAGGATAATCAACAAGGATGCCCGACCTACCGACCTCTAAAGTATCGGATAGCATCTTGCGTGTGAATTGGGTTAATGATAGCGCCCCGCCATCGGTCGACTCTTCCAAATACGTTAAAGGCTCTTTAATCTCAATTACTGGCTCTTTTAAGAAAGCCATACCGATTAAACCCTCCTTAGTCTGTCCGGTAAAATTAACATAACAGGCTCTTTGCAGGTAATCGTTATATCGCTGCTTATTCTCTGTAGACTGATCCAGAGAATTAGGCATAGGCAAGTATTTTGTCTGCTTTTTCTTAATCGCGGGTGCGCCTTTTACGCTATCACGTCCAAGCTCCCAAATAGGCAGGTTTTCTTGGTACGCTTCGTGCTGGTCTGAAACTGGCATAATTTATCTCGCAAACGTCACTTTTAAGTTTGTTACAGGTTTAATAATTGGGTAATTATACGCTATATAGTACGTTCCCGCATCGGTCATGTGGTCGTGGTCGTGCTGCTTGTCTGGCTCACCTTGCTTGTTGTAAACCTGTTGTTCTAAATCATCCGTGTACCGTGGGCATTTGTTCGTATTAACAAGATAGCGCCTTTCATCTTTACCGTTGCAAAACATCGCGTTAGCTGCGTTGATTCTATCCCTTACTCTAGGATTTACTGAATCGTAATAAAGTGAATATCCCGCACTATGCAGAATAGATATATCTGTCTTGAGTGCGTCAGAGGTCTTTCTGTTTTTTCCCGAACTATCTGGATAAACCTTAATCGTTCGCTTAGGGTATCGTCTATCTATCTCAAACACCATATCTTGCGTGTCTAACATGCCAAATATCTCATCTACAGCTATAGGATTGCCACCACGCTCAACATGAACAACCGCACTCATCTTGCCCACGTTAAAATCCATGCCGATATAAAGCGTTTCTTGTCCGTTGTCGGTTATGTCTGAATGGTTTTTGTGTCTATCAAATAAACGATAAACAGTCCCCCCAGCAAGATTAACAAATAGCCCGTCAATATAAGCGTCGACTAAGTTAGCGGGATAAGTAGCGTATAGCTTATCAATGTAATCAGCGGGTAGGTTAGCGGCGTTTTGCTTTGTTGACGCATGAACAATCCCGTAATATTCTTCTAATTCTGGTGAATCCTGTAGCTGCTTTACAAAAAAATCATAAACCCAGTTAAACCCTTCCGGCGTGGTTGTAAAATCAACCGTATTATCATTAAGCGCCTCTATAACTAATTCGGCGCCCATCTCATCAACCAGCCGCGTTTCATCGAAGCCGCTAGATGATAAACGAGCGATGATCTTTTTCCATGCCTGATCTGCTTTATCCTTATTCATGCAATCAATCTCATCAATCAGCGCATGATTAAGATCAAAACCGACTATTGTTTGCGGCCTTTCCATAGATCGACACTTAACTATTGAATGTAGATCACCGTAATAATAAAGATAAACCTCTTTGTTTGAATGCTTTATATCTACCGTCATTCCCATTAATCCGGCAACATCGGTTATTGTTTCATAGAAAATATCGCGTATTTGTGGGTAGGTTGGGGCGAAATATCCCAACTTAATGGATGGATGCTCAATAGCAAGTACACACAATCTAACACAACCGAGGAATGTCTTACCACTACGATAGCCACCAACGAAAGCCCGAAAAGGCTTATTCATGTGATAGAAGTCGTTCTGTGGGTAATTAAGGTCTAGAGGCATCTTTAACGCCTATGAATACTTTAGCAGGTTTAACTTTTCCGCTCTCTTCATCTACACCTAACATTGTATTAAGTGTTGCTATGGCTTGATTAGCGGCTGATAAATTGTGGTATTTACTTCCTGACTGATCTTCATATGTAGAAAGACCAGCCTCGACTATTTGCTTTGCCCACTCTAAACGCTGCTTTACAGAAATAGTAAACTTCTCTTCTGCCACAGACTTAGAGATTGACTTCAATTCATCAACTCTTGCCCTAACCTTGCCCACCTTAAGCGTTAAGCAAGCTTTTTCATTAATAGTGCTAGGCTTCATATTTTCGGCATCGTAAGCATGGCGATAAGCTTTGCTTGCGTCACCACACTCCGCATACTTCAAAGCAAATTTTTCTTGCTTTACCGTTAATTTCATAGTCCCCTCTAGAAACTAAGTGTGTTACCACAAGTAACACGTTAAACGATTATATACTACAAAGATTTTATAGGTATATTAAATGACCTATTATGTGTCTCTGTTGCTGTTGTTACTTGAAATCTTACGTTAGCTACTGATTTTAATACGCCAGCACTTACTGTAATAGTAATTACTTGACCGCTGTAGTTCGTAGAATCAATAGTAATATCTGTACCTATAGAACTCGCTCCGGTAATGGCAGCATCACCAAGAAAGTCGTCAAGATTAATGGCGTACTCTGCTACATCTTGAAAATCTAAAGGCTCCATTGTTAGGCCTTCTTTCCATACGACCGATCGACTCATTCTTTGACCTCTACAGTATCGTTTCTATTTGATAGCTCTAATGACTGATTGTCAATAGCTATTGACTGCTTAGTGGTGGCAATTATATCATTTTTACACTTAACATTTAAGCCTTGACCTTCCTCTGCTCTCATTTCAATATTTTTAGGTAGTTTTATTGATTGCCTTTCGCTGACAGATAAATGATTATCCCTACTTGTGACGATATTTGTCACTTTTGATAAAATATTGATCGAACTAACTCTATCTATATCAATATCTTGCTTTTGTTGAAAGTGTATATTGTACTTTCTCGGCTCTGTAAATCTTCCTGCGCCAAAAAATAAACGCCCTAGTATCGTGCCTATCACTGGGGATCAACCGAGTTTATAGCGGCTCTATCTCCTAATCCTACATTAGATACCCATTCAACAGTAACATCGTCTCCCTTGTAGTAGGTTATCGTTCCCGCCACATCATCAACTACAACCCTATTACGGTTTGGCATCAAACATTGCGATACTGTACGACCACCATCACGACCGCCCTCATGGTTTCTGGCAAGAATATCATCGGCTATCTGTGATCCGCCAGCAACAAATATTTGATTACGCCATACAATATCTATACCGCCGCCGCCTGTAGTTGGATTTTTGACTGGGTAAGCGCCATCTGCTCGGTATATTCTACGGTTATCCGTCTGCCTTAGGTTTGTCGCGGTAGTATTATCAAAATACATATCAACAATACTGTTGTTTATTCTTAGGTTAGCTTCGTCAACTGCTGTCACGCCACCAAAAAACTCATCTATCCCTTGCTCTGTATATCCGTTAGCTACCCACCAAGCATAAAACTCAGCGCCGCTAAAGTTTGCGCCGACAACTAGGTCAACTTCGTCATTAATATAGTCGGCCTGAAATTTATTGATAATGCCGCCGTCCAAACCTATACTAATGTAAACAGGATCGTCTACTTGGTCAGCTAGCACGCTCCAGCCGTTTGATGTTGCTATGACTGACTGAGAAAACTCTTTTTTCGCTGTAACTGTTAAGAAATAGTTGATCCTTACTGTAATAAGGTCACCACTTGAATAGGTAGTACCATCTACATAGGCGTCACTAAAAGAACTGGCTACTACAATATCATTGTAGGGCTTAGTTCCTTTTGTCTCGTTTATTATTTCAAGTCTAGAGCCGACAACCATATTTGTTATTGAAGCCAAACCCTCGATAACTGGGGTTGCAAATACAACCGTGGCTCCTGCAGTATCGTAAGTAGGCTCAGCTTGCCCAGTAGATAAATTGATTGTCGTCGTGCCACTTACAGCCGTGATATTTAACTCTGTTGTGTAGCCGTTAAATGTAGCCTGACTTAGATCGTAACTACCATCAACACTTGACAACTCAATAGCATAAGTCTCAGCACCTTTGGTGAAATCATATCCAATCACTGCGCCGTCTGTAGCTGTCATTGCGTGTGTTGTGCTAACACTTTCCGATACCGTACCACCAACAAAACTAGCGCCTTTGATGTCTAATATTCCGCAGCCGATAAAGTTAGCAGAAGGACAAGCAATCCCTGTTTTCCATACTAAACTATACCCTTTTAAAATCCAGCCAGTAGTTAGGAAGCTTGCACCTGTATCTGCACTAGCGTCAATCGTGAACGTTTGCAGATTAGTAGATCGAGCAATCCAAGAACTAAAATCCATCACACAATCAGCACTAGTATTTATAATAATATCGTGATTACCATCGCCAACAAAATACCCTAGCAGAATATCGCTACCATCTTCTGGATAAGCTAGTGAGTCAGCGCGACCCACGAAATAAGTGGGGGTTACACCATCGCCAATCTTAACCCCCGCACAAGCTAGTACTTGCCCTTCACCATTAGTTCTAGTTCTGTAAATACCTAAACCAGCCTCAAAAGTATTAAATATAAGCTCAGAGTTACAGGGATTTTCCTCACTCCCTCCGATCATTTCAATCGGTGTCATTACGCATTCACATGAAAAGTCAAAATTTCTGGCGCCCGTTGATGTTGAAACTAATTCCTGCGCAAAGCCTGTACGCACTACATCTGACCAATCCATCGTTCCACTAGAATCAATAAAAGTTTGATCTGGCATAACCGCAATTAGCGTATGGAATATAAGGTTTCCATGCTGCTCTTCCGTGAGCGGCTGCCACAGAACCCAATTACCGCCACCGTCTTCAAAATACAGGAGTATTCCATCATCAGAAAACAAAAATGTATCTGGTGTAGCTAATGTTATCGAGTAAGGATAAACAGACATATCCGTCGAGGTTATATCTTTATATAAACCTTGAACAGTCAAGCTAGACGTGTTTGTAAGAGAATATCGAGTATAGCCACCATGCCAACTTAAATCTCCAATGTAGCTGGTTGATCTGGTTGTACTATTAATTGTAAATGCGGCTGTACTTAAACCTAGTAAAGTGGTTCTTATCGCGCTTAAATTACTGACTGTGGGAAATTCACTATAGTTAGCGACCATAGTCGGTACCGCATCAACGCTTGGCTCTAGAAGTCCTCCAGCTTTATTATTAAAAGCTATTGTGTACGTGGTGCCAGATCGAGTAGAAGCAGTACTACCACTGCTATATTCTAAACTGGGTATAATGCCAGCCGCACCTTTAACGCCTACATTGACATAAAGAGATATATCATTAATTCTCTCAAATAACGTAGCCTCTGAAACTCCGTAACCATAACTGGGGGAACATACAATACCACCGTCTTGACCGTATATTTGATAATATAAACAGTCATCCTCGTCTGTTGTTACTGAAGGCGAGGGGTAGATAGTTGACAGAGATACATCTGTTCTTGCGGCTTGATTTATAAGGTCTGAAGTATCTACATCTCTAATAATATCTACAAATACTATCCAGTCATTACTAGTGCCAGATATGGTAGGTGCTGTTATAGTTGTGCCTGTGTGTTCTATATACCAAACCGCGCATCTGGAATTATTATTTGGTGCGGGACCTAATATTTCAGTCCAACTAGGAATTGTGATAGCCGTACTGCCACCATCGTTCAGAGCAACCAGAAAAATTATGTCGCCTGTCTGCTGGGTTTCGCTCGGCATATCTGGGACAAAAGTTGATCCAGTATTGGTCGATGATGTTGCAGTTCCAACTCTATATGCCATGCTATTTCCAGTAATCTACAGCAGATAATGCAGCGATGAATATAACCAGAAGTGGTATCAGTAGCTTATCAGTAAATCGGGCAATTGTGCTTTTGGCTTGCTTCTGCTCCGTCTGAACTATAGCCATATCCTTAGATATAGATTCTTTCCATTCGTGCAGGCTCTCTAAAGATTTAGATAAGCGGATGTTTGTATCTTCTTGCCCATCGTATTTTGTAAGCATTTTTGTTAGGTTTAAATTTAACCCATGAAATTGCTCTTTCAGCTCCTTCCAGCTTTTCGTGTTCTCGCTATCTCTACTCTCTATCTTTGCGTGAAGCTTTTCGCCTAGCTTGTCTAAATCTTCTTTCGTAGCATTCATGCAGCAACCTACAGATTAAAATGAACAATAAAGAGAAACTAAGACATAGCGCCATCAGCTCCGCATTTGATGCTATCCATTCTATCATAAATCACCAAAATCACTAACATGAACAAACATCCATACACTATCTCAAGATAATGAGAATCAAAAATTCCATAACTAAGTATAACGTTTTGCCCATACAATGTGTCCTCAAACGCAAAAACTAAGTATACGACTGAGTACAACAAATAAGCGTATTTAGATAGATATAATGATTTACGTGCCACAAGTGCAAATAATAGTGAGAAAAGCGAGCAAATAATCATATACCAGTTGTGGTATATAACCTGCAGATAGTCATTTACTGCTGTTAGCGTCTGTAAAAATATAACGAAAGTTACCGCTAAGGCCAATTGTTCATTCTTTTTGGCTATCATTTAGGTTTAGATTTAGACTTTCTAGGTTTTTTCTTAGGTTTTGTTAGTGTAGCCATAAGTTTCTCCTATTTGCTTACTGCGGTTTTCTCTTTCGATCCAAGACTTGAACCAAACCAGAAGTTTAATATTTGTGGTATTGCTGCTGTCATTACACCGAGCAGAACATTGGAAACGTCTCGAATTGAGTCTTTTATATCTACGCCCCCTGAAAACAATAAGTAAACAATAGTAAAGTAGCCCAGTATAAACATCGCTGACAATACGATCTGGGGCCAAATGTTAATCTTATATAAGCCTCTTGCGCTATCCCTGTCTTTTACTTCCAGAGCGAAAACGTCAATTTTCAGCTTCTTCATTTCCAGCTTAAACTCGTTGTCTAGCTCTTTTAGCTTCAGCATATCAGTAGAAGATGATCCAAGCATGAAGCTTTCTACTTCATCCTCACTGGCATCAGGCTTGCCAAGCAATTTGTCAGCAATAAACTTAGTAGCCACTCCTGCCATCGGGCCACCTAATGCCGTACCCAATGTTGGCGCTATTGTCTTTACTACGTCTTGCCAGCCCATAAAGCCCCCTTTTGTTAAACTGCTTAGTTGAAAGTGCTGGTGGGGTGAATCGAACACCCTATCCTACGTCTTAACCCGCCACCTAAACGACATCTCGGAATCGAACCGAACTACCACCACCTTGATGACCAGCACTCTCATCTAAACAGCCTATATTATACTACTAATTAACCCTGATTTCTTGAGATAATAATATTTCTATCGTTTGCAGCGCAATACCTTTCTTTACCATCGACTGAGAACATCGGTAAACATTCCAGCCTAATCTCATGGCCTCGTCGTACTTCTCTAAATCGCCCTCAATGCCCTTTCCTGTTTGGTGCCTTCCTAGCTTCATAGAGCCGTTTTTATTCTTGCCGTAGAAAGTTATCCCCTCAACCTCAATCGCCAGCATTTTCTCAGGGATTGCGAAATCAAAGCGCCATTGCCGTGTAGGGTGAAATTTATGTTCTCGCTCTACTTCAATTCCACATGCCGTTAGCTGGAACAATAACTCATCTTCTGCTTTACTCATATTTTAATTACTCGTTACTGTCTATTATGGCTGAAAATACATCGTCAGGAATACGCTTTTCTTTTTCTAGCTGGTAATCGCTTGCATGATATGCCCATAAATGGCTCTGCAAATCTACCTCATCTTTAAATTTCCTTCGACTACCGTGTGTGATTATATCGTCGCAGGATTGACACAAGGGAAGCACAAACCAATGCCCTATCAAAACCTTGTTATGCTTATAGGTAGCACCCATGCAATGATGAACAATACTTGGCCCTGCATTTCCGCATGCCCTGCAGTCGCTCTCTTTAGTGAAGACATGAAACGCTTTCTCCGCTGCATTTGCGCCCCTAGTGTTCTTTGTTGCTTTACGCTGCATTATTTATCCTGTGCTTTATAGTGTTATGTGTATCTTAAGTGTCCGTACTTCCCAACACAAAAATCATAACCATCACGCTCTCGATTTTTTCGGGTTATTTTGCGCTGTTTTTTAATCTGAGCAAGCGAGACGCAAAGGGTATTAGGCTTTCCATAAAAAGTGGCAAAACAAATTTGATAACCGTCAAACGTGGCTGGCTTACCATTTATAGTGTGCATGTATTTACTCATAACTAGTCCTCAATGTTTTATTAAGTGATTGTTTTACTACGCGCCACCCCAATGCGTTAATGAGTAGTGGTTGCCATCATTAAAGCGCCCACCCCATCGGCAAAGTTCGTTTTGCTGCTCCCACCACTCGCCTAATTCTCGATGATCTTCTGTTTCCGTTAGAAACTCACCATCTTTAAATAGGTTTAGATCAATAGCCAGCTTTAGCTTGTGCATCGACCTTGCACGGCCATAACCTTCCTTTTCGCCGTACTCACCATGTACGCGCTTACTTCTGAATAGATCGCCTCCGCGTACCTCAAAACCTAGTTCGTGAGCCTTGTCGATAAGCCTAGGCAGTAACCGCATGAATACTTCTTGTTTCTTTCCTAGCTTCATAGTGTTATCTATCCTGTGTTATAAATCTTGCTCTATAGCGGCTTTGTGGTCAATTACAGTGCACGTTAACTCTTGAGCCGCTTTCTTAGCTGTCTCAATAAGGCCGTCAGCGCACACCATGAATAACTGTTCGCATTTTTCCTTACTTAGCGTAATAGAAACCTCGCCGACCTCATTGTCAAACTTTATAAGCCCAGAAAACTGACCTTTTTTATCGCCGTATCTAACTCGCTCTATTTCTAATTTGCTTAATTGCATCACTTACCCCTTATCTGTGTTATTCATAACCCACTCTAACGCATGTTTCTTGTGACACAAGGCGGCGCGGGCTGCATGTTTAATATCGCACTCAAACTGATTGCGTAAATTTTGTATAGCTAGGTCAATATTATGAATATTTATATTAATCTTATCCATTTCGTCAAGTATTTCAGCCTCAGTTTTCATAAATCACCTCTTAGTAGCTGTATAGTTACGTGTAAACCCAAACAGGCTTAGTTCCTTTGCCATTACCTGCACCCGTATACCAGCAAGGCTCCCCTTGCATATCCTCTATATACTCAGGCGCAAAACCATATCGAACCCTACTTGGCTCTAATGCCTCCACTGAAATAACCTCTCCCAATTCCTGACTAATCATTTCTGCTGCAACGTCAGCCGATAGCTCACCTGAAATAACGTAAGAGCCATCACTAAACCATTGTGGCGCACTAAAATACTCTTCAAACTTTCCCATCATATTCACCTGTTAGTTATGCCATCCGATAGCTGCTGGGCTAGGGTGCCCGCCAATATCGTTTTGAATATCGAGGGTTTATGCTCGTGCCAGTTTCTCAGCGTTTTAATGTTTAGCACTGGCTTGCCGTTATCTTTTAAGCCGTGGAAGTCTACTATCTGCTGTAGGCTTTTCAGCCCTGCCGCTTTGGCTTGCTGTGATGGGGTCATTTTCTAGATTCCTTGTGGGTGGCGCATGGGTAATGGTTCCTGCGCTCTTCTTGGCAATTTGAATACTGGTAATCATTGTGGGCATAATGGATTGAGCCTTTCCAGCCGCATCTATTGCATCGGTTTTGAATAAAAGATTCATATCCTTCACCCCCTTTTAGCAGGCTGAACTTATTCCCATCCTCTAAAATCTCTAGACCCTCAACCATCCCCACACGATCACCAATTTCATTAGAATGTAATTCCAAAAAACCATATTTTCCTAACAGAATAGTATTATTAAACCAGTCTCTTCCGTCATGGTTATCGTCGTGCATTATTTCATCATCGTATTCAAGTTCAATTATCATTCTTACTTTCTTCATGCTGACTCTTTCCATTATCCGACTGAGGTAAATTTATGTTTTTTCTGGCTTTTCTGGCATATAAGACCAGTGGGTTACACCTACAACAATATCCGAATTGAGACCCAACTCACCAACAAAATAACCTTTGGCTTTTTTATAGTAAGATGTAGTTACAAAACCATTTGCTGGACTGTATGTAAGTACGTGCAAGAAATTTTGCAACGTGTCCGGCATTCTATCTTCTACTTTTACCCACTCCATAATCTTAACCCCTTACATTGACCTTAAAAGCAACTCTGTTCTTAACATATTACCTAAGATTTGATTTTCTCTGCAAAGATTTGAGCCTTTAACTTCTGGCTTAACTTCACCAATATAAAGGTGATTTTTAATATGCGATACAGTTCCGTTCGCCGTTATCTTTTAAGCCGTGAAAGTCTACTACCTGTTGTAGGCTTTTAAGGCCTACCGCTTTTGCTTGCTGTGATGGGGTCATGCTTCAACCCCGCATAGCCTAGCTATTTTTATTAGCTCTTTGTCTGTTTTAAACGCTAAAGAAAAAAATGTATCACCTTCGCAAAAAGAGCCATCACCCACTTCAAGTGCTTTGAACTTTAGCTCTCTAACGATGATTCCGATTAATTGACCTTTAGTTTCTGTGTTCATATTCTTTGCTCCGTTTCTCTAGTTGATGTAAGTATTATACCCAACTATTACACTATTGCAAGCACTAAGTGAAACTATTGCATGTTTTGATGACTTGAGCGCCATCTTTGGATTTGCTCCCTGTGCTATTGATATTGCTATGCATAAGAGCCACCATCGAACGGCTCGCTATCATAGTGTATTGTGAACTCAGGCAGTCCATCACTTCCATCTTTGTAAGTCGCACTTAGCTTCTCTTCATCATGACCACGATGGTGGTTTACTTTTTCTTTTAGAATATCGACAATCTCATCAAATGAAAAAACCAATTCTTCTTTTGTTCTTTGTATCATTTTCTTACCCTCTATTATGGCGGCTATTAACCGCCTTTGTTGCTAGAATGGAATATCATCATCAAAGCTATCGCCAACATCGGAGGCTGCTTGCTGTTGTGGTGCCTGTGGTCTTGGTGCTGCCTGTGGTGCTGGTGCGGCATTGTTAGAGTTTTCAGCTCTACCACCTAACATTTGCATTTGGCTACCAACAATCTCTGTGGTGTAACGATCTGCGCCGCTTTGGTCTTGCCACTTGCGCGTGCGTAGCGAACCTTCAACGTAAACCTGTGACCCCTTTTTCAAATACTCACCTGCAATTTCAGCTAATCGGTTAAAGAAAATAATCCGGTGCCACTCAACACGCTCTTGTGGCTGGCCGGTCGTTTTATTCTTCCAACTCTCAGAAGTTGCCACACTGATATTCGTTACAGCACCCCCACTAGGCAGATACTTTGTTTCAGGGTCTTGACCTAAATTCCCCACAATTGTGACTTTGTTTATACCTTTACCCATGTTATTTTCCTTTGGCTTATTTAATTCTTAGCGATGGTTCTGATTTTGACAGCGCCGCACCTTCTACGCTATCGGGATCGTCTTTTAATGCTTTCATTATCGCCCTCTTATCTGGAGTGATACTTGTTTTTACCGTTAAGTATTCAGGGTCGATTGCCTCCTCATCGTAAACACTAACAATATCCCGCCCTTTGGCTAATGTAATAGAAAACAACGGGCATTTAATATTAGTGATACCCAAAGCAATCATATTGTGCTTTAGATAATCCCTGATATTATCATTGCGGTTCTGGATAACCTTTTTTCTCTTTTGTAGGCGCTCGATTTCAAAACCTATCTTTTCAACATCTAAAGACATTTCGCTAATAACGTGAGTAACCGCAACGGCTTTATCATTAAAAGCCCCCTCGATTGCCTCTAGGGTGTCCGTTATTGATTCTTGTGTTAGCTCTGATTCTGGATCACTGGCTAGGTTACACAATTCTAAATACTGGCCTGTTATATTTCTAAGCTGCATTTTCTTTCTCCTCAAGCTCTAACTTTCGCTTATCCTTCGCATTAGTAATTTTTATAATGGCCTTGTCATCCCCTTTCTTTTTGCACCGCTTGACCATTATAGTAAACAAGCTTTTTAGCTCATTAGAGGACGCCGAACTCTCGATTAATGCCATATGATCAGAAAACCATTTATCGTACTCCTGCGCCTGTTTTAGTGTCTCAGCGTCTTTATCCTCTGCTTTTGCCATAGCTTCTTCATTGGCTCGGTCTTGAATATAGTCTTGATCGTCAAAGTCGCCCATAAACACATCAGCACAAAAACCAAGTCTTGATAATGCCTTGCTTATGGTGTTCGTCTCTACTTTTTTAGGCCAATCTTCGTCTGACCTCGCCCCCATCAAAGGCTTTATCGCATTATGGATAGGGAATTCATACCGCTTATCGTCCTGCATATAAAAAAATACAGCCTCATGTATAACCATTCCCGTAGCTTCTAGCATAGAAAAGTTGAATCCCGTCTTTGATAGACCCCACCCCTTGCCATACATACCGAAAATCTCGGTTGCCTTCTTGGTTTGGTACATTGCGTCAATTGCGGTAAACCCGCCACGTTGCTCAACTTTCTTTGTGTAGGCTGGGTCGGTCTTATCAACCCTATCCCATACACTCATTAAATCACTCATACCATCACCCCCATATAATGAGTTATTAATATTACAGCTACTATCATTCCTACCACTACCGCTGCTAACCATACGTGCTTATTTTTTACTTTCATGTTGGCTTTCCTCGCTCTCTATATTTACGATAGCGCCCTTAATTCGACGCCTAAGCTGATATGGATTATCGCCATCAATCAGCGTTGGTCTACCATCTATCTCAACCTTCACACAATACCCTTTGGGGTCAATAACAACTTTATCTGTAAAACTGGATTCTTTTTCACTTCATTAATTATGGCTAACTGCTCTAAATTTACGTAGCAAGGGATGCCATCAACAACTACCTTATTATCTTCAATTAGCCTCATTTGGTCGTAAGCAATACTTTCTATAATTCCATCACAGCCTATAAATAAACCAAAATTGCAGCTATCCATATCAGGATCAATGTTTTCATAAATAAAGGCTTCACCATAAAATTTATTATCTGTGTTAACCACTCTGTAAGTTCTGCCTGATTCAAAATTATTCACGTTATCACCTCCCAAAAACCTAAATCATTACGCTTAATATTAAAGATAGGTACAAATACCAACTTACAATTAACACTAAGCACCACATGAAACTTGCGCACACCTATTACTTTTTGCGACCAATTTTCACCCAAATTAACAAGCCTGTCGCCTTCGGTAATCATGACTTAACCTTTTTGGCCTGCTTTATTCTTTCCTCGATAAGGCTTGAGGCTTTTCTGCCTGAAAACTTATTTTTTTTAAAATCATCTAAACCCATTACAGCGTGATCGTGTGCAGCCCTTTCTGGAGCCCCGACTTTTAACGCGCCTTTGTAAATACTGTTATATACAAAATCTTCCATATTCATGATTTACTCACTTAATAGTAAAAATTCGATTTCATTTACATTAAAGTAATTCAATATCTCTTCTCTATGCTGCTTAGAAGGTGAGCCCAACTTGATCCATCGACTGATTGAATCTTTATGTACCCCAAGTTCCTCAGCTAAGATCGTATTGTTAATACCTTTCTTTCTAATAGCCATTGCTAATGATTCGCCGAATGCCATTTGTTTTAACTCCTAATTAATGTAAAGGTCATAATATACACTATTGCATTAACTGTCAACCTTTATATATAAAACAAATTAATAAATATTAATAGTAAATATATGTTGACAGTTAATAAAACCTTAACTATAGTGTTATACATCAACTTTAGGAGTAATAGGAATGTCAGAAGCAACATATACCACCAGAGGTTTTAAAGAACATGACGGCTACGAGATTAGCGCCACGATAGATGGTATCGTTAGTCTTATAGAAGAAAAGACACAACTTCTAGTTAGGCAGGATGGAATGAAGCTTATTGTTGCTGCAGGCTTTAACGATTGGAAAACTAAAGACGATGACTATTTTGATACAGAGTACGAAATTGATTTAATACCAACTATTATTGTTTAGGAGATTATTATGAGCGTAAGAGGCTTTAGTTTTAGAAAAAAAGAATATGAATATGTTAATAAACAGTGCTATGACCACGATACCTATATAACAAACGGCTTGCATAATGAGATGGTTGATACTATCCCTAATATTAGAAAAGCGTTACGTGATGACGGCATAACAGCCATTTATGATGACGGCGTAATAAAGCTTTTTGAAAAAAGACAGAGCGGCGAGGGTATGGATTTTATTGGTAAAGCATCTCTTACTCTTGTTGGTGACGCAGAAGAAACTCCTGAAATATTTCAGGGTACAAAAGACGCTTTAAAGAGGCAGTGTAGACCCTAAAGTTATTAAAATGGCGGTTAAGAGGGTTAAAGAAAATAGACCGTTTGCAAAAGAAGCGGAGTTGTCGGATAGGATTATAAGCTTGATACATGAATACGATAATGAATTAAGCTTAGTGTCAGTTATAGGGATACTCGATGTTGTGAAAGATGAAATTAAAGATGACAGCTAACCACCAAATAAGGTGGCAAGTGGAGCGGAGCGTAACGCAGTCCGCGCTTAATTTGAATTGTTATGTGTTTTTTATTTGGAGATTAATATGCCAGCAATAGTAATACATTACGCAAATAAAGAACTTATGGATTTAAAGTTTTTAAAGGATAAAGGAGGCTGCAATTTGATTTTTGAGGACAGTTTTCACGCCGAAGATTGGATTCTAAAAAATACTGAAGAAGTAGATAATTTTTACAAAATAGTGGAGATATAACTATGAAGGGATTTATAGGGGTTTGTAGACCAGATGGTACATATTCAATTACTGAGTATTATGGCGATTACGAAGATATAGCTAGGTATTATTCGGCTCTAATTTTCGGACATGTGGATAATAATAATTCACCAGTGATTGTTGGTGACTCAAAAGAGCATATAGTTAAAATATTTAATGGGTTGGGGTTATTAGAAGAGAGCGGCTAACACATAACACAGCATTATACGTCATACCGACGCGTTTAATTGCGTCAGTACGACGTATATCTACATATAAAATGGGCTGGAACACAATAAACATTAGAGGGTAGAGTTATGGCAAAGAAAATACCAAAAGCAGAGCGTAGTGACATAATCAGTGGTTGGAGTTTTAATTATAAATTTATGGAAAAAATAACAGAGGAATGTAGAAATAAAGATAATGGTGATGTTTATCAAGAGATGGTTGACTCTGTTTTGAGTGCTTTGCATCGTGGCGGTTACATTGAAGTCGAAGCAGAAGAAGCGCCAGAGATATTCGACGGCACCAAATCAGCTTTAGATAAGCTTAGTATAAAGGGGTAGAGTTATGCAACATATAATCAATATAGAAGATTTTAAGGACGTTACATCTAAAATAACTCTGGCTAGCTCATCTAAGGACGGGAAACGCCTTGATTGTATTTTCTTTATTGATGACGGCAAAGTTAATAGTTATTTCAAAGTGTATAACGATAAAATTTGTGTGTTAACACATGGCGATTTAAACAGGGCTATTAAAACTTACAACAGTATAAAGGGGTAGAGTATGAAATATTTATGGTTTTTATTACCGTTTGCAGTGTTTTGGCTAGCATTTTATATATTAGGTCAGATGCACGATGTAGGCTTTCAGTGGTGGAGTTTTCCGCTAGGGGTTACGATGTTTTTAGTGTGGGGCGCTTCGTTAATTTGTGCAGGCGAGAAGGTGAAGAAGAATGAAGTGTAAAATATGCTCAATGGAATACAGGCTCCTAGCTAACCATGTATGGCAGGCACATAATATAAGTGTTAGGGATTACAAGATAAAATACAACTACCCACTAACAAAAGCCCTCGCCGATGATGAATGGATTCAAAAGATGAAGGATATAGGGGAGGAACAAAAACAAACCAGAGGATGGGCTAAGACCGAAAAGATGTTTGCGGAATCAAGAATCAAGGAGAATAAAAAAAGAATGGATGGGGATTACAGCCCGGCAAGCAAGCGAAAATATTGGCCTGAGTGTTCAAGAGAGAAAGTTAGAAGGATTGGCGCTTGCGCAAAAAATGAAAAAGTAGAGAAGTTATTCGATAAAGTTCTGGCTGATTGGCTAAATGGAGTGCCAATAAAAGAGCTTTGCGTTTCTGATGCGGTAGTTTACAGGTGGAAGAAAGAGGGAAGAATCCCCTATAGAAAAACACGGCGCAGAAGTAAATCAGAGCTTGCAAAGTAGGCGCAGTATAGTAAAATAATTACAGATTTAAGCAGAAGTGAAACTCTGTAAACAAAGAAGTGCGACAGTAAAGACTTATTAAATTAGCTCCTTTGGTTGTCGTACCGTTTTCAATAACCGCCATTGGTTTATCGTACTTCACGGTAAGTTTCACCATCCAAGGGAGCTAACCTAATAGGATCTTTATGTCAGGCTGGGTAAAACTACACAGATCAATTTTAGACTGGGAATGGTACAGCGATGTTAATACGTCTCGACTATTTACCCATCTATTGCTTAAGGCTAATTATAAGCCTAAAAACTGGAAGGGCATTCCTGTTGCGATCGGTCAAACTATAACCAGCAGAGAGACACTTTCAAGAGAAACAGGCCTCTCAATTCAGCAAATTCGCACCTCTTTAAACAAGCTAAAATCAACCAGCGATATAACCATCAAATCAACCAGCACGTACACCGCTATAACCCTTACTGCATATAGCATATATCAATCTATGGATGATCTAGCAACCATAAAAATAACCAGCGATGCAACAAACGAGCAACAAACCGATAACAAACGAGTAACCACTACTAAAGAAGTAAAGAATATAAGAATTAAAGAAATAGATAACAAGTACCTAGAAATTGCTAGGCAATTATCTATTGTCGCACTTAAAAGAATTCCTTCACTTGATTACAAAGAAAGTAAGTGGGGCGATGATGTCAGGAAGCTTGTCGAGATAGACGGCAAGACACCACAAGAGCTGTTCGCTGTTTGGTCTTACATTGATCAACATGAAAATAACGGCTTCTCATGGGGCGATAACATACGAACGCCAGCAAAGCTAAGAACCAAAAAAGACGGGCTTAGTTATTACGACAAAATAATCATTGAAATGAAACGAGGTTCAGCTAATGGACAAAATCGACCTAGACAACATATCAAAGAAACTCCACTCGAACGAATGGCAAGAAAACAAAAATCAATGGACATGCGATCCGCGACACCTGAATATCATGGTCAGATTGTGGGCGAGAATGACACAGTTATATCAACACAAATGGGTATCGACGGAAGGGGATCACTTAAATGAAAATGGCGAATATACGGATAATTTTAAAAGATGGTGCGGCGAACTTAGCCACTTTACGGATAAGCATTGGCAACGCTCTTACAAGCGAATTGAGGGCGATATTAAAGAGGCTGCTCGTATGGGTGAAGATATATGGCCTCCATCTTCGGTTGCTGTGGTTGCATACGCTGAACCTCCGATTTGTTCGCAAATGTATAAGAGTTTTAACAGGTCAACGGCTCTTGAAGATATTACCAAAAAAGAAAAGCGGCTCGAATTGGGCAAAGCAGAATGTGAAAAGCTGCTCAACCTATTCGATTAAAGGCGAATTGCCAACACAACAACAACGATTATTAGATAATGGGTGGGTGAAATGAGTAGAAAATTAAAGATATTATTTTATTTGCTATCAAACGCTTTTGATGATTGGAAAGAAAGTATATGGGATAAAGATTTAGATTCTTATTATTGCTGTGATGGTGCGGAATGCTGCTGTGGCGGTGCAACCATAGATGAAATGTGGAGTAAGTAATGAAAGAAAAAGATTATTGCAGAGCTAATGATTTAGGTCAGGTCACTTCGGCCTTAAGCGTACTAAGGGGAATAGTTCCTAATTGTGGGCATAGTGCCATTAATAAGGCTGAATATATGGAGGTTATTGGCCTTGTTGTTAGGTGGCAGACGAAGCTTTTTAAATCAATAGATGCCGATAACGATCCAGAGGAATAGCCAATGAATCAGAAACTACAAGTACATAATCATTTGAAAGCTGGTAACACGCTAACCAGTGCAGAGGCTTACGAGCAGCTCGGTATCGTCTCTTTCCCGAAGCGAATATGCGAAGTGAAGGAAATGGGCGTTAAAATCAAAGATCGCTGGAAACGGGTTAAAACGCGCTTTGGTGGCTACACTAGAGTTAAAGAATATTATTTATAGGGGGATTTATGGCAAGTTATGAGGTTACTTTCACACAAAAAGAAATTTATGTAATTGTTGTTGACGCTGAATCGGAAGAGGAAGCAAAAGATATAGCAGACAAAAAAATTAGCTGTGAAGAATTAAAATATAAATACCACAATGATTCAGATACAGAAATTGATGCTTTCGAGCTATAACTAATAGGGTGTAATTATGTACTGTGACGCAACAATATTATTCAGCTCAAAATATATCATGATTATTCATAATTCTGAGCACGACTATATAACATGGGGTCGAGTGCCGACCATTGAGAAGATGAATGTTTTAAGGTATGAGTTGTGTATATTTCCAAAATCATATAATCAGAATGCAAAAATGATAACTCTTAATAAAGGCGGGGTATGGGAAAGGCGATTGAGTAACTTCTTGTTTAAGTATATTAGGCCAAGGCTTTGTAGCTGGCTTAAAGTTCACCACCACCCCACATCAAGGGACGGAGACAAATATTGCCTACATTGCGATCTTGGTAAACATAACACTACAAAGAAGAGGTAAATATGAGAAAGAAACCACTTGAAGTATTGCAGGTTATTTACGACTACATCACAGAGCACGGCAAGATACCAACGGCTGATAATCTTGTGCCAATATTGAAGATGAAGAAAAACACCATACTTACCCAGCTTAGGCGCTTAGATGAGATGGGCAAGCTTGTTTATGAATACGGTGTAATTGTTAGCTGTACGGTCGTAAAGGCTGTTAAGACGCAAGCTAGCGGTATTAACTGGTATTCTATTCCGCTGGTTAAGAATAACACCTTTAGCTGTGGAGGCTATTAATATGAGTTTATTTCAATGTGAAAATTGCGGTGCAGCAGAAAATACAGCGCTATCAATGCAGGGAATAAAAGGAACAGAAGAGTGGTATAAATGGGATTTTATAACCGATAGAAAAGGTAAGAAGTTGTGCAGCGAGTGCGCACCTATTTTTTTTGAAGATGGTAGCGAGACAGGGATGGGAAAATGGCACGGGCAATTTGATAAAATAATCTTACCTATGGGCGAGTTCAAAACAAACTCGTCAGGAAATCTTGAAAATATACACAATGGCGACACTGATTATAGGAAGTACGCTATGACTGACGACACAAAGCGGTAACAGCTAGGAGATGAAGATGAGGTGTAAATCTTATAACCCTTATAACGATATGGTTTCTGCTATGCGTTCAATTGGAAAGGTTCCCAGTGAAAATGCAGATGATGGACAATGCAAAAGAAAAGCAACTAGAAATGTAAAAACCAATAACGCTAATTATAATTTGTGCGGACATTGCGCCAGAGGGTTTAAGAATTTCAAGGGTGCGGTTATTACTAAACTATAAAACACAGGAAAGGGTGAGAGTATGAGCGACAATATTACATGTTTAGCTAAAGCAAGCGGTGACGGCACAAGGCATACGCCAGAAATGGCACTAAATGATGCCCTTGAAGATATAAAAAATGGTGTTGGGGCGTTTAAGGACGGGAAAAAGATTGTTGTTATCTGTTTGGATGACACAGAAGATAATTACGACGTGTCTTGGGTACAGGCAGGAATGACCATGAGTGAATGCTTAGCGCTGTGTGAAGTTGCAAAAGCTAGGTTTTTATCTGAAATGGGATATTTGGTTGGTGAGGGGGACTTATAAGTCATGCATCTAGTAATACGCAATAGAGAGCAAGCAGCCGCCGCGTGTGGGTCTATCCTAGCCTTAGACTACACTAAACCTAAAATGCTCAAGGTGGGCGATTACAAGCCACCTAAGACCACTCAGCAAGTAAGGTATGCGCATAGTATTATAGGGTTCATAGCGAAGGCTAAAGGGGTGTCTGCGGAACAAGGGAAGATCGACACAAAGACTGCCTTTGGCATATTCACTATAGGATCGAGTATTATAACGGGCGATAGGACGGTAACACTCAAGTCGTTAGCAGATTACACAAGGGAAGAAATAGAAGCCTTCATAACGCAGTTAGAGGTTTACTGCGCTAATGAAGGTATAGAGTATATTACCAGTCAATCGCGTTGACTTCTTCTTCTGTTGTAGCTGCATCAATAGCAGCCTTAAGCGTCCAACTCTTGCCGAATTGATAATTAACGTGATCTAGCATAATGTGAGACATAGCGTTAACATCTTCAACAGCAAACGGGACTGTAATATCATCGGCGGTACGCCATGAAAAGTCTACAGGAAGAGAATAGCCGTTATTAATACCTGTGTACACGCCCGCTAAGTTATCACGGCTGGCCTGCGTTGAGTCGTAACTGTTGCCGTCATACTCAATACCGCCATCGATAGCGATTCTACGCATAGCATTAATATATTTTTTTCTCTTTTGTTTGATGCTGTTAATGTCAAAAGGCAGAGAGTACACCCCGTCAACCTCAACCATTCCGTTTTCAACATAATCATCAACTAAAATTAAGCCATTGTCGTTATTCGGCTGTATCTGAACAACAATGCCACTATCATCCAATTTCGCATACTTGCCCATCACGCAACCCTCCAAATTTTAACATCTGCATATATTTCTACCTGTCCAGTTGTTGAAGCTATACCAAACGACCCTATGACCCCACCCCAATGCCTTAAAATTACAGATTTTGATGCGTTAATTGTGAAAACCCCACAAACACTGCTTTTTGTGAATATGCTATCGACTCCAGAGTTGCTATTTTCGCTAGACCCATTCAAAAGATATGCGGCATCACTTGAGTTGTAAAGGCCGCACTGGTGCAAATTTACATCGGACAATCCAGAAAGGGCATCGCAATAATAGGTGCCGGCAGGAAGGGTTATTATATTTGTTGCAAGAGATGCACCCGTTATATTGTTTGTTACAACAGTGTTTATAGGCCTAGTCTGAAACCCAACAGCAGAGGCACCGCCACCAACACCACTAGCTACTCTGTGCTGTATGTGCAGCAAGTTATTTGTTGATATACCGCCATTAAATGTTGGCGACACTAGCTCAAACCATCCATTAGCTAAGTCATAAATAGCTTTTACTCTTCCTGCTATGTCACCCGCTGCAGGATCGCTGCCACCTGCAATCTTGATGTTTTTAACACCTAAACCATAAGCATTTACAGTAGATGCGCCAGTATTGTTGTTGCCAGCAACAAAATCTATCACCATTCCGTCTGTGTATGCGGTAGGCGACTGTTTGCTACCTATCGTAGTTAAAACGTAGGCATCCGCTGCGCCAGAATCAGTGCTGAATGTGCCATTAGCCACATAATCTGAAATGCCCTTTCCAAGCTGGTTTAAATCGCCAGAAGCAAGGGCTTGACCTGTACCCTCTATGACGTTTTGCAGCTCAGACATAGGTTGAACAAACTTGGCAGCAGTAAGCGTGTCGCCAGTTATATAATTATTTAAGTCTTCCATATTACCCTCTCATTAAACAGCATCAAACAACAAATTAACATTTGACGGTGTAACTTTTCTAAAAATGCACTCCAACAAAGCTATGCTTGAATCCCCAAAAGTAAAAGGGAATGTTAACGGAAACCTGCTAGCCTCTTGAACTGTATACCTAATAACTAATGTAAATCTCGCATGTCTTTCGCTTGAAAAAAATATAAGCGGGAACGTATAAGGAAATGTTCCTATCTCAGCCCCCGCAACAACCTCTATTGTAACACCAAGTAAGTCAGCTAAAGCTATATAATCGGCCTCTGTCTGAACCCCTAGAGCAGCAAGTTTAATCATTACATTTCTGCGCCTTTCCACTATCGTGCCTGAACCACTAAAACAATCATCGGGTATGCCTAGTGCGCTTTCCCACTCATCAATAAAATTGGTGGTTGTGTCTGGCGCATATTCATCTTGATACTGTTTAATCAATCCCTCCGCATTAAATAGTTCGCCAGCGAAACCTTTTAAAAGCTTTCTAAAATTACTGTCCCCAATCCATGCCGATTCAAACAGTCTTCCGGTAGGCAAGTAAGATGCTAGAGAATTTGCTTGCTCTTCTAAATCATGAGAGGTTATCATGGGTAAACTATAGCCCCTAGAGTTCCTATTTCACCACTAGCAATAGTCACATCACCACTTGGCGCGGAAAGCGCAAAGGTTGCTACTGTGTCACCTGTAGCTGTATCAACAGTATTAAATATTGCTGCCCTGTAAGCGTCTTCATCTACGTTGGCACCTACGGTAGTGGACTCTCTAAAGAACTGCTGCAGGTTCGCTGTAATTGCAGTTTTCATGGTCGCGGTGTTTGGCGTTAACGCACTAAGGGTGAACGCTACAGGTACCGCAGTTGGAGCAGCTACAATGACATCTATATCTGCCGTATGTGCTGGCTTTATAGCTAGAATATTAGTCTTAACCGTAGCGACTTCACTAGCAGACGGTATAGGATCGACTTCATTATCACGCATAAAATAGATTGTAACCTGTCCGTATGTAGGGGTTATCTGCTCGATAAATACACGCGTAACACCGTTAATCTCTTTAGCCTTTGCCGTTATAGACGAATCATTAAATAGGGCAACGGGATTTTGCACCCGATCTAAAAATCGTGGCCTGAAATCTTCTTGAGCCTCTTGATTTGTGCCGCCGCCAACCTCGCCGAAATCCACATAAGCAGAATCATCTACGCCAGATATAGGGCTTTGTAGGGTTATCTTTGCATCTAGCGCTAAATTACTTGTAGAGCCAAAAGAAACGCTTTTCACTGGTATGTTTGCAGAAGTAAATGCAGCCGTTATTGTCCCTGTTGCTGGGCTTGCTGGCGATCCTGCAACAGTGTAAGTAAAGGTATCTAGCCCAGTAACAGTAATAGTTTGTGCGCCGTTGTATTCAGTTTCTACCGCACCCGCAATGGTCACACCGACAAACGAGCTTAAACCGTGATCGCTTGCCGTGGTTGCCGTTGCTGTAGTGCCTGAGCGAGTAATAGAAGAAACTGAAACAGTGTTGGCCGATATAGTGCCCGCCGAGGTAGTAGTAAATTGTAATCCAGTAGATGTCTGATATAGAGTGCTAACAGGAATAGCCGTTGTGGCAGTACCAGTAACAACAATATTTCCCGTTGATTGAGTAGCTGCAAGCTTATACACGCCGAACCATGATGCCTGCCTAGCTAGAAAATCACCTGTAGAGGTATCCCAGAATGTCTGCTTAATGGCTTGATTCAACGATAAGTAGAAGTCATAGACTCGGTTAGCGTAAGAAGTTACAAGCGCATACAGCCAGCTATTCTTTAATTTAGGGTTAGATGAAGGCAGCTCTCTTTTGACATCAGTCGTGGCTCTATCACTAACAACCTTGGCGCTTTCTGGTATATTAATTGACACCTGTATTACTCCATAAATCGTAGTATCTGTACTCTACTTTAGAATTAAAGCGCAATATCTCGATATTTAACATAAGCGACCCATTATCAACACTTGATGCAACATTAATAGAAGACACTAGTTTATCATCAATAAGCCATTGAAGCCCATTTTTAGCGGCTGTGGTCACGCCATTCATCGTACTTCTGGTAAGTCGGGCTTGCTCGTACAACCACAATTTAGACCCTACTTCAAAGTCATCGTTACCAATCCAGCCGCGGCGAAGGTTAGGGGTAGTCACTTCGCTAGATAATGCCCTACGCTCACAAAACAGGCTCATCAGTAAAGCGGTATCAAATGAATCCTGTGTGGCAATATCGCCATCAGAATCAATGCTAATATCGTAATAGCCATTAGTTGTATTTAGTGCAGCGTCGAAGCTCATATACTGGTATTAACTCCACCTGTTATAATAGTTCCAACATAAGTACCCGCAGAAGAGCCGTTAGCTATAACCGTTTCCACGGTATCACCAACACGAGCAATAGCATTTCCGCCGACCCCAATATTAGAAACGGCAGCGTCTATATTAACATTATTCGCGTTTAGATTTACATCACCCACAACATCGATATCTAAATCGCCGTTATTCTTAAAGTGAATCCTAGTCTTTGTCGTAGGGTGGAAGAAAACAACCTCGCCACTTTCTAGGTTCTTAATGCGCTTTTCTGGCACTTCGCCGATACCTGCTAGATTTTGCTCTTGACCATTTACAGAGAGTAGAGTAACCAAGGAATCAACAGGTAAATTAGCATGATGCCCATAGGGGAATAGAGCTATAAAATTCGCAGTGTCACCCATAAAGTCGCATTGCTGTATAGGAAGCTTTCCACTATCGTCATCAGTACGTGAAACTCTCGCACGCTTGATTAGATTAATTAGACGATTCAACATTGTACGCCTCCTTATCAACTAGCGATAATTCCGTTGTGGTTCCTGAGTCTACATCTATTTTAAATGTGACCGTATTAATTAGCATGGTATCGGATATTCCCGCGAAATCATCTACAACATTAACTAATGTATTAGGCTTCCATATCCCTAGCGTATTTTGATGACCAACAACCACAACACCGTAAGAGGTAGAGCGGGTCTTTCTTATCCTACCCTCCCATTCCGCACGTAATCTAGCCTTTTCAGCCGCGCTTGTGTTCTCAGACTGCAATATAAACTGCCTAGTAGCTCTTATCTCATCGTCGATATACTCGCCGGACTGATTGACCAACTGCGCTGTGTCAATCTCTCCTGCATTATCTGCAGCAACAAGGTTATATTGAGACCGTGCTTTATACTTATTAAACCGTTGTGTTAAGTCATTACTATAACTTGCTGATTTTATATTGTTATCATCCGCGCCGAGTACATTCTTTAGCGTAATATCAAGAGCCTCTGTTGATGGCTTAATAATATTGATATTACCAACATCGGAAGCCAATAGAACAGCCTGCTTGCGGGATAACTTATCAATGAAATTAAAGGCGTTTTGTCCAACCCTTGCCGATAATTTGTCTTCTGCTTGATTGAACGGCTTTAAGCCAACACTGTCGGTTACGGCTATGTCTGCGCCAACATCTTTTATTACCTTTTCGATAACTTGCTTTAATGTGTTTGCTCCGTCCATCTTTGTATTTTCGATAGTGGAATCTATAATGTCACTGGTCTTATCTCTACCCTCTATAATTATAGAATGCAGGTTAGCGCTATATTCAACATTAATAATGTCAATAAAGCCATCAATCACAACCACATCGTCTACGGTAATTTTGCAGGACTCGCCGCCCTTAAATGGAAGTCCAGCACCCTCTACATCAACAGCGGAAAACGTAAATCCGCCCGATATGCTATCCATAGATAGTATGACTTCTGCTTTGGTAAAGTTAATATAAGACTTGCCCGCAACCTGTAGCGCAATCATATAGAAATCACCTCAACGTCACCTTCGTAAAAGCTCACATTACCATCATCGTTCAAATTAATAATATTCTCACCAAAATCATCATTTCCATAATAAGTGAACGCTAACACACGAGCAGGCGTTGTAGCTGTCTTTACGGTTATCACTTGATTTACATTTAACTTAATAGCATCAAGTAGCGATTGTACGTCGGTGCGTATATCGCTAAGGGCTTCTAATTGTTCGCCCGTGAGATTTACCGACACTTTATCGAATTGAGCCTCTAGTATATCCGCCGTAGTATCTAAATCATCAACCGTAGCATAGTCAATATTAACTGCGTTCTGATAGGCGTAGCCAAGTGATGCCGCTTGCATATAGGATTTAATTGTCGCCCTGTTTTGATCTTTCTCAATAATCGAGGCCGTCACTAAAGAAGGGTTAGGCGTTAGATCATCGTCGAAGTCAAAGAACCCTCTAAATACTGCTACCGTTGATTCAGCAGAGGCATACAGGCCGTTAGCCGTCAAAAATAGATTGCTCACACTATCAGCAAGGGCTTGAGGCTTGTTAGTTAGGGATAATATAGCGGATGAATAATCACTTACTAGGCCACTGTAGGTATTGATCGTATCAGTGACTTGATTAACCACTTTTGTCTTTTCGTCGAAATACTCATTAGTCCTATCGAGCATTTCTTTTGCATCGGTAAAGGCATCAGGGAAAAATATACTGTAGTCGTCAACAATGGACTTTTTAAGACTTGCCTGTAGTGCCGCATTAGAGGCCGTTACAATGGCTGTGGACGATGTATCAACCGAGGGCAAGCCATCAGTATTGGACACGTCAAAAGTCATTGAGAAGGTGGCCTCACCTATTGAGCTAACATCTTCAACTACCGAGTAGTTCCGTGCTGCTATATTCTCGATGTTGCCAAAGAAAGGATGAACTAATAGGCCTGTGCCGCCCTCTTCAAGAGCAGCCAGCAGCTTGTTTTTCTTCTGTGTATAGTTAGGCTCACTAATAAAGCCGGAAATCTCATAGGATCGAGGCTTTAAACCTAAATCCTCTATGTTCTGCCTGTCAGAGTTTGGGAATTCGTGCTGTAAGTCTTTACGACCACCACCAACGGAACCCGATTTTATGCGGAACTCTGCGCCCTTATAGCTTCCTGTGAAAATCTCATCAATAAACATAATCACTCATACTCAAACCAAGGTTCATTGGTGAGCCTTTAGACGCTGCCTTAGCTGAATTAACAACACCTTTGGGCGCATTTAGATTAATATTAACATCAGCTTGCGTTTTCATGCTGCTATTCGAGTCGATGCCTAGCTTCTTATCGCCTACGTCAAAGCTTATTTTTTTCTCAAATTGAATCATTTTGCTTTCTAGCCCATCGAAGCCAATAGCTGACATAGCCTTAGCTGCTAACTGAATAGGCGTTAAAAGAAAGCTAACAACGCTATTGTAGACTTTCTTTAATCCTATGGTGGCTTTTTCTGCAAGTACTGAAAACTTCTCTTTTAGTACATCAATATCCTGCCATATCTTATAAATAGCCACACCCAGCAATGCAATACTGCCAACTATAAGTAGGACAGGCAAAGATAGAACCGCAAACGCTGCAGCTAGACCAGATACAGCGAAGGCAACGCCGCCGATAATTAATGCCAGTGGGCCTAGTGCGGCAACCACGCCACCAACAATCAAAATTAGTTTTTTGTTTGAATCAGAAAGCCCATTTAATCTATTTAAAAATGCTGTCACCTTTTTTGTGATCTTTATCATGGTAGGTAGTAGGAAAACACCAAGCGATTCACTAAGCCTTTTAGTTGCTTCTGCTGCTACTCTCTGTTGGTTAGCGTAACTTCCTAATGTCTTGTTGAAATTATCGGTAGCCTTTTGCCTGTCAACTTGCTTCATAATACTAGCGAATATAACCTCAGCTTTAGCCGCCGCTTGCGTGGCTCCAGTAGCCGCCATTCTAGCCTTTACTGCCTTTTGAAATGCGCCGTTTTGTTGTATTGTTATACCGAAATTAGTCTTTAGTGATTCGGCTTCACCCAGTAAAGCCTTTGTTAAAATAAGGCTACTTTCTGCAGCCGAGCCTTGGAAGTTATGGAAGGATGCCAAATCAATAGAGGCGCCATTGATAGCTTCCGACATTTTCAGTATTTGATCTGTTTGCATTCCAGAAGCGGAAAGGATAGCGCCCGTGGTCGATAGGAGTTCTTGCGATGTAGAGGTTGCGAGCTTGTACTTTTCTGCAAGACGTGCAGCGGCATCGGGGCCACTCTTTCCTAACTCCCTAAAAACATCATTAAACTTATCGGCAGTCTCTTGGGCATCGGATGCAGCATTAACCATAGCTCTTGCTGCTAACCCAATAGGAAGAGTGGCAAACAAGGTAAGACTTTTGCCTGCACCGAGCATACTACGACCGAACTTTTTAGCCTGAGTTGATGCCTTGGCAAGACTGCCTTTAAGGTTCTTTGCTGCACGCGCAGCCTTGTTAGCTTGATTGCTAAACTGATCGCGTAAACGGATAAAATAGGAAACATCAAAATTAGCCATGTGTTTTTTTACGCTCTCTTGCTATCTTTTTGGCTTCATCGTTAATGATCGAAACCTCGTCTAACGGCATATCACGCAAATCATGATAACTAACGCCGCCTTCAAAAAATGCCGCTAACTGCACAAACGAACGAATTAAGCTTTCTTCGCCTTGGCTAGTGCAGAAGCTAGAATAAAATTTACAAGGTAGGTGCCTGTCATTAGCTCTAGATCTTCCTGTGACATCGTGTCGATAATTGGCTTAGTAAACCTTTGCTCGCCATCAACTAACGCCACACCACTATTAAATAACTCAATAGCAGACAAAAGCACGCCATTCATATCTACATCGGACATATAAAGCATGGAGATTACATCTTCTGCTTTCATGTCTGGCGATTCTGCGCCCTCTTTTTGATCTGCGCTACCCTGTAAAGAGTTCAAAGCACGAAAAAACGATTGCTTTAAAAACGTGGTGTGCTTTAACTGCTTGGAAGACGGGGCGGTAAGCTGTACAAACTCTGCCACCACCTCGTCACCATCCTTTGCGTACAATACTGTTTTATCTTGTAATGTATAAAGGACTTCCATATTACACCGCCGCCTTAGATTTAAACTCTAGCTCAATTACAGAGTCATTACTAAGCGGAACAGAATATTTTGCTGGCAAACTTGCTTTTTTAAATGTCCGTCTAAAAGAAACCCCGTCTAGTGATCCAGTGATAACTACTGTGTTAGCGTTTCTATTCGCTTTCCACGATCTGGCTAAATTAATACCCTCAATATCTGGATAAATTGAGAACTTAACCATTGAAAATGCAGTTTCCATATCTTCTGAAAAAACATCCTCAACGGCTTGCCCTCCTGTGCTTGCGGCACGTACATTGTATTCGGCAAAGCCTTCGTCAAACTCACAAGAGTTTGGCACTATTGCGATAGGCGCATTATTGACCGTTACCGCTACATTTGATAATGGTTGCATCTTTTAACCCTCTGTAGTGAATGCTAATTGCATTGAAACGTTAATGGTTCGTAACTGCGTAACGATAGGAACGATCATTGTGACAGTCGCTTTACCTAGTGATAGATCAAGCGTTACTGAAATATTCTCG